>WNGG01012905.1_pt1 | contig 11378 bp, 5 predicted proteins | sample 5400661 | NCBI WGS metagenome assembly WNGG01 (sample SAMN13153372, study PRJNA577476) | soil metagenome | isolation source: 100 cm soil or saprolite under Garry oak tree replicate 1 | place: USA:California | collected 2016-06-15 | reverse complement strand
CTCACTTTGAGCTCCTTGGAACTCGCCGAGACTTCCGCAACAGCCGCAACATAACTATGAAAGGAGTAGAAGGCGGCGATGCCGCGGCCCTGCCCCTTCGGAAGCGGATTGCCCCAGCCAGCCTTTTCGGCAGCGAGCTGCAAGACGCCCTTCAGCCGGGCGGTATTGAGCGGCGGGTAAGTAGTCCGGTCCTCACCGAATTGCGGAATCTTCCGGTCCGTGCCGATGAGTTTCAAGCGAAACGCGAGGGGATCCTGACCGGAGGCATGCGCCAATTCGTCCACAAAACTCTCCATGACGAAGCCGCTGCTGGAATGCTCGACGGAGCGCCACCAGGCGCGTGGAGCGCTGGAATGCGCAAGGGCGTATTCGATGCGAATGTTGGGCGTGGTGTAAGGAATGGTGGCGCCGGTGCCGAATTCGCCCAGCCCCGGATCATCGGCACCTTTCTGGCTCCACTTGGCGGCGATGGAAGTCGAGGTTTGGAAATGTTTCCAGGCGGCAAGTTTGCCTTCGCTGTCGAGCGCGCCCTGGAGCTTGTGATAGGAAGCGGGGCGATAGAAATCGTGCTGCATGTCGTCTTCGCGGGTCCAGAGGACCATGACCGGTTTGCCGGTGGCTTTGGCGACCTGCGCAGCTTCCATGACGAAATCGGCCTGGTAACGCCGGCCGAAGCCGCCGCCCATCAGCGTGGTGTGCACAGTGACTTTTTCCGGCGGGATCTTGGCGGCTTCCGCGATCACGGCTTGCGCCCACTGGGGGCCTTGCGTGGGGACCCAGGCCTCCGCGCCGTCTTGGTCAATGTGGACGGTGCAATTCATAGGCTCCATGCAAACGTGTGCGGCAAAGGGCAATTCGTAGACGGCTTCGAGTTTTTTGGTGGCGGAAGCGAGGGCGGCATCAGCATCGCCATCATTCCGGAGGATTCCTCCGGGCTTTAAGGCGTTCGCCAGAAACTGCTTGCGCAGCTCTTCGCTGGATTCATTGGCGGCCGTGCCCTCGTCCCACTTCACTTCGAGAGCCTTGCGGCCCTGGATGGCGGCCCAGGAATTGTCGGCCACAACGGCAACGCCGCCGGTCGTGGAAGCGCCGCGGCCCTTGGTTTCAATCTGGAGGACGTCGCGGACGCCGGGCACGGCTTTTGCTTTGGCGGCGTCAAAGGAGGCGACTTTGCCCTCGAAAACGGGGCACCGGGCGACGACAGCATAGAGCATGCCCGGGACGCGCGAATCGATACCGAATTTGGCGGAGCCGTTGGATTTCGAAGCCGCATCGAGGCGATGCACCTCATGACCGACGATGGTGAAGTCGTTGGGGTTTTTTAGCGGGACCGTGTGCAGGTTGGGAACGGGAAGCTGCGAAGCCTCGGCGACGAGTTCCCCAAAGCGGAACGAGCGTTCGGGATGCCCGTGCACGATATAACCGTTTTTCGCCTTGCAAGTGTCCGTGCCGACTTCCCATTTCTTGGCCGCGGCGGCGATGAGCATCTCGCGGGCGGCGGCGCCAGCCTGGCGAAGAGCAAGCCAGGAATCCTTGACGCTGCCGCTGCCGCCGGTGCCGAGATCATAAATTTTTGGATTGGTGGGCGCCTGCTCAATGTGCACCTGTTTCCAATCGACGCACAGCTCTTCGGCGAGGATCATGGGCAGCGAAGTGTAGACACCCTGGCCCATCTCCGATTTGCCGAGGATCAGCGTGACGCGATTGTCCGGCGTGATGCGCACCCAGGCGTCAAAGGGATTGACAGACTTCTGTTCCTGGTCCTGGGCTTGATCGGCGAACGCACCGGGGGACAAGCGGAAGCCAATTACGAGCGCGGCTCCGCCAGCGGCCCCAGTCTTTAGAAATTCACGACGGTTCACAACGGAAGGAATTGCCATAGGACACCTCAGAACGGATTGCGAGATAACGAGTGAAAAAAACTAGGCTGCAGAATGGGCCTTGCCGCCCTGCATGGACGCGGCGCGGTGAATGGCCTTGCGGATGCGTTGATAAGTTCCGCAGCGGCAGATGTTGCCGCTCATGGCGTCGTCGATATCGGCGTCGGTGGGGTTGGGCTTTTTGGAGAGCAGCGCTACGGCAGACATAATCTGCCCGGATTGGCAGTAGCCGCACTGCGGAACGTCTTCTTCCATCCAGGCTTGTTGCACAGGATGGCTGCCATCGGCCGAGAGGCCTTCGATGGTGGTGACCTTTTTCCCAGCAACGCTCGAAACGGGCGTGATGCAGGAACGCGTAGCTTCGCCGTTGATGTGGACAGTACAAGCTCCGCACAGCGCCATGCCGCAGCCAAATTTGGTGCCGGTCATGTTCAAGGTGTCGCGAAGCACCCAGAGCAGGGGCATGTCCGGGCTGACGTCGACGGATTGGGATTTGCCGTTCAAAGTGAAACTGATGGCCATGGGAACCTCCTCCAGCAGGCCACTGTGTTAGTTCCCGGCGACGGCAGCAGGTTTGGGCGGAGCCTCAGGAGCTCGCGGCGCCGGCGCCTCCGGCTCGACGCCGCGCCAGCCAACGGGGCGGCCGTGGACAGCTTCTTTCACCGAGCGGAAGAGCACCACGTACATCAATTGGCGGTAATAAAAACGCTGCAGGAGGACGGGAACGAGCAAGGTCCAATCTTCTTTGCGCTCGAGGGCGAACGCGAGGATGCAGGTGAAGACGTCAATCAGCAAGAAGCCGATGAAAAAGAACACGGAGCGCATCAAATCAGCGTCAGTCGAGTGAATCGTTGGCAGCCAAGAGAGATGCAGCTTTTCCAGGGCCCAGAGGCCAACCGAGCCGAGGAACAGCAAATCGATAACCGGGGAGATGAGCGGAAGCGCAAGCTGAAACACAAAAATGTTCGGCAAGGCGATCCAGCCGAGGGTGCCGAATTTCGGGCGGAAGAGCGTGCTGCTGTGCTTCCAGAAGGATTGCAGGGTGCCGAACGTCCAGCGGAAACGCTGGCGAATGAGCTGACCGGGCGTTTCCGGAGCTTCCGTCCAGGCGATGGCCTCTTCGTCGTAACTGACGCGCCAGCCGAGACGGCGAATCGCAATGGTGAGGTCGGCATCTTCAGCAACGGTGTCTGCGGTAATGCCGCCGGCAGCATCGATGGCTTCTTTGCGCCAGGCACCGAGGGCACCCGGCACCACGGTGATGCAGTTCAAAAGGTCGAAGGCGCGCTTTTCCATATTCTGGCTGGTAATGTACTCAAGGGCCTGCCAGCGGGTCAGCCACCGCGAGCGATTACCGACTTTGACGTTGCCCGCGACGGCGCCCACCGTGGGATCCGAGAAATGACGGACTAGCTTGCGGAGGGCATCGGGTTCAATCTCCGTGTCCGCGTCGATGGTCACCACAATTTCAGTCTCTGCGTGAGACATAGCGACACTCAACGCGGCCGCTTTCCCACGGTTCAGTTGATGAATGATGCGCACGCGAGGTTCGCAGGCAAAGCGGGCATCCAGCAGCTCTCCGGTTTTGTCCGCAGAGCCGTCGTTCACGACGATGATGTGCAGATCACGGTAATCCGAGAGCAAAACCGAGGTCACCGTTTGGACAATGACGCTTTCTTCGTTGTGGGCAGGAATTAGCACGGTCACGCCCGGCAGCGGCTCGTGGATCTCCGGGCGATCCGGGCGCAATTTTTCGATGAGTGCCAGAATACCGATGGTCAGCGTGCGGCCACTGACGAGAAAAATACCCAGAATGAACGTGGTGGTGATCACCACCCAGAACCAGTGGTAAATGCCGAAGATAAAGCCGTCGGCGCGAGCCTCAAATTGTTCTTCGGGGGAAAGGGGCAACATCACTTGGGCGCGCGTTTTGCCGATCAGATCGGGCACGGAAACAAATTCATATCCTTCCGCTCGAAGAACGTCGATGAGTTGCGGGAGGGCAGCGACGGTCTGGCTGCGGTCACCTCCACCATCGTGAAGGAGAAGGATGTTGCCCTTGGGGGCCTCGCGCAAAACATTCTCGACGATTTTTGCCGCGGGAAGAGGGACGCCTGGCGTGAGCTGGCTCCAATCGTTTGCGTCCACCTTCTGGCCGATGATGATGTAGCCCATATCCTGGGCGGTCGGAAGGTGCGCCACTTCTTCCGCGAACTCGGGCTGGTGGTCGATGCCATAAGGCGGGCGGAAGAGCAAGGATTTCACGCCGAGAATACTTTCGATGAGCCGCTCGGTCAGATTGAGTTCCCAGCGGATTTGTGTCGGGGAAAGGTTGGGGTTTTCCCAGTCCGGATGGGAATACGTGTGATTTCCGATTTCGTGGCCTTCGGCGTATTCGCGTCGGAGAAGTTGCGGCCACTTGTTGGCGTCCCAACCGATGACGAAAAAGGTCGCGGAGACATTTTTCTGTTTGAGAATGTCCAGAATCTTGGGAGTCCAGGTTGGATCGGGTCCATCGTCGAAGGTCAGGGCCAGCTTCTTTTTGGCTGCTCCGATCTGGTCGATGTGGTAGGAGAGTGGATAGGCGTCGTATTTTTCGCCGGTGATGAGATCGAGTGCGGGATCGTAGGCAAAGGTCCGGTGGCCGCTCTTCGGAGTGTCGATGAAGTGCCAGACGTCGCCATCCCCATCGAGGATCAAATCCGGCCCTGGCGGAAGGTCGGCCAACTTTTTCCGCACGGTGTCGTCCGGGCGCGTGGCGTCCCAGACGGGCCACACGGAAGTGTCGGCGGAACCCAGGCGCCATAAAGCAGTGCCCTGCACTCCCAGACGTTCGCTTGCGCGGAGTTCGTTGTAAGCGGTTACGGCATCGAGCATCCACACCTGATGCACATGATCATGCTCGTCGTAATAAGAGTAGTGAGGATTCAGAGAAGCGGAATCGAACTCCACCTGGGTCTCGGACTCATAGGCGTGGAGAAGCGCCTCCTGGATCGTAAGGGACTGCGCCGGCTCCTTTGCCTTCTTTGCGTTCTCCGACCAATCGTAGGCGTAGCTGCCAACAGCCACGATGATTTTCCGAGCAGGCACTTCTTGCATGACCTGCCGCAGGTTTTCGACATACCAATCCTGCGAAGCAATGGGGCCTGGCAGCGAGGTGAGCCAGTGCTCGTCGTAGTTCATCAGCACGATGGCATCGCATTGCTTGGCGAAGAAGCCATAGTCGTAGGCGTCGTCGCGCGCAGGGAGGGCGATCATCAATTTCAGGCCCGCGGAATGCAGGGCGGATCCCAGCTCGGAAGCAAACTGGCGGAAATGTGCCTGGCTGGTGTCGGGAACGTCCACGAAGTCCACCACTATGCCGGCCTCATGCGATTCCTTGGCGAATTCGGCAACGTCGTGCACCAGGTTCCGGCGGGCATCGGGATTTGCCAACATTTTGACCATTTCCTGGACGCGCCATTCGGTTCCATCGTAGTTATTCAACAGCCCCATCATTGGCAGCTCGGGCGGGGGAGTAAGCGATTTCATCCACTGGTGAAGTTTGTCGGATTTGAGAATGGAAATAGCCTCCGCCGCTGACGCTTTGACAGTTCTTTGCCCGAGAGGGTCGTAATCAACAATGCTGAGGGCACCGTCAGCGCTGACGGCGTGGAGTTGCTCGGGGATAAGAAGGTCAATCTCCCGGTAATGCTTCTTCAGCGAGGCGAGACTGTTGGGATCCCAACTGACGAAAAAGGCGGCACGCAGCGGATCGTAACTGGCAGGCACGGTGCCGATGTTGGCGATGCGGCGGCGGCGCCCCTCGCGCAGGGGAAGGGGCTTCTTTTTCGGTTTGAAGGCATGGTAGCCGGGTTTTGTATCGGGCAGTAGCCCTGCGGGCAACTCGACGCTGACGGCGATGGTGACGAAAAAATACGCCAGCAGCGCGGTAAGGAGCGCTCCGGTGAGTTCCAGGACGCGGCGCGTACGGCGCCAGCGCACACGCTCCGCGTCATAAAAGATGGGGCGGCGTTCCTTCATGAAATCTTCTTAGCCTTGCGGGATGGCAGAGTCGACTCCAAGCTGGGCAGAGTCCTTCCGCGCGATTCCGTCCACTCTATTGTAAGATGCGTGCCGCCGATGAAGCGAATTTTCTCGAATCCGGTTTTCGCGTTGACAGTGGGATTCTGCCTGCGCCTGTTCTTCGTGCTGACATTTCCTGGAACTTCCGGGGATACGGCCATGTACGAGGAAATCGCCACAAACTGGTTGAAGCATCATGTGTACGCGATAAACGTGCATGGAACAATTACCCCCGTCGACATCAGGATGCCGGGATATCCCGCATTTCTGGCCGTGACCTACGCTCTCACGGCGAGGACCGGAGAATCCGCTCGGCTGTGGGTGATGCTCGTGCAGATTGGAGCTGATCTTTTCTGTTGCCTGGTAATCGCTCACTTGGCGAAGCTTCTGGGAGAGGCAACGGAGGACGCTCCAAAGAAGACGCGAGTTCATGCGGTTGCGTTGTGGCTTGCTGCTTTGTGCCCCTTCACGGCGAACTACACTGCTGTTCCACTGACTGAAGTCTTTGCCGTTCTCTGTACCGCGCTGGCGTGCTGTGCTCTCGTAATTGCGATTCGGGGAGTGAAACAGCCGGATTTTCTTGTGAAACATTCTCGCTTGCCCCTCAGTAGGAGTGTGAACTACGCGGCATTGGGAGCTGGCTGGTTTGCCGGGGTGGGGACACTATTTCGCCCCGAAACTCCGATGCTGCTGATCGCCGCGGTGGTGGTGTTCGGCGTTTTGTTTTTTCGTCTCGGGAGTTTGCGGCGATGGTTTTCCGCGGGCTTGGCCATGGGTCTCGGCTGCCTGATGGTTCTTTCTCCTTGGGCGCTGCGCAACATGGTGACCCTGGGCGAGCCGCAGTTTCTTGCGCCAAAGTATTCGACTCTTCCCGGCGAACCAGCGCCTTATGGTTTCATGGCATGGGAGAAGACGTGGCTCTACCGCATGCGAGATTGTTATCTGGTCCCCTGGAAACTGAATGAGGAGGCCATCGCAGTTGACTCGATTCCCGACCGTGCGTTCGATTCCCCGGAAGAAAAGCAGCGCGTTGCCGCCATTCTCGAACACTACAACCAGGATTTGACGCTGACGCCGGAAGAGGATGCTGCCTTTGGCAAGATTGCGCGGGAACGCAACGCGCGACATCCGCTGCGAACTTTTCTTTGGGTGCCTGCTGCGCGGGCCGTCACCCTCTGGTTCTCGCCGCGCATCGAGCTGCTGCCGATTTCAGGAAACGTCTTTCCGCTCGCACAAATGCGCGAAGAGGATCCGGAAGATCAGGAATTCACCGTCCTGCTCTTCCTGTTGAACATTTTGTATGTGGGCCTGGGGGCCTGGGGCGCCGTAAAGTTGTGGCGCGCGAGCGCCGCCGTTCGGCCGGTGGTGGCATTCCTGATTCTTTTCATGTTGCTTCGCACCGTGTTCCTGACCACGCTCGAAACCCCCGAGCCGCGGTATGTGCTGGTCTGTTTTCCCTCCTTGATCGCGCTGGGAGCCCAGATCTTTGCGCGGAAATCAAGTCAACAGTAGCCGCGAGATCAGCTCGTCTCGATTTAGCCGCACCACGAAACAGGCAGGTTAAAACTTAACCTGCTACTTCTCCTCAAAGGGCTCGGGATGAATCGTGACGCGATAGATTTGCTGAAACTTCGCTTTCACACGGTCTTCCAGAGCAGCGGTCACGTCGTGGACTTGCGTGATGGGCAGCTCGCTCTTCATGGTGCAATGGCAGGAGACAAGGATGTGGTGCTCGACTTGCCGCACGCGGACGTCGTGGCAATTCACCAACTCGTCGAACTCCGCGGGCAGGTGGTTCAGGAACGCCTCGATGGCTTTCGCGAGTTGGTTCATTTCCCCGACGTCGGCGTCGGGTGTGGCAATGTGGCGCCCCAACGGCTCGATATGAATGTTCACGTCGATCGCTCCATCGCGCAGCTCGCGGATCTTGTCTTCCAATTCGCTGGCCTGGCGATGGGCCTCACGCAAACTCAGGTTTTCATCCACTTCCAGGTGCAGCTCGATAAAGAGCTGGCCATCCTTCTGCGCGGCATGCAGGTCGTGAATCGCCAGTCCCATGCGTTGCGCCGCCGCGCGAATCGCTTCGAAGAGATGTTCGCCTTGCGGCGCGCGAGGCTCCGCGTGCACCATCACGTCGGAGGGAACAATCTCGCCAATCCGCTTTTCGATGGCGTCACTCAGCGCGTGCACCTGCGCGAGGCTGGCGGTGCGCGCCACGCTGACGGTGGCGTCCACGAAGTGGCGGTTGCCGGCACGGCGCACGCGCACGCGGTCCACGTCGAGCACGCCGTCCATGCGGGCAACGGCGCGGGCAATTTCCTGCTGCAAGCCTTCCGGCGCGGCGTCCAGGAGCGCGTCCAAAGTGCGACGTCCGAGTTGCGAACCAACCCACAGAATCACCGCCGCGACTGCCAGCGCGGCGAGCGCGTCTGCGTAGATTAGCCCCGGCAGATTCCACGTCTCGCCGGTCCACACCAGACCGATACCAGTGATGACGACAATGGTGCTCCACACGTCAGTTGAGAAATGGAGCGCGTCCGCTTCCAGCGCCTCGCTTGAATATTTTCTGGCGACATGTCTCAGGGCTTGTGCGCGAGTCAGGTCGATGGAAAGGGCCGCGAGCAGCACGAGAATCGCCATCACGCTCGGCTGGATATGCACGCTGCGGAAGAACAGACGGCCAAATGCTTCATAAATAATGTAGAGAGCTGTCAGCGCCAGCAGGCCGGTCTCAACGAATGCGGAGAAATTCTCGAACTTTCCGTGACCATAAGGGTGCCGTTCGTCGGCCGGCTGGTCCGACATCCGAATTGATAGAAAGGTAATAATGGCGGCAATCAGGTCCAAACCGGAATGCAACGCCTCGGAAAGCACGCCCAAGCTCCCCGTCCTGACGACTAGAAAGGTCTTGAGCGAAACCAGGAGAACGGCAGAGCCCACGCTTAAGAGCGCGGCACGCTTCTTCTCCCGGCCTTCCTCGATCTGAGCGCACGCTTCCATTGCCAGTCTAGACTACCCTAGATTATGGTCTTTTCCGTTCTACTCTCGGGAGAGGGTACTTCGGCCAGGAGTACACCATTCCGCAACGCGGCTTCCGCTCTCAGAAGACAATTCCTTCGCTAGTTTTCTCGCCGGAGAGAATGCTGCCGTGGCGAAGACAAAGCTTCTGCGAATGATCTGGCTCATGGGGACGAGAGCCAAGAATGGAGCTTTACCTCGCTGGGGTCATCGGGGGCGGGGGCAGGAGCGGGAGCCGCTTGGCTTCACCGCGCGTGCCTCGCACTTCCAGTTCCTCGAAGAGCAGTGAGGGTGCAACAACAGAAGCGGGCAGGCCGCTCTGCGCCAAACCGAATGCGCCGAGAGCCGTGCCCGCGAACCCGTTGATCTGGCTCTGCATATAGTTGTAAACAAAACTGTCGTTTCCGATGCCCGCGATGTTGCGCAGCGCGCGAGTGTTCAATCCAATAATGCGCGAACCACGAATCATCTCTTCACGCCCGGTTTCCGGATAGACACGGTAGACCACCAGCGGCAGACGGTCGCCCGTTCCGGCGCCTCCCGCGAGACTCGCCAGCAGCTCGGAGAAATCCTCTTGATGGAGCAGGCTCAGCGCCGGGTTATCCATCTCGCGGACGACTAAGCAATACTGCTCGCGTTCGGAACGCTTTTCCGCGCGGCACGAATCCAGAAACTTCTTCTTCAAATCAGCCGGAGAAAGACGTTCGATGGAAGTCAAGATCAAGTTGCTCATGGTAGGCTTGGCATCGTTGAGAAATGCAGCGCGCCCGTGGCCGTTGGATTGATCGAAGTCCGACCCCGGGCGGCGGGACATCAGCTCGCCTTTCAGGATGCCGTTCTCCACCAGCGTTACTTTCTGCGCGCGAACTCCTTCATCGTCCACGCTGTATCTACCGATGAGCGCGGCGCCATTGGACTCCTTCGCGCCCGGATCATCCACGACCGTCACACTTGGCGGCAAAACGCGCGCCCCAAGCCGACCCAGCCAGTCGCTCTTTCCGCCCAGCCCGCTCAACATCTGCTCCAGGACTGGGCTGAAGGAAATCGGCGGCCGCGCACCGTTGACCGCCGGCCCCAACACTTGCGCAAGGAGCGGCGCCGCAGCCCGCGCTTCGAAAAGAACAGGGCCGGTGTAGTCCTGCGCGGGTGGTGCCGCTCGCAGCGCCATCAATTCCGTGCATGCGACATTCAAGCCCTTACGCACAGTGTCCACGCTCGGCAAATCGGCCGGACGCAACGCATACGTCGCGTAATAATGATTCACGGGCACGCCATCGTCCGCGACGGAAGCCATTCCTGCTTCAATGGCGGCAAACCGGCGATTCTGGCGAATCTCTGTGCCCTCGCTGGTAAGCAGGTATTCGGTCGCGTAAACCAAGTAATACGTGACGCGCGATTCGTGAACCTCGGAAAACGCGCGCATTACCGCGGAGGTATCGCGCGCTTCCTGTTCCCAGTTGCGGCTAGCCCAGTCGGGCATCTCCAGCGGTTCGATGAGCTGCACCGGGTCCGCTTTCGAAAAATCATCGATGTCCGATTGGCGCGCCAGACTGCTCAAATAACCCTTCTTCTTCGAATACGCGTCGACTGCTTCCTTAAAGGCCTGGTCCGTGGCTATCCAGAGATCCTGCCGGAGCGAGTCGTAATCGCGGTCGATGCCCACCGAACCAGTCGGTCCGATGAACAAGCGCGCAGCGTCATCACTCACAAAATTCGAACTGTCCAGCTTGTAGCTGCCCACGCGCGCTTCCACGTTCATGAAGCGGTTCCGCGCGTGAGTGCTGGAGAGAAGCGAGCCAAATTCTGCCACGACCTCGCGAACATCCAGGTCAAGCAATCGGTATTCGAGATAAAAAGGGCGCACGGGCTGCTCGATGTTCGGAATTTTCAATTCCAAGCGCGCCTTAGAGCGGGCCATTTCGTCACGCATCGCTTGGAGCGTGTGATCGTTATCTTGCTGAGCCTGTGCTCCCGCTGCCGTCCCGCAGCTCAGGGCTGCCAAAAGAAAAGCTATTCCCACGATTCTAGATGCGCGACTCAAATCTGGCCTCCCGTCTTGATCACATCATGAGCGGGCGGCGGCAGGATCGGCGGCCGGTCCGTTGAACTTTCTTTTTTCTGCACTTCCAATTCCGAGGTGAGAATCGCGGGCGATGCGGCAGCCACAGGAACGGAGCCGGATTCCGCGCCGCAATAGCCGTTGAACACTTCCGGGGTGTCGCCCGTGGCCACAATTTTCGTCAGAGCAGCCAGCGGCGTGCCGACGATGTCCACTCCGCGCACCAGTTCGTCCGGCCGCCCGTCGGGAAAGACCTTGTAAACGACCAGCGGCAGAACCTGGAAGGCCTGCGGCTGCCCGCGCCCGGTGAATGTGAATCCGCCGGCGATATCGTCGATCAGCAAACCATACGGCTT
>WNGG01008392.1_pt1 | contig 11378 bp, 19 predicted proteins | sample 5400661 | NCBI WGS metagenome assembly WNGG01 (sample SAMN13153372, study PRJNA577476) | soil metagenome | isolation source: 100 cm soil or saprolite under Garry oak tree replicate 1 | place: USA:California | collected 2016-06-15 | reverse complement strand
TCCTGCGGAAATGTTGAACGGCATTTCCCTCAGACTACAGCCATCTCGGGGGACGGTGAATTTTATCTGGGCGCAATTATACACTGGCGTTAATAACTTATGACTTTTTCGATCAATGTCCACATCGCATGGCGTGTGCCAAGTGCGCATTTTATCGACCAAAGGGATCGAGTCAGGCCCAAATGCTTGAAGCCAAAGCGAACTTGCTACGGATGAAACAGGAGATTCCCCTTTCTGAGGAGGAACAAGCGGCCATTGATGATGGACTTGCAGCATTAGAAAAACTGTGTGAAAAACTTGCCGACACACCGACACCTGCTGGACCAACGCCAAGAAACTTGCATGCACTTCCAATGTATTCAGAGTGTAGTGCTTGTGTTGATCACACACAGTGAAGAAAAAAGGAAGGCGAAACGTGGCGAAACAACCATTTCAGCGCGAGCTGTGGAAAACACGAGAAGAGGCACTTGCTGCTCTAGAAGGTTCTCTTCGACAAGAATCTGACATTCTTCAAGAAGCGTTTGCTCTTCTGGATGAATGTATCACTCAGCTGCTCACACGAGATACGAAATATACCAGAGTCTGTGCCATTACCCTGATTAAGGCACGCAATCTTGAACTCGGCTGTTACAGTCTGGCTCTCGATGGCTTGGCCCAAGAAGGAGGCGCACTTTTCAGACCGGTGATCGAGACCCTGGAACTCCTCATTTATTTTTGGAAAGATCCATCACGTGTTGATGAGGCCATTGAGAGGAAATTACCACCAGCGGGTAAGATTGCTCAAAAGATCGAGGGGAATTTCAAAGGACTAAGGGACTTTCTGAACAGTCATGCATCTCACTTTTCCTTTACATACGAGTCATTACAGCACATAGCCGATCTCCAGAATCTCAACTGGAGAGTCATACAGCCTCACAACGACAACGTGCTGAGACAGAACCTCCTCTTTATTTTTCTCACGCTTCTCTACATCATCAAAATGGGAGCATGTTGTCTTTCCATGGAGGAACCACTAGAACCTGCATTTGCGGACTCTATTGACAATTTGCAAGAACAAGGGTTTAGGGGTTTCAATGTAAGGCCAAATATGGTATGATCGGCATATTCCACATAATCTTGATGTCGATGGATATCTTCTTCCGCCCTTGCATCTCAAACATGGACCCGGTGATAGCGCTGTGCCTGGTTCCGCCCCCGTTGAGTTGGTAGAAGATGATCAGCATACTCTGGCTGGAGGCTTCCTCGTCGAATGAGCATATCGCAGTTGGCTCGGTGCGCCTGGTCCGAGCGGCTCTCTTGGGGAAACACCTCCTGGATGTAATGATTGCCCTGATTGCTGGTGCGTTCAATCCAGATCCCTTCCGTTTGATCTAAGGTCGGTATAGTCATTTCATCCCTCCCTCGTGACACGGTTCGCACTATGGTTTTGCTGCCTGGTCAACAAGACGGCGTGGCATCGATCTCTGTGAGTTCTCGCTGCACAGGAAAGGTGAATGCTCCAAGACCAGACACACTCCCCCTTATTTGCGGTTACAAGAAGGCTCGATGGGAAAGCAGCGGGCTTAAATAACATCAACCAGAACTTGTACTGTCTGTTGCTTCTCAGGAGAATCATTGTTACCCTACTCAATACCAGCCATCCTTAGCCTTAGTATACCACAGCCAAGCTCTTTCGGAATGTGAAGGCTATCGGAAGGCATCAACATGGAAAACGATCACCCTGCTAAAAAAGAGGCGTACGTTGTGAAGAGACTTCTCACCCACATCAAGCAACTGGCAACTTCGGGCTTGCAATACCCTCAAAAACCCCTATCACGCACCACGTGCCAAACATCAATCATAGCATGTGACATAATATACTCATGAGAAACAACGTGCTTCTCACAGTGGAAGGAACAAACACATGAGTAAGCAATCCTCTGAAACACATGAGCCAAATTCCTCAGGCAGAATGAGTGATACAGCAGCCTATTCGACGCGTATACAAGAGGCGATGAGATATGATAAGCTCGGATCTTCAGATTATCTCATGGTTTTGACGATCCTGCGGGCGGTAGCACAAGGATGGACGGAGGAGCAGTGGAAACAAGAGCAGCGCAGGACCGTGAGTGTGCTTACCCAGTTGCCTGCCGACAAGCAAACCCCACAGGTTGACGCTGCCAACCGCTACGAGCGGACGATCGCCTGCTTCAAAGATCTTGTCCTCTGGCCCTGGTAAGATGTTTGCCAAAAGCCACCTCACGCCGGCTCGGCACGATCCCTGCTACTCGTCGAGTTGCAGCCTGCGTCGCCGTTGTTCTGGACTCCAGCGTGTCAGCGTCAAAGTCAGTCAGATAGCCAAGAAGCGCATAATCGGGACTCCCCGTGCATTGAAGCCATTCTGCGAGCTTCTTCTGTGCACAGATGTCACAGAGATAGCTGAAGACAGGTCGTTCCTCTTGATCGCGTTGTTCATACTCAAAGGTAGGTGTGGTGTGCTTACATCTGAAGCAGGTGCGATCCCACAGGTTCCTATCCCTGGTATACCGTTTCAGGCTCCAGACGACTGTCCCCGTTGGTAGCCTTCCCATGCGTGATTTCCTTTGTCCGTCTGCGCCCACCGGCCTTAGATAAAGGCAGCAAAATCATCTCTAGGCCCCTGCTCTCCTCGTGTCCTCTCTCGGTAGCATGGTTTCCTCGGCCCCTGAAGTGACGAGTTCAATGTACGCATCCTCATCAACGGAGGCTGAAAAGAGTTTGAGCTCGTTGGTCCCATCCATGAGCACATACACCACTCCTCCATCGGCGGCATTGATTCTCCCCATCTCTGCTGTGCGCTTGAGACGCACGTGATCACCTTCCTGAAAGTAGGTTCCGTCCGCGTTTGTCTCCATGGCTCTGTCTGCCTTTCTCAGATAGCATGCTGCATCCAGTGGCCGTAGTGTTCATCAAGCTTCCTTTGCTTATCATTGATACTGCCAGCATACTTATAGGCATCATCACGGTGGTCGAACGATCGCACAAGGCGATCATCTGGCCCTGGCCCACCGTCTGCAGACAAACGCTCCCGGATCAAAAAAACCTGCTCAGTGAGACGTTGGACATAGTAACGGTCTTCTATCATTGTAATACCTCCGATGTGACCCAACAAGGGGGTTGGGTGATTCTTGTGTGCTCGTTCGTTGCTTGCTCACTTCTTGTATACTTAAACCTACTCATCTCTGAGATCTACCCCGGACAAGTTCGCTCCATCGAATGTCGTTTTGAAGAGGATTGCTCCATCCAGATCTGCTCCACGTAGATCTGTATCGCTGAGATCTGCTCCTTTCAGGTTCGTATGGCAGAGGTTGGCTCCACGTACATCTGCTCCGTGGAGGCGTGCCTTCAGGAGATTGGCATCGCTGAGATTGGCGCCCTGGAGATTGGTATGGCGTAGGTCTGCTTCTCGCAAATCCGCTTCTCGCAGGTCTGCTTCCTGCAGGTTGGCCTCGGTAAGATCAGCTCTGCGGAGATCAGCTCCGCGGAGATCGGCTTTGTGAAGATCAGCTTCGTGGAGGTCTGGCTCTAAAGCCTGTACATCAGCATATTCTCGTCGCCACGTATCCCAATGTGTTTTCCCTGATGAAAGAAGATCAAGATGCTGCTGGCTTGCCATAAGGTTCATTTCCTTCTTCGTTATTACTTCTACAGGTACACATGGCAATGGTCAGTAAGAACCGCTCGTCCTTGTTGCAGAGCTCCTGAGCTTTTACAAGAAATGACTTTCATGAGAAGGAGAAACAGGGAAAAGAGGGTGTCGGTACAGCTCTATAGGCGGAATATCTGAAGAGAGTGTTCCACGCCATCTCCCCGCGACGCCAAACACACACAGCATCATTTTCCTGCCAGAGCATGGAGATATACTCTGAATGCCATTTCATATCAGGGACATGACACGAGGGGCATGGCTCATACGAATACAGATGAGACTCTCTAAGTATACAGTATTTTTTACAAAAATGCAACATTTATGCAAAAGCACAAAGGCAGTTCTTTTGATAAATATTGTATTGTTGCAAGAAATAGTATATACTAAGCACATGACATCAAAAATAATTGTATCGCTTCTGTGAGAAACGGTTTCTACGAGCGTCAATGCATTCAGAGATGTCGGCACAGGAGCATACTAGCATGAGACTGTATGTCGGGGGGCTCCCCTATCAAACGACGGAACACGATCTGATCGATCTTTTCGAACAGGTAGGACACGTGACCGAGGCTTCGGTCATCACTGATCGCGACACAGGGCGAAGCAAAGGCTTTGGCTTTGTCGAGATGAGCGACGAACAAGGAGCACGATCTGCCATTGAGCGACTCAACGGCACCAATCTAGGGGATCGCACCATCACGGTCAACCAGGCACGCGAGCGCCAATCACCAGGAAGCGGAGGGTTCCAGGGAAGAGAACGGCGTCCTAACAAGGGCTTCCGGAGCGAACGCTACTAACGTTCGACGTCCGGTAGCGCGAAACAGGCCAGAAATACGTTCAGAACCCACGAGAGGAACACAAGGCTAGCAGATGAGCTAGCCTTGTGTTTTTGTTTTCACTCTGCTCCATAGGCTCCTCCATCATTGACGCTGTTGCCTCATTCATTCCCTGCGCTCAGCGAAGCAGCGATATCTGTTCATGTAAGCTTGGCGATCGCATTGGGCGACAGTGTCGATGGACAAAGGTCTGGGCTTGGTATCTCACCGGGATCTTTCCACTCGCGCCCAGTCGACGTGAGGTAGCTTTTGGCAAACGTGTTACCAGGGCCAAAAGACAAGATCTTTGAAGCAGGCGATCGTCTGCTCATAGCGATTGGCAGCGTCAACCTGTGGGGTTTGCTTGTCGGCAGGCAACTGGGTAAGCACACTCACGGTCCTGTGCTGCTCTTGTTTCCACTGCTCCTCCGTCCATCCTTATGCTATCGCGCGCAGGCCTGCTACCGACCCTGGGAGAGCAAGCGTCGTGCAGTTACGCCCCAATAGCTGCGGCGAACCATGCCACGAATTCTTGCGCAGATGGGGACTCCTGCTAAGCCACCCAAAGTGCGTGGAAAATCGCTAGGACGACCGGTGCAGGGGCAGGTCACGCCTGCACCGCGCTATCCGGTGGTCTGCAAGCCCAAACCGGTGCTCACCAAACGCCGGAAACGGGTCTACATTCATCGTCGCTACTGTCATTGTCTATCGTTTCTGAACCCTTGCCTTCCCTCGTTTGCAAGCAGTGGAAGAAGATTATATCGTTCTCAAAGTGCTTATTTCCCGAACGGATGTCCTATGTAGCCAGCACAGGTCTGGCGGGCCTCTATTTCGCCTTGCTTATGAAGCAACTCGATCCATCTCATCGAAGAACAGGTATCGAACAAAACCCTGCGGGCGCAACCTATGGCTGGGGCGTCGTCTTCTCTGAGCGAGCGCTCTCTTGCCTCAGGGAGAGTGACCCTGAGTCCTAACGGATGACCTACGTAGCCAACACAAGGATGGATCTGGACGAGGACATTGCTGGTTGGCTGGTCGGCAACACCACGCCAGAGGAACGACGGGTTATCGACCGTTGGACGCGGGACGCGCTCACTCAGAATCCACAATGGAGCAGCGGTGAGCCATACCAGACACGGCTCGCTGCTTTAGAGAAGGAGCACAAGCGCTCATGACAGCCGCCTTAAGAAAGATAGGCGTCTCCGTCATCGATTCCTACGCTTCTTTTTCTTTCCTCGCTGTTTCGATGGGGGTCGCTGTTGCAGTTGCCCTTGTCGCTGACGCTGCTCAGACAATAGGTGGGCAGCATACTGAGCACGTGTGCTACTCGTATTTGTGAGTCCCTGTTCCTGGCAATACTGCTCCAGCGCGTCCAGATCGACAATCACCTCAACCAGGTGCATGCCCAGTGCCGCCATTTTTTGCTTGGTTTCCTGCAACACCTGATGCCATTCCTGCCATGTCGCCTCCAAATCACTTGCGTCTTCTGCTGTGGCTAATAGCCCATGATATTGTTCTGGTAAGTACACGGCTACGGCTATTGGCATGTGGGAAGTACTCAATCCTCTGCTCATCAAGTTCACCTCGTGTCTAGTAGCCGGAAGGTAACGCGGTCATGACCGGCTATCATTATACATCCAACTTCTATACGTCCACTTTCAAGGTCTTGGCGGTCCTGCCCAAGGAAGAGCCGCAAGGCTTTCCTGGTGATGGAGTTTATCGAGGCCAGACCCCATCTATCAAGTAATGTAGTAACGCCCTGCTGCCCTATCTCCCTATCTATGGTAAGATAGATCCATCATATCAAACCTACCCGTGAGAGAAAATAAGAAATGGTTGAGCACCTGCGTGATTTCTTTCAAGGAAGTGATCCCATTGCAGTGAGCATAGGTGTAGGCAAAAGAGGCAACGATGAGCGCTATTCCACCCATCACTGCGCTGCATTTCTATCCGAGGTATGTTGCCTTCCTCATCAGCCAGCGCAACCGGCAAGCCTACGAGCAGGCAACGCTCTTCGAAAAGCTCGGGAAGCACGACATCTGGACGCGCTACATCACGCGACTCCGTGAGCGCCACCGGAGTCTCAAAGCATTCCAGAACGTTCTCTCTGCATCCGGGCTCTCACAACAATTTGAAAGGGGGCCGATATGACCAAAACAAGCTGGGTCGAGCTCTGTGTGAGCGACTTCGAGCAATCCATCACCTGGTTTGAGCACGTCCTGGGCTTTCGTGTCGTGGCCCGCGAGGTAAATGAGTATGCTGAACTGTCTCGTGGGGAAACCGCTCTTCAACTGGCAGCAGATGACGCCCCCTACTGGATGCCCGAGCGCCCACACCTGCTTCCTCCGGGACAGCGCGGCAGCGGTGTGGAGATCGTCCTTCTCGTCGACAACGTTGAGGCTGTCTATCGCCAGGCTCAACAGGCCGGGGCAGACATCGTGCGTCCTCTCGCAGACTACCCCTGGCACATGCGGCAGTTCTGGGTACGCCATCCCGACGGCTACCTCATCCGCCCGGCGCAGCAGATCCTGTCCGTGAACCCAACAACCTATCGCCGCCAGGTCGTCGACGCCTTTCAACGTGATACACCGCGCATTGCCCAGGAATTGCTCACCGTGAAACAGACAGCTGATAAGCTGGCTCAGCAGGGAGACATGCTGAGCGCAGCCACGATCTATGAAATCCTGGTGACGGGGATTTTCGAGCAGTCCCATCTCTATTATGACGAAACCCAATATGACGACTCCTACGAAGAAGAGGGGTACTATCCAGAAGAGGAGGGATTGGAAGGGCTCGTCGGGCAATGCATTGAAGCGCTGGGAAATGGCCTGGCTGACGAGCAGACTGATCGGGTCGCGCGCGAAAAGAGCATCACGGTGCTGCTGGCCATCTACCAGCGTGACCTGCATGCCGACGACAGCCATGGGTTCGCCGACAGCGCAGCGGACCAGCTTGTGCGATACGCGACGTTGCTGGAACAACAGACCATCGCGGAGTGGATTCGCGAGAGGCTGGCTGACGAAGAGGAAGCGATCACTGGCTCAGAGCGCCAGGCATACGGCGGGTTCTGGCTGAATCTGGAGAAAGAGACCCTCGACGATGAAGCCTACCTGCGCATCTGTCGGGAAACCGGTCGCACGGCTGACCTGGTTGAGCGGCTCCTCGCCCTTGAACGCATCGACGAAGCCGTCCGAGAAACACAACGGGTTGATGACCTTGCCTTCCTCAAGCTGGCCGATCTCTTCGTCCAGCACGGGCAGGATGCTATGGCCGAGCACCTGGTGAGCAACCGCATCAAGGAGAACCCAGCTCTACACCTGCTGGAATGGCTCCAACAATACTCCCGGGACAGGGGCAACCTCACCGCCGAATTGGAGGTAGCCGCAACGTCATTCCGCATGCAGCCTTCTCTCAGGCGCTACCAGGAACTGCGCGATCTTGCCACACGTCTCGATCGCTGGCAGACGCTTCGACCGGAGCTGCTCGCGTTCCTGGAGCAAGCTGGAACGACCAGAAACACCACGCTCTTGATCGAGATCGCCCTGGATGAAGGGGATATCGACCGCGCCTTGCACCTGTTGAAAGGGATGGCGAAGAAAGATAGCTACGGCTACACCTACAACGAGGGCTATGGGTATTACGGCTTCGGCGACATCGCCCTTCAGGTCGCCAGGGCCGCCGAAGAGGCGCGCCCACGAGAGGCCATCGAGCTGTACCGACAGCGGGCTGAACGACTGATCGCCCAGCGAGGCCGCCAGAACTACCAGGACGCATGCACGTTCCTTGCAAAGATGCGTGCCTTGTACGAGAAGCTTGGCGAGGGAGAGACCTGGACGAGCTACCTGACCGACTTGCGCGAGCAAAATCGCAACCTGCGTGCGCTGAAAGAGGAACTGGCGAACGCTGGCTTGTGAAGACGAGTGCATGCATCTCTGCTTGTGGCACCAGGAGAAAGTGAAACGCCTGTTGCAAGCCAGCGGCCTTCAGCCGCTGAGTAAGCAGGAAATACGCGGTAAAGAGTGGGCAGGGTACTTGAGAGACGCGGAACAATAAGTTATCAAGGACAGGACCAGATCGCCTCTATGATGGTAGACAGTGTGTATGGCGAGCTGGAACCTGGGGATCTTCCCGTGGCCAACCGTTTCTTACACGAACCTGTCTCCACGCAGCAACGAGAGGCAAGGGAAAAGAATAGGTCAATAAGAGTCAGCGTATACCGTAAGGAGGGGTGTTTCCGCCTGGCTTCTTGAAGGAAGTGGGTGAAGCGCCAAAGGATTGATGAGTAATCAACTACTTTTTCAGGTCACCAATCATCATGGAGAATCTTATGGCATACCGCCGCAGATTGATGAGCAAACCTTTCCCAACGTCTATCGGAGCTACTTCGAGAACCAGTACGGCGAGCAGGCAATCTTTCTCTACGATTATCAGCAGGAATGTGGGACGCTCTACCTGGGTGACGCCGGATGGGAACATCCACATGACGTCGTGGATGGGAAGGTACCGCAACTCATGTTGAGCCACCCAGAGCAAACCTGGTTACTAGCTTGCTGGGAAGCTAGTGGCGCATTAAAAGTGGTGCGTGAACAAATACGCGAAGGCCGTGGGCGAGGGCAATAGCTTTATGAGATGTGAGCAGAACACCATTGAGATCGCTGGAAAGCACGCGCCACATCCGTTTGGGTAAAAACGTACAGCACCTTGCTGCCGACGCAGGGAAAGGGCTAGCGGCACAAAGAAGAGGCAGCACCCCAAGTAGAAGGCGAGATCTTGGGTACAGCCATTGGAGATGGTGGATAATTCGATCAACCCCTGCGAACGCATTTCGGGCTGGCTTTCCTCTCATGTGACCATCCAGGCAGGCCACTTCATCCTGTCGCTCCCCACCCAACCTGTTTTCATCTTCACCGAGCCGCCCACGGCCATTTTGCGGGGCGTCTTCTCACTTCAGTGGCTCTCAAATGGGTAAGGATGGTACCGGGGGCAAGGGATAACAGAGCACGTCCCGCGCCGTCCATCGTCGGTTCGTTCTTCCCGCTGTCAGAGCTTTCGTCCGTTGCCGGTAGCGTTGCGCCAGACGTTTGCCACCTCGCTCTCGTGGCCGCACGAGTGTCACTCGGAGGGATTGGTGAGGACGCACAACGTGATAATACGCTCGCCACCACTCCAGGTGGGCCAGCAGCTGTGAGGCCTGTTGGGAAGTCGCCCAGGTTCGACGGGCCAGAGCCGCTACTCCGTGACGCACCGTCAGATTCACCCGTTCCATAAAAGCCGTGTTGAGTCGTCCAGAGTGACCCAGTCCGAGTCCTCGCGGCCGTGAGGGCAGCGCTGGTTCCCAGGCGCATCACGTGCGTGACCCGCACGAGCTTACGCCAAAGGTCAGCTTTTCTTCACTTGACCGTAGATCAGCTCTGCCGCCACTTGCCACCGGAGGACTTTCCGCCCTCGGCGACCAACCTGGAGCCAGTGTCCGAAATGGGCTGGGAGCCGCATAGAAATAGACATTGAACCCATCACTCGTGAAGAGTGGGAGGCAGAAAGGCGGCCAGGATCCGTCGGAGGGCATGGATCACGCTGTGGGCCGCGTGTTGCGTGCGAGGACCCAGATGCAGGACGGGAAGTATCGCGCGTACAGGGATCGGTGGCCAGCCACAGCCACAGGATCTGTTTGGCGTTGCGCACCCGGGTGCGCAGCAGTGGTCCAACTGGACATACGCAAGCTGGAGATGACAGAAAAAATGCTCGTGGAAGCTTTGAGCGTGCTGCCCTGCGCGGGACAGCCAGGTGATGATCGTCGCCTGACGGTAGCCGAAGACCCGCCAGGCTTCGGAAGGGTCCAGGCCTTCGGACAGCGCAGACAGCACCATGGCGACCTGGTGCGAGGGAGTCTTCAGCCGGTACAATGGGGTGTGGCGCCGGGCACTGAACGTGGTGTGGCAGGCAGGATCTCGAAACGTCTGGATCCGCTCTGCAGAACCATGCTTGCCATCTCCGACGAGCGCGTGGATGTGAGCATCGGTGATCCCGAAGTATGCGCACTGCTGATTGGGACAAGCAAAGCCCTCGGTGTTCACTCGCTTGGGTACTCCCCGCCGGCTTTTCACTTCATGCCAGGGCCGAATCGGCAGAGGCGATGGTCCTACCACCGGTGAGAGGGGGGAGGTAAGGCGACAGGCCGGGCAATCGAGTGGGGTACGTGGCTTGAGGAGACGGTGGACCACGGGGTGCACTACGCGTGCTCTCCAGTGAGAAAGGCCTTGATGGAGCCAATACAGGCGACAAAGCCACGAGAGGCGAGAGCAGGAGAAAGCACACAAGGAAGAACACGAACACATGAAAGGTCATAGGATCCTTGCCGCTTGAAATGATGAGCATGGAGAGCTCTGGAAAGGAAGAGTAAGCAAGGCCGAGGGGATTGTCAAGCAATTTAAGAGAGAAGGCCGAATTATCCACCATCATCAGAGGCTGTACCGTCCTCTCTCATTCCTAACAAAGCCCTCCGCCACGAAGATCCATCGTCTGACCTTCTAGTTGTTCCAGCAAGGGTGGCAGTTCCGTCATGTCATTGAGGATGAAATCTGGCCGGCTCTGCTCAAGGAACTGACGTGCTTCAGCCGTTCGCGCGCCAGTCAGCACGGCCACTGTCAGCGCGCCTGCTGCCTTCCCAGCCAGGATATCGCTCGGTGAATCACCCACGGCAAGCCAGTGTACTGGCTACATAAGACATCCGTTCAAAAAGAGCCTATTTGCCAACAGCTATGGTGGTACCGTTTGTCAAGACAGTTTTTGGGCAAGAATAAGACAAAACTCAACAGTTCGAGAAACTCACCGCTATCTTTTCAGATACACCTGTGCTGGTGTTTGATAGTCAAGCGCTTGATGCAAGCGCTCATGAT
>WNGG01011053.1_pt1 | contig 11380 bp, 9 predicted proteins | sample 5400661 | NCBI WGS metagenome assembly WNGG01 (sample SAMN13153372, study PRJNA577476) | soil metagenome | isolation source: 100 cm soil or saprolite under Garry oak tree replicate 1 | place: USA:California | collected 2016-06-15 | reverse complement strand
GAGGCCGACAGCTCGAGCACGAGCGCGGACAGGAACGCGACCTTCAGCGTGGCCAGCGCGCTCGCCCGGTACCGCATCGTCGTCTCGCCGATCACGCGCTCCTGCGCGGCGGCGCGGCCGAAGAGCTTGAGCGTCGGCAGGCCCTGGACGACATCCAGGAAGTGACCGCTGAGCCTGGCGAGCAGCTGCCAGCTGCGGGCGGCGTTCGCCTTCGTGCGCAACCCGACCAGCGCGGCGAACTCGGGGATCAGCGGCAGAGTCACCGCGATGATCAGGCCGGACACCCAGTCCGCCGCCGTCACGGTCGCGAGCACGGCGGCGGGGACCGCCGCGGCCAGCAGCACCTGCGGCAGGTACCTCGCGAAATACGGATCGAGCGAGTCGAGGCCGGTAGTGCCGAGGGTGGCGATCTCGCCAGGACGCTGGCGGCCAAGCCACGCCGGGCCCAGGTCGAGCACGTGCCTGGCCAGCCGGGAGCGCAGCCGTTCCTTGATCGTCGCCGCACCGCGCAGCGCGGTGACCTCGCCGGCGTGCACGGCGGCCGCCCTGGCGATGACGACGGCGAGCAGCGCGACCAGGGTGCCGCGCAGGGCCGGGGCCGCCGCGCCCGCCGCGGCGCCGGCCAGCGCGTGCGCGAGCAGCCGGGCCTGAGCGAGGATCAGGGTGGTGACGGCCAGGCCGAGCAGGGCCGCGGCGATCAGGTAGCCGCGGCCGCCCGCCGCCTCGGTGATCAGCCGTCGCGCGACGGTCCGGGTCGCGCCGCGCTGGCCTGGCGTCGCGCGTGCGCTCCTCACCGCGCGGCGTCCCCGGCCCCTCCGGTGACCGGGTCGTAGACCGTCGGCAGCTGGCCGACCTCGCGCGCCGTGAACGCGCGCTCGCGCCTGACGTCCCTGGTGAACGCCACCCACCAGGTCAGGATGGCGCCGACCCGGTTGCGGAAGCCGGTCAGGAACGCGATGTGGATGAACAGCCAGAACACCCACCCGATGAACCCGCTCAGCTTCGCCGGGCCCGCGGAGACGACGGCACGTCCGCGGGCGATGTAGGCGGCCGAGCCTAGATCGCGGTACCTGAACGGTCCGCCGTCACCGTGTCCGGCGACCTCCCGGCTGATCCTGCGCCCGGCGTAGTGGCCAGCCTGCATCGCCACCTCGGCCACGCCAGGCAGCTCGCGCAGGCTCATCACGTCGCCGGTCACGAAGATCTCCGGGTGCCCGGCGATCGTCAGGTCGTCACCCACGGCGATCCGGCCTGACCGGTCCTGGCTCGCCCCCGTGGCCTTTGCCACCGCCGACGCGAACGGCGGCGCCGCGACGCCGGCCGTCCACAGCACGGTCGCGGCGTTGAAGCTCTGCTCGTTGCCCTGGTTGTCACGTACCTTCAGGCCGCCGAGGTGGACGTTGGTGACGATCGAGCCCATGTGGAGTTCCACGCCGAGCGTCCGCAGCGTCGCGCTGGTCCGGTGGGAGAGCCTCGGACCGAACGAGGCAAGCGGCTCGGTGCCGCCGTCGAACAGCAGCACCCGGCAGTCCTCCGGATGGGCGTGCCTGAACTCCTCGCGGAGCGTCTTCGTGGCGAGCTCGCGAATCTGCCCGGCCAGCTCGACCCCGGTCGGGCCGGCTCATGCCGGGCGCGAGCGGCCTGAATTCATCGTGGCCGAAGTAAGACTGCTCGACGCCGGCGGCGACGATCAGGTAGTCGTACGGCACGACGAGCTCCGAGCCGAGCGGCCGGCGGCAGATCACCGTGCGCGCGGCCGCATCCAGGCCGACCGCCCTCGCCATCACGCACTCGACGTGGCGCTCCTTCCTGAGCACGCGCCGCAGCGGCGCGGTGATCTGGCCCTCCGACAAGATCCCGGTAGCGCACTGGTAGAGCAGCGGCTGGAACAGGTGATGCTCGCTCTGGTCGATCAGCGTCACCGAGAAGGGCCCTCGGCGCAGCGCGCGCACGGCGAAGAGCCCGGCGAAGCCGCCGCCGACGATCACGACGCGACGCCGCGCCTGGCCGTTCATCCCCCGAACCCCCCGTACTCGCGTCTCAGGTCTCCCCTGGCGGGTCGTACCAGGTCTCGCCGTCAGGCAGCAGCGCGTCGGCCTCCTTCGGCCCCCAGCTGGCCTTGGCGTACTGGTGCACCGGCACCACGTCGCCCAGCACCGGATCGACCACCTCCCACGCCGCCTCCACCGTGTCCTGCCTGGCGAAAAGCCCGCGATCGCCGGCGAGGGCGGCGCCGATCAGCCGGTCATACGGCCGCATGTCGCCGGCCGGATGCTCGGCGAACGTCAGCATCTCGGGCTGCGGCAGCCAGCCAGCTCCCGGCTTCTTGCCGGTGAGCGTCACGCTGACCCTCGCCGCCGGGTTGATCCTGAAGTGCAGCCCGTTCGCCGAACCACGAGGCTGGAGGCCGAACACGTCGCTCGCGGGCGGCCTGAACCGCACGAAGACCTCCGTGGCGGTCACCGGCAGGCACTTGCCGGCCCTGATCAGGAGCGGCACGCCAGCCCAGCGCCAGGAGTTCATCGCGAGGCGCACGGCCACGTAGGTCTCGACGGTCGACCGCGGGTCGACACCCTGGACATCGCGGTAGCCCTCGTACTGCCCGCGCACCACGCTCTCTGGTGTCAGCGGCGAGAGCGCTTCGACGGCGGTCGCCTTCGAGCTCCGCCACGGGTCCATGCCGCGCCCGTCCGGCGGCTCGGCGAGGACCGACGCGAGCACCTGGAACAGATGATTCTGGAGCACGTCCTTGATCGCGCCGGTCTTGTCGTAGAACGCACCCCGGTCCGAGACGTCGAACGCCTCGGCCATGGTGATCTGGATGCTCTGCACGTGGGTCCGGTTCAGGAGCGGCTCGATGATCGAGTTGGCGAACCTGACGAAGATCATGTTCTCGACCGGGTCGAGGCCGAGCCAGTGGTCGACCCGGTAGATGTCGTCCTCCGCGAAATGCTGGTGCATCGTGGCGTTCAGCGCCTGCGCGCTCGCCAGATCGTGGCCGAACGGCTTCTCGACCATCACCCGCGAGCCGCTGGCCCGCCCCGCCCCTGCGATGCCATCGGCGATCCTGCCGAACAGCGCCGGCGGCACCTCGAGGTAGTAGAGCACCTTCTTGCCGGCGCCGACCTTGGCGGCCATCTGGTCGTAGGTATCGCTGGCGGTCAGGTCGCCGTCGACGTACTGCAGCAGCCCGAGCATCTTGGCGGCGGCAGGCAACTTGGGGACGATGCCGTTGCGGCGCAGCGAGTCGACCGCGTAGTTGCGGAACTGCTCGAGCCCCCAGCCGCTCTTGGCGACGCCGATGACCGGCATGTCGAGCAGGCCCCGCTCGGCCAGCCCGACGAGCGCGGGGAACGTCTCCAGCTTGGCCAGGTCGCCGGTTGCCCCGAAGATGACGAGCGCGTCCGCGCGAGTCGTATCGGTGGGGGCTGGATCCATGCCCGGCGGGTAGGCGCGGGCTTGATCTGCGGTCATTGTCATCTGCTCCTTCAGTGCGCGGATTGCTGCATCCGGAAATCCTTGTCGCTGAGCCGACGCCTAAACACGTAGTAGCTCCACGCGGTATAGGCCAGGACAACGGGCAGGAAGATCCCGGCCACGACCGTCATAACTGTCAGCGAATACGAGCCTGACGCGCTGTTGTGAATGGTCAGGCTGAATCGCGGACTGGTGCTCGACACCATCAGATCCGGGTAGAGCTCGCTGAAGATCGACAGGATCGCCGTGGCCATCGCGAGCGTCGTCGCGGCGAACGCCCACCCCTCCAGGCCCGCCCTGACCAGCCAGGCGGCGGCGAACACCGCGAAAACCGCGATGATCTCGACAGGATTGATCAGCAGGCCCTTGCCGGCGATGGCGTGCGTCCACAGCGCGAACGCCAGCACCATCAGCCCGGTGACCGACGCGGACCTGCGCGTCACGAGGACCGCCCTGTCCCGCAGGTCTCCCGTGGTCTTGAGCGCCAGGAACGTGCCGCCGTGGGTCACGCAGATCGCCAGCAGCGTGAGGCCGGCGAAGATGCCGTAGGGCTGGAGCAGCGTCCAGAACGAGCCCGTGTACTCGTGGCCCGCGTTGACGGGCAGCCCGTGCAGCAGGTCCCCCAGCGCGATCCCGACCAGCACAGGCACCAGCACGCTGCCGATCGTCAGCAGCCAGCTCCAGGTGCGGCGCCAGGCCGCGCTGTCCCGCTTGCCGCGGTACTCGAACGAGGTGCCGCGCGCCATCAGCGCGCCGAGCAGCAGGACGAGGGCGAGGTAGAAGGCCGAGAACATCGTCGCGTACCAGCCGGGGAACGCGGCGAACATGGCCGCGCCCGCGACGATCAGCCAGACCTCGTTGCCGTCCCAGAGCGGACCGATCGTGCTGATGGCCGCGCGCTGGCCGGCCTCGTCCCTGCCGATCACGCCGTGCAGCATGCCGACGCCGAAGTCGAAGCCCTCGAGGACGAAGAACCCGGTCCAGACGATCGAGATCAGCAGGAACCAGAACGAGACGAGTGTCATCGCGGCGCCGCCTAGTAGAGCATCGACGGCACGCGGGCGTGCTCGTCGACCGGGGCGGGTGCAGGGGCAATTTCCTTTCTGGAATAACGCACCATCAGGACGACATCGACCACGCCGAGCGCGGTGTAGAGCACGCCGAATGCCACCAGGCTGATCACCAGGTCGGTGAGGCTGACCGAGGGCGAGACGCCGGCCCGGGTGAGTTTCAGGCCCTGCACGATCCAGGGCTGCCGCCCGCTCTCGGTCAGCAGCCAGCCCGCGGTGTTCATCGCGAACGGCAGCAGCACCGCCCACGTCGCCGCCAGCAGGAACCAGCGTGACCTGGTGAACGTCTTGCGCCGCATCAGCCAGAACCCCCACAGCCCGAGCAGCAGCACCAGCGTGGCCGCGTAGGCCATCACCCGCATCGCCCAGTACTGGATGAAGACGTTAGGCACGTAGTTGCCTGGCCCGTACTGCTTCGCGTACTGCTTCTGCAGCGGCGTCAGGCCGATCACCTTGCCGTTCCATGAGTTGGTCGCCAGCAGGGACAGCAGGTGCGGGATCGCGATGATCTGCGTGGGGGTGTGGTCGTTGTTGCCGCCGCCGATCTGGAACATCGAGAACGAGCACGGCTGGCAGGTGGTCCACTGCGCCTCGGCCGCCGCGATCTTCATGGGCTGGTACCTGGCCTCGATGACGCCAAGCTCGCTGCCGACGAACATCGCCATGATGATCGCTGGCACCAGCACGATCAGCGAGAGCCGCAGCGAGAAGCCGAAGATCCGCTCGCGATCCTGATCGGCCGGCTCGCCCGGGCCTGATCTGGCGGCCTTCCGCAGTTGCCACGCGGACACCGCCAGCATCACCGCGGCCGCCGTGACGAGCGATGCGACCAGGACGTGCAGGTAGCCCCAGAGAAAGACCGGGTTGGTGAGCACGGCCCAGATGTCGTTCATGGCCGGCCTGCCCGTCGCCTTGTCGATCGCGTAGCCGACCGGGTGCTGCATCCAGGAGTTGGCGGCCATGATGAACGCGGCCGACAGGACCGTGCCGAGCGCGACCAGCCAGATCGCGAGCAGATGAACGCGGCGGGACAGCCGATCCCAGCCGAAGATCCACAGTCCGAGGAAGGTCGACTCGAGGAAGAACGCGATCAGGCCCTCCATGGCCAGCGGCGCCCCGAAGACGTCGCCCACGAATCTCGAGTAGGCCGACCAGTTCATGCCGAACTCGAACTCCTGGACCAGGCCGGTGACCACGCCGACCGCCACGTTGATCACCAGGAGCGTGCCGAAGAACCTGGTCAGCCGGAGGTAGTCGGGTTTGTCCCGCCGGTACCAGGCGGTCTGCAGCAATGCGGTCAGCAAGGCCAGCCCGATAGTGACCGGTACGAAGAAGAAATGGTTGATCGAGGTCAGCGCGAACTGCCAGCGCGCTAGATCCAGCGTCATCATTTCCCCCAGGCAGCGCATCAGGACGACGGCCGCCCCGGCAGCCGCCGCCGCACAGCCATTACCGTTCCTGCTGGCCGGTGTCTTGGCACCACCCCCGCGGGGTGATGTGTAATTGCGGGCCCGAGGGCAGGTTTAGACCATGACCGATCGGTACGACGTGATAATCGTCGGCAGCGGCGCCGGTGGCGGGACGCTCGCTCACACCCTCGCGCCCTCAGGCAAGAAGATCCTGCTGCTGGAGCGCGGTGACTTCCTGCCCCGCGAGCTGGAGAACTGGGACGCGACGGCGGTGTTCGTCGACGGCCGCTACATATCCCCGGACACCTGGTACGACGCTGGCGGGAAGGCGTTCCAGCCGCAGGTGCACTACTACGTCGGCGGCGCGACCAAGATGTACGGTGCCGCGCTGTACCGGCTCAGGCCAGCCGACTTCGGCGAGATCAAGTACTCCGACGGGATCTCGCCAGCCTGGCCGCTGGACTACGCAGACCTCGAGCCGTACTACACCAGGGCCGAGTGGCTCTACCAGGTGCACGGCAATCACGGTGAGGACCCGACCGAGGGCCCTTACTCGAAGCAGTATCCGTGGCCGCCGGTCTCGCACGAGCCGCGCATGCAGCAACTCTCCGACGATCTGGCCACGGCCGGCTATAACCCGTTCCACGCGCCGTGCGGGATCCTGCTCGACGAGGACCACCGCGCCGCGAGCGCGTGCATCAGGTGCGCGTGGGTGGACGGCTTCCCCTGCCTCGTGCACGCGAAGTGCGACGCCGAGGTGATCGCGGTGCGGCCGCTGCTCGGCCTGCCGAACGTCACGCTGCTGGTCGGCGCCGAGGTGACGGCGCTGCGGACCGACCCGGCGGGCCGCAGCGTGACCGAGGTCGTGATCAGCCGGGCCGGCCAGCGGGAGAGCTACAGCGCCGACATCGTCGTCCTGGCCGCTGGCGCGGCAAACACCGCGAAGATCCTGCTGCGGTCGGTGTCCGGCAAGCACCCGGCCGGGCTCGCGAACGGCTCGGACCAGGTCGGCAGGAACTACATGTTCCACAACAGCAAGGCCGTCGCCGCGCTGGCCAAGGAGCCGAACGACACCGTGTACCAGAAGACGCTCGGCCTGAACGACTTCTACCTGGCCGACGAGTCCAGGCCGCCGCTCGGCAATATCCAGCTGCTCGGCAAGTCCAGTGCTGGCGCCATGCGCGGCGAGGAGCCGAAGCTGACCAAGCTCGCCCCGAACTGGTCGCTGGAGGAGGTGGCCAAGCACAGCGTCGACATCTGGCTGACGACCGAGGATCTGCCCAGGCCGGAGAACAGGGTCACCGTGGACGGCGACGCGAGCATCCACCTCACCTACCAGTTCTCCAACCACGCCGAGACCGAGGGCCTGTACCGGGAGCTCAAGACCCTGCTGAACAAGACGGGCATGGCCGCGCACCACGTGCTGTCGAAGAACTTCTACGCGGACATGAGCGTGCCGCTGGCCGGCGTCGCGCATCAGGCGGGCACCGCCAGGTTCGGCTCGGATCCCGCGACCTCCGTGGCAGACGGCACCTGCAAGGCACACGAGCTGGACAACCTCTACCTCGCGGACGCGAGCATCTTCCCGAGCATCGGCGCGGTCAACCCGGCGCTGACCGTGATGGCCAACGCGATCCGGGTCGGCGACCACATCGCCGCGCGGCTGCGCTGACCTGACGTGGCCAGCACCCGGTACCCGAACATCGCCGATCACGGGCTGATCGGCGACCTGCAGCCGCGGTTCGACTACGGCCGCGCCAAGCACAAGATACAAGTGTCCGGCCACGGCGCCGTGCTGACGGGGTCGGACGGCACCCGGCTGACGGTGCACACCGTGGACAGCGCCAGCGACGTGCTCGACTCCTCGCTGCTGATGATGCCGCTGCAGGGCTTCATCGCGCCACGCGACCCGATGTGGCTGTCGACGCTGGCCGCGATGGACGACAAACTGGTCTCGGACAGCCTGGTTTACCGGTACAACCCCGCAATGACCCCGGACGGCCTCCGCGGCCGGGAAGGCACTTCTCGCTGTGCCCGTTCTGGTACGTCGACGCTCTTCCCGCAGGCGTTCAGCCACCTGGCGCTGATCGGCGCGGCGATCAACCTCGACTACCAGCTCGACCACGGGCCGGCAACGTCGGGGTGCTCTCGGCAGTGCGGTGACCGGTTCAGGCCACCCTAGGAGCTCACAGAGAGGACAGAGAGGACACCCCTTATGGCGACGATGACAGCTCAGGATCCCTATCCGGTCCAGTTCTCGGTCGACTACCCGGATCGGCCGCTCAACCGGGTGACGACGTTCTTCCGTATCTTCACTGTCATTCCGATCGCGATCGTGCTCGGCACGATCTCCGGTCAGACCTGGGGCTCGTCGGACGGCAGGTATTACGTCGCTGGCGCGGGCGGCCTGCTGTTTCTCGGGCCGCTGCTCATGATCTTGTTCCGGCTCAAGTACCCAAGGTGGTGGTTTGACTGGAACCTCGAGCTGCAGCGGTTCTCCAACCGGGTCGGGATCTATGTGGCCCTGATGGACGACAGGTACCCGTCGACCGACGAGCATCAGTCGGTGCGCCTGGACTATCGCTACCCGGACGCGCAGGCAGAGCTGAACCGCTTCCTGCCGCTGGTGAAATGGCTGCTCGCGATACCGCACTACATCGTGCTGATCTTCCTCGGGATCGCCGCGTTCGTGGTGGTCATCATCGCCTGGTTCGCGATCTTGTTCACGGGGCGCTATCCGCGCGGCATGTTCGACTTCGTCGAGGGCGTGATTCGGTGGCAGAACCGGGTCGTCGGATACGCGTACGTCCTGGTCACGGACCGGTATCCGCCGTTCAGCCTGCGACCGTGACGCAGCGCGGGGGCCGAGCGCGGTGATCGTGATCCTGGCCGGGGTGTCCGGCAGCGGCAAGTCGACGGTCGGCGCGCTGCTGGCCGGCCGGCTCGGCTGGCCGTTCACCGACGGCGACATGCTGCATCCGGAGGCGAACATCGCGAAGATGGAGCGCGGCGAGCCGCTCACCGACGCCGACCGGCTGCCGTGGCTGAGGGCGATCGGGGCCGCGATGGACGAGCGGATCGCCGCGGGCGAGCCGGCGCTGATCGCCTGCTCGGCGCTGAAGCGCTGGTACCGGGAGATACTGGCGGCCGGACGGCCGGCGGCCCGGATCGCGTTCCTGAGCATCGACAAGGACGTGGCCGCCCGCAGGCTCGCCAGCCGGCACGGCCACTTCTTCGATCCTGCGCTACTCGACAGCCAGTTCGCCGATCTCGAGCCGCCCGGCCCCGACGAGGCGGCCGTGGTCGTCGTGCCGGTTACCGACAGCGCGGACGGGACGGCGGACGAGATCATCCGGATGCTGCGGCTCGACCGTCAGGCTGGCCTTGTTTGAGCAGGCCGCGCTCCTCGCGCTGGTGGCCGCCTGCTATCCCCCGGCGCTGCTGGTGGCCGGCTGGTGTAGCCCTTACCTGGCCGGCGGACCCTGACGACGCCCAGCACGCACCGACCGAGGCGCGCGCCCACGTGCGCGGGCTCGCCGATCACGGCGGCCAGCGTGCGGATCAGGATGTCCGCGCCGTACACGAACGACGCGGCCGCGTCGAGGACCAGGAAGATCACGGGGATCAGGACGAGCAAACGGGACAGGGCGAGCAGCCGCTCGAACACCCGCTGCAGGCCGGACAGCCCGTTGCCGTTCAGCGGTGCCGGTGGCCCGGTTTCCGGCGGGCGTCCGGCCGCTGGCCCGTCCCGCCCGCCTGGCTCCCCGGTCACAAGGGACGTTTACCCACGGCCGCACGCGGATATGACGACGCCCCCGTGAGCGTCTGCTCGCGAGGGCGTGCCTCGGGCGCTCGAAGACGCCCGGTGCGCCGGTGTGAGGTCGCCTCTCGGCGAAAGGCGCAACGCGGCTCCAGCCGAACGGTAGTCCGCGAAGGCAATGGGTCAGGCCCGGGGGACACATCACACCGACGAGGTTGTAACGCGGGGGCACCGTTGGGTATTCCGTCGTCACCGGAGCCCGGCGGGCGGGACTAGTCTGGGCGGTGAGGTCACGCGCGGGTTGAGGAGCCTCGTGGTTGCGAACGTCTCGGCCATCGGCTGTATCGGCAGGATCATCGTCGCGACGCGCGGCGAAGCAGGGCCCGGCGAGGTTCTGGTCCAGATCCGGGGCGGATCAGAGGCGTTCATCGCCTGGTCCGAGAACCCCCTGCCGCAGGGCACGACGGTCCTCGTCATCGATGAACGCGGCGACCGGACCGTCGACGTGAGCGCCTGGACGGATCCGCTGGCGCCCTATCAGGCGAACTCGCGGGACCCGTGACCCACCTGATGTGCGGTAAATTCCGGTAATTACCGCATCGGTATATCGGCACCCCTATGTGGAGATGACACATGCTCGGCTACCGCGTCCCGAGGCCCGACGAGGCCATGCTGGTTTCCGGCGGCAGGTACGGAATGAACGGCGCGCCCTTCAAGGTCGTGACAGGCCACGGCTCCTTCGTGCTGCCGTTCGTCCGAAAAGCGAACTTCCTGACCCTGTCCATGTGCGAGTCCGAAGTCTCCGAGACCTGCGTCACCAGGCAGGGCATCTCGCTGAACGTCCGCGCGGTGATCGCGTTCAAGGTCGGCAACGACCAGGAGAGCATCGTCAACGCCGGCCAGCGATTCCTGTCCGACCAGGATCAGATGTCGACCCTGACCGGGCGGATCTTCGCCGGTCACCTGCGCTCGATCATCGGCTCGATGACCGTCGAGGAGATCGTCACCGAGCGCCAGAAGCTCGCGACCGAGGTCCTAGACGGATCGAAGGCCGAGATGGCCAAGATCGGGCTGACCGTCGACTCACTCCAGATCCAGTCGATCGACGACATGAACACGGGCTACATCGACGCGATGGCCGCTCCGCACAACGCGGCCATCCAGCGTCAGGCACAGATCGCGCAGGCACAGGCTAACCAGGCCGCCGCCGAGGCACAGCAGCAGTCGCAGCGCGCCCAGGCGGAGTACGCCAGGCAGACCTCGGTCGTGCAGGCCCAGTACAAGGCAGAGATCGACAAGGCCCAGGCCAAGGCCGCGCAGGCCGGACCGCTGTCCCAGGCTCAGGCGCAGATGGAGGTGCTCTCCGCCCAGGCCGAGCTGGCCAAGCGGCAGTCCGAGCTGCGCGAGCGTCAGCTGGTCGCTGAGGTGATCAAGCCTGCCGAGGCCGAGGCGGAGAAGGTGCAGATCCTGGCCAAGGCCGACGCGCAGCGCGTCACCATGCAGGCGGAGGCCGCCGCGTCGCACAACAGGGTGGCGCTCGATCGGATGCTCATCGAGCAGCTGCCGCAGATCGTCAGGGAAGCCGCCTCCGGCCTGGCGGGTGCCAACCTCAGCGTGCTGAACGGTGCCGAGGGCCTCAGCGAGCTCGCCTCCGGCTTGGTCGC
>WNGG01008388.1_pt1 | contig 11380 bp, 8 predicted proteins | sample 5400661 | NCBI WGS metagenome assembly WNGG01 (sample SAMN13153372, study PRJNA577476) | soil metagenome | isolation source: 100 cm soil or saprolite under Garry oak tree replicate 1 | place: USA:California | collected 2016-06-15 | reverse complement strand
TCGCGACCGCCATCTGGTTGCTCCACGACCGGCTCGCCTGGACGTACGACACGCGGTTCGCGCTGACGCTGTTCGCCCTCAACGCGCTGCTCGCGATCCCGCTGTTCTTCGTGCTCGACCGCGGGCACATCGTCGCGGGGTCGGTGGCGCCGGAAGGCGGGCGCGCCTGATGGCGATCGGCGTCAAGGTGATGCGGCGGCCGGGGGCGCAGGTGTCGTACGTGCGTGCCACGCTCAAGGCCATGGTGCTGACGCTGCAGCACTTGTTTCGGCCCAAGGTCACGATGCAGTACCCCGAGGAGAAGAGCACCCGGGACTGGACGCTCTCCCCGCGCTGGCGGGGCACGCACCGCATGCTCACCGACGAGCAGGGACGCGCCAAGTGCGTGGCCTGCGGGTTGTGCCCGCAAATCTGTCCCGCCAACTGCATCAAGCTCGTGCCCGGCGAGGACGAGCAGGGCAACCGCTATCCGCTGATCTACGAGATCGATGAGTTCCGCTGCGTGTTCTGCGGCTACTGCCAGGAGGTCTGCCCCGAGGAGGCCATCCACGTGGGCGTGCACTACGAGAATTCCGAGTTCTCGCGGGACCGGTTCGTGTACGACCTGGAGCGCCTGTGCGCGCAGACGCACCCCGTCTCGACGCTGTGGGACCCGTCCGATCCGAAGGGCGAATAGGCCATGAGCGGGAGCGTGATCATCTTCTGGGCGTTCGCGGGTCTCGCGATCGGGAGCGCCGTCTTTTGCATCACCCGCCGCAGCGCGGTGGCGAGCGCCCTGTGGCTCGTGGTCACGCTGTTCTCGCTCGCCGCGCTGTTCGTCGTGCTCGACGCCCAGTTCATCGCCGTGCTCCAGGTGCTGGTGTATGCCGGCGCCATCATGGTGCTGTTCCTGTTCGTCATCATGCTGCTCAACCTGGGCCGCCAGGCCGCCACCGACATCAAGGGGCCACTGGGCCTGGCCGTGGGCGTGGCGCTCGCGGGCGTGCTGGGCTTCCAGCTCGGCGTGCTGCGGGTGGCGGGTCCTCCGGCGGCGATCCTCCTGCCGCCGGACGCGATGGCCCGCGCGGCCGCAGAGCAGGGGATAGTGGGGAGCGTCGCGCGCCCGCTGTTCGACGCGTATCTCGTGCCGTTCGAAATCACGAGCGTACTGCTGCTCGCTGCCATCGTAGGCGCGGTCGTCCTGGCCAAGCGTAGGCTGTGATGCTGCTCGGCCCCGCCCTCCTCGTCTCGGCCGTGCTGTTCGCGCTGGGCGTCGCCGGCGTGCTGCTGCGCCGGAACGCGATCGTGATCTTCATGTGCGTCGAGCTGATGCTCAACGCCGTGAACCTCACGTTCGTGGCGCTGGCGCAGCGGCTCGGCGTCGCCGGCCAGGTATTCGTGTTCTTCGTGATGGCGGTCGCGGCCGCCGAGGCCGCCGTCGGCCTCGCGATCATCCTCGCCATTTACCGCCACCGCCAGACGCTGAATCTCCAGAACATCAACCTGCTGAAAGGGTGATGCCCGGCTCGCTGCTCGACGCCCTCTGGCTGGTGCCGGCATTGCCGCTCGCGGGCTTCGTGCTGAACGGCGCCCTGGCGCTCACCCGACCCGGGGCGAAGCGCGCGGTATCGCTGATCGGCGTCGGTGTGCTGCTCCTCGCCTTCGCTGCCGCGGCGGGCGCCGTGGTGGGGTTCGCGCGGCTGCCGGGCGGCGAGCCGGTCGTACAGCGCTACTGGGAATGGCTGCCGGTGGGCGACCTGCAGGTCCATTTCGCGCTGCAGCTCGACCGGCTGTCGGCCGTGATGATCCTCGTGGTCACCGGCGTCGGCGCGTTGATCCACCTGTTCAGCGTGGGCTACATGCACGACGATCCGGGGTACGCGCGCTACTTCGCGTATCTCAATCTGTTCGTGTTCTTCATGCTGATGCTGGTGCTGGGCGCGAGCTTCCCGGTGATGTTCGTCGGCTGGGAAGGAGTGGGGCTCTGCTCCTACCTGCTGATCGGGTTCTGGTTCAACGAGCAAGTCAATGCCGACGCCGGGAAGAAGGCGTTCATCGTCAACCGCATCGGGGACGTCGGGTTCCTGGTGGCGATGTTCCTGCTGTTCCGCGCCACCGGGTCGCTCGACTTTGGCGACGTGTTCTCCCGCGCCGCCGGCACCTTTCCCCCGGGCGGCGCGCTGATCACCGCCATCACGCTGTTCTTGTTCCTCGGCTGCACCGGTAAATCCGCCCAGATCCCCTTGTACACGTGGCTCCCGGACGCGATGCAGGGCCCGACGCCGGTCTCGGCCCTGATCCACGCCGCCACGATGGTCACGGCCGGCGTGTACCTCGTGGCGCGCTGCGGCGTGCTGTTCGCACTCGCGCCCGTCGCGAGTGCCGTGGTGGCCGGCGTCGGCGCCCTCACCGCGCTGTTCGCGGCGACCATCGCCCTGAAGCAGTGGGACATCAAGCGGGTGCTCGCCTATTCGACCATCTCGCAGCTCGGCTACATGTTCCTCGGCGTCGGCACGGGAGCGCACGCCGCCAGCATCTTCCACCTCGCGACGCACGCGTTCTTCAAGGCGCTGCTCTTCCTGGGCTCGGGCAGCGTGATTCACGCCTTGCACCATGCCTATCACGCGACGCACGCCCATGACGATGCCCAGGACATGCGCAACATGGGCGGCCTGCGGCACCAGCTCCCCTGGACCGCGTCCCTGATGTGGATCGCGACGCTCGCGATCTCGGGGTTGCCGCCCCTGGCCGGCTTCTTCTCGAAAGACGAGATCCTGAGCGCGGCCTTCGCACAGGGTGCGGTCCGCCCGATCTGGTACGCGTTCTGGGCCATGGGCATCGCGGCCGCCCTGCTCACTGCGTTCTATATGACCCGGCTGATGCTCTACACCTTCCACGGCCCGAACCGGACCGGAGAAGGCGCCCGGGCTCACCTCCACGAGGCCCCGTGGGTGATGACCGGGCCGCTCATCGCGCTGGGCGGGCTGACGCTCGCGGGCGGCGCGCTCAACGTGTCGCCGCTGTTCGGCGGGGGCGCGTGGCTGCACCGCTGGCTCGAGCCCGTCACCGTGGCCGCCGACCGCCTGCAACCCGCGGTCGAGCTGTCGCGTGCCACCGAGTGGGCGCTCGTCCTCGGCGCCGTGGCGGTGGCCGGGCTCGGCATCTTCGGCGCCCTGCGACTCCTCAAGCCGGAGGCGCTGGTGCCGGCGCGGCTCGCGCCACCCGAGACCGGGCTGGGCCGCGTGCTCTGGAAAAAGTGGTACGTGGACGAGCTGTACGACGCCGTCCTCGTGCGGCCCGTGATGTGGTTGTCACGCGAGGTCCTGTGGAAGGTCGTCGACGCCCGGCTGGTGGACGGCCTGCTCGTGAACGGCAGCGCCGTCGCGTCCCGCGCGCTCGGGTGGGTGGGGAGCCGGCTGCAGACCGGCGAAGTCGGCTTCTACGTGGTGCTGTTCGTGATCGGCGTCCTGGCCGTGCTCGGCGCGGCGGTGCGGTAACCCATGTACGAGCGAGCGGTGCTCACCGCGCTGCTCGGGTGGCCCGCGCTGGCAGCGCTGCTCGTGCTGCTCGTGCCGACGCGCTGGGCGAAGCACGTCGCGCTCGCCGCGAGCCTCGCCGAGTTCGCCATCGCACTGCCCTTGTGGTGGACCTTCGTGCCCGCGGGCGGCATGCAGTTCCAGCTCGATCTCCCGTGGATTCCCGCCTGGGGGATCCGCTACGCCGTCGGGGTGGACGGGATTTCGCTCTTCCTCGTGCTGCTCACGACCTTTCTCGTGCCGCTCTCCGTGCTGGGGAGCTACAGCTACATCACGACGCGCGAGCGTGGTTTCTACGCCCTGATGCTCGTGCTCACGGCGGGAATGCTCGGGGTGTTCGTCTCGCTCGATCTCTTCCTGTTCTACGTGATGTGGGAGGTCATGCTGATCCCGATGTACTTCATCATCGGGGTGTGGGGAGGGGAGAACCGCCTGTACGCGGCCATCAAGTTCTTCGTGTACACGTTCTTCGGGTCGCTCCTGATGCTGGTCGCGATCCTCGCCCTGGTGTATCTCACGGCCCAGCGCACAGGGGTGTACTCGTTCTCCTACCCCTACCTGATGGCGCACCTGGGCGCGCTCGGCCCCGTCGCCTTCTGGTTGTTCGGCGCGTTCTTCCTGGCGTTCGCGATCAAAGTCCCGATGTTTCCGTTTCACACGTGGCTGCCGGACGCGCACGTCGAGGCGCCGACCGCCGGCTCCGTGCTCCTCGCGGGGATCCTGCTGAAGATGGGCACGTACGGGTTCCTGCGCTTCGCCGTGCCGTTCTTCCCGCAGGTGGCCCTGCACCCGGCGGTGCAAATGGCGATCGTCGTGCTGGCGCTCGTCGGGATCATCTACGGCGGTCTGGTCGCGATGGTGCAACCCGACTTCAAGAAGCTGATCGCGTACTCGTCGGTCGCCCACCTCGGCTTCGTGATGCTCGGCATCTGGGCGCTCACGCTGCAGAGCGTGCAAGGGGCGCTCCTGGTGATGATCAATCACGGCATTTCGACGGGCGCGCTGTTCTTTCTCGCCGGGATGCTGTACGAGCGGCGCCACTCGCGCCTGATCGCCGCCTTCGGCGGGATCGCGAGAGTCGTGCCGCTGCTCGCGGCGGTGCTGACGCTCGTGTCGCTTTCTTCGATCGGGCTCCCGGCCACCAACGGGTTCGTGGGGGAGTTCCTCATCCTGCTCGGCGCCTTCCGGACCTACCCGGTGGCGGCCACGATCGCCGTCGGCGGCGTGATCGTCGCCGCCATGTACCTGCTGCCCGCGCTGCAGCGCGTGATCTACAACCCGCTCGATAAGCCGGAGAACGAGCGGCTGCCCGACCTGACGCCGCGCGAGCTGGCGGTGCTGCTGCCGCTCGTCGCGTGCATCGTGTGGATCGGGGTGTACCCGAAGCCGATCCTGCGGCGGACGGAGCCGGCCGCGCTGCAGTTCATCCAGTCGGTGCGCGCCTCCGCCGCCGCCATGACGGCCGGCCGATGAATCTCGATCTCTCGAGCTACGCCGACCTGATGACGGCGCTCGCCCCGGAGCTGGTGCTTACGGCCGCCGGGCTCGGCGTGCTGCTGCTCGTGGCGTGGCGTCATCGCACGGTCGCCGACCTGCGCGCGGCGGGCGCGGCGACCCTCGCGGGCCTCGGGGCCGCGGCGGTGACGGCCTGGTGGCTGTGGTGGAACGGTGCGCACGCGGTGGGCATCCCGGCCATGATCGCCGCCGACGACTTCCGCTTCGTGTCCGATTGGCTGCTGCTCGGCACCGCCGCGCTCACGGTCCTCGTCTCGTTCCACTACCTCGAGCGCGAGCACCTGCTCGCCCCCGAGTATTACGTCCTGGTCCTGTTCGCGACGCTGGGTATGATGCTGATGGCGGGCGGCGAAGATCTGATCGTGGTGTTTCTCGGTCTCGAGCTGATGAGCGTATGCGTCTACGTGCTCGCGGGGATCAACCGCCACAGCGCCCCCGCCGCCGAGGCGGCGCTCAAGTACTTCCTGCTCGGGGCGTTCGCGTCCGGCTTCCTGCTGTATGGGATCGCGCTCGTGTACGGCGCGACCGCGACCACCAACCTGACGCTGATCGGCGTGCAGATCCGCACGCTCAGCCTGCAGTCGAACGCGATGCTGCTGATCGGCCTGGGATTGCTGCTCGTCGGGTTCGGGTTCAAGGTCGCCGCGGTGCCGTTCCATATGTGGGCGCCCGACGTGTACGACGGCTCGCCGACGCCGGTCACCGGCTACATGGCGACCGCGGTGAAGGCGGCCGCGTTCGCCGCCCTGTTTCGCGTGCTGGGCGAGGCCTTCGGGTCGGTGCCGGCGTGGCAGCACGTCGTGTGGTGGCTCGCGATCGCGACGATGGTCGGGGGCAACCTCATCGCGCTGGCGCAGCGCACCGTGAAGCGGATGCTCGCCTACTCTTCGATCGCGCACGCGGGCTACCTGCTCGTCGCGGTCGCGACGGGGACGAGCCTCGGCGCGGCGGCGTTCCTGTTCTATCTCGTCGCCTACACCCTGATGACGCTCGCGGCGTTCGCCCTGCTCGCCGCCAAAGGGCGTGACGGGGAGCGCGACGTCCTGATCGACGACCTGGCCGGCCTGGGCCAACAGCACCCCTGGCTCGCGTTCGCGCTCGCGATCTGCATGCTCTCGCTCCTGGGCTTCCCCGTCACCGCCGGGTTCATCGGCAAATGGTACATCCTGGTGGCGGCCACCGCGGCCCACGAGCCCGCCCTCGCGACCGTCCTCGTCCTTACGAGCGTCGTCTCGGCGGGCTACTATCTCCCCGTGATTATGGCGATGTACATGAAGCCCGAGCCGTTCGCGCAGGCGCACGTCGGTATGCGGCTCGGCCGGCTCGGCGGCGCCGTCGTCGCGCTGTCGGTCGCCGGCCTGCTGTTCTTCGGCGTCCGGCCCAACCGCTTGCTCGATCTCGCCCGCACGAGCGCCGCCGCCCTGACGCCCCCGCCTGCAGCCGCACCGGGCGCCGCCGCTCCAGGGCCGACCATCCCGGGCCACTGACCCCGGGCGGGCTCCATGAAGCTCCCCGCCGCCATCTTTCGCGAGTACGACATTCGCGGCACCGTGGGCGATCAGCTGACGCCCGAAGTCGCGCGCGCCATTGGACAGGCGTTCGTGACGCTGTGGGGCGGGAAGACGTGGCACGAGCGCCCCCGCGTAGCGATCGGCCGGGACAACAGGCCGTCGGGAAAGTCGCTGGCGGACGCCGTGATCGATGGAATCGTGACCGCGGGCGGGACGGTCATCGACGTCGGTGAGCTTCCCACGCCGGCGCTGTATTTCGCCACGCACACGCTGCGGGTCGATGGCGGGATCCAGGTTACCGGTTCTCACAACCCCCCTGAATTCAACGGCATCAAGATGGTGCTCGGGGCGGAGCCGGTGTACGGCAGCGGCATTCAGCGCCTCCGCGAGCACATTGAATCCGGACGCCTCTTCGCGATCCCCGGCGGCACGCGCGAGTCCGACGAATCGATTCTGCCTAGGTATCGAGAGGCGGTCGTCCAGCGCAACGGGCCGCTGCCCCGGCCGGTCAAGGTCGTCGTGGACTGCGGTAACGGCGTCTCCAGTCTCGTGGCGGCCGACACACTCCGCCAGCTCGGCGCCGAAGTCGTGTCGCTGTTCTGCGAATCGGACGGCACGTTTCCGAATCACCATCCCGATCCCACCGTGCTCGAGAACCTGCGCGACCTGCGGGCCGCAGTCGTCCGCGAGCAGGCCGAGCTCGGCATCGCCTTCGACGGCGACGGCGACCGCATCGGCGCCGTGGACGAGCAGGGCCGCGTCGTGTTCGGCGATCAGCTGCTGGTGCTCTTCGCCCGCGACCTCGCGCACCACATGGGACCGGGGCACGCGGTGATCTTCGACGTGAAGTGCTCCGAGGTGCTCCCGAAGGAACTCGTGCGCGCCGGGCTCCGGCCGACGATGTGGAAGACGGGGCATTCGCTCATCAAGCAGAAAATGAAAGAGCTGGGTGCGCCGCTCGCGGGCGAGATGAGCGGGCACATGTTCTTCGGCGGCGACTGGTACGGCTTCGACGACGCCCTGTTCGCGGCCGCGCGGTTGCTGCGGTACGTCGCCGAGCGGGGCGGCCCGCTCTCGCGCCTGCTCGCGGACCTCCCGCAGACCGTGTCCACTCCTGAGCTGCGCGTGGACTGTCCCGACGACCGCAAGTTCGACGTCGTGGCGCGCGCCGCGAAGCACTTCGCCGCGAGGTATCCCGTGTCCACGCTGGACGGCGTGCGGATCACGTTCGCCGACGGCTGGGGCCTGCTGCGCGCCTCCAACACGCAGCCGGTGCTCGTGCTCCGCTTCGAGGCCGGCACCCCGGCGACGCTCGCGGCGTACCGCGCCGAAGTCGAGCGATGGCTCGCCGAGCAGGGCATACGAGTGTGAAGCGCGCCCGCCGGCGGTGGGCGTTCCTGCTCGGCGCTGGCCTGCTGGTCGTGGTCCTGGTGGGCGGCCGCTGGCTGGCGCTCGAGACGACGGAGCGCGCCTGGGCGGCCACCATCCCGGGCGGCGGCATGTATCTCATGATGCGCGACCTGGCGCGGCTCGTGCGGGGGCTGTTCCTGCTCGCGGCCATCGGCTGGGCCACGGGGAACCTGCTGTTCGTCTATCGCGCCATCGGCTCGGTCCAGCTGCCGCGCCGGCTCGGGGATCTCGAGATCGTGGAGGCCGTGCCCCAGCGCCTGCTCCTCGCCGGCACGGTCGCGTGCGGTCTGGTGTACGGCTTCCTCCTCACGCTCGGCACGGGCGACGCGTGGCAGGAAGCGGCGCTCGCCGCCCGGCCGCCCACGTTCGGGATCGCGGACCCCGTGCTGCATCGCGACGTCGGTTACTACCTCGCGCGGCTGCCGTGGACCGAGCGCCTGCGGAGCTTCGCGCTGGTCGCCACCCTGTCGGCCACGGCCATCGTTGCGTTGCTCTACCTGGGGATCGGCTCGCTGCGGTTTCGCCGCTGGCTGCCGTACGCCAGCGCGCATGCGCGCGCCCATCTCGGCGTGCTGCTCGCGTGCCTCGGCCTGACCCTCACCTGGGGAGCGCTGCTCGACCCGGTCCAGGCAGTCGCCGGGCTGCACGGCGCGCTCACGCGCGGGGCCCTGGCGACGCGACTCCCCGCCGCCCCGCTCATCGCAGTGTTAGGCGTCGCTGCAACGGTGGCGAGCCTCGTGTGGGGGGTGCGGGAGAAGTCGGCGCTCCTGGCCGGGAGCTGGGGTGCCCTGCTCGGAGGCTCCTTCGTCGCGTTCCTCGTGCTGCCGGCGATGGTCGCCGTGGGTGGGAGCCGCAACAGGTCCAGGCAGCCACTCGACGGCGGGCTTGCCGCTGACGAGCGGCGGCTCGAAGCGCTAGCGTTCGGCCTCGACGGGGAGGGGCCCGACTCGCGGGCACCGCCCGGGTTCCCGAGCCTCGAGGCCGCGGCCACGACCGTGCCTCTGTGGGACGGGCCCCGCGTGCTCGCGGTGGCGCGGCGGCGCGAGTACCTGGGCGCGCGCGCCACCCCCGCCGCCGCGGCCCTCTTGCCGCACCGGCTGGGCAGCGGGCGGGCGACGTGGATCGTCGTCCCGATGCCTGACCTCGACAGCTTGGCGCACACCCGGCCGATCCCGGAATGGACGCAGATCCACCGCGGCCCCTGGACGCATACCGGCCGGCCGGTCGCCGCCGTGGAGGGCGACACCGGTCTCGACTTCGCGCCGCTCCTCACGCGCGACTCGACGATCTGGTTCGGTCCCGGGTTCCGCGAATTTGCGGTAGCGGCGCCCGACACCTGGCCCGCGCTGCGCGGCGCGGGACTCCCGCTCACCGGCGGTTGGCGACGGACGGCGCTCGCGTGGGCGCTGCAGAGCATGGAGCTCACCCGTGCCGGCACCGACGGCCTCGCGCTCCTGTGGCATCGCGACGTGCCAGACCGGCTAGCGCGGCTCGCGCCGTTCGCGCGCTTCGACGACGCGACGCCGGTCGTCGCGGACGGTGCCCTGTGGTGGATCGCGTATGGTTATCTCGAATCGGCGTCGTTCCCGCTCGCCCGACCGGTGCTGAGGGACGGGCGCGACGTCCGTTATCTGCGCGCCGGGCTCGTCGGCATCGTGGGCGCCGCGAGCGGCGACACCCATCTGTTTCTCGCGCCCGGGGCCGACTCGCTCGCGCATGTCTGGGCGGGCATGCTGGCGCCGCTGATCCGCCCTTCGGACAGCCTGCCCGCGGCACTCCGGTCCCAGCTGCCATATCCGCGCCGCACGTTCCGGATGGCCGCGGCGTTGGTGTCGCGGTGGGAGGGAGGGCGGGAGAAGGAGGGGAACGAGCGCGGCGACTCGACCCGGTGGAACGCCCGCCCCCGCGAGCCGTTCGAGCTCGCGGCGCCCGCGCCCGAAGGGGGCGGGGGGGGCGGGGGGGACGGGGGGGGCGGGGGGGACAGGGGGACCATCCGCATCTGGACGGCCCAGGGCTTCGAGACGGGCGATCCCGCCGCAGTCGCCGCGCTCGTGGCCGGGGCGATGGAGCCGGCAGGACCCCGGCTGTTCGTGTGGCGACCCAGCCCCCGTATCCACCTTCCCGGCGTGCTGGTCGGGTCGCCGAGCGAAACCGCGCCCGGCATGATGCGGTTGTGGAACGTGGCAGGAGAGCTCTGCTCGGCGCAGGCGTCGTTCGTCGAACCCGCGGGAGGGCCGCCGTACGGGATCGACACGGTGTTCCTCACGCGGGGCGAGCGCCATGGCCAGGGGCGTACGCTCGCTGTCGCGCTGCGCGACCTGCTCGCCGGCGGTGCCGCACCCTCAGGGGCCGAGAGGGCAGTCGGCGACACGTCGCTCGCCGCCCGCTGGGAAGTCGCGCGCCGGCTCGCCGCCCAGGCCGACGCCGCCCTCGCCGCAGGTGACTTCGAGGCGTTCGGCCGCCTCTACGACCAGTTGAAGGAGCTGCTCGGTGTGGGGCGCCGCAAGCTTGCTCCCGCTCATCAGCCCCGCTAGGTTGCGCCGCCGTGCAACCGGGTACCATCGTCGTCGCTCTGGGCGGGAACGCCGTCGCGCCGCCGGGCGAACGGCCCACGATCGCGAATCAGTTCCGCCACACGCGCGCCAGCCTTGCCCCGATCGTGGACCTGGCCCGCGACGGTTGGGGCATCGTCCTGGTGCACGGCAACGGTCCCCAGGTGGGAGACGAGCTGGCCCGCACCGAGATCGCCGCCGACCAGGTGGAACCGCTGCCGCTCGGCGTGCTTGTGGCGGCGACGGCGGGCTGGATGGGCTACATGATCCAGCAGTCGCTTCAGAACGCGCTGGCGCGCGCCGCGGTGCCGCGTCAGGTGGTCACCCTCATCACCCAAACGTCGTGCGATGCGAACGACCCCAATCTGCGCCAGCCGACCAAGCCGATCGGACACGCGCTTGATCCCGTGCGCGTGGCCCGGTTGCAGGCCCGGGGCGTGCCGGTGAGGGAAGAGCAGCCGGGCCGCTGGCGCCGGCTCGCGCCCAGCCCCCGGCCGATCGCGGTCGTCGAGCGCGCCATGATCGCTCACCTCGTTGCCGCCGGGCACATCGTCGTGGCGTGCGGCGGCGGCGGGCCGCCGGTGTACGACGACCCCGTGCTGCGGCTCGAGGGGATCGACGCCGTCGTCGACAAGGATCGCGTCGCCGCCGTGCTCGGCCGGGAGATCGGGGCCGACGTGCTGCTGATCCTCACCAACGTGGACGCGGTGTACCGCGGCTACGGCACGAAGCACCAGGAGCCGATCCGCCGGCTCGACCTTGCGGGGGCGGACCACTTGCTCACGGGCAAGGAGCTGGGCACGGGAAGCATGCGGCCGAAGGTCGAGGCGGCGGCCGACTTCGTGCGCGCGGGAGGTCGCCGCGCCGTCATCGCGGA
>WNGG01008385.1_pt1 | contig 11381 bp, 7 predicted proteins | sample 5400661 | NCBI WGS metagenome assembly WNGG01 (sample SAMN13153372, study PRJNA577476) | soil metagenome | isolation source: 100 cm soil or saprolite under Garry oak tree replicate 1 | place: USA:California | collected 2016-06-15 | reverse complement strand
CGCGCTCAGCATCCCCGCTATTCTCCAAGTTCAGAGCGTGATCGTCTATAATGAGACAGCTTTCAATCCCAAGAACTCCGAATCCAGCATGGCCCTAGACCTTGTCGGCAAAGAGTTCAGCATCGACCAAGGAACCAGCTCCATCGTCGTGATTACTGCGAACGATGTCCGGGGGAACGATGTTAGGGATTTCACCTTAGCGCTGAACGGGACGCTGCGTAACGATGGGAAACTCTCGAACATTAACAACATCACCAGCATCTACGACATCTACTACCGGCTGCTGGTGAGCTACACCAGTATTCTCCATCTGCAGCTATACCAGACAAAGAACACGACTACACTTGCTGCGAATATTGAGTTTGGCATTCCAAGCGTGTACGTGAACGACTGGATCTCGCAGATCAGTTCTGCACCGTCAAATATCACTCAGGCCCAACTGGCGACTTACAATCTCCAAGCCTACAACGATAGCTGGCCTATCGTCTCCGCTCAGATCCCGTCAGGCTATCAGACGGTCGCTTTCGACTATCTCAAGTTCTTCTATCAATCATGGAATCAGACATTCACCGCGCAGAACTACACGCAGTCCGAGCTATTGTTCAGCTCGCCTCCCTTCGCTAGGGCACAGAACGTGACGAAGGGGAGTCCATTGCTGACGACCCAACCTTCCTACTACAACATCACGATTCCCTTCGTCCAATCACTCCCATTAGACTCTCAGACTCTGAGCCTATTTGTCTCCGCCGCACGATTCTTCAACATCTACAGCTCCGGCTCAGGAAGCTGCTCGAATAACAACTGCTGGGACGGCCCGCCCGCGATAAGGACGTTCAGCATAGACACTGTTGCTCAGGCTACAATGGCAGACCCGGCCCAGCACGCCATCATCGGCTATGTCTATGACCTCGGGGCATTGGCGACAGAAAGTGACCTCGCCGGACTCGCACAGCAAGTGCTTCGGAACTATAACATCGCGACATATCCGGTGAGGACGAGTAGCGACGTCTACTCCCAGTTTGTGTCCGCTCAGAACAATACCATGCTCGTGATCATCGACTTCAAGAGCGGCGGACCAGACCCGATGAACAGCATACCCGCTATCAGACAGGATGTCGGGATCGCCAACACAGCCAGCAACGAGAACCTCACCGTCTATGTCACCGGCGAACCAGCCTTCAACTACGACATTCAGACCCAGACCGTCACCGACATCGAACGTATCGACCCAGTAACAGTAACATTGATCCTCGTGATCGTCGGCATCTTCTTCACGTCAATCGTCGCGCCACTAATCCCGATCATAGCCATAGGACTATCGATAGGGATAGCCTTCGGACTCGTCTTCGCAGTCGGCTCGGTCATCACCAGAGTACACTATCTGGTCTTGACGCTGCTTCCGGTCTCAATGCTGGGCGCCGGCTCCGACTATTGCATCTTCCTTGTCAGCCGGTATTCGGAGGAGCGGAGAATGGGTAGAGGGAAGGATGATTCTGTCGAGAGAGCTGTTACATGGGCTGGTGAGAGTATCGCTACCAGCGGAGCGACGGTCATCATTGCCTTCGGCACGTTGGCCTTTGCCAGTTTTGGTCTCCTCCGCTCAATCGGCATAGCCGTCATGCTCGGCATATCCGTGGCTCTGCTCGTCGCTCTGACACTCGTCCCAGCCGCCCTCTCCCTATTCGGCGACAGAATCTTCTGGCCACGTGGGCTGGGATTGTGGAGGAAGGGGAAAGAGAAGAGCGGCAACTACTACGCCCGCGCGGCGCGGTTCACTGCGAAACACTCGAAGCTGGTTCTCCTACTGGCGCTGGCTATCTCGCTGCCGGCTGCTAGCACCGTCTTTTCATCCCAGACCAGTCATGATTTCATCGCCCAGATTCCTTCTACGCTCGAGAGTAGAGCCGGCTACAATGTCATGAGTGAAGGCTTTGGGGCTGGAACGGTTACCCCGACTTACACGATCGTCCAGACCCCCGTACTCTTGGTCTCGGGGAGCTGGATCAATGTGACAGCTTTGAAAGCGATATCGTATGCGGAGAACTCGACCCTGGCAGTTCCAGGGGTCTCGAAGGTCTACGGGCTCACCCATCCCTCGGGCAATCCCATCTCTTTCACGAGCTTCAGTCAACTGAACCCGGCGCAGCAGCAGGCCATGATTCTGAGCATGAAACCATTCCTTGGTAGTGACGGTAAGTCGGCCATGGTCTGGGCGAGTCTCTCGAGCGAACCGTATTCGGATGCGGCGATAGCGACGGTGGCTCGGATTCGTGAGAATGTTGGGAGTCTCAAGAGCCAGGTTCCCCTCCTCGGATCGTCTGTAATGTACGTCGGCGGGGCCACCGCGTCTGTCACGGATCTGACAAATTCGACCGGCTCCGACTTTTTCAACCTGACCACCCTTGTGCTGGTCGGCGTCTTCATTGTTCTCTTGCTGGCCTTGGGATCGGTTTTCACGCCCCTCCGTCTGATCTTCACAATCTTACTGAGTATCTCTTGGGCGATGGCAGCGACCGTCTACTTCTTCAGAACCTACTTTGGAACAAATCTGATCTGGATTCTCCCGATCATGCTACTAGTCATCATGGTCGGGCTTGGACTCGACTATGACATTTTCCTCGTCACTAGAATCCGCGAGTATGTCGCCGGGGGCTCGAAGGATGATGAGGCGATCGACACCGCGGTCGAACGTACCGGCGGGATAATCACTGTCACCGGTCTTGTGACCGCCGGGGCATATGGTACGATGATGCTCTCCCAGATTCCAATGCTACAACAGCTGGGACTGGCCATCCTCACCGTAGTGTTGTTGGACGCGACTCTTACTCGCATCTATCTTGTCCCGTCGATAATGAGGATAATGAAGCGTCTGAACTGGTGGGCTCCAAGCTTTCTCCGTCGGGTTCCCGTTCGGCCAGAGGAGAAGCTGATCCCTCCTATTCCACTGAAGACGAAGCTGGGAGTCGTAGTCGAGACCTTCACAATAATCGGACTCGCGGCCGTCATGTATCTAGACTATGCAAAAAATGTCTATTTCCAGAACTACGTCAGTCGGACGTTTGCGACTATTCTAGTCGGCATCAACGTCTGGACGGGCGTAATCCTCGCTCTCACGTCGTTCCTGGTGACCTACTTCCTCATACGGGGCAGATCCCGGCCAGAGGAGCCCCACAAACCGAACCGCTTCGCCAATTGGGCTGGAAGACTCCACACGCAGCCAAGTGAAATCTCGAAGATAGCGCCTGCACCAACAAGTATCTCGCCCAATCCTCCATCGACTGAGCAGACAACGGTGACAAGTACTGCGCCGGCTCCGGCGACGAGTGAAGCCTCCATCAAGGCTGATTCGGATACGAAGAAGGACTAGGTTACGATTCTGCAGAGGTCGACCTCTACACTCTTCCATCTTCGGGTGTGGAAGCTGTAGAGGTATGGGATCTTCAGGCTCATGGTGCGAGCCTCGTCGACTCTCCGGTTGGACTCGTGCACATATCTGGCGAGGAAGGTTCTGGTAGAGGCCTTGTGGATCGAGTATGTGACGGGTGCGAGCTGGAAGGCCTTGTCGAGGAATCTGGTGTCAGCGTGGATGGTTCTTGTTCCGTAGGGCGGGTTCATGATTACCGTGTCGTAGGTTCCGTCGATATTGTCGATGGTCGACTTGACCCATTCGACCTTGACACCGGCAGTCTTCGCGTTTTCGCGTGCCAGCTCCAAGGCTCTCACGTCGACATCGACACCGATGATGTTTGCTTGGCTCATGAGGGCTGCTCCGATAGCCAATCGGCCCGTGCCGGTTCCGAGGTCGATGATTCTTCCTTCGAGGTCGTCGTGTTCGAAGCCGGCCATGTAGAGTAGCTCGGCGGCGGCCTCCGCTGAGACCGGGTACTGTTCCAGTCTGAGTCTTGGTGTTTCGAGGATCTTGAGCTTTGATAATATTATTTCTAGGTGGCGTTTGCTCGGCAGTTGTTTTTCTGCCAATTCTAGAGACGGACGAGTCCTCGCTCTAGGAGTTGCTCCCATGTCCATGCGCCTACGACGACCATGATCTCGTCTCGTGTGACGATGGGTTTTGAGAATCTCTCCGGATCGTCAAGCGCTAGTCTAGGACACGCCGTGTCGACGAAGGCTTCGATTTCAGTGAAGTCGAGGAATTTGTCGGGCACGACCTCGTCCGTGTATAAGATGGTTGCTTTCTTTCCGTTCTCTTCTAGCTGGCGTTGGATGTTGAGTGCGATTGTCGGGTTGGTCTGTCCGGGTTTTGTGGAGACTATTATTCCGAAACTGTTGGCTTGTCGGGCTTTCTCGACCATGGCGTATCTCTGCCGGATTATCCTGTCCCGGTCCTGGTCGAGGAGGCGGACAGTTCCATCATACGGGTCGGCTAGTATGGTTGGTTTCTGGACTGATAGCGAGGCGCCGAGCGCGTGGAAGTAGCTTCCTATGACTAGGAATGAGTCTGTCTCGGGTTCGATTCTCTTGAGTCCGAAGTAGTCACAGCCGAGGACCTGTCCTGTCTCGTGGGCCCATGGTCCGCGTCCGGGGTGTTGGACCTTGAAGCTCTTGGACTCTAGGAATCTGGTTGTCTCGGGGAGGGTGTGTAGGTGCTGGACGACTGTTGCGAGTCCGATCCGTGTGCCGTGGAGAAGTGGTAGGGCTTTCTCGACGACTGGGATTATCTCGTGTCTGCTCTTTGCTGGAATGTAGACAACGGGGATTCCGTTGGAGCCGTCTCGGAGGAACTCGTTGTGGCCATAATGAACCAGCAGGTCCGCCTTCAAGCGTGCTGCGGCGTCGAGGGATAGGTCGCACGCACCCCATGCTGGGGATGCGGAAACGAGGACCTCTGCTCCTGTCTTGTCTCGGATGAGGCTGGCGAGGCGGGGTCCTTCGTTCTTGAGCCCGTCGGGGAGTTGTATCAGTAACCTTCGGGCACCTCTACCCGTTATCTCCGCTACGAGCCTATCCTCCTCAAGATCATACATGGACAATACGAATCGTCCGCTGTGGACTCACCGTGAGGCTTCTGTTCGATATAAACGTCCAGAATTGCAGTCCCAGGTCCTGTCGAGGCTGAGTTACACGAGTGTTAAGCTCGGTGCTTTGGATAGGCGACGGCTATGACTGAGAGAGTATCGAGACTGGCTCAAGGCGTTGCGGATCCTGCCTCGATTGCGGGTCTTGTCGATTCCTCTCTTCGGCCTGGCGGAGCGATATCGCTAGGCTTCTCTGACGGGGTCATCCACGTCATGCTGGACCAGGCTGGTGACTGGACGATAACCGCGGGGCTATCAGTGATCTCGGACAGACTTGTACCACTTACAAGGGCTCTTGAGGACATTGGTTTCTTCCAGGCCACCGAACAGGCTGGAATGGTCTATCATCTATGGACCTCGGCCCTCGATCAAGACTCTGATAACCGGAATCTTGCTGAGGAGACACTCCTGAAGGCTCTAAAATCGTTCCAGTCACACTCTGCCCCAACTTACATCGGCTAGCGGGGCATTCTGACCTCAAGAGACCATTTTTCCTTCATTTCTTACCCAAAAATCCTCATGGATTGACTTTCCCCAACCCGGGGCAGAAGAGGAAAAACTGCCTCCTGGAGAATCCAAGCGTCAGTCCTTGCATTAGAAGGGGGGGTAGGGGGGTGGGGGGGCATAGGACGGACTTAGAGCCGTTCCACGGGATTCCACGCGTGGAAATGTCTCCCCTGGGCGGTTCGATTCTACTTTGACCCTGAAACGTAATCATGCATTGGTCATGGTCCGGAGTCTTTCTAGAGGTTTCAATATGGGGAGAAACAGATCTTGGGCTTAACTCGGCCTCGGAGCGGAGCCTTTATGAATTGTATGGCTGATCGTCTGTTCTTCCATCGGGAACATTTCTGGGATCTTTTCAATGGTCTGATAGTGGAGTCCTTTCGAGGAAGACACGAGGTAAGAACCTCTCACCTGCGAGATTAGAAGCTTCATTATTTTTTCTTCTCTTGCTGAGATATCGGTAGGATTGAAGCCTGGCCTAAAGAATGACCGGGCAATGATGTAGGGGTTTGATCTCCAGTTTAGCTCGTAGTCCTGTATTGCTCTGAGCAAAGTGTAGGCCCCTTCAGCCTCTATTTGGTGTAGATCATCGAGACCATTCTGGATAAAGGCGAGCCTAGTTATCGCGACTCTGTCGCATGTCTTGAAATTGTCGTCAGGATAGAGCTTTACTCCGCCGGGTGCGAATCTAGTTGACAAAATCTTTGACCGCGCATCTCTCGCTCTAAGCGAGAGAGTCTGCTTTCTCGTCAGCCGTAGACCGGCGCTCTTGACCAGTCCCGCTGACACAAGGGAACTGCATGGGAAGCCGAAGCACCTGCCTTCTGAGTCGAGAATCGCAAATTCATCAGTAACAAAGCCCGCGCCTCTCCTGGCAAGCATCCAAGCGGTCGTGGTTTTTCCTGTGTTACCGAAGCTAGGCACGAGAATCCCCTCCTCCCCAAGACTTACTGCAGCTCCATGAACCATGTACATTCCTCGCTCTATGAGAGCGAGTTGCAATAGGCTGCGGAAAATGTCGATGAGTTCCCATCCTTCAGCGACAATCTTGGAGAAGCGCAGGTAGTTCTTGTTGAAAGTGAAAGTGTACTCTGAAGTATCGTCGGAAAATACTAGCTTAGCGGCTATGGGTGCGATCCATGGATAGCTAAACTCTATAGAATCGTCTTGGGAATTCCAACGAATCATTAGATTGATGCTAGGCTTCCCTCGTGTAGAAACCTTCAGCGAATTATCTAGATGAAACCGCAGTCCGATTGTCGCTTTCTCGACGCCATTGAATGAATGTAGCAGTCCTTCGAAGTAAGGAGTGTTAGTAGACAATGAGAAGAGCCCGTGAAAATTATAATTGCGCATGTGTCCTAACCAATCTCGCGCTAAAGATTTTGGATTCCAACGATTGAGAACCAGAAGTAGGCTTGAGCATAGACGATAAGGACCAATCCCAAAACTTCGAGTCTAAATTTCACAGGCTTGGCAATTACATAAGCTGCCATCAAGACGAAAAGGCACAACGTTGTTATTGCATAGACGGCTCGGAAGCCATTGAAGCCCTCTAGGGCACCTAGATAGAACGATGAGAGCAATCCGAACAGGAGATAGCCGGAGCCCTGGGTAAGCGTCATTGCAAGGAATGCTGCAACTGTTCCGAATGTGTAGGTATAGTAGGCCAGACCTTCTCTAGTTGTTGAATGTGCGTATATTAGTGCTAAGGGAATAGGCCATGACAACCACTGGGGCTCTGCTTGTGAAAAGATGTTCAGCAGGATCGCCGCGATTATGCTTGCTTCTAAAACGGGAATTAACACCGAAGTTGTCTTGCGACGCTGTATGAGAAAGACAACGGGCACAGCGGCGTACGCTAGCCAGATGTATGGTGGAGCCCCGCCGAATGTCGTGCCCTGAATTGAGGCAAGAATGTTCAACGTCCTAGTTTGCCCTCCACTCAATCCGAGAAACCGCAACAGGAATCCGCTCAAGAAATTCTGCAGCCCTCCTTGAGCTACGATGGGAGCAAGAGTCGCAGCACCGAGTGAACCGGCTATCGCAATCTGCGACAGCAAGTCCTTGAAACGTCGCTGAGTTAGGCTTTCCGCGAGAACGAGGGCCAGCGGGATGAAACCAAAAAGCTTCACCAGCCCTGCGACGGAAAATGACATTGTTGCGAGTTGTTTTCTGTCGCGATTGAGAGCGATAAACCCCGCCACGATGAAGAAGATCATCACCGAATCGTAGGTGCCCCATGCCGCGGAAATATAGATGGTAAATGGATTGAGATAGTAGAAAGTCGCGTAGAGAATTTTAGTGTAACGAGCGAGCAGGATGAAGACCCCGACATCAGCAAGAATCATTGGAAGTTTGAGAAACACTCCCTCAACCACATAGGTAGTGTGATAGAATAGTAGTGTGTCGTGAAACCCAAGGTTTGTCATTAGAGCGTAGGGAGCGTATGAGGCTAGTTGCAAAACGTAGATTAGAGGCAATGTTGGGAAGTATCTGAAATCGAGGATTCCTGACTGGTAGAATATTCTCTGATAGTTGGCCCATATTGCCATGTCGTACGGGTGGTCGGCTATCGGGGCAATGCCAAGTCTGGTGATCAGCCCGACTATGAGAATCGACAGGACGCTAATTTTCAGTCTTGAACACTCTGGTGACCAGTATTACCGCTGCTACAGGAGTGATGAAGAGGAAGAGAAGGTAGTATGCAAGCAAATAGTGAGCGACGTTCGGGTCTACGAAACCAACTGACTGGCTGGGGGTCGAGGTATACTTGAAGGACAGATTTGCAAGCCTGAACTGAGTGATCTGGCCCGTATTGGCCGCGATTATGATTGCGGTAGAGTTTTCGTCTGGGAGAAAGTTTGGAAAGCCCGAAGCCAGGTTCGTAAGAAGGACCGCCGATTCGTACGAAGTGATTCCGTTCTGAACATAGGTGAACCCTTGGGCCAATACAACTGTCCCGTCCATGAGAAACGGTGTGTACCGCAGTGTAGGGGAACCTTGAATGTTGAAGTCCACATAGACTTGGAATAGGCTCTCGTTCAGCGGAGGCAAGCTTAGATTTATCACGACTCCCTGAAAGTTCCCTGAAACCCCGGTCGAGTTCGACGTAGTTCTGCTCAGTGAGAAAGCTTGGATTGAGATTACTTTCATTGAGAATGTTCCGCTGGTCCCGGCAGTGGCTTCTACGTAGAGCCATACGCGTGTGATTGCGGACCCGGGGATGGGGGCTTGGCCATTGGCCAGGAATGTTTGCGTTCGTAGATTCGCGGAGACATTCTCTACAGACCCTAATCCAGGTCGGTGCTGGAGAGGAGAGTTTTCACTCCAAGCTTCGAAGCTGGTGCCGTTAGGGGCCACGCCGGAGAATCTTATCCCATAGTGGATTCCTTGGCTAACGTCGAGTTGGGTTATCACGACTGAGTCCTCGTCCAAGGAAAGGCTGAGGCTTCGAGACACCGTCACGGCTTGTGCGATCGGTTGCCCGGTAAATGTTACATTGAGGTCGAGAGCATCGCTCTGGGCGAGAGAGGTCTGGGTAGTGTTCGACGGTGAGAGCTGCCAGGCCGTACCGGTGAAACTATCCGACCACAACATTGGTCCGAGACCTACGCCCTGAATCGAAGTTGCCGTCTGCAATCCACTGACCTGATAGGCGGTGACCTGAGGACCTGTGCCACGTAATCCTATAACGAGAGCCGAGATAACCAGAACAGTTGTTATGAGTAACGGGTAGACACTTATTTTCATCTAGGTTTCTACTTCTTCTAAGAGTCTAGTCGTTGACCGTTCCAGCGTGAATTTCCGAGTGATGGTCTCTCTGGCGTGCCTGCCCATTTGGTGTCTCAGTGAGTCGTTGCCTAGAAGGGCGTTCATCTTGGACCCGATAAACCGGTGGTCTCGCGGGTTGACAATGTATCCGGTGACTCCGTCAACCACCACCTCTGGTGGACCGCCATGGTTCGTCACGATCGACGGCTTCGAGAACAACCCCGCTTCTACGGGTGTTAGTCCAAACGGCTCATAGAGAGAAAGGTGTACGAGAAACTTACACCCTCCATAGGCCCTAGCCAGATCCTCTTCTCCATCCATAGTTCCTCTGAACTCGACAGGAACATCCAGCTCAGACCCGAGACCTTCTAGTTTACTTCTCTCTTGGCCATCCCCGACTAGCACGATCTTGGAGGACCGAACCTTGGCCGCGGCTCTGACCATGCTCTCAACATTCTTGAGCGGGATCAAGGACCCAACAGCGAGCATGTAGTCTTCTTCCTGCATATGGTTCTCCGACGCTAGCTCCTCCAGCAGAGGATCGGGGCCAGGATAGACTACGCCCGGAGTCTCCTTGAGACCATAAACCCGGGTGAGGAACTTGGAGAGGAAGAAGCTGTTGGCCAACACTTTTCCATAGCCCCGAACAGTCTCAATGTCTATCACCCTCGCTATTCGAGCGGTCAGTCCGTACATTGGATTCGAGAGGAGCAGACTGGATAGTAGTCCGCCATAGAACTCGCCCCCAGTTCTCCTAACAGTTGGGCTGATCCTCCGATAGTCAACCCCGGTGATGACTTCCTCCCAGGGCAGTTCGAACACTGATCCGGAATACCAGATGATTTTCGGACCGAGATACTTGGAGAGGTAGAAGGCCAGAATCGGCTCTATGTGATGGTGGATTATGATCCTGTCATAGTCTCGGAGCTCGTTGAGGAACCGCATCAGCTGTCTGAACCGGTCTGGGCTGCTCGCAACACCTGTGGGAATGCTCTGAATAGGCTCGTCCGCGAGTCTCTCTTTCCAGCCGGACGAGATCCTCCCCGTGTAGTAGATGGTAACATCTGATCCCATCCTCCTCAACTCGACGTAGTGAGAGAGGGCCAGCCGCTCTGCTCCGCCGAACCTGCCGTAGGATTGTTGGAGGATGGCCAGCCTCATGGGGGGTTCTACTGGTTCTCTATCCCGGGTTTATACTTACCCTCTACCGAGGAATTCTCTGGAATTCCGTAGACAACCAGAGCATTCAAAAAGATCGGTCCTAGACGAGCAGTACGCCCTGCAATGCATAGCTTGCGCTCACAAAGACGAGAAGCAGGAGCACGGGCCCCGGCCATCTTGTGTTTCTACTTCCTATCCGGGGTAGAAGAGAGACCACTGCGATAGTTGTGAGTACTGGGATCGGGAGATCGTAGACGATGCGCGCTTGATGGTAGCTGTCGAGCAGGACGAAGGCGAATGATGGTACCGCGACCCAGAGGAGGAGAAGCCTCTCGAACCAGTCCTTGAACCGGAGCATGAAGACAGCCAATAGCCCCAGTCCGAGGCTCAGCCAGTTGGCAAAGAGTCCCCCATGAGTAAAGAGCAGCCCGTAAACCAGGTTATTCCAGAAGGACAATAGGATCCCTGCGTTGGGAGCCTTCGTCGCAATATCAGCAGCAACACTGCGGCTCGCGAATGCCCAGCTTTTCACCAAGTCGAGGATAATCCCCGTTGCGATTATTCCAGTTAGCGATTCTAGATGGACGAGGTTACGGGTTTCTTTCCATAGGGTGACCGAGAAGACTAGACAGACGGCGGCGATCAGGACCCACGTCCAGGGATGCGTTAGGAAGAGAGCTACTGATAGCGCGTACATCGTACCATACTTGACCTTAGATGGCGACCTGGAGAAGCCGAGTAGGCTTGTCAGGAATAGGTATACGAGAATGAGCGCGAGCCAGTTGGCGTAGTATCCGCCCCACAATCCGACGGTCGTATAGAGGGAGACAGAAGAGAAGATGGCCGTGAGTCCAGCCAGGCTTGAGCTGCCATGGCCGTAACGCACGAAGACGTATGTTGACAGTG
>WNGG01014883.1_pt1 | contig 11382 bp, 11 predicted proteins | sample 5400661 | NCBI WGS metagenome assembly WNGG01 (sample SAMN13153372, study PRJNA577476) | soil metagenome | isolation source: 100 cm soil or saprolite under Garry oak tree replicate 1 | place: USA:California | collected 2016-06-15 | reverse complement strand
GAGCCAGTCCGTGTTGCCAGCATACGGACGGGAAGTCTGCCTGCTTATGGATTCGCCAGGTCAGCAGGGCGGCCTGCCGGGTAACCGCCATGGCGGAGGTTCGTTGCTGCGGCACTAGTTGTGCTTGTGACAATAACGCATTTATCTTGCTGATGTGACCAAGTGAACAGCTGATACGTATGAGTTTGGCCAGCCGTCGGCCGCCCCGTGCGCGGCCGCGGCGGCCGGGCGGGAATCCATAACAGAAGGTAGGAGCGCGCATTAAGGAGCCCCGGCCAGGGTCGTAAGCCGGGGCTCCCGCTGGCGGTGGCTATCGGTGCTTGCCCCGTTTCACTTGCTCGATCAGCTTTCCCTCTAGCGCGCCCACGCTGGCCGCGCGGGTCACACGGCCCGTGTGGCGCTCCCGTGCCACGTACACGGGGGGCCCATCATCCTGCCGGTCCAGGCGGTACCGCTCGCCGTACTGGATCCGGAGCCGGGCCAGGTGCGCGGCCGGTGTCTCACCCATGGCCTGTGTCCGCTTCGGAGACATACTCCATCAGGTGCTCAGAGGTGTCGGCGTTGAACTGCGCCTCGTCTGCGCCCAGCGGCGGGCGCAGTAGGCGGGGCCACCGACTACCCGGTGAACGGCCCAGATCTGCCGGCGCTCGCCATACTTCTTGGGAAGCGAGGTCAGGCCGCGATCTGTTACGGCGGTCCTGATGGCGTACTCGCCGCCCAGTGCCAGGGCTCATGGGATACCGGTGCTGTGCTGGCCGGACCGGCGAATACCCGTCTGGTGCTCAGCGGAGTCCTGCGGCGCCACGCCGATGTTCCCGGCTCCTTCACGGATTACCGACCAGGTGCGATCTTGTGGCACGACGGGGCCGGGTTTTGGCGTGCACAGGTCCTACGGCTTGCGCCCGACGCCGCAGAATTGATCCACCTCGCGGTGAACACCGCCGCCGATGCCGGCGACATCCGGGCGCCATCGGGGGGTCGAAACTATCCCGGGTTCCAGCAGTTGCAGGCCGTCGAAGAAGCCAGCGATTTGCTCGGGGCTGCGCAGGGTGACGGGTGGTTTGCCGAACTTGTTCCAGCGGGCCACGGCCTCGTCTGACGCCGCGCCGTAAATGACATTGGTGCTGTGGGATATGACCAGGTAACTGCCGGAGGGCACGGCCTGCATCAGGCGGTTCACAATCGACCGTGCCTCGTCATAGTCGGTGATGTGATGCAGGATCGCGATCAGCGTGATCGTGACCGACTGGGTGAAGTCCAGCGTTCGCGCGGCCTCTTGCAAGATCTTTCCGGGATTGCGCAGGTCGGCGTCGATGTAGTCGGTGACGCCCTCGGGGCTGCTGGTGAGCAAGGCGCGGGCGTGTGCCAGCACGAGGGGGTCATTGTCGGCATAGACGATCCGCGATGCCGGGGCGATGGATTGGGCGACCTCGTGAGTGTTGTTGACGGTGGGCAGGCCGGTGCCGATGTCCAGGAACTGGCGGATCCCAGCCTCCCCAGCCAGGTACCGGACCGCACGGGTGAGGAACGCCCGGGCTGCGCGGGCGAGCAGGACGATGTCTGGGTACATCTCGGCGACCTTGTCACCGACCTCGCGGTCCACCGGGTAGTTGTCCTTGCCGCCCAGCCAGTAGTTCCAGACCCGGGCCGAGTGCGACACGGTGGTGTCGATCAAAGACGCGGACGAATCGTCGGTCACGGGAGGCCTTCCATGGTGTTCTGCTGCGTGCGATCCGCTGGTGCCTGCGGAGTGCGGCCAGGCCAGGGCTCAGGTCTTTTTGAGTAGTGCCCTGAGCATGGCTTTGCTGGCGGCGGGGGTTTCGGCTTGGACGCACAATTGGTTCATGACGGTCAGGTAGCCGGTGACGTCGTCGGGCTGGTCGAGGTAGAGCGCGCTGTTGAGCTGTTCGAGGTAGACCAGGTCGGGCAGGTCCGGTTCGGGGAACCGCAAGATGGTAAACGGGCCGCCGGCGGCGGCATGCGGGCCGGCGCGGAACGGGACCACCTGAAGCGTGACGTTGGGCAGATCGGTGAGCTGGAGCAGGTGTTCCAGCTGGGCGCGCATCACTTTAGGGCCGTCTGGAGGCCGGCGCAGCGCCGCCTCGTCCAGCATCGCCCACAGCTCCGGCGCACCGGGCCGGGTGAGCAGTTGCTGGCGTTTCATCCGGGCGCTCACACGGCGGTCGATCTCCTCGGCGGGTGCATGGGCGTTGGCGATCAGGATGACGGCGCGGGCGTAGTCCTCGGTTTGCATCAGGCCGTGGACGAACTGCACCTCATAGGTGCGGATGACAGACGCGGCCTCCTCCAGCCCGACGTAGAGTTCCAGCCATTTGGGCAGGACATCGCTGTACTGCTGCCACCAGCCCGGGGCAGCGGCCTGGCGGGTGAGCATCAGCATCTGCTCGCGCTCGGTCTCGCCGGTCACCCCGTACAGGGTGAGCAGGTCGGCCACATCGCGCTGTTTGGCGCCGCTGCGTCCCCGCTCCAGGCGGCTGATCTTGGAGTGGGTTGCCCGGATGGCCTCGGCCGCGTCCTCGGTGGTGATGCCGCTGGCTTCCCGCAGCCGGCGCAACTGCGCGCCGAGCGCGATCCGCAACGCCGTCGGGCCGCCGCGCGCGACGGCGAGCCCTCCGCCGGCAGCCGCGCGGGCAGGCGCGCTATTCCCCGCCTGATCCGAGATCATCGGCGCTCCCTGGAGTCGCTCTGCCATGGTGAACCCGCCCCAGTGTCCCACTGCCCGATCCGTGATGCATAGCGCCTCATGTCCGTTGCTGTCCACCTGGCCCGGTGCAACTTCCGCATCCGCCAGGCCTGTGGCGGCGCCGGCCGGACCCGTGGTTGTCCCGCGGGCTGCGCCGTCCCGGCGGAGCGGCCGCCATCAAGCGCGGTAAGCCGGCGCCGCCGCATCCGCGCTCCGACTGGCCGGCGGGGACGCGGCAGGGACCATCAGCGGGCTAGGTCATCGAACTGGCCGTCCTTGACTCCCTGGAGGAACGCGGTGATCTCGGCCGCGGTGTAGATCAGCGCGGGACCGCCGGGATAGCGCGAATTACGGATGGCGATTTCCCCGCCGGGCAGTTCCGCCACCTCCACGCAGCTCCCGTTCGGGTTGCTGTAATCACTCTTGCGCCACCTGACTCCCGCCAGCCCAGAAGCTGGCATGCCGTTGTAGGCCTCAGCCATGAACCTTCTCACCCTCTCCAGCCATGTGGGCGCCCGCGGGCCTGCCCATCTGCGATCAGGTGACCACCGGGCCGGCGGGCGGACTCCTCCCGGCGGCCACCGATGCGCTCCCGCGACCGCCCGCAGGCCCCGCCATCAGCTCCCGCCCGATCCAGCCGCCGGGCGCAGATGACGGTGCACGTTGCTGCCGAGCCAAACGATATCGTCTGCACATGCATTTGTTCTGTTCAATCAGATGTTCTTGCGTATGTTCTTACATCTGTGCTTGCGCGTGCACACTGAGCACACCAGGATGGTCCTGTAGCCCGCGACTCACCGACTCCCGGAGACCGCGATGCCAGACCCCCCACGCGCGCGCCGATGGCCGGTGACACTACGGGCGGGTGGCGGTGATCTGACATCCACGCAGCCGACACCGCAGGACGCACCGGCGCCACCGCGCTCAGGGGCGCCCAGTAACCGCAACCACGCGCACGGCCAGGCCCGCGCCTCACCTCCGGTCGGCGCAATAACCGGGATGCACCAGCGGATTCGGGTGTGATGGCAACCGGCTGCAGACCAGCGGTGACGGCATCCACGCCGGCGCCGGGCCCTCATTCCCAGCCACAGAGACAGGCCGCGGCGGGCGAGTGGCCCCTTCGCAGCCATCTCGAACTCGGTGCCTTGCCTGGCGCGGTGCCGTGTGCGCGGCTGCATGCCAGGCAGGTGCTGTGGGAGTGGGGCCTGTCAGCGTTCGGCGAGAATGCCGAACTGCTCGTGTCCGAGCTAGTGACCAATGCCGTACAGGCATCGTCCCCCGCCGGGCGAATCCTGCCGGTGGGTCTGTGGCTGTCCTCCGACCGGTCGCGGCTGCTGGTCCAGGTACAAGACACCAACCATCACCCGCCGGCACCCGCTGGTGCGGACGGCGACGATGAAAACGGGCGCGGCCTGCACATCGTCGATGCCATCAGCGCGACATGGGGCTGGCACAAAAACGAAGGCCACAGCGGGAAAACAGTCTGGGCATTAATAGAAAGACAATGAAAATCAGCTGAAAAGCGCACGACGCACGCGCCGTCCGGCCCCGGCGGCAGTGGCGGACTGCGCGCTCTATGCAGCCATCCACGACGCCATAACCGGCTAGCAAACCCCGCACCCAGCGGAGCGGGCCTTTACCCGCCACTGGGCTGAGTCACAGCATGCTGCCACGCCGATCACTCCAACGTGATATTGGGGATCTTGCGCACGCTGCGTGATCCGTAGTCACTCATGCGGCGCGCGCAGCGCCGCCGATAGGGGCGGGTGCCAACTCGATGTCGATCAAGGCGCTGGCTATCCAGATTGGTCGTTATGGCTCGATGGCGGGATCATGAACGCAGACTGGCAGGTCCCGAGCCACCGGCTAACCGTGGCCGGGCAGGTGAAGCGGATGATCTGCGCGTCGGCGAGTTCCTGGCGGGCATGAGCGCCAGGCTTCCCGGTGCCGGTCCCGGTGGGAGATCCACGCCCATCGCACCGGGTGCTCGGCGTCGCGCCGTGCCGCCAGCCCTTGTGGCCGGTGCGCGCCGGGCGGCGGGGTCGGCTGCCGGGGCCGGCCAGGCTAGGGCAGGGCCAGGGCTGGCTGGGGCAGGGCGCTGCGGGGGGCTGGCCGAAGCGGGCCGTCCGCGGGCGGCCGGATAGGCCTGCCTGTCAGCCGGAGATCTTGCCGTTGAGGCCGAGGGTCAGCGTGAGCGCCGGCGTGCCCGTGGGAGCCACGTGCACAGGCACCGCATCGCATTGGCGGATATCCACGCGCGTCTACCCGCCCGGCGCGTCAGGCCGTACGGTGACGAGCGGGCGCCCGGCGGCAGCGACCCGGCCACCGAGTGGAAGGCCCTGACCTCGAGCGCCGCGGCCGGCTCGAGCTGCGGCATCATCGTCGGCAGTCGCTTGGCCAGCATGTCCTGGCCGATACTTGGATCAACACACTGACTGCCCCGGCGGCCGCGTGGCCGCGCACCATGACCAAGCGGACGAGATCATGGAGCGGACGCGCCGGGTGCGCCCGTAGGCGATGAACACTTCGTCACCGATCCGGCAGCCGGTCAGGTATGAACGCGAGCCAGCCAGCATATGGTCACCGACGATGAGCATGCCGCGGGGTGCCCCGCCACACGGCGTGCTCCATGATCACGCAATTGGCGCCGATCTCGACCGGGTCACATCGGCGGACAGCACGGCACCGTGCAGGATGCAGCTGCCAGGGCCAGCGCGGACCTGGCCACTAACCACAGCAGTCGGAGCGACGTAGGCATCTGGGTGCACGTGCTGCACGATGCGGCTCGGTTCTAGGTGACCAGTCTGCGCTCTCGTGCCACGATGTGGCAGACCTTATGCGCAGCCAGGACCGTGGCGACGCGGGCATGCATCCTGATCGAGGAGATGATGCGGCGATGGCCACCGCTGATGAGTGCCCGCCACCGCTGCGCGACTCGGCAAAATCGTCCCCCAGGGCGGGCCAGATACGGCAACGGGTAGCAGTGTTGAGCGACTCGTTCCGGGCCCTTTACCTGGAATGGTTCGCGCGGCTGGGCGCCCGGGATTTCGACGAGGGGGACGTGGCGGCGATCCTTGATGCCGCGGTGGCAGAATTGGCAGGCCTGCAAGCGAGGTACCGCGGCGGCGGGATTACCGAAGCCGGACTCGCCTATGGTCGCGAGCAGATCCGCGATCTATTGGAGCGTGTGACCAGGCAGCACGCGGTGGCCGCGGCCACGAAGCGCCAGATTCGCCAGCTGATCACCGACTCCTTCCAGCGGAGACTTCTGAGTTCCCCGGGCCGGTACACGCAGGACTGGTTCTCGTATCACGAAGAGCATTGGTCTCGGCACTTCGGTCACCTTGCCGGACGGCCCGGTCTGCAAGCCATCGAGATCGGATCCTTCGAGGGCCGGTCTGCCTGCTGGATCGTGCAGTACCTGCTGACCGGGGAGAACAGCCGACTGATCTGCGTCGAACCGTTCGAGCAGTACGAGGATCAGGAGCGGAACTTCGATCACAATATCCGGGTGGCTGGGTCTACGGACAAGATTGTCAAGCTCCGCGGCCGTTCCCAGCAGGTGCTATCCTTCCTGGCCGGGGAGTCGTTCGACTTTATCTACATCGACGGCTCGCACCTGGCTTTGGACGTGCTGCAAGACGCGGCCATGTGCTGGCGGCTGCTACGACCTGGCGGAACTCTCGTCTTCGACGACTACGAGCACCCGCTCTTCCCCGATTCTTTTGGCATGTCGGCCGGCCCGGCAATAGATGCGTTCCTCTCAATGCTCTCCGGCAGGTATGAGCTGATGTTCGCGGACTGGCAGGTGGCCCTCCGCAAGGGTGGCTGGGCCGATTGACCGGTCAGCGCAGTAGCAGGATGAGTCCGGCACGGTCAGCCACCTTCTGCCAGCCTCTCGGAGTAACTCAATCGCCTGCGTGAGGTGACGATGGAGATCGCTCGTCTCCAGTGAACTGAACCGCGAGAGGCTGGCACACGCCGGGCAGCAGCCTCCGGCGCTCGGATGCCTCGCAGGGTCGGATATTCGCTGGCGTTCGGCGCCGCCGCCGCAGGCTCGGTGGACTCGGTGGGCTTGGCAGGTGTCGGGCCGCGGTAGTCATCAGGCTGTCGGGCTCGAGCCCCACAGGGTCAGGCTCATAGGGTATGCGCAGGTAGGCGCACAGCACATCGACGCAGGTCTGCCGGTTCTCCTCCCAGTCATCGGCCAAGCCCGCCATGGCGTACACCCCGGCCAGCCGGACGGGCGGCGGCTTGTCACTGCCCAGCTGGCCGGCTGCCGTGGCGAACCGCTCGTTCAGCGTTCGGGTGCGCTGCTCCGTCAGCGTTCTGTCCAGCTGATCGCCCTGCGTCTTCAGCGTCTTGTCCAGCTGCTCGCCTTGCTCCGTGAGCTGCTGGTTGAGTGCGTCTTTAGTGTCCTGGCTGGTCTTGCGAGTGCCGTAGACGGCGCCGATGAGGGTGAGAATGCCGACACCGGCTGCAATGATCGCCGCCTCGACCTCGGGACTCATAGACGGAACGTATTACAGCTTGCTGTTCTCGTCACCACGGCTGCGTGCCGCAAGTGCAAACAGTCACGCCGCCACCAGACGCGGGTAGGTTGTCCGTCAACGTGTCTCCAGCGGACACCGGACAGCGGCATCCGGAGACCTGAGCGAAGCCGCCTAGCGTGTCCGAAACTCTTGTCGACTTTCCTAGCGTGTTCGCTAACGACTGTCGGTGCATCGCGAGACACTGAGTCGAGGCGTTCACTGAGGGAGGCGCCATGAGCGACCCCATGACCAGCCTGCGCGACCGTACCGGAGTCCTCGGCGTGGCCCTGGCCCAGTGGGCAGACGGGGACGCAGCACAGGACAAGGCAGCCGCTAGGCGGGCAGCCAGCGCGGCCGTTGACGCGATCGATGCCCTGCTGCGCGACCTCTATCTGCTGCGCGGGCGCCTCGTCCAGGAGATCCGCCAGGCCGACGGCGCCCCACGTCCCCGAGTCGCTTGAGGGCCCTGGCACGCCGCACTGAGTCCACTGTGCCATGGCCTATGTCGATAGACAGCATCACACTGACAGATCGTGACAGTCAGGAAATGCACGCCGACCCGCCGAAGCTGAATCGAAAATAGGTCGGTCAGTGGGCAGGCGGCAGCACCCGGCGGAGCGTCAGCGGAGCCGGGTTCTCGGCGGATGTGGCGGCGGCGTGAGGTTGAGTGCCGCGGGATGTGTCAGGCGGCGTCGTGGAGGGTGACTTTCTTGCCGGATAGGCGTTCCAGTTCGGCGATGAGCTGGCGTTTGCGCCGCTGGGGTGCGAGCCGGTCGTGCCAGTCCGGGCCGAGGTCAGTGAAGTGGGCGCCGGGGTCGGAGAGCAGGTGCCAGCAGATGGTGAGGATGGAGTTGCCGACGGCGACCAGGGCGCGTTTCTTGCCGCGGCTGCTGGTCCGGGCGGCGCCGGTGGCGGCTTCACCGATGGTGCCGCCGAGCCAGGGGTTGCCCTTGCCGGTGGTGGCGGCTTTGCTGCGTCCGGCGGACTGCCGGGCCTTGGGCGCGAACTTGGCCCAGGACACCAGATGGCCGGGGGTCGGGAAGCGGGACATGTCGGTGCCCGTCTCGGCGAGGATCTCCTGCGCGGTGGTGATGCCGACGCCGGGGATCTCATCGAGCTGGGCGACCTGGGCGGCGAACGGGGCGATGGCCTTCTCGATCCGGGTGGTGAGCGTAGCGATCTGGGCGGTGAGCGCGTCGACACGGTCGAGCATCATGCCCAGCAGGAACGCGTGATGCTCGGTGAAGTGCCCGGTCAGCGCCTGGCGCAGGATGCTGGTCTTGGCGCGCATCCTCTTGCGGGCCAGGTCCGCCAGCGCGTGCGGGTCGCGCTCCCCGGCGATCAGGGCAGCCAGCATGTCCCGGCCCGAGACGCCGAAGATGTCGGAGATCACGCTGGAGAGCTTCACCTGGGCGTCTTCGAGCAGTTTCTCGGCGCGCTGCTTCTCCCGGGTCCGTTCCTGGGTCAGGGTGCGGCGGTAGCGGGTCAGGTCCCGCAGCTGCCGCTGGGGCCGGGCGGGGATGAAGCTGGGCCGCAGCATGCCGCGCTCGGCGAGCTTGCACACCCAGACCGCATCGATCTTGTCTTCTCCGAACTAACGCATTCGCCCTGGTGGACGATGCAAATCAGCAGGTTAAGCTTCCGGTAGTCGCGCATCCGGCCCTCACGCCCTTGTGGCCTCGCAAGTAGGGCCCGGGACAGGTCAGCGGCCTCGGGGGAAACGATCCGCCTAGCCTGTGACCTGCGGGAACGTGAGAGTGTTCGGTTAACAGGTCGGTCTTGGGCCTGCCGGGGACGTTCTTGACGTCGCGGGCGTTGACCACCCAGCACTCGATGTCGTCTTCGAGCAGGTAGAACGGCGGCTTCCAGTACACGGAGGTGGCCTCCATCACCACCCAGGTGACGCCCTGGCAGACCAGCCAGTCCCGCAGTTCCAGCAGCGCCGGCGTGACAGTGTCATAGGTGCGGACCTCCTGGCGGCGGCCTCCCAGCCGTGACTCGTGCGGCACCCGCACGCAGCACACCAGGCTCGCCTTCCCGATATCCAGCGCGGCGACGCGCCCCACCAGCTCGGCCGGCTCCTCGGTGAGTTCCTCCATGACCATGCTCCTTTCCGTGGGCGGATGACAGGGCGGCTGCCCGCGGGAACCAGAGGGGATATCAGAGGCGGAATCGCGTGCTCGAGGCAACAATGCAGGGCCCCCGGGGAGGGCTCCCGGCGCCAGACTCCTATACGGGCTCAGCGGCGCCAAGCATCGCCGGCGTCTACGGGCAACCACCCCCGATTTTCACCCACCAGGGCGTCGCCGCAGCGACATCGACGACTCCTATGTCAAGGCCGGAGCCGAAAGATCTTGTTTGGCTTGTGGCGCGGGCGCCCTGGTTGGTCGTTGGGGCCGGCATAGGGCCTTGCAGGCCTCCCGGGCGATGTAGCGCTTGAGGCAGCGGATGATCTCCTTCTTGGTCTTGCCTTCGGTGGTGCGCCGGGCCAGGTAGGCCTTGGTGCGCGGATCGTGGGCCAGGCGGGTCATGGCGATCGTCCACAGCGCGGAGTTGGCTTGCCGGTCGCCGCCGCGGTTGAGCCGGTGGCGGAGTTGCTTGCCGGAGGAGGCGTCGACCGGGCTGGCGCCGCACAGCGCGGCGAAGCTTGCTTCCTTGCGGACCCGGCCGGGGTTGTCGCCGGTGGTGGCCAGCAGCGTGGCGGCGACCTGGGTGGCCACGCCCCGCTTGGCCAGGAATCCCGCCGGGGCGGCGCGGGTGACGAGTTCCTCGAGCGCGGTGTCCAGCCGGGTGATCTCTGCAGCCAGCTGCTGGTGGCGGCGGGCCATGCTGGCCATCGCCGCCCTGGCCCCGCCGGCTGGGCCGGCCAGGTCACCGGGCCGGAACCGTGCCGCCATCTCCACTTGCTGGCCGCGGGGCAGCCCAGCCAGCTGCTGCCGCAGCGCCTGGGGCGCGGTCACGAGCAGGTCGCGCAGCTGGTTGCCCGCCTGGGTGCGGGCCTTAACCGCGCCTGCGCGGGCCACCTTGAGCATCCGGATCGACTCCGCTGCCCCGTCGTGGCTCTTCGGCACGCCGGATGCCTCGCCGTTGAGGGCGGCCAGCGCCGCGGCCACCGCGTCGGCGGTATCGGACTTGCCGCGCTGGCGGCGGGCCTGGCGGTTCGGCCGGATCACCTCGACCACCTCAACACCGCAGCTAGCCAGGTAGCGGGCCAGCCCGGCACCATAGCTGCCGGTGCCCTCCACCCCCACCTTGGCCAGCTCGCCGTGTGCGCGCATCCAGGCCAGCGCACCGGCGTAGCCAGCCGCATCAGCCGGGAATGCCTGGGTGCCCAGCACCCGGCCCACCTGGTCCACCGCCGCGGCCACATGCACGTCGGCGTGGGTGTCCACGCCCCCGGTGACGGGCACGACTGCTTCTGCGATCCTGGGCATAACCTCTCCTTCCTCGCGCGGATACCTGGCAGCCGGGGAAGGGGCACGACGCCGCCGGCCGGGGCGCACGGACAGAGCACTTCCGGGACACCGAAGGTCAGGCTCCTACCAGGTCACGAACGTCCCGGCCGGCGGTTGCCGCGTCCTCCCGCCAGCCCCGGCCCGGCGGTTCGGCGGCAGGACACGCGATCCACGCGGTCAGCTATGCGCAGGGCCAAGACCGGGGCCAGCGGCAGGACACGACCAGCCTGCGCGAGGGTTGCTGTGGATCACCAGAGGACAACCCTGTGCATATCCCACGGCCAGAACCTCGCTCGAACCAATCCTGGAGGAAGTGCTATGCGCACCAATCAGGTCAAAGACGATCTAGGTAAGCGGCACGCCGATCCGGATGTTCTGGATGCCCATAGATTTCTGCCTCAATGGCCGACTTGGGCTGTCTATGATCCGTCATTCTTCGCTTAGCAGCTCGGTGGTGTCGATGCGTGCAAGCGCGGAGGCGATGTGAGGCTCCATAGCCAGGTCTATTGGCAGGATTTGGGTCCGCCGGGTGTTCGCAACCAGTTCGCCTGCGGTAAGTATTCGGAAGTCCTGTGAAATGGCATACCGGTGGCCGGCGTGGCTGGTTCACGGGCCGCGCCGGTGCGTGCAGTGTTCGTGCGGGGTTTATCCGGGCGGTGGCGGCCGCGCCTGGGCCTGGAGGTCTTCGGGG
>WNGG01008381.1_pt1 | contig 11383 bp, 7 predicted proteins | sample 5400661 | NCBI WGS metagenome assembly WNGG01 (sample SAMN13153372, study PRJNA577476) | soil metagenome | isolation source: 100 cm soil or saprolite under Garry oak tree replicate 1 | place: USA:California | collected 2016-06-15 | reverse complement strand
ACAAACATGCGCTCCGGCGTATCCACGTAGAGCAGATTATTCACCCGTGCCAGCACATCGCCCGGCGAGTCCGACGCCAGAGCCGCCGCGCGCAACATGCCGTGCGTCGTAGCCATGACCAGAGCCGCTGCCACTCCCTTCTCCGGCACATCAGCGATCACCAGCCCCAGGCGCCCATCCGCGAAGATCAGGAAATCGTACAGATCCCCGCCCACCTCACGCGCTGGATGATAATACGTCGCCAGCCGCCAGCCTGGAAAGCTCGGCAGCTCTTTGGGCAGCAGCGAATGCTGGATCAGCCGTGCGGTCTGCATCTCTTGCTCAAGTGTCTCTCTTTTTGCCTGCATGGTACTCTCCTTGCATGTCTAACGGAGCGAAATAGCGGATAGCAGCTCATCCCCAAGTTAAATGTGCCTGCTTGCTTCTCGCAGGGTTCACTTCCTCGCGCTTGCTGGCTGGTTCAGTTGGACGCAACCACAGCGAGACATGCGAGGGCTACATCGTCTCCTGGACGGCTGCCAGCAGGTGCTCACTCAATGCTGTCAAGTCCACCTCATGACGAAGGGTGGCACTAAAGGCGGCCAACGTTTTAGCCGCATCGTTCATCCGTGCGCTCCCTGTTTGCGGTCCTGGTCATGGCGTGGATGGTTCTCCTGACGCTCCTCAGAGACCAGGCGCCTGCTTGCGTCTCTTGTGTGAAGCACAGCAGCTTCACTCGCTCCACTGTTCCTACACACACTCCCATTGTACGACAGACACCGTCCTCCAATCGTTACGAAAACGTTACGGCTTGCCAGACGAGAGCGACGTTTGGAAGTGAGGTGGTCTTGTTTGCACTTCCCTTGATGAGTTCTTGAGCAGATGGTCAGTCTGGGCAGAAGGTGCCGAGCAGCGTGAAAGAGGTCGTAAGCAAGCAGGCTCACTTAATAGGTTATGGGGAGAGACAATTGGCACCGTCATGAACGTCAGCAACGTTTCTCTTGAAGGCGTTTTTCGACGTTTCCTACGTTTCAATGGGGAGAGAAGAAACGGACTACGCAATGTAAGCGACGTATCGAGAAGCCGCGGCTTCTCGATACGTCGCTTACATTGCGTACACTTCTAACGCCTGATGCGTGCTTATTTACATTCTTTACTTCCCATAAAATATGAGGAAGAGCCACTCTTATGATAGCGTTTACAGTTACCGCTATATTGATCCAACACTTGCAGCATATGTGGGAGAAACGGTCACCATTCGGTATGATCCTCGCGATTTGGCGGTGATCCGAGTCTTCTATCAAGAGCGATTTTTGTGTCAAGCTGTGTGTTCTGAACTGGCAGGCCAGACAGTCAGCCTCAAAGAGATTGTCCGTGCTCGCAGAGAACGTCGCACCCAGGTACGACAGGGTCTGGATGAGCGACGTGCGGTGGTAGAATGCTACATCGCTATTCACCAACCGGAACTACCAGTGCCACCGCCAGCACCGACACCATCCCGTTTTCTGTGTAAAGAGGAGAAGTCAACAAACAAGCAGAAAGAGAAGACCGACGCACCTTCTCCTCAGCTCTGAGAGAACAGAAAAATGCAACGCAGGCCTCCACAAGTCGTCAGGAAAAGGGCTCTTGTTACACAGGAATATCTACAAACACCACCTCCTCCTATCCCACCCTTTCCGGCTGGTTGCTTTTCTGCCGATGGCGTTGAGCGTTGAGCTCTTACGAGACTGGAATCCTGGGTAAATGGATATCCTGCATCACGGCCCAGACAATGGTCAGGCAACTGGTTTCCGTGGTGAAGACGTCAATTTGATCCGTTCGCCCTCGAACATTACTAAACAAACTTTCAATGGCATTGGTGCTTCGAATGTAGCGATGCATCACCTGAGGGAAGGCGTAAAACGTCAAGAGATGCTCCTCATCTTCGCTCAAGCTGCGGATCGCTTCGGGATAGCGCAGGTGGTATTTGCCTTTGAAGGCTGCTAATTGGGTCAGTGCCTCCTCTTTGGAAGTCGATTTCCAGATCCCGGCCAGTTCTGCTGCTACTTCCTTTTGTTCACGATGTGCAATGGCGTTCATCACATTGCGCTGTTTATGGACCAAACAGCGCTGGCGGGGTGTCGCCGTAAAGAGGGTGGAGACGGCTGCAAGCAACCCATCATGCCCCTCGGTCACGATCAGATCCATCTGTGTTGCTCCCCGACGGCGCACATCTTGTAAAAGGCAGCTCCAGCCGTCTTTGTCTTCCTCGGCACAGGCTCGCAGTGCCAATACGTCCTTGTTCCCCTCCAGATCCACACCAAGCGCGGTTAAGATGATGGTCGAGTCGGTTTTTTCTCCATGCCGAACCGTAAAATGGATCCCATCCAGGTAGAGGACGCGGTAGTGGGTGAGCAGAGGACGCTCTCGCCAAGCTTCAAACTGTTCGGTCAGTGTTTGGTTGAGGCGGCTCACGGCACTAGCACTGGGTGCAACCCCCATCAGTGTTTGAGCAACTTTCCCGACTTAATGGGTGCTTGTGCCACTGACAAACATCTCCGTCAACGCTTCAGCTATCTCGGGTTCATAGCGGCCATACCGCTCAAACACCTGTGTATGGAATTGCCCCTCACGATCTCGGGGCACGGAGAGGTCCTCAATGCGCCCCGTCTTGGTCACCAGGTCTCGTGTGTAATAGCCGTTGCGATACCCTTTTCGCTCAGGAGTGCATTCCCCCCACTCTGCACCGACACAGTTCTCAAGTTCCTCGCGCATGACATCTTCAATCAAAACCCGCATGGCGCTTACTGCAAGATTTCGCATATGTTGGCGAAATTCCTGTTCATCTGGCATTTTGTGGTCCGATGACTCCACTTTTGCCGCTTCCGAGGTCGACGTGGTACGCTTCTTGGGGACAGGCATAGTTCCCTCCTTGTTTTGATGGAAGAATGTAACTGTTACATCCTATGCCTGTATTATTCTCTTAAATTTCCCCCTTGAGAAAGCTCTACCAGTACACAACAAACGGGATGGTGTCCATAGAGCAACATAGCCAAAGCTTTGAGTTTACTTCGTTTCTTTGTTGAAGTAAGGGGAGAGGATGTCAAACGCAGGATTGTTTCCAGTATGTTCTGACCAGCTAGGCAGCTTTCAGCCAGGCACATTCTCGTAAGTTGCCTAAGCTGGTGAAAGTCCTCTCGTTGTCCTTTTTCTTGTTCTTCAACAAATTTGTCGCAGCCAAGATCAAGGAGAATATAGCTCAGTTTCTCATGTATTCCTGTATTGATAGTATGACTACTCTCATAGAGCGTTTGTAGCAAACTTCTCGTTCTCGCATCGGGACGCATACGGGCAAGCGTTTCCGCCCCCAGTAGAATCATTTTATTCTGTAAATCCCATCCATGCGTAAAAAGTAAGTGCCTCTGACTTGTAAAAACAGCTCCTCTTCGGTGAGGTTGTAGCTCCTCGGTAATCAGGATATCCAAAAATACTTCGAGTTCCTCAGCATCAACGATGCTCTCTTTAGATTCCAATGCCAAATACAGAGCAGAGAGACGTGTCCACTGTTGAGGATGCTGAAACAGCGGTAGCAGCAGAGAAACAAAAAGATCCGGTACCTTTTTAACCAAGCTAACCCCTTGGTCGGCAACCTCATATGCAAAATTCGGATCAGCTGACGTCAGGCAAGCGATGAGACGATTGATCACTAACTGTATAAGCGTGCTGGGAGCTGTTGGAGCTTCAACAAGAGCCGCTGCTGCAAACAATAATACAGATGTTGCTTGCTCGTCTTCGGCATCAATTTCCAACAACGTCTCGACAACAACTTCAACCGCGCCGCAACCAGCAGCTAATAATATAGGTTCATGCCAACGGGCATCGTGACATTTATTCCGTACCCATGCCCGGATTTCAGGCTTGCTCAGATGAGCTAAGTATCGTCCTGCTGCATATTCATTGAACGTCGCGTGAACGAAGGTATAAATCTCTTGATGTCCTATGCGGAAGCGATCCAATACCCCTCGTTCATGCCAGAACTGTAAGCAATTGCTGGCGGTGGCGCTTACTTGGAGAGGTCGAGTACCCATCTCCTGTGCAAGTTGCTGACTCATCTGCTGCATCAACTGGTCGTGAGAGTGTGCCTTTTGCCCTCTTTCGGAGAGCAAAAATAACCATCCGACAAGTTCCAGCGAACGCCAGGCGAGGAGTACATCAAGCTGTGAAACCTGCCACTTACGATCTTGTGGAAGAGATACACGCCATAGGTTGAGGATCTGTTCATAAAGATCCGCACGCTGGCGCGCTAAGGTTTCTCCTTCGAGAGACAACTGGATTAAGAAACTGAGTAACAGCGGATTGCGTGCAGCCAGCGATGCGAGATGATTATTTTCCAGTTGTTCTTGGAAACTCGCAACATTTTTCTCCACAGTCGTAGCATCAGAAACAAGAGCCTGAACGAGTTTCCGGGAAGAAGATTGCACTTGGTCTTGTGTGAGTGGCATCAAATCATAGTGCTCCCAGCCAGGGAAATACCCGGTCTCGTATCCTATTGGACGTGAGGTGAGCACAATACGAATGAACGGATGGGCAGTTGCCCAGCGTTGCAAGGCATTTGCAATTGTGGGGACAAAATCGCCACACTCGTCAAGCCCATCAGCAACTAGACAGTCGGCTTGGGCGAGAAGCGCTTCTCGAACCTTGAACGGAGCGTCAAAACCGTTGGTTGCTATATCGATAAGCGCAGTAGTAATATTTATCCCGTTCTGGATACGATTGGCAAGAGAAGGGAGATCGATCCACACGACTACTTCTTCGAGATCTGTAAGATCATAAGCAAGTTTACGACACAGCGTACTCTTGCCTGCGCCTGGGCCGCCAATGATCATGACTCGATAGCCAATTTCGGCGACGTTTTTTGCGTTATAGCCATCCTTATCAGCACGAGATGCGGCTCGCTCCCATTCGTGATAACGTATTAACAGTTCCTCAACATCTTGTTGTATTGGCGCATCTTGTTTTCTAAGAACATACAGTTCAGTCCATGCAGCTTCAATAGGCAGTGATAAACCGGAAGAGCCTGGAATGCGAAAAGTTGCAGTGTTCGCTGAAAGCCAGGCTTGATACTGGCTCTTAACATCAGGGGAAAGTGAACCGTGAAAAAGAAGCAGTTCTGCCCGACCTTCGGACGGTAGCACATCGCGCCGAGGCATCGTCTCTTCCGTCACATATTCCTGAAGAAAGTGTAGCAGATACACCGCCGAGGCGCGTCTGGCGTAGTCACGATAACGATCGGTTTTGGTGCTATCTCCGTAATCGCTCACGCCTTTCACGACCAGCCCATGCATCAGCGGAAAGTCGCTCAGGGCTGTATAGAATGTGGCCGCCTCCATATCGATCCCGACCGTCTTGCGATGGTGCTGCACAGTCCACTCTGGAAACGGATTATCAGCGCGCACGGCCATAGTGGAAGCCATCACTTCGACATGACATACTGGTTCATCTGTGGCTCTCCACGCACGCTTGATCTGCTGGCGTTTCATCTCGCGCACTGGTTCACGCCACTCGTCGAAGCCCTGAACGTATTGGATCACCTGCGTCGTTGCACCTGCCGTCCGGGTTTCGGGCAAGTGAATGGGCTGGCCATCCGATCCTGTGGTGATCTTGCCTCCCTCCGGGTGGTAGGCATCGGTTGCGACGATGAGATCGCCGAGCTTCACTTTGCGTCGATCTCCAGCACACACCCCCGTCATCGCTACGAAGCGCGGATGGATTTCATGCAACAGGGGAGCAAGATCGAGTGCTGTACGCTGCGCTCCCATGCGAGACAGCCAGGTGACGAAGATGGTGAGGGATTCGCCACGCTGGTTCTGGATCATCGTGTGGCGATACTCGAGCTGGTTCAGGCTACGAAACGCCCTCGTAAAAGAAACGCCACAGCGGGTCTCAAATTCGTCGATGACCGCGTTGACTTCTTCATACAACGCACAGAGAATGCAAATATCGAACGATCGAGGTTGCTCTCGCATCACTCTTCTCTATTTTTTACTAAAAAACGTGTAGAAGTAGAACGGCTTCAGTATAGCAGATGTTTTAGGAGAAATCAATTAAAAAGCGAATACGCAAAAAAGAGCAAAAAACGGTCTGCTCACTTGCCATACTGGTCGGTATCGGCGAAGCCCACCAGAAGAACGCAGACAAGCTTTTTATTCGTTCCTGGTAACAGACTCGGTAGAGAACGTCATCATTTCGGTACCTATCGCTTCCTTGGAGCGCTGCTCTCACCGACGAGGCAGTTCCGTCACGTTGTCAACCAATCTCATCATGCTTGTACGCAACCGTTCATTCTCCAGGGTCAGTGCTTGGATCTGCTGCGCCAGGAGGGTCACAGTCGCTTGCAAACCAGCGATGATCTGATTCTTTTCGGACGTCACTTGGGCCAGGCGATGTTCGAGCGCACGGTTTTGATCGCGCAAACCTGGAAGTTTCTCGGGTGTCTCCTCAAGCGCGATGGTACGGTTATGAAAGTCGGCCAGCACAGCCTCAGCCCGATTGGCCGTCGCTCGACTGACCCCTGCTTCTTTTGCTAGATTACTCACTGTCAGTTGTCCGTTCGTGCGCTGTGAGGTTCCATTACACAGACGATCCATCGCCACCCGAAGCTTGCGTTCCGTTGTCAGGCTCACCGTCATACTTTACTCCTTTCAAGGGAGCAATCACTCGCGAAAAATCTGCGATCTGTTGCTCGATAATCGTTCGCTGCAACACTGGGAGACGCCGTTGGTTCAGATGCTCTTTTGCCGTGGCAATCGCTTGTTCCCAGACCGGCAGATGCCGCTCGGTGATGCACGAATTGGGACACCGATCAGGATGGCATTGGGCGATCAGCGGTGTCTCGCTCTTGACGACTTTGAGGCAGTGCGCGACCGCAGGATCGAAGAAACAATCAGTGAGCAGACCGGGATACAGGGTGCGACCCAGGTGCATTAACATGGCCCGGACCCGTCCTCGGTCAACAATGTGACCGGGAAAGTCTCCCAATTCCTGCTGCACGTCCGCAAAGATGCGCCCGACGTGTGCCGCTCCCGGTCCGGTTGCTTTCACACCATGGCAGTACTCCTTGTAGCGATCCACAATATCTTCCATCTGTTGCAATTGACGCTCCGCCTCGATCTCACTGCGAAATCCGGACTCCGATTGTCCCGCATAGCCCTCGAACGTGGTCACGGAGACATGCTGATACTGGATTTTGCCCGCGACGACCCCAAAGGGCTGGTTGGCAATATGCCAGGCCAATGTACGCCGAAATTGCAACGAGTTGAGCGACCAGGGAGTATCGTCCACCTCTGGGATGGCAGCGATCGGTACGGCTCCGGTTGCTGCTATCCGATTGACGTGATCGCGAAAGATTTTCAAGAAATAGGTATGCTGCACCACCGCTCCATAGGGAACCGTCTGGGGTTTTATGCGCTGTGCCCAGAACAGCTCGTCACGGTTGGTCAGTTGCTCCAAAACGGCAATCGCTTCGGCAACGGGAACAATCACGACCCAGGTGGCTGGGATGCCCCTGCGTCCATAGTCCTTAAACGTTGTCCCGCGCAGTTTGTGCCGCGTGATGAGGCCATCGGCAGTGGTTTCTGTAAAGTGACAGCCGCGCTGCAACTGCATGATTTCGCTCACCCGCATCCCGGATAAATAGGCGCAAACGATGTAGCACGCCGCAATGAGCATGTACTCTTCGTGATGCAGAGAGAGGGGAGAGAAGCGCTCCCGCCAGGGCCGCTGCGTGGTCGGATGGCAAGAAATGGGCGTGTCCATCCCACCAGGTTCCAGGCCCATCGATCCCGCCGCCTGTTCCACCATGGGCCGCAAAAAGCGATCGTTGATTTGACCGACCCCAGCCATCCGTTCGATAAGCGCACAGTTGACCCCGTTCAAGGCCGATGCTGGCTCTTTGTAATGGTGTTGATAGCGTGCATCGTTAGCAGGAAGGCTGCGTCCGGTAGCACGACGAGCGGCGATCCACGCTTCTAGCCGGTCGCGACGGCTGGTTGTGATGCTTCTGGGCAATACCTGGTGATACCCTGCCAGTTCCGCACGCGCAGCCAGAATGTCCTTTGCCGCAATCTGGACATAAAAGAGTGCCCACTGGATCAACGGACTCAGGACCGCTTCAGGAATACGCGGCGTCGTGTTCTCATCAGTCCGATCTGCACCTGCCACATATTGGGCACTTTTGCCTTTCCACGGCTCCAGCGTGAGTGCGTCGCCGGAGAAGATCGTCCGATAGGCTGCTAATTTGATCGGAATCAGGATACGATCTTGCACCGTGCTTGCTGTCATGACCTGCCCCTTCTTCCCCTGGCGGCATGCAAGCAGATACGCGTCGAGCATCGTCTGTGTCACATCTACGAGCCGTACACCATCCCAGACGGTATCAAGGTAGGTGAAAAAACGCCGGAGCAAATAGTATTCCCCTTTCATACCAGTGACAGCCAGGCGACGATGGTGTGGGTGGGTGATATTGAGCCGAGCATAGAGATATTCCTTCGCGACTAACCGACGGATCGGATCGGTGAATGGGCGAAAATCGACGACCAGCCAGTCCAGGGGCTGATTGCGACGCACGCGCAAGACGCGCAGATCCCACACATTATCGCCAAAGAGCGGGAGGCTTGCCGCAGAGGGAGTTCCTACATAGGCTGGAAACACCGGTGTATCCTCAGCGATCCGAAGCTCAGGGAACACTGCGGGTTGAAGCGACGGAAATGTCATGGCGTTTGCCTCAAGAGGGCCAGATTGGGCGGAAGTGCCAGAACCGGTGTGGTCGCTTCCAGCATGGCACGAGCCGCCGTGACAACTTCGGGTGGAAAAGCCGGGAGGATTTGCTGGACGATCCGCGCATACGCTCGGCCAAACTGCGCAGCCCAGGCTCGCTCTTCCAGGCGCTCACGCGAGGCCTGCATGCGATTCAAGAACAGCAAGATCGTTGGGAGATGACGGCTGGTGATCACCGCGTTGGGGCATTCGAGACACCCCCACACCGGGACCGGACAGGCACTGCCCTGTTTGCCAAAGGGAGAGGCATAAAAGTTGGCGCACCCTGCCACCCACACATCTTGCTCGCCTGAGAGCAGTGCCTCGACCTGTTCTGGTTCCACAGAAAGGCTGGAGGGCGCACTTGTTGGATCGCTTCTCAAACGCTCCTCTTCGGCTGGCGGGAGGACATGTGCCGACGCTTGCCGGAGGGCATCCTCAAGCGCCTGCGCAATCGTGGCTTCATGGATATGGCGCAAGGCCGGGATATCGGCGTAATGGTCACCCGCGACCTGTGGGGTGTGGACACCCCTGGCCACATCCTCCAATTGCCCATGACCAAGCACATACCGCTCAGCGCGACGAGTCTTGCGCAACCGCAAGAGCTGTAAGGTAAGCGGTTGACCTTGCTCATCACGCAGATTATGATCGGCCACAAAGCGCATGATCGGACTCTTCTCCTGGGTGACGGGAAAACGGGGCGCATAGAGGTGTCCGTGCCCGAACGCAATCCAGAGGTGCTCGGTTTCAAAGTGGGCACGTGCGCGCTGCGTCAGCCGCAGCACCAGGCGAATGATCCCTCCTGGCGTGGTCATTCCTCCGTCGCGCACTCGCTCTGTCTTCCACTCCTGGGGATGCGCGCGCCGTTTGAGGTACTGGATCTCGACGGTCCCGTTGGCGGGATTCTGCAGGCAGTCTGTGTGCAGGTCTTTGAGACTTTCGATGGCAATGTCGGTGGAGAGGGCAAGGAACACGAGAAAAGGCACGAGATCACGTGCCGTCGGGAACACCCGGGCATGGACCTCCTCTAATCCGTCCGAGGCTTGATACCAGCGGTTCCTTGCGACGGTGTGTGCTGGAACGACCCCGTTGTGGACAATGTGCCAGACCACGTTGTGTGGATTCTCCCATCCATGCACCTCAGGATCACCTCCCGAGGCGCACTGCTGATCGCATTGCACCGTGAGCCGCTCGGTGACCTGTGGAATGTCTTTCAGGCAGGCGGCACGCAGCGCGTCAGTGATCTGCCCGCTATAACCATCACGAGGTGTATGACTACCAACTGATCCATTGGCAATATAGGCCAGCCGGGCCTGTAGGGGGGCCGGAATGCGCTCTGGATGGGTCTCGCGCCACCACCGTAATAAGCGCACAATCGACCCGATCCAGGTGTAAGGGGAAACGCTCTCTTCATGGGTCGCTTGTGCCCGCAGATGCTCCTCAAACGTCTCCAGATCACGCGGCGTGAGATCACTCACGGTAAGTGTGCATTCCTGTGGTGACGATCGCGCAGCCAGAAAGCGGACAAACTTCCGAATGCTGATCGTATAGAGTTCTGCCCGACCGGGTGAGTTCACGGCCCCGCCAAAGTTGCACAATCCGACCAGCGCCATCAGCAGTTCGCGAACCAGCGCCGAGCATGGTTCTTTCGCCAGATGCACCGGGAATTGCCGCCCTTCGGAAAACCGCAGGATCATATCCAGCGGCGCAAGAGGCACCGGGGAAGGATCACCAGGCACGAAAGGTTGATCTGGAAAGGACACATGGCGGTGTCCTTTCGTAATCGACTGCTCAGACATAATAGTCCTCCTCCAAGGAGGGAACCAGCGCATCGGCATAGCGATCGAGTGCATCATCGATCAAGGCTTGCGCCTCCAACACATTATCGAGATAGATGTAGGTACTGGTAATGGTCGCGTGGCCTAAGAGCTTTTGGAGGGTACGCAAGGGATCACCAGCCAGTCGACGATAGGCATCGGCACGCACGGAGGGGTCATCTGGCGGTCGTTCAAACAATGCTCCAATCTGGGCGCGAATCAACTGGGCCAGCATATGGACAGCAAAGGTATGCCTGAGCATATGCGGCGTCACGTACAAATCGTAGCCCAGGCGGCAACAGCGGGCGCTCGCCTGCGTAAAAATAGCTCCCCAGGCGTCCGAGGTCATAGGTGTGCCTTGCTCGGTCAGCCAGAGGCTCATAGGAGCCTCGAAGGTGCCATCGGCGCGACAGAAGAGGGCGGAACTGCGCACCTGTGGCGTGAGTCGGGAGAGTGGAACAGGAGTAGGTGCATCTCCTACCTGCATCGTCCAGGTCCGACGAGACGCTTTGACAATACGCAGGGGATGGGGCCAACGCTCATAGACGCCTCCCTGGCAACCACGGACAATGGCATTCGCGCGTTCGATCTCACTATACGACATGATCTGACGCACGATGCGCGCTGGAACGTAGATTTTGCGGCTTTTTTGTCCTTTCGCAGTCGAGGACGCCAGCAGAAAAGGCACGCTCTTTGGCATGGGTGAACGCACCTCCGGTAATTCTGGAAGGACGAGGCTATTGGCTTCGGTGAGGCGCAGGCCCGTGGTAACGAGCAACTCGGCAAACGTGGCA
>WNGG01026108.1_pt1 | contig 11384 bp, 6 predicted proteins | sample 5400661 | NCBI WGS metagenome assembly WNGG01 (sample SAMN13153372, study PRJNA577476) | soil metagenome | isolation source: 100 cm soil or saprolite under Garry oak tree replicate 1 | place: USA:California | collected 2016-06-15 | reverse complement strand
GAGCCCGCGAGCCCAGGTTTGGGTGGCGAAGACCTTGCCGAGCAGGTACTCGCCCGTAATGCGGTCGAGGACGTAGAAGAACCCGTTGCGATTGGCCTCGACCAGGAGCTTGCGGGGGCGGCCGCGCCATGCCGCATCGACGAGCATCGGGCACTCGCACGCGTCCCAGTCGTGCGTGTCGTGCGGCGTGAACTGGAAATGCCAGCGCCGCTCGCCCGTGTCGGCGTCCAGCGCGACGACGCAGTTCGTGAGGAGGTTGTCCCCCGTTCGGCCCTCGCCGTAGAAGTCCGGGGCAGGGTTGCCGGTCCCCCAATAGACCAGGTTCGCCTCGCGGTCGTACGTCCCGGTCATCCAGGTGCAGCCGCCGCCGTTCTCCCAGGCATTGTTGGCCTCCGGCCACGTCTCGGAAAAGGGATCACCCGGCCTGGGCACGGTCCAGAACCGCCACACGAGCGCGCCTGTCGCCTGGTCGTAGCAGTCGAGGTAGCCGCGCGCGCCCCAGTCGCCATAGCCCATCCCGATCACAACCTTGTCCTTGATGACGAGCGGCGCCTGCGTCAGCCGGTACTCCTTGCGGTGGTCGGCGACGCGCGCCTCCCAAACGCGGCTCCCGTTGCGCGCGTCCAGCGCAATCAGGCAGCAGTCCGCCGTCGCGAAAAAGAGCCGGTGCTCCGAGAGCGCGACGCCGCGGTTGACCTCGGGTTTGATTCCCTCCGGAAGCTCGGCCCGGTACTCCCAGATCTTCCGGCCCGCGCACGCGTCGAGCGCGTACACGATGTTCGAGGCCGTGACGTACATGACGCCGTCGCGCACGACCGGCGTGCACTCCTGCCGGCTCGTGCCTTCGGCCTGGTAGACCCAGACGGCCTGGAGCCGCTTCACATTGGCGCGGCTGATCGCGGCCAGCCGAGAGAAACGGCGGCCGCTGTAGTCGCCGTGGTAGGTGAGCCAGTTCTCCGCGGGCGTGCCGGCCAGCTGGTCCGCCCAGTAATTTTGTACGGACGGCAGGACCGGACGGACGATCCCGACGACGAACGGCGCAGCTGCCGCCGAAACAAAGGTCCGGCGGGACACGCGGATATTATGCACTGGCTCCTCCTGAACGCGTAGGTTACGCGAAATCTTTCCACGTGTGGAATTCAGAATCCGGAATTCAGAATCCAGAATGGAAGTGGCTTTTGCTTTTGGATTCTGGATTCTGAATTCTGGATTCCTAATCACCCGCTAAGGTCTCGAATATTCGTTACCGGCATTGGCTTCGCTCGAGCGCTGCCGGTCGAGGAAGGCGAGCAGGTCCTGAAGCTCGTCGGGCGACAGGGTTCCCGCGATGTCGCCCGGCATGAGCGACTCCTTCTCGAGGCGTGTCAGTCGCGCGATCTTCCGCTTGTCGAGCAGGCGGAACCGGCCCTGCCTGTCGACGAGCTGGACCGAGAAGTTGTCCTCGTTGCGGATGACGCCGTCAAACTTCTCGCCACTGCGCAGCTCGACCCTTGCGCCGGCCCAGTCGGAGAGGATCTCGGCGCTCGGCTCCAGGATTGACTGACGGATCTTCGCAGCCGAGCGCGCGGCCCCTACGTTCGAGAGCTCGGGCCCGAACGGCGAGCCGCGGCCGCGGATCATGTGGCACGACGCGCAGCGCGCCTTGCCGAAGAACAGTTCTTCGCCCCGTTTCGGATCGCCCGCGACGGGTGGCTGGTCGCCGGCGCCGCCCAGGCTCCGGATGAACGCGACGAGCTGCCAGGTCTCGGCGTCCGGCAGGTCGTTTGGGGGCATTTGCGTCCCGGGCACGCCCTTGCGGATCGTGCTGAAGAGGTCGCCGTCCTTGCCTCCGTGGACCCACTCGCCCGACGTCAGGTTCGAGCCGCGTCCGCCTCCCTTCCCGTCGAGGCCGTGGCAGAACGAGCAGCGGGCGCGGAAGAGCTCGCCTCCAGCCTCGATTGCCGCCGGGTTGCGGGCAAGCGGGTTCCGAACGGGATCTTTCTTGTCCTTTTCGTCGAACCCGGCGGCGCAGCACCACGCGAGGCCCAAGGCCAGACAGAGTCCCAATCCTGTTCGCAGCATCTTCTCTATTCTCCACGAAGCCGCGCCCTTGTTCCACCGTTTTTGTGCGCGGACACCGGACAAGGCCAAGCCCCAGACCAGAGCAACCGCGATTTGGCCACGGAGCCGCAGAGACAAGGTTTTCTCTGTGTCTCCGCGCCTCTGTGGCTAAAGATCGGCTTTGAGACCGGCCACCTGCGCCGGCAAAGAGACAAGTCTCCCCGGCGCAGGTTTCCTGGAAGAAGGGATTGAGGGACGTTTTATCGTGACGGCGCAGCTGCCGCCGGAATCAGGCCCGCCGCGCTCCTTGCTGCGCGGGCGCCGCGCCGATTTGTTGCAACAGGGTTAACACGTCGAAGTATTGACGTAACTCCTTGATCTTGCCGTTTTGGATCTTTATCACTTGAGCCGCTTGAATGGACCACTGCTTACCAGAAGGGGGGACGATGCCGCTAGGTGTCTCGAGCGGGCCGTTCTGGGTTGCTTTCCAGGTCACCTCCAGGACCACGGTGTCGCCGCTGGCGATAGCTTTTGTTACCGTTCCCTTTCCGTCGGGACCCGCCTTTTTCCAGTCTTGATAGACCTTGATCAGCTGGTCGGCCCCTTGAAGCCGGCGCTGAGTCCCCACCTCATCGTATACGACATCCGGTGCTAACGCAGCCCGGAGCCGCTGCCAATTGCCTTCGGTCCATGCCTCCACGTTTTCACGCGCCAACTGGATCAGATCTTGTTCGGGCATCGAAAAACTCCTTTCTCGCTTTCGGACCGGTGTCCGTTCTTGTCTTGCATCATACGCGAGACGCGCACGTGCCACGTTCGAATAGGTCAGTTATCCGGCAACAATAACCGGCTTTACTCCGCCCAATGACGAGCGGCAGTTTCCCGCCGTTCGCCGACAGGGGGACTATTATAGATTTCTCGAACGGATGTTCAACCTAAAAAGCTCCCTGTTTGGAGTTCAGCCTTTAGGCTGCAAGCTGAAGCTTGAACTCCCATCAAGTCGTGGATGATTTTTCACACCTTCTCAGTCTCGGGAGGGACCTCGAGGCCTGAAAGACCGGCCACGAATTTCACGAATTCCACGAACTTTTTGATTACAGCCAGCCCTGTTTTCGTGAAATTCGTGGCCAGTCTTTCGGTTCGTGCAAGCCATCGCGGCAGATAGGCTGCTGCGCGCAGGCTAAAGCCTGAACTCCAAAACGAAAGCGAACTCCTCTCAGCCGAAAAGGGTGACGAGGGGCTCGCCTTTGACCAGCGGCCGGGGCTGGTTGAGATCGTTCAAAATCTCCATCGCAGGATCAATGCCCAGAGCGTAGTAAGCCGTCGCAAGAAGATCCGTGGGGTGCACGGGATCTTCCTTGGGAGCGGACGCGGTGTCGTCGGACTTGCCATACACCTCGCCGCGCTTGATCCCGCCCCCGGCAATCAGCGCCGTGTAGCAATAAGGCCAATGGTCCCGGCCGTCCGGCGCATTGCTGTTCCCCGAAGTGCTTACCCCGAGGCGCGGGGAGCGGCCGAACTCACCGACTGCCACTACGAGGGTCTCGTCGAGTAATCCGCGCTGATCCAGATCCTCAAGAAGAGCCGAGAGCGTCCGGTCGAGAATCGGGCAATGCAGATTTTTCAGCGGTCCGAAATTGGCGGCGTGGGTGTCAAAAGCGTCGACTTCGGGATTGCCGTTGGCAACCGCAGGCCAGTTCAGCTGCACCAGTCGCGTTCCCGCCTCCACCAACCGCCGGGCCAGCAGGGCTCCCTGGCCAAACGTCGTGCGGCCGTATCTCTCCCGAACGGCAGCAGGCTCCTGCTCGAGGTCGAAGGCGCTGCGCGCCTTGCCGGATAACACCAAGTCGTAGGCCTTGGCATAGTACTCATCGACAGCCGTAGAACTGACAGCCTTCTCCAGATCCTTCATGGATGAGTTGATTCCTTTGAGCAGCTCGAAGCGCCCCTTGAGCCGTCCCTCACCCACGTCCGAACGCAGCGCGAGGTCGTCAATCTTGATCGGCTTGTTCGGGTCTTGATAGAGACGGTACGGGTCGTAGGCTTTTCCCAGGAACCCTGCCGCGCCCCCCTTGCCGATCACGTTGCTCTCCTGGAGCGGTCTCGGCATTTCGACAAAGGGGAGCATCGACACGTCGGGTGGTTTCAGCTTTGATATCTGCGAACCAGCCGTGGGAAAATCCCGCGGCGAAGGCGGCTCGAGCTGGCCCGAAGGAGAAACCTTGTCGGGCGGATATCCGGTCAGCATCTGGTAGATCGCGGCCGTGTGGTTGAACAGTCCTTCGGGCGTATAGCTCATCGAGCGGATGAGAATGCATTTGTCCAGTTGCTCGGCAAGCATGGGCATGGTCTCGCTCAGCAGGACGCCCGGGACTTTGGTTTTTATAGGTTTGAATTCGCCGCGTATGTTCGAAGGCGCATCCGGCTTGGGGTCCCAGATGTCCAGGTGGCTCGGGCCCCCTTGAAGGAACAGGAGAATCACCGACTTGGCCTGGCCGAATCCCTTTTTGCTCCCTTTTGCAGCGGCCGTTGAAGGTGTGTGGGCCTGCAGCGCGAAAAGCTGTGGGAGGTTCATGCCGAACAACGCGGCGCCGCCGACGCGCAGAAACTCCCGGCGCGTCGTTCCGTCGCACAACGTTCCCATTTTCCCAGGAATCACCAACATAGCGTTTCTCCCTACCTTATGGGGTCTGACCCTGAAAATTGAATTTTAAATTTTCAGGGTCAGACCCCTTTTTTAACGGTTGAAAAGAAAGGCGTGGCTGTTCAGCAGCGCCCACAGTAAGTCCTGAGCGCGCTCCGCCCGGTTGTTTCCGCCCTTTAGATAATCGACCGACAGACGCACCTCTCCCGAATCGGGCATCCGGCTGAGAGTGGCGAGATACAGATCCTCGACGATTTTCTGATCTCCGGTGCCGGAGAGAACCAGCTTCGCCACGCGGCCATCCGGGTCCGCGATCGCATCCGCAATCACCCCGCCGTTGATCAGGTTCAGCGCCTGTCCCAGGCTGATGTCTCCCCTGCGCTCGCATTCACACGACGACTCTCGTGGAGGCCGGCCGAAAAGGTCGAGGAAGCCCCCGACGGCGATCTTCGAATCGGGCAGTTGCTGCGCCTGGTAACCTTTGGGCACTCCCTCGAAATTGAGAGCCGTTCCGGTTGCGAGCGCCACGGCGTCAAGCAACTGTTCTGCTGCAAGGCGCCGCGGGCGCTGGTGCGAAAAATTCGTCCCGTCATCTTCATTCCATTCGTTCGTCGTATAAGCCGCCTGATAGACGCGCGAGTTGGCAATGCGGCGCATGAGATGTTTCAGGTCGAAGTTGGCGCGTTTCAAGTCTTCAGCCAGCGCGGCCAGGAGCGCCGGATTGGAGGAAGGATTGCTGGGTCTGAGATCATCCACAGGGTCGATGATCCCTCTGCCGAAGAAGTAGCTCCAGATCCGGTTTGCAATCGCATTGGCGAAGTACGGATTGTCCTTGGATGTCAGCCATTGAGCGAACTGTTTCCGCCGCTCTCCGTGGGTGTCCAGTTGTGCCGGGTTTCCGAACGGGAATTTCGCCGTCACTTCGTAGCCGTACTTCGGATGACGGATCTCATAGCCCTGGCGCTTTTCGTAGACGACCTCCTCATCACTCTGCGCGCCCTCTTTCAAGGCCACACCGCCGAAAAAGGCCGTCATCTCGTAGTAGCTGCGCTGCGTCCACGGTTCGAACGGGTGATCGTGACAGTTCGCGCACATCATCCGCACGCCGAGGAACACTTGCGAGACCGTCTCCATCATGACCTTTGGCTCGCGCGTGTGAAGCAAGTCTCCCCACTTCAGAGTCCAGTGATCGACGTATTCCGGTGATGCGACGAGCCTGTCAATCAGCTTGCTCCTCCTGATCCCGCTCGGTTCGGGATCGGCGAGAAAAGCCCGCACATCTTGGGGACGAGGCAGCAAGCCTGTCAGATCGAGCGAGACGCGGCGCATGAACTCCGCATCGCTGCACAGGCGGGAAGGAACGATCCGGAGTCTCTTCAGTTTTTCGTCCACCAGGCGATCGATGTAGTTGTGTTGCGTGAGCTGCGTCCATTGGAATCCCGCCTTGTCCGGCAGGGCCGTGACGGGAACGGAGACAACCTGCCCCTGGTAGCGCACTTGAATCGTGGACTCACCTTTCCGCAAAGAGTGAACCAGACCGGAGTCCGACACCTCAGCCACGGCAGGGGTGCTGGAAACGTAGGTAGACTCCAGAGTCACATCCCGCTCACTGCCGTCCGGGTAGCGCGCCAGGACCAGCATCTGCTGCGACAGGCCAGACTTGTTCATCAATATGTCGGAGGGAAAGAGCTTGATGCCGGTTACGGCGCCCGTTTTCTCATCGTCGAGCTTCACGCCTTCTCGAATCCACTGGACCAGCGTGTTGTAGTAGCGGGAGCTCACAGGGAACCGCAGCCCACCGCCGTGCGCCACACCCATTGTCGGCTTGAGGAGCAGGAGGGACTGTGCCGGGTCTGCCCGATTGAAGCGGCGGCCTGAGAGATCCTGAATCAGTGCGCCGTAATCAAAGGCAGGGTCGTAGCCGCGCAGAGAGAGTTTGAAACCGTTCTTGCCTTTGGCGCCGCCGTGGCAGGGTCCGCTGTTGCACCCTGTCTTGCCCAGGATCGGGACTACGTCCTTTACGAAGCCCACAGGATGTTTTTCAGAAAGCCCACGCACCGTGACCTCAAAGCGCGCGGTCATTCCATTGGCAGCCGCCTCAATCACCGCCACACCGTCCTTGACAGGGTGGATGACTCCGGACTCGTCAATCCGCACCACATCGCTAGTCGTGGTGAGCTTGGACGCACCTGTCAGGTCGAGTTTGCTGCCGTCGGCCTGCTGCAGCGAAATCAGAACACGCCGGACCTCCCGAGGATCCGACATTACGATCCCCTGAGGAAACACCTCAAGCTTGGCTTTCGAGGGCCCGGTCCCCGCCGCAGAAAAAGTCGACAGAACGAACAATCCGCAAAATGCAGGCAAGACTAACCTTTTCATACTTGATATTCCTTCATGACAGTGATGCCCGAAGTATCTCTGTACACCAATGACAAATGACAAATGACCAATGAAAAATGACAAATTTGTAGATTCGTTCCCAACGTGCAATTTGTCATTTTTCATTGGTCATTTGTCATCTTTCATTTGCCAGCTCTACCGCTCTGTGTCTCTGTGGCTCATGACAGTTGGTCATTTGCTGATGCTTCCTTTAAGAATCTTCAAACGCAATTTCTTGTCCGGGATGGTGTAATCCCTGTCATCCTTGCGGCCTTCCATCTTGGCCGTTGCCACCAGTCGTATCTCGTACTCGCCGGATTCGGCGGCCGGCTCCGTTTCAAAGTGCAGCTTAAATGCCGAATCCGTGGCAGGCACCTCAACAGGCGCGCCAGTCACATGCAGCGGAAGATCGACTGCCTTAATCTGTACCGCCTCCTGAAAGGGATACTGCCGGTGCAGCCTGCCCTCGATCGTAGCATCCGCGCCACTTTCCATCTCAAAGCTGTCCGAGGGAATGACCAGGGAGAAGGCGCGCACCAGGTCCACTGTCACGCAGGGCGAAACTACGGTCAGCTCGCGCCCGGCCGCGTCCGTTCTGGCTACGAGGACCAGGTCGAAGCGTCCGATCCTGGCGTTGTAATTGGCAGAAATCTGAACAGGCAGAGATTCCTTCTTTTCATCGAGCATCCCTGCCTTGATGTCCACATCTATCCCGGCGGGCACCTGGCCCTCGACGCGGAGGGAACCGGCAATCGGGACATTCTTATTGACTGTCACCCGGATCTCGCGCTTTAGCCCCTGAACCAATTGGATCTCACGATCTGAAACCTCGAGTGACAAAGGAACCGGTCTCGATATGCCCGCGGGAAGCGCCATTCCCAGCCATTTCGCCTGATAGGGTCTTTGCGTTGCAATCGACCCTCCGCCCACTTCCCTTCGTGCGCCTTTGACGGGCGTCATGAGGCCCGGTCCGGCAGCTCTGCGCCGAATACGCTCCCCGGCCGAAGAGACACCCTCACCCCAAACCTCCAGTTCGGATGTGGAGAGTTTGACTCCGGGTCTGGAAGTCACTACGAGCATTCCTTCTTTGATGTTGGCAGGCACATGACCGCCTTCAACCAGCAGGCCATCACCCGCATTGGCGATGCCGAGCTGGATCGGACCCTGGTACGTGTGGCGTATCACCCGCACGGGGACCGTGGCCGTGCCTCCCGCGGGAATGTTGATGTACGGCGACGCCAACTCCAGCGCAAACTCCTCAAACTTTCGTGTCGCGCGCAGGCGGTAGGCGAAATCCGGACCTCCTCTGTGGTTGAGGTCTTCGACGGCCACGAGTACTTCGCGCACGTTTTCCGGCACCCGGAAAAGAAGCTTCGGATCGAATCCCTTCTCCGGCGGAGCAAAGGAGAATTCGGTCTGAACGATGAGGCTGCCGCCATCGACCGCGGATGAAAGGAGCTTCATCTGGGTGTCGTAAAGACCCAGCCACGCGATCATTGGCGTGGTCTCCAGCCCCGCGGCCATGACTTCGAAAAACCATCTCTCACCTGGTGTGACGGCAAGGCGATAGAGATCCCTCTCGCCGGGCTTGGAGATTCTTCCGTTAACCACCGTCTCGCCGGCGAGGCTTACAGGTGTCTGGGTTGCAGGAGGCTCGATTATTTCAGGCAGATCTCCGAGCACAAACGGCATCGGGAGACTGCCACCTTTTGCCGGCGGTACTGGAATCATTGCGATTGTTTGAGACGCCGGCAGATCGAGAGGAGGATGGACGACGATGGGTCCGGGCAGATTTCCTCCGAGGAGCGTGACCTCGATGTCCTTTCCTCGCTGCCATCCCAGAGGAAAGAGACTTTCCGCGTACAAATAGTTTCCCACCTTGAGACGGTAGAAACTGCTTTCCTGATCGCTGAAACGGCTGTCGTGCACGACAACGCGGTATTCGCCGTCGCCCGGGAACTTTACCTGAAGCCGGGAATCGACGCCAATGCCCGGCGCGTCATCGTTCGCAGCGATCTCCCGCCCGGCGCCGTCCAGAATACGGATGATCGGGTCTATTGCAGAACCCAGCCGCCGCGCCTCCACTTCAAAGACCAGGGATTGACCCAGGCGCGCATTGAACACGAAAACATCCTGAGCGGCCGCTGTCAGAAAGCTGTTGACCACAACCGGAGGCGAAATTTTGCGGGCAGATGGAGGCGTGTCCTTCGCCTCCTCCTCTTTTTTTACTTCTATTTCAGGGAAATCGCTCACACTGAAAAGAACAAGGTTCGAGATGCCATCCTCGCTGCGGAGGCGCACAGGGTAGAGGGCCACCGGCGCGTCCCGATGCAACTCGACCAGGAACGGAAGTTCCGTTTCGGGTTTCTTGGGGTTGTTCGGAGGCGCAAGGCGGGTTATTGTGGCGGGGAGCGCTGTGATCAGCTCAGAGCCCGGCACGAGGTTCTGGCCCATGAGAGTCAATGTAAAAGTCGTGCCTCGGCGCGCTCCCAGCGGCCGGAGCACCTTGATGAGCGGCGCCGCAATCGCGGAATCGTCCACGAGGGCACAAAAACACAAGGACGCCAGCAACGACACGAATCTGATTCCGTTTGTGCAAGCCGGCATGAATGCCCTCTATTGGCTTGATGTTTTTGCGCCCGAGGCGACAGGCACGGGGACGAACGATTTCAGCAGGGCCTGCGATCGTATGTCGTAGATGCGCACTACCCCGTCGAATCCTGCCGCGGCAAGCTGCCTGCCCGAAGGATGGAATGCCAGCGCGTAGATGCCGCCAAGATGCCCTCGCAGGGACGCCACCTTCGCTCCGGTGTCCGCCTGGTAGATGTTGATTTCCTCTCCCATCCCGCCGACGGCGATCTGCGTGCCATCGGGGCTGAAACTCACGCTTTCTACGGCGCCCCCCTGCGGCTCGAACTCGCGCAGCAGGCAGGAATCGTCGTCGATCTTCATGGCGCGCGGGCGGTGCATGGTGTACATGCGCGGGGTGCGGTCGTCGCCGCCGGTGACCACGATATCCGACTTGGGGTGGCGCGCGAGGCAGTACAACTCCCCCTGGCCTCCAAAGGTCGCTTTGGTGAGCAGGTTGAGATTCTCTATGAAAGAGCCTGTGGCTGCCTCCGACAGTTTCACGAAATGGTCGCGCCCGACTGAAACCAGGCGCCGGCCGTCTACTGAAAACACAGTCCCGAACACCCAGTCGGAATGATTCTCCATCTTCCGGGTCTCGCCGGCGCCTGCGACGTCAAACAGGCGAATGGTCTTGTCCGGACAGCCGAAGGAAAGGTACTTGCCATCAGGAGAAAACGCGGCTCCAAAAAGGGTGTCCGTGCCCACCTTGACCGCCCGCAGCAGTTTCCTGCTTTCCGCATCCCACAGCTGGACTTCTCCGAATCGAGCTGGCGAGCCTCCAACCGCTGCGAGAACCTTTCCGTCAGGGGAAAAAACGATCGAGTGTATGCGCTCCGCGCGGCCCACCAACCGTCCTGCGACGCCGGTGCCGTCGGCGCGATGGAAAATGACCTCGTGGTTCCCGGAGACCGCGAGAATCTGCCCGTCGGGAGAGTAAGCAAGCGCCGTTATGACGGGGGATGCCTGATAAACCGGGGGCTCAACAGGGATGGGATCCGTGTCCAGAGCTGCCGCGGAGTCGTCCTGACTGCCTTCGACAATCCATTCGCGGAACAAGTCTATCTCCTCGGCCGAGAGCGGAGTCATCCCCATCGGCATGCGGGGCTCGATCTCGCCCGTGAGGTGTTTGAGAAGCAGGCTTTGTTCCGGCTGTCCGGGAACGAACGGTGTTCCGTGACGTCCGCCTTTTTTGAAATCCGCGTAGGAGGTCACCAGGAGGCCGCCGCTTCGCATCGTGGGCAGGTGGCATCCCTGGCACTTCGCGGTCAGAATTGGAAGAACGTGCCGCGCAAAACTGATTTCCCCCTTCTGCCCATAGGCGAAGGCGGGAAACCAGAAATTTGCGACGAACAGATTAAAAAAGATGACACGGAGCAAAGAGCGGGTCATGAAGAACCCTTTTTGAATCAGCGAGGCGCTTGAATCCCTATCCTATTGCCATTCTCCCGGTCTGTCAACAAGTTGCTCATGGATGTCATGGATTCTCGTGGGTCAACAGACACGGAGCCACACAGGCGCAGTGTCAGGTTAGCCGCCGTGACTAGCTAGTTTCTGGCGCGAAACCAAGGACCCCGAAGGGGTCCGGCAGGACAGCCCAGGGCGCAAGCCCTGGGTTCAAGGGCCAAATTGCGGAAAGCCCTGAAAGGGCGGCGCAGGGAGTTCGATCTCAACTCCAGATAAATGCTCGTCA
>WNGG01008377.1_pt1 | contig 11388 bp, 13 predicted proteins | sample 5400661 | NCBI WGS metagenome assembly WNGG01 (sample SAMN13153372, study PRJNA577476) | soil metagenome | isolation source: 100 cm soil or saprolite under Garry oak tree replicate 1 | place: USA:California | collected 2016-06-15 | reverse complement strand
TCCCAGCAATTGATTATTGAGACTCCTGAGACGCGCCGCCGGCGGGTTGTTCTGCGCGAAAAGCCCTGGCGCCGCCAGCATCAAAGTAAGAATCGTACTCAGGATTCGAACGGAAATGCGTAAGCTGTGCTTGCACCCTAGATTCATGCTGCCCTCGAGTTTTAATTACGTGACCCTGGTGCCTGACTCTAGAGCACGTATCCGCAGCCGGCAATCGAACGGAAGTGGCCGTCCGGCGGCTCATCAGTGCCGGGGCACGAATGTGAAGAGGTGTCGACTACGTTATGGAAAACAGAATGGACCTGGAAAACTGTAGGGGCGGTCTATGGAATTAGGCCCCAGTTTCTTGGATTTTAACCAAGATTTTTCTCGGCGTCCTCTGCCGGCTTTGCAGCGCTCGTCGAACAGGGGATTCACCGCAGAGTCGCCGAGAAGTTTTTGGATGTTCGGACAGTGGCAATGCGCGTCATGACGGCAACAGGTGCGGCCGGGTCAAGCAACCGGGCCAGCAATGCAGGTGGGCTGCAAAGAAGGCAGAGGACGCAGAGGAAGGCTGGATTCCGCTGCGAGCTTGTCGAAGTGGTTAGGCGGCAAGCTTGTTGAGCTGCTCCAATGTGATCTGTTGGGAGGCTACAACGGCGGAGACGATTTCGCGTCCGCGAGATGTCAGCACGTATCGATGGGTGTGGGGAACCTTCTGAATCAGATGGTGGGCGCGCAGCATGCGCAGCAAGCGTGATACTCGGGCCGAGCGCTGGCGCTTTTCTTCATTGCTATCGGCAGCGTGATCGAATAGCAGAGACCGAAGATCGCGATTGCGGAAACCATTGATGGAAAACTCCCCGCGATTAATCGCGCGCAGCAGAGCCAAGTCGGGGTCGGCCCATGGGTGGAGAGCGCGCACGGGCTTATTTCGGTACGTCGTCGGCTTCGAGATATCTCGGATCAGTTCACCCAGAGGGGTGGACGTATCGGTGGCGGCCAGAGCCTCGAGGTAGCGTTCATTGGCAGCCTGGCTGACCTGAGCGCGGCCGGTGCACATCGGCGACACCCCCGGCGTAGGGGCCGCCAGCTGGCTTTGCCTTTCGATTCGCCGTGTTTTTTGCGCAGGACTTTAAAATCACGCGGATCATTCATTGTCGTTTCCACACGCAAAACGCTTCCGCCCTTGTCGTAGGCTTTGATGGAGTTGTCTTTCAGGCGGTGTTTGATGCGAACGCCTTCGGTGCGATCTTTGAAGTCGCTGGTGACTTCTCCTTTGAAGTTGCCGTGAAGAATCCGTCGTCCGAGAAAACGCAGCACATCCTCACTGGAGAACGTGCGCATGCCATGGAGCACCATCGCCGGATAGATGGTGGCCAGGTCTGAAGGATTTTCAAACATCACATCGGTCGCCCATTCGCTCTGATAAATGGACCAGTAATAAGAGAGGCCAAGTCCGCGAAACATTTGGCCGTGAAGCGGATTCAACTGCCGCTGGATCCGCTGAAGCGCTTTGGGCCATGAGATGCGCAACTGCCGGTTCATCAGCCTTTGGGCTTTGGCGATGTCGTCGATGGCCGTGAAACAGTTGTCGTGACGGCGGTAACCGATCCCGTTCTCATCCAACATCTGGGCCAGCCACTCGCGGCCGTTGAGGCAGACCTGAATGGAAAAAGGAAGCCACGACTGGATGCGGGCATTCATCCAGCCGAACTGGGGATCAATCCAATAGTGGTACAACACCAACCCTTTGCGCATCCGGCCGATCAACTCCAGCTTATGCGTCTGTGGGTTGCGGTGAATTTCAAAAGAGTTGCACGGCTCCAAGCACGTCAGCACTCCCACCAAGCCGGTCGTGATTCCATCTTTAGTGGCGATCTTGCGCGCGACCTCCTCCTTGTCGGTGCTGGCGGATGGCAAATACACGATAGGCCGTTGCTGATCCCGAACCGCTTTCAAAGACGCTTCTTTCAGTTGCGCCGTCATCCGTTCGGCCCATCGGCCAAAGTCTTTCAACAGGATATTCTTGAGCCAGAGGACGCGTTTCATCCCCTCGACAGGAACAATCGCCAGTAACCAGCCGCGCAAGACGAGCCGGTCGAAACCGCCCAGGACTCCGGTGATTTTGTCTCCGAATCGTTGTATAAATCGTGACGTTGACATGGCGTGCTCCTTCGGATGGTTCCGATGTTTAGTGATGTGAACGTCCGATCGTCTGCAAGGCGGCAACGCCATGTCAACTGTAGTGGCCCGTCATGCACACCATCAACGATCTGTCTTCGACCATTATTGGAGCGGCCATCGAAGTCCATCGTGCCTTGGGACCCGGTTTACTGGAGTCGGCTTACCAACAATGTTTGGCGCGGGAATTGGCGTTGCGGGATATCCCCTTCGAACAGCAAAAATCCGTTCCTGTCTACTACAAGGGAACTCGACTGGACTGCGGTTACCGATTGGATTTTCTTGTCGCCGACCGCGTCGTCGTGGAGGTGAAAGCCGTCGACGCGTTGCTGCCCATCCATCAAGCACAGATGCTCAGCTATCTGAAACTTGGCGGATGGAAGCTCGGACTACTGATCAATTTTCATGTCCCTTTGCTCCGGGACGGCATTAAGCGAGTTGTGTTCGGTCTCGAGCAATCCGCCGAAGCATCTACATAAAATGCCTCGGCGTCTCTGCGGTGGGTTCCCTTTTGGTTGCGGCTTTGCCGCGCTGCGAAGCTGTGAAAAAATTGCGTAAAACTTGTCAAATGTCTGTTGTGCGATAAATTTGTAAAAGAACCCGCTGACCCAATGACCTGATGAAAAATTTGGACGAACAATTTAGTCGTCTGGTCAGTAGGTCATGTGGTGCTTTGACAACTACATTTCACATCGCACAACAGACATTCGACATTTGACAAGTTTTTTCACAGCCGCTTCGAAACCGGCCTTTTCAGATCCCTCCTTGCTCCGAAAAATTGGCGTACATCGCCCGATTCTCTCGCTACTTCAGTGAGGGCGAATGACACGCGCCCTAGGGAGGACACATGAAAAGAGTTTCAGCAACATCGTTTGTTCTGATTGTAATTCTCGCTATGGCGTCGACTGCCTCGGCGCAATCGACGCCGATGCGAGCGAATATTCCCTTCGGCTTTACCGTCGGTGACAGGCATCTGGACAAAGGAGACTACCGGGTGCGCGTGACGACCTTAGGGGTCCTGCAACTACAGAGTTCGAACGGATCAGCCGCATTTTCCTTGTTGCAGGCGGCACCGCAGGAAAATCCTCAAACCGGAGGCGCGCTCGTGTTCCGGCGTTACGGCGATGCCTACTTCCTTTCCAAGATCGTTTGGGCAGATGGCCTGGCGCGGGAGTTGCCGAAAACCCGAGGCGAAATTGAGATCGCCAGAAAGTATCCAGGCGCTCCGGCAATCGAGACGGCCACCGCAAGGTAGACTATGCTTGCTCAATTGGGATTTCGGATCAGACACCGGGCTGCATCTAGAGCAGATTCGAAATCCCACCATTTGCCTATTCCCCACGAAGCCCAGACCACAAAAGGCGCAAAAACGGAACGGTCCAAATGAAATCGAAAACCCTTCTGATTTTTGTGTTTTTTTGCGGCTATTCCCTTTTGGCCCGCTCGACTTTGACCTGGCCTGCAACTCCACCGGCCGGCTTGATCCATCTGTTATAATTCGCGCATTCAAGTCGAAACCTGACACAGGTTGTATTCATGGCCGACATCACGGAGCTCCTGCATCGATGGCGCGACGGAAGCCGCGACGCGGAAAATGAGCTTTTTGCTGTCGTGCTTCCCGACTTGCGCCGCCTTGCACGCTATCTCATGAAAGGTGAGCGTAAGGGGCACACGATGCAGCCCACGGATCTGGTCGATCAGATCTATCTGAGACTAGTGCAGGCGAAGGACCGGGATTGGCAAAACCGGGCGCATTTCTTTGCCATTGCGGGCAGAGCGATGCGGAGATATCTCATTGATCATGCACGGGCAAGGCCCAACGCCAAGTTCATCGGCCTTGAAGAACTCGAGGATATGCTTCCCGCGCGCCGTGCAAAGGTTGACCTTGCGATTACCGTCGACAGGCTTCTGGATCAGTTGGCTGAAACCAAGCCCGAGTGGTGCAGGCTCGTTGAAGTCAAGTTCTTCTTGGGCCTAACCGACGAAGAAGCCGCAAACGCGTTGGGCATGAAGCTCAGGACAATGCAACGAATGTGGCTCGAGGCCAGGCAGTGGCTGTTTGCACACATGGGGAGCGAAAATGCCGCGCGGGGTTGAGAATACCTGTGCCGTGTGTGTGCGATTCATTCTCAGCATCTAAAAAAACAAACGGGCGGCGCAAAGAAATATTCTTCTCGCTTTGTCTACGAACTCTGGTGCCGTTAAGGCGGCCCCGGAACATGGCTGGGAATACAGCGGATCCAGCAGAAAGCCATCCATGCGCTCTTCCCATTCCACGTACTTCCGGACTTCCTTGAAAAGTTCAGAATCTTGAGCGCACACACTCGACAAGTACCGCTCGCGCTCCTGCTCGGGCTGGGCGAGCGTCACTTCTACCAGACTCATGACCAGGTCATCGTCTTGCGCTCTGCTAGATGGTATGGTTGTTTGCCTGGTCCAATCACCATTGCGAAGCATCGCCACTTCCTAATCAGTCCTCACTACCGCGGACCATCCACAGCGCATAATCGAGCAGGTCTTCGCACGGCTCTAGTAAGTAATAGCGAAAATTTCCGGCGGATACCGCCAACAATGCTCGTCCCCAGGGGCATCTTGCAGGTGCCCGGTGATTGTCGCGGCCAATTTCTCTCGGTTAACGGGGGTGAGGCAACGTTAACGCCTCGACCCGCTGCCATGTCAGTGTGTTGATGAACTCGCGGCTATCGGCGCCACTCGTTCGCGGTGTGGTTTCGATCGTGAGCGTATCGCCTTCGAGGGAGAAATAGCGCACCAAACGCGCGCCGGTCCAACTCTCGTTCCATGACAACTCCACCGCATGAGTCACCCTGTTGCCCTCAATAGTGTAAGTGCCGATATAAGCGCTCATGATGGATCTGAACAAGCGTATGCATTCCCGGTCGGTAAGAATCGGTCCTGCCGGAGGCTCGCGGTCCGCTTCCACAGTAAGCGACATGACGTAGCCTCCGGGCGTGTAGAGAATGTAGGCGTGCGGAAGCATGTCATCGCGAACTTCACCGGTGTCCAGAAACCTGCGGGAATAGGAGCGGAGTTTCCAGACCCCTGCGATGTCATGACTCATACATCAGAACGGTTGTTCGATTGAAGTCGCCGGTCCGGTGAGTAACTCCGCCCCGTTGTCGGTAATGAGCATGATGTCTTCGATGCGTATGCCAAACTCACCCGGAATATAAATGCCCGGCTCATCACTGAAAGTCATGCCGGGATCTAATTTTGTTTTATTGCCGCGCACGAGGTAGGTCCATTCGTGTCCCTCTAGACCGATGCCATGTCCGACGCGGTGTGTGAAATATTTATAGCCGGGTCCAAAGCCCGCGTCTTCGATTACCTTGCGCGCCGCCGCGTCGACATTTTCACAAGCGACGCCCGGCCGGGCCGCGTTGAGCGCGGCTGTTTGCGCGCGCTTGACGATGCCCCATACGCGCTTCTGCTGGTCGGTGGGTTTGCCGAAAATGGTCGTGCGCGTAACGTCGGACTCATAGCCTTCGATGCTGCACCCGCCGTCAATCAAAATAATGTCGCCTTCGCGGAGCTTTTGCGGAGCCATTGTGCCGTGCGGCTGGGCCGCATCCTTCGCAAACAGGACGAGCGCGAAGCCATGTGTCGCGCCAAGCTGCCGGTGCGCCTCGGCTATCTTTGTGGCCAACTCCAAGTGGGTTATGCCTTCTTTCAGAGACTGCAAAGCCATCTCGTAAGATTTCAGCGTGATCCGATTGGCTAATCGCATGAGTTCAACTTCGTGCAGCGACTTGATGCCGCGGCAACGCGCTGTCACAGGATCGGCACTCGTGAATCTCACGGCCGGAGCGGCTTTCGCGATGCCATCTGAAAAACGGAATTGAACGGTTTCTTCGATTCCGAGCCGGCCTGACCGAAGCCCACGGTCCTTGAGAATGGCCGCCACTAGCTCATACGGACTCTCATCCTCTTGCCAGGTCCTCACGTCGGTGCCGAATTGGATTTGCTCCAGGGCGCGGCCTTTCTCAAATGCGGGCGCGACCCAGCCCAACTCGCCATTGGCCGGGAGCACGAGAGCAAACAACCGTTCGCTGATGCCCCACTGCGCGCCGGTGAAGTAGCGCAGGCTCGACCCGCCGGTCAGAACGATGGCGTCTAATCCGGCTTCGCGCATATACCGCTGCGCGTTTTGCTGCCGTTGGAAATACTCGGCGTGCGTAATCGGTTTCGCTTGTCCGGTCATTTTCTGCACGGAGGAATTTTGCGAAGCGGCGATGTTGGTGCTCTCGAGTCCAAGGGTAAACGCGGAAAGCGCGCTGAATTTGATGAACGCTCGGCGGTCGGTACACATTGGTTTGAATGATAGCAAACCACGAACGGCACTGGGATCAAGATATGTGGTAGCTCTGCTTAGTTGTCCAACTACGGCAATGCAAAAACGTAAATTGCGTTGTGTCCCATCACCGGTGCCGGCATGACGTTGCCGGTGAGCCCGAGCGGGCCGGTAGTGGCCGACTGAGCTGCACCCGTGTAGACCATGATGTACTGCTTGCCGTTCACGGCGTAGGAGATCGTGCTGTTGACGATCATGCCGCCGACCACCGTCTCCCATAGGACTTTGCCGCTGTCCGCGTCGAGGGCTCGCAAACGCCGGTTGAGATCGCCGAAAAACACAAGGTCGCCCGCGGTTACCAGCGCCGATCCGTTGGTGGGCTGTGGTTGGGAGTAGATCACGCGCATCTCGCCCGTTGCGACGTCGATCTTGGCCAAGCCCATGTATGCGTTCGGATCGGAGCCCGGACGCAAGACGCCGGTTCGCCGGCCGTAACCGGTCTGGTTGGAATTGACCGCCTGCATTGACAGGCATTGATCGTGGAACGGAACGTAGAGCGAGTTCTTGCCCGGGTGATAAGCAATTTGCCACAGGCCCCGCGTGTTGTGATAGCAGCCGAGGATGGTGTCGCCATCCTTCTTGAAAAGCTTGTCGGGATTCACACCGGTTCGGCCCGTCTTGACGTCGACGACAGTCATGTTGACGTTCGGATCGTCGTAGGGAAACGGCCGCGCCCAGAGGAACTGACCGGTCTGCTGTGCGACGGCAAACATGCCACCGCCTTCGGCGACGGTGATCACGATGTCCTGCTGGGTGCCGGGTGTCAAGGCCGGATTGATCCATTTCACGAAGCGGGGATCCGGGCTCACGCGCGTGCGAACCAGAATGCGCTCGTGGTTGTGATCCGCGTCCCAATCGTCACCCGGCAATTCCTGGAAGTACCACACGAGCTTACCGGTCTCGACGTTGAGCGCCACAGTCGAGTTGCTGTAGAGCTCTGCTGGAGAGGTGAGCGGGACCGCATCGTAGCTGCCGTGACGTTTGAACCGTGTGTAGGGATTGGGATTGGCCACACCCCAATACACGACCTTACGGACCGGATCGTACGAGCCGGGCAAGCCCCACGGGCCGGCAGCCCTTTCCTCGACCGCCACCTTCCCCCACGTTTCGCCACCGGGCTCGCCGGGCGCCGCGGTGACATAGAACTTCCAGACCTCCCTGCCGGTCTTGGCGTCGTGGGCAGCGATGAAGCAAAACTCGCGCTTCGCTTGCTGGCAGGTGCGGTTCGAGATCACCTTGCCGTCGGCGACCAGCAATCCGCCAGCTGTGATCTGGCCGTTGTCGACCTTTGTTTCCCAGCGCAGCTTGCCGGTCTGTGCATCGAGGGCGACCAGGAATCCGTCCGGGGCGCCGAAATAGAGCATGTCTTCATAAATACCGAGGCTCTTGCTTCGAGCTGCCCGGGCCGCGACACCCTGCGGATAGTTGCGCTCATACTGCCAGATCAAATCCCCGTTAGTGGCATCGAGGGCCTGAATGCCGGCGCCTGGAGCCATCACGTACATGACGCCGCGATAAACGATCGGCGTCGATTCCTGCGTGCCCGCCGGCAGACCGCGTGACCATGCCATGCGCAGTTGAGCGGCATTGCTTTTGTTGATTTGGGTCAGTGGACTGAAACGATGTTGATTGTACGTTCGGCTGATGTGGAGCCAGTCCGCTGGATCGGGGTTGGCCTGCATGTCCTGCGTGACCGGAACGAACGTTCCGGACTGCGCAGCCACGCGAATGACGGGACCCGCAGATACCACCGCCCAGACTAAGAACGCCACAACGAGATATGCCCTTTTCATTGTCCTGCCTCCTTTGGTTGATGGCTACGAACTACTCGACCGTGCATTAGAATTAGAGACCAGTCCACTCGAAAAAAATACGCTACTTCACTCTCCCGGATAAAGTGTTTGGCGGTCAATGAATGTTTTCGTGAAATTTCCGTCGTCGATATAATTGGGCTGATTCTCGTGTAGGGAGGCAGTCGATTGTGAGTTCACGCCGTGACTTTTTAAAGATCGCGAGTCTTGCAACCGCGTATGCAGCAACTCGCGGAACCGCGTTGGCAGCAGCGGAGGAACCTGCGCTGGGATTAATTTTTCCGCCTTTGAACTATCCGATTCCGCCCGATGCGAAGCGTCTGTATCCAGCCGGCGTACGTTTCCTCGGCGACGGCGTCGGCCTCAGCGGCGGCATGACAATCGACGGTTATGAAGAGGCGATTCCACGGCTGATACCCGCAGCCGAAAGGCTGGCCAAGCAGGGCGCGCAAGTCATCTCGTTTTTTGGATCTTCGATCACCTTTTATAAGGGCGCGAAATTCAACGAGGAACTGACCCAAAAGATCACCAAGGCCACTGGCCTGCCTGCCACAACCCAGAGTAACGGCCTCGTTGACGGCTTACGCGTTGCGAATGCAAAGAGGGTGGCCGTGGCGACTGCCTGTACCGACATCGTCACCGAACGATTGAAGATCTTTCTTCAGGAACACGGTTTCGATGTGACCTTCGCCAAAGGACTCGGCTACGAACGAATTCCCGAAGGCGGGGCAACTCAGGAGATTTTGTTCAAATTGGGCTCAGACACCTACGCGAAAGCGAAGAAGGCCGATGCGCTGGTCATTTCTTGTGGCGCATTGAGAACGCTCGACCTGATCGTCCCTCTGGAGAACGAAACCAAAGTGCCCGTGGTTTCCTCGACGCCGCACGGGCTAATGAATGGCGTTCGGATGCTCGGCATCAGTCCTCGAGCCAAAGGCTTCGGAATGGTTTTTGAAAAAGTATGACCGCCATTGCCCGATGGCGCTCTAGGAGTTGTTCTCGGTCCACGAGAATCCGGTCTTCGTTTGCGGCTCGCTTGCATCCGATGTCACTTAGACCCGCTGCTAGAATCATGTCGTGAAGCATTGTACTCTCAGATATTCCTCCGCCACTGTGAGAATCAATCCCGTTCTTGTGCCGGTAGAAACGCTTCCACCTTTACGGTATATGGAATAGCTCTTATTATCGATGGGCAGACTTGACTCATACAGCCGGGGGATGTTCAAGAGACGAATGCGGCGAATCATCGCGGGCTTATTGACGATCACGGTAGGTTTTGTCACCTGGTCGGTCGTAGTAACAATATTATTACGCTTTCTGGCGCCGCCGGCTTCGGCGTTGATGATCGAGCGCCGGATCGACTCGTGGAGAAGCGGGCAAAAGCACTCTTCACAATACAAATGGGTCGATTTAGACCGCATTGCGATGCCAATAGCATCTGCGGTGATCGCGTCGGAAGATCAGAACTTTTTGCACCACCATGGTTTCGACTGGGGAGCCATCCAGCGTGCAATCGACCATGACGAAAATAGCAAGAGACTACGCGGCGCCAGCACCTTAACGCAACAGACCGCAAAGAATCTGTTCTTGTGGCCAGGCCGGACGTGGGTCCGAAAAGCTCTGGAAGCTTATTTTACCGTGCTGCTGGAGGCGTGCTGGGATAAACGTCGCATCCTGGAAACTTATCTGAACATCGTGGAATTCGGCGACGGTGTGTACGGAGTTGAAGCTGCGTCTCAACGCTACTTTCACAAAGCGGCGGATCGGCTGACGCCCGAAGATGCCGCGACGCTGGCCGCCGTCTTACCCAACCCGCATCGCCTGAGAGCGAACGCACCAAGCGCCTATGTCCGCGAACGCCAGCATTGGATATTGCAGCAGATGCAACAGCTGGATCCTGTGGCGCTGCGTTGATACGCAATCCGACCTGGAGCTGCGCGGGGAGTGGCCATTGATCCTGAATGGGAATTTTGAATTTGCTAAGGCGGACGGCGATACGAAGCGAGCCTTCAACGGAACAAACGCCCATCACGTCGACTTGGAAGGCCAAAATCCCAAATGGACCTCTCGCGCTTCATCTAAGAGTAGCGGTCCGACGACCCGGACGGGATCCGCTGCACGAGCGAACAATTCCCTGCACGGAATCAGGAACCGTCCGCCCGCCAACGCGGTAAGTTCTTCCACCGAAAGTGCGTAGACGACTGAGCGAATGCCTGCCCAGTACATTTTGCCCACACACATGGCGCAGGGTTCGCAGCTCGTATAGAGAACAGTCCGCCGAATCTGATCGGACGAGAACTGGCGAATCGCCGAGGTGACTAAATTGGTTTCCGCGTGAGCCGTTGGATCGCGGTCGGTCGCGACTGTGTTTCGTGCCGTCAAAACCACTCTTCCATCTAGAACGAGAAGGGCGCCGAAAGGATGGTTGCCCGCCGCTCGAGCTTGGCGTGCCAACTCGATTGCGTGTTTGAGAAAGGACTTGTCGATGTCTTCAGCATTCATTGGCGTCAGTCAGCAGGAACATTCGCCTGAATTTTCCTTCAAAAGCGGTGGCCGCGTCCATAGTTACCTCGATTTCATCGTGCACTCCTGCGTGATGCAGTCTTCTCGACGGCTTCGCCCCATCGCGACAGGAATGCCGTGATGAAGTTGTGTTCTTCGGCGGGCGGCACGACCAAATGATGAAAATCGTCGGCGGCAGCCTCCTCGTGATCGCGATCATCGTTTTGGCGTACGGCTATTGGTTTGGAAAAAACCACGGTTCCCTGTACGTGATGGTGATGGATGTTTCCGATCGCGAACACCCGAAGGACATCAGATCCGTGGAACTTTCGTTTCTAGATTCCTCCGGCAATGAGCTTGCCCAAGCGGCGGGAACGGAAAAATCCGGAGCGATCTTCGTTTCCTCACCAAAGGTGTATTCGTGCCGGGAACTGGAAGAACGTGCAACGTTGCCACAGGGAGAAGATGATTGGGCCAGGTGTTTTGAGCGGCAATCCCGCTGGCTGACGACGTGGGTTCGAAACGTCAAATCCGTTGACATCC
>WNGG01041451.1_pt1 | contig 11389 bp, 8 predicted proteins | sample 5400661 | NCBI WGS metagenome assembly WNGG01 (sample SAMN13153372, study PRJNA577476) | soil metagenome | isolation source: 100 cm soil or saprolite under Garry oak tree replicate 1 | place: USA:California | collected 2016-06-15 | reverse complement strand
CCCTCGGTGGCCTCCCGGGTGAACTTGGCCTCGGAGAGCTCAAGTACCCGGGTGGCGATCGCGCTGCTACCCAGTTCCCGGATGGCGACCTCCAGCCGCTCGGCGAGTGCGATGGCGAACCCCTTGGCGGCGGCGTCACCGGCGAGCATCGTCAGGCTGGCACGCATGTTCGCCAGCGCCTCGGTCACTCCGGCGGAGAACTGGACGCTGCTCCAGCCCTCGGCCCGGATCTTCGCCACCAGCTCGGCGGAGGACTCCAGCGCCGTGCGCCCGCCGGCGAGCAGGACTTTCAACGCCGGCTGGATAGTGAACTCGGCGACGACGCCGACGACCGCGCCGAACGCCATCGAATTCACGTAGTCGCCGATGCCCGACCAGGACCCCTCACCGGTGGCGACCGCCAGAACGTCGTGCGCGAACCGTTCCAGCCCTGCCGACACCGCGCCGCCGACAACGCCCGCCACCAGCCGCTCGGCGATCCATCCGGCGATCACCCGGCGCACCGTCGCGGTCCCAATCCTGGTCGCAAGCCCTTCGCCGAGGATGCCGCCGAGCCGGAACCCGAGGGCCATCAGGTAGCCGTCTAGCGCCGCCATCAGGAAGCCCCGCAAGGTGAACTTCTCGTCTCCGAACGCCACCCGCAGTAGCCAGATCAGCTCGGAAACGGTGATCGAGATCGCCACCGCCAGGCCGCCTCCGGCGGCGTCGACGAGCACGCCGATCAGCCCGATCTCCCAGGCGACCAGGACAAGTGCGACGACGGTGACGGCGAGCCCGAAGGTCTCGTAGAACTCCCCCACCTTGCCGAGCTCCCAGGCGATCAGCCGCGCCTCGAAGTCGCCGTTCTGCTCGAGGAACTCGTTGCCGGCCTGCGCCCAGGTCCCGCCCTTGACGCGCTCCACGAAGGCCAGCCGGAGGTCGTACGACGGCAGGCCGTTGATGTCCCGCCGCCGCACGCCGAGCAGCTTCATGCTGCGCTCGATCGTCACCTCCTCGATGTCGTCCTTGCCGATCGGCACTTCTGTCAGCGCGCGCGCCAGGGACTCGCGGGCGAACTCCTCGTCGTCCATCTCCCTGGGCAGCTTCCCGGTCGCGATCTCGCCGAGGACGGCCACCCGGTGCTTGACCAGGGCCGTCTTGAGGGCCTTGAGCTTCTCGTCCTTGACCCGCTTGATGTCTCGGCTGATCACGTAGAGCGAGTCGAGGTCGCCGAGTACGCCGCCCACAGCCCAGCGCCGGCTCGGGCGCCGGTCCAGCAGGATCGCCTCGTCCGGCAGGTAGTCGTTCCGGAAGGTGGCGGCCCGGGCGGCGGCGAGCTCGTCGTGCAACCGCTGGACGCGCGGGTGGTCGCCGTACTTCGTCGGCAGGCTGAGCGCCAGCAGCCAGGCGCGGAGGCCGAAATACCGCGTTTCGTCCACGCTGTCGTACAGCCGGGTGAAGTCGCCGGTGCGCTCCAGATCCGCCAGCACGTGCTCGGCGAGCGTGCCACCGGGCGGCCGCTGCTCGGGCGGGCCGCCGGCGTTCGCCTCGTCCAGCAGGCCCCACATCTTCCAGACCCAGTCCCCTCTGCTGGCCCCGGCGGCCAGCAGTTCCCGCATCGCGGCGGCGATTCGGCGCGCGGTCGGGCCCTGCTTCGCCGCGGCGATCCGGTCCTGGTCGAGCGGGATGTCCAGGTGGATGAACAGCACCGGCCAGCTTGGCATCAGCGGCACGTCACGGGCGGCCCGAACGCCGGCCGGTGCTGGGGGGTCGGCCAACGTCCGGGCATGCCGCGTGATCGAGGCCGGCGCGGCGCCGAGGAATTCGGGGGTAAGAACGAAGATTCCCTCGCCGATCATGGCCTCCTGCGCGGGTGCGCTCCCGGCCGGCGCCGTGCCTGGTTGTCTGCCGACCGCCGGTCCACCGGCCGGTCCGGTCAGCGCCGCACCGGATGTCCCGGCCGCGCCCAGGCGCTGCTCCTCGGCCGCAATCCCGATCAGGTAGTACGCCGCCTGCGCCAGCAACCGCTTCTTCACGCGGGCACCGAGCAGCCAGACCAGCACCTCCTCGGTGGCGAACTCCTCGGCGAACCGGTCCCAGTCGAGAGACCACTGGTGGGCGAACGCGGGCTTGTCCACCAAGAACCCCGCGTCGTCCATCGGGATCCGCACCTGGGTGAGCGTGCCGACGTCCAGCACGTCCTCGATCGCGACTCCGGGCAGCGCCATGAAGGCGTACATCAGCCAGCCGCCGTGGCTGATCACCGCGTCTGGGCCGTTGCCCTGCACCCGGCGCGCGTTGCGCGTGCCGGGCATCGGGATCCGCGTCCGGACCACGCCGGTCCGGTCGAGGTGGACGAGTTCCTCCCAGGCGTTGTCGAACGGGCTGATCAGGTCGGTGAGGATCTGGCGCGGGCCGAGCCGGGCGAGCTCCCTGGCCCGCTGGTTGAGGACCGCCTCGACGTCGGAGAGCTGGGTCGTGACGTTGACCTGGACCCACCAGAGCTCGACCCAGCGCTCCTCGCCGGCTCGCTCGTCGTACAGCACCCGGGCGGGCAGTTCCTCGGCCCGGACCCGCTCGACGGCGTCCAGGAAGTCCCCGACCGTCGTCCGGAAGTCGACCGCCCGCAGCACGATCCACGATCGCCGGGTCCGGATCGGGACCTGGGTCGGTGCCCCGCCGTCGTAGGACGGCAGCTCGTAGCCGGCCTCGGCGTCCCGATCCGGGTCGTACCGTTCGTGCACCTCACGATGGCGCTCGGCGGCCGGGGCGGCCGGGAGCTCGCGGCGGGCGGCCGCCAGCCGCGCCCGAACCTGGGCCGCCACGCGCCGGCTGAGGAGTCCGAGGGCCTCCTCGTCCGGCACGCCGACGACCCTGACCCGGATGGGGACGTGGCAGCTGAGCGCCACCCCGGCTCACCCGGTGGCGACGGTGAGCACCCGCAGCGCGCCGAGTGCCCGGCCCCTGCGGTCGCGCTGCACGATGTCGAACGCGTGCACCGCGCCGATCCGCTCCTCCTGCGATTCGAGCAGGATGCGGGACGGCAGCGGGTCGTGGAAGCCGGGCAGCCGGTGCCCTCGACCGTGACCGTGACCGTGGCCGCGGCCGTGGCCGCGCCCGTGGCCGTAGCCGCCCTTGTCGTCGTCGCCATTACCATCGTCACCGTCCTCGAGCCCCAGCTCGCCGTAATCCCCGACGAACAGCCGGGTCCTGAGCTCGTTGTCGGAGAGGAACAGCGGGAAGAGCTCGCCATCGACGCTGACCGCGAGGGCACCCGTCTCCCGGTCCGCGGCGAAGTCCTTGTGCGAGAGCAGCAGCAAGCGCTCACCGGCGCCGAACACGAGCTCGGCCTCGACCGGCTCGAACTGCACCAGCGTCTCCTCCTCCTCCGGCGCAGGCATGATCAGGAACTCCTGCGCCTCCTCGGCGCGAAGGGCCATCGGCAGCAGGGCGATATTGCGCTGGCCCTGGTGCTGGTCGTCGACCACCTTGAAGTCCTCGGCGTCCAGCAGCTGATGGCCGTCGGCGTCCGCGTAGACGTTCGCGATCACGCAGAGGTGACCCTCGCCGTTGATGGTGGCGCTGAGCTCGGCCTGGGTCGGGATCCACGGGACCGGCCCCTGCTGCGGGTCCTGGATCTTGCACGTGACCACGTGCGCGTCGGTGAGGCTGGTGCTGCCCGAGCCGGGCGCGACCGAGCCGACCGAGCCGGACAGCCGCTCGATCGCCTGGTTCGGCTTCGCGATGCCGACGAACGGGTTCATCACGTAGGTGTCGACCTTGACCGCCGGCACCGGCTGCTGGCCCTTGTTGCTGACCCTGACCTTGACCGTGGTCGGGGCGCCGACCCGGGTCTCGGTCTGCGACGGGCCGCCGTCCAGCCAGATGCTGAAGTTGTTCCACTGCGGGTTCGTGCCGGTGTAGGGGCGGGTGCCGTCGTCCTTGGTGGGCGAGGAGCCGAAGTCGACGCTGATGTACAGATCGCCGGGAATGGCGGGCATGAATGGCCTCCTTGGGTCGGCCGGCCGCGGCCGGCGGTGCGAGCTGCGAAAGGTCAGGCTGTGTAGAGGACCTGGAATCCGGAGAGGGTGACGGTGTCTCCCGCGGCGGCGCCGTCGAGGGTGGCGATGATGAAGTAGCGGAACGCCGTGGTGTCGACCAGGGCGAGGTTGGGGTCGGCCTGCTCGTTGTGGTCGAACGGGTTGGAGTCGCCGGTCACCCGGGCGATCCGCTCCGCCGGGGCCACGACGGAGAGCAGCCGGGACCGGAACAGCCCGATCCGCAGCGTGCCGGTGCCGCGCCCGGACCGGGAGGCGTACCCGGAGGAGTCGTGCGCCCAGGCGCCCGCGCCGACCACCGGGACGAGGGCCGGCGACAGGGTCAGCGTCTGCTGGGTGGGCGCGGGCCCGGCGCCGAGCGCGTCGAGTTCGGTGTCGACGTTCGTCACCACGCTCGACAGCGTCGTCAGGTCCGCCTCGATCGCCCCGAACCGGGCGTTGAACCCGTTCGGGCCGCCGGCCTGCACCCGGTCCCGGTTGTCGACGAAGTTGGTGTGGTGGAACGTCGGGGTGAACGAGACGTTAGCCATGCTCGGCGTCCTTTCGCAGTCGGGGAGCGGAGCGGTGCAGACGGAACTTGGGGTAGGTGTAGTCCGGGTCGACTGAGGGGCTGCCGGCGAGCTCGACGACGGCCGGGCGGATGCTCCGGGTCAGCACCTCGACACCGAGCGGATGCAGCGCGTGCACCACGTTCATGACCAGGTCGTACTGGTCGCGGGTGATCGTCGCGGCGGCCGGCACGGCGGTGCTCAGCCGGACCTGCATCGCGTACGGGCCGTTCGCCCCGGCCTCCCGGAACGCGGCCTGAACCCAGACGTAGCCGGCCCGCCGTCCGATGAGCTGGATCGCCGGCAGCGAGGTGGTCGTGACGTCGGCCTGCCCGGACGTCGGCGGCAGCGGCCCGCTAGACCAGCTCAGTCGCGTGGTCGCCGAGACCGTCGACGGATCTGGCTCGACGTGCAGCCCGATCGCCGAACCCTCCTCGACCAGGTCCGGGCCGGTGACGTCGATCGGGTCCTCCGCCTGGTGCAGCACCTCGATCCGGTTGGCGAACACAGAGACCAGGCTGAAGCCGGCGATGTGGGCGAACACAGCCAGCTGGTCCGTCGGGATCGCCGAGTGCCGCAGGGTCAGCGCCCGGCCCTGCGAGGCGAGCGTCGGCGGCGACCCGGCCTGAGCCGGCGTGAAACCGCCGGACACGGTGAGGGTCCCGGGCATAGCGCCGGCGAGGTCGTCAAGGAGGGCCAGGAAGCGCCGGGCCGTGCCGCGCTGCATCCGCCCGGACTGACCGACGTACGTGGCCCGCGGATCGGAGACGGTGACCAGGAGCGCGGGGTAGGTGCCGGGTCGCCCGCCGCCTCCGGGCCGGCCCCGAGCGTGCCGTCGGCGGCGATGGACGATCCGACGGCGACGGACGTCGGCACCACCCGGACCGAAGCGGAGGCGGTGGCGGGGAACCCGGCGTAAGTGACATCCAGGCTGATCACGGCGAGGCCCGCGCTGAGGCCCTCGACGGCCGCGGTCCCGGGCGCCGCCGGGGTGACCCGCACGCGCCCCGGCCCGCCGGTCGCGACCGACCAGGCGACCTCGGCGCCGGCCGGCGGCGTGGGCGTCGCGGTCAGGGTGATGCTGCTGCCGGCGTCGATCGACGGCAGCTCGGCGAATGGGTCCGCGCCCTGCTGGCCGAGCGCCACCGACCCGCCCTGCGCGGACGCCGCGTACACCCCGGCGTTCGCCCGCAGGGTGCTGACCAGGCCGCAGCCGACCCGGTGCGCGAGCGCCGCGAGCCGGTGGTCCGGAAGCGATGGATGCGTGAGCGTGACGCCCCGGCCGGAGGCTCGCGCGTCCGGCGCGCCGGGCGACCAGGCGGTGGTGATCCGCAGCTTGGCGGCCGGCGCCTCGGCCGCCACCAGGGTCACCAGCCGGTCCAGGGCACGCGCCAGCGACGGCTGCATGAGGTGCGCGTCGCCCGACCCGGCCGGCCCGAAGTCCACGTCGCCGCGGTCGTACCGCTGCAGCAACGCGGGCGGAATGTCGCGGTCGTCGGGCTCGCCGAACACCTCGTCCTCGCTGACCCCGCGGCGCCCGTAGCCGTCCATGGTCTCGCCGGGCGCGATCGCCGTCGGCACCACGCGGACCATCAGGCTGCCCCGGGTGATCGGGGCGTCGGTGTCGTCGACCACAAGCGGGTCCGCGACCCCGGCGATGGCGCCTACCGCGTCGTTCAGCACCGCCGTGAGTCCCGCCGGCGTAGGCAGCACCCAGCGCTGGAAGATCCGCAGCCTTCGCCGGTAGTGCTCGTCGCTCTCGCCGAGCACCGGCGCGAAGCCGGCCCGCGCCGTCCGGCTGATCCGCACCTCGTCGATGGCAGCCCGCAGCGTCGTCCCGCCACCTGGTCCGATCACCAGCGGGACCGCGGCGGTGAGCGCGCCGAGGGACCCGGCGTCCTGCATGTCCGCCCGGACACCGTCCACCCACAGCGCGACGGAGTCCTCGGACCTGTCGAGGACGACGGCGAGGTGCGTGAACCGGTCGGTGGCCAGCGTCAGGTCCCCGTGCAGGACCAGCTCGGCGGTGCCGTCGGAGACGGTGGCCCGGACGGCGCGCGCCAGCCCGCGACCGAACTCGCCGACCTCGATCGACCAGCCGGCTCCAGTGGCGCCGCGCCGGGCGAGCACCCGGGCGTCCGGTGTCGACGCCTCGGGCTTGACGAAGCACTCTGCGGTCAGGTCCGCGCTCGCCGCGACGTCGAAGTCGAGGCTGTCGCCGACGGCGGTGGAGAGCTGCCGCTGGGTGCCGGTCCGCGCGATCTGGCGGCGGAGCAGGTCCCGCTCGCCGCCGAGCACCCAGAACACCCGCGCGAGGGTCCCGAGCAGCGCCGTCACCGCCCACTCCTGTGCGGTCTGCCCAGCGGCCGCCGCGAATCCCGGGCCGCTGCGCCGGGTCACGGTGATCCGGGTCAGCTGGGCCGCGTCCGAGGACCCAGATGGCAGCACCACCGGCGAGGACTCACCGGCCAGCGTGCCGGCCGCGAACGTCAGGGTCGCGTCCGCGGCGCCGCCGGGCAGCGCAGCGTCCGCGACCCGCACGGTCACCCGGGTCTCGCGGTCGAGGTCCTGCAGGGTCCGGACGACGTACGACGGCACGGGTGCGGAGCCGAACCGGGCGGCGTGGTCGCTGAAGTCGTACGGGACGACGTCCGCGGACTGCGGCGCACCGGCGACCGGGGTCAGCGCAAGGTGCAGCGCGTCCCCGCCGGCCGCGAACGGCTGGGTCAGACGGCCCGACATCCGCCCGGCGGCGCCCCGGCGGATGGACGCGAGGTCGGCCGCTACCGGCAGGCTCACGGCGTCACCAGCTCGAGGTCGTGCAGCTCGGCGTCGGTGCGGAACACGGGCAGCTCGGTGGGCCCCATCACGAGGTTCTGCCCGACCGCAGCGTCCACCACGGTGGTCTGGTGCGGGACGGCGCCGAAGGTGATCCGCCCGAACGCGGGTGGGTGCCGGCGCAGGTGCAACTGCTGGACGTCGACCACTCCGGTGACCTCCACTATCGCGCGCACCACCTGGCTGTAGAGGACGTTGCCGCCGAGCCGGAGGTCGCCGAGCGCGCCGGCGAGCCTGGTCTGGATCGCAGCCGCCAGCGCCGCCTCGTCGTAGCCCGGCTCCACGATCACCCTGGCCCGGACACCGACGTCGATGTGGTCGGCCTCGATCACGTTCGGATGCACCCCGGCCGGCCGGAGCAGGTCCACCACCGCCTGGACCCGCTCGTACACGCCGGGCACCGTGCCCGTTGTCTGCCACGGCCAGCGGAAGTCATGCGCCACGACGAGGTCGAACTGGTAGGGCTCGCCGATCCGCCGCTCGGCGCTGAACAGCCGCTCCCCGAAGGCGAACTCGTTGAAGAAGCTCTGCGACACGTCGACGCCGCCGAGCGGGTCGGAGAGCAGGACGTCGATCACGCCGTCGACGTCCAGCACGGACTGCCGGGCCGCCTCGGCGGTCCACAGTGACCGGGAGATGCCGAGCTGGCGGCCGCGATAGGCGTCGTCGTCCTCACGTCCGTCGCCGCCGGTGAGGTCCTGCTGGTTCGTCACCGTGACGTCGGCCGGCCCGAAGTCCGCCAGGTACACGGCCCGGTACGCCGGATCGATCGTGGTGATCGCGCCCGCCACGACGTCGCCGACGGTGCCGCGGGTGAACGCCTGCACCGCTACCGGAAGGGACGGGATGTCGGCGGTGAGCTCCACTGCGGCCAGGGTGGCGAACGACTGAGCCAGGCCCGGCGCGAGCAGGATCGTCCCCTCCGGAACGATGTAGGTGCGACCGGGCAGGCCGCCGCTCAGAGTGAGGGTGACCGTCCCGGTGGCGAAGGTGTCCCGCCGGGCCAGCCCGACGTCGTCCCCCAGCAGGTCGAGGGTGTCACCGGTGGCGGTGGAGACGAACGCGCTGTAGTAGAAGTCCTCCAGCCGCTTCCACAGCTCGGCGTCCTCGTGGGCGGTGGCCTCGATCAGCTTCAGCAGCGGGCTGGTCGAGGTGAGGTCCGGCTCAAGGCCGAGAGTCGCCCACATCTGCCGGGCCCGCTGCTTGGCGTCGCCGAGGATGGCATCGAACCCCTTGAGGACGAAACCGTCCTCGGTCACCCCGAAGTCGTTCATCGCTCAGAGCTCCACATCGACCAGGATCAGCGTCGTGGTGTCCTGCACTGTCTCCACCGTCACGACCACCTGCCACAGCCGGTTGCGGTGGTTGGCCGGCTGCCCGCCCGCGGCCCGCACCTGCGCGACGAACGGCGGGTCGTCGTCGAAAAGCACGCTGGTGACCTCCCGGACCCGTGGATCGGAGGCCAGGGTCCGCACCACCTCGAGCCGGATCAGCTCCTTCACCATCCGGCGGTCGTGATCGCCGGTGAACGCTTGCCGGGCGTCCAGCCCGTAGGTTGCGTTGACCCGGTCGGTGCCGTAGGGCGTGAGCAGCCGCAGGGTCAGCGCCTGCTTGAGGTTGGCCACGCCGTGCACGAGGGCGAGGTCCGCGCCGGACAGCACCAGATCGCCGTCCTGCAGCAGGAAGCTCGACCCGAACCGGGCCTCGTCACCGGTGACGCCCGAAACCGGCTGGATGCTCATGACGCCTCCAGCACGGTCTGCGCCGCCGAGCTGACCTGCCACATCACCGGCAGCGGCGGGGTGGCGTTGGTCAGACCCTGCGCGGATTCGAGCATCACCGGCAGGCCGCCGACGGCGAGCGTGGTACTGACGCCAGCGGTGATGGACGTGACCTTCAGGCAGGGTGTCTGCCCGGCCTGGGCGTTGGTGTTGGAGCAGTTCGAGACGGTGGCGGCCAGCAAGTCAGCCTGCACCAGCACAGGAGAGCCGCCCGCGGTCAGCGACCGGGTCGAGGCCTGGACGACGACGGTGCCGCCGTGTGCGCACTTGATCTTCGAGTCAGTAGTGAGCACGGCAGGCATCACGACACCGCCACGGACGTGCCGTCGAGCTTGAGCGACACCTGGCCGTTGGTCAGGGTCAGCGTCTTTTGGTCCGTGGTTATCGTGACCTCGCCTTCGGAGGAAATCTTGATCGTCGTCCCGGAGTGATGCTCGATTAGCACGGTGTCGTCGTCCGGGGGCGTCGGCCGGGTACCCACCGCTGGCAGCCTCTTCTCACCGATCACGACGTGCAGCGCCCGCACCTGGACGGCGCGACGGCCCTTGGCGTCGATCAGGTCATTGACCCCTTTGCCGGTCGGCAGCCCGTCGCCGCCGAGCCCGGTGGGCAGCGCGAGCCAGTAGTCGCCGGGCTCGTTTTGCGGCGGCTCGTACCGCGGCTGCTCGGACCAGATCCAGCCGCCCACGACGGCGTCGTTGACCAGGCCGCGATTGTGCACGAGGACCGCCCGCATCCCGGGGTAGACCGGGGTCACCAGGCCGACCTTGTGGAAGGCGAAGGGCGAGGCGATCGGCTTGCTGTGCAGTTCGACGTCCTGGTCGACCGGGCTGGCGACGCTCGGCGCGACCACGTCCGGCTGGAGGGTCTGGCCGTAGTGCAGGTCCGCCAGGTGTTTCTTGTCCTTGCCGGACTGGTACTTGGTGACCTGCCCGACGTCGATCGCCGGGTGGTCGGTGCGGTTGCGGGCGACGACGTCCTGCCATCGGTCCACCACTCCCTGGACCCCGCCGGCGACCCGGGCCCGCTTGCCGACCGTGACCGCGGTCAGCGCCAGCGTGCAGGTGTACCCGTTGGCGGCGTTGTAGTCGTGCGTAACCCGGCTGATCCGCAACGGGCCGACGGGCACGTCGTCCAGGCCGTTGAGGGTGACCACCTGCCCGGCCCGCAGCCCGGGATGCCCGAGCACCGTGACCTCGAGGCCGCTGCGCACCGGGGTGGTCTTACCGCCCCCGCCACTGCCGCCAGTCAGGGCACCTGCGGCACCCGAAGCCCCGGACGGCGCGCCGCCGCTTGCCGTCGGGAACGACTGGGGCCCGGGGTCGTCGCTCTGCGCGTCCACCCGGGAGACCAGGTTGACATCCGGATCCACCTGCACCGGAGCGCGTTCGGCGCCGACGGCGGCGCCGATGTAGACGGCCCTGTCCCTGACCACGAGCGGGACGTCGGAATCCTCCGCGAGCTCCTGCAGCGCCCCCAGAGTGGAGCCGGAGCAGATGCTGATGTCGGCGATTGACCCCGGGATGGTGGAGTTCTCCGCCAGGGTGACGCCCGCCGCCGCCACCAGGTCCCGGATGAGCTTCAGCCGGGGCAGCGCGGCTGGCCGGTCGAGCCGGGCCGGGGTTCTGCGCAGCAGGTACCCGCCCTCCTCCTGCCCCTCGATCACCGTCCTGGTCACGCCGCCGGCGCCGACACCCGTGGTCACCGAGGTGACCCGGCCGACCATCACCGGCCGGGCGCCTACCCGGGTGCGCGGCTCGTCGAAGTAGCCAAGGCTGATCGTCGCCTTCAGCCCCGAGGGGTAGCTGGAGCGCAGCCGCCCGATGCTGGAACTCGGCAGGTCGATCAGGGTGACCGAGAACGTGTCGGCGGTGGCGCCCTCGCCCATCGTCACGGTGACCTCGGCGTCGAGCACTAGGCCACCGCCGTAGACGTCGTTCGTCACTGTCAGCGGCAGGCCGAGGCCGACGAAGGAGGCCACCGCGCCGAGCAGGCCGCCCGCCCCGCCGGACGCCTCGGCGATCTCGATCCGGTGCCACAGCACGAAACTCATCGCAGCGCCATCCCCGCGACCAGCTCAGAGCCGTACGACCCGACGCCGTGCAGGTTGCCGAGCGCGATCCGGGTGGTCCGCACTACGAGGGCGAGGTCACCGGCCCGGTAGACCAGCCCGGGGATCATCTTG
>WNGG01010756.1_pt1 | contig 11391 bp, 9 predicted proteins | sample 5400661 | NCBI WGS metagenome assembly WNGG01 (sample SAMN13153372, study PRJNA577476) | soil metagenome | isolation source: 100 cm soil or saprolite under Garry oak tree replicate 1 | place: USA:California | collected 2016-06-15 | reverse complement strand
ATTTCTTCCTGTGCTACGGTGTCCTCGGTGGGATCGGCAACGGCTTTGGCTACTCAACAGTTGTTCCGGTGATGGCCAAGTGGTTCCCCGATAAACGAGGCTTGGCAATCGGACTCGCGCTTGCCGGGTATGGCGCCGGCTCAGCCATCTTTGGCCCAGTCGCCAATCTCGTGCTCTTCCCACACTTTGGCTGGCGAGCGGCTTGTACGATCCTGGGCGGCATCTTCCTGATGATGACAATGTCGGGGTCGTTCCTTTTAAAGAACCCGCCGGAAGGTTATCGACTAATTCGTTCGATGCCGGGGCTTTCGTCCAGACTCACGGTATCTCATTACGAGTTCACTCCGCTTGAGGTTTTGCGCACCCCCGCGTTCTATTTGATGTGGGTTGGTTTCGGGCTTGGATCTTCGGCGGGACTATTAGTCATCAGCCAGCTCGTTCCCTTTGCCCGCAGCCAGGGAATTCCCAGCGTCGCACTGGCGACAATGACCCTCGCAATCGGAGCCATCGGAAATGTATCTGGCCGGATCTTGTCCGGCTGGTTGTCCGACCTCCTCGGCCGCCTGAATACCTTGCGCGTGGTGCTCGCGATTTCGATGGTCGCAACCCCCGTAATGTATTGGGCGGGTGCGCATATGTTCGCGGTCTACGTGATGATATTTATCGTTTACTTCTGCTACGGCGCGCAAGGCGCGGTAAATCCTGCCACGGTTGCCGACTTCTGGGGCACCAGGAATGCCGGCGCCAACTACGGCCTGCTTTTCACTGCCTGGGGAGTGGCGGGAATTATTGGGCCGATGATCGGAGGAGTCCTCTTTGATAAGTACAAGAATTATGAAGCTGCTTTCTACGCTGCCGCCGTTCTGGCAGGCATCGCCTTCGTTTGCGAAATCGCGGCGCGGCGTCCCCATGTTCCCGGCGCGGCAAGAGCCCAGGCATAGAGTCCTTCAGACAGATTCGTAAACCTATGTTGTCACAACCCCTTCAAATGGGAACTTGAGGAACAGAAGATCGTGTTGAAATCACAGCCGGACAGGGTTTTGGCTAACAACGCCGTTAGTGAAAATCCTGTACAGCTAAAATTCAGAGCACAGATCGCTATTGCCCAACGACCAATATCGAAAAGGTGCCGGGAATCCTGGGCGGTCTCGGCAGCGGATTTTCGGGCGTAGCGACGGGGAGGGGGCCAAGATCAGCGACAGGCAGGTGTACTCTGCCGGTTTTTTGATCCAACGCTAGGGTCCTGGCTCCCGGCAAGGTCTTTACGTTTTCCACCAACAGATACTTATCCGCGCTTTCCTCGTGGAAGATGGAGAGAGCGCCATCCCCCCCTCCAGTGGAGACATAGATCAATCCTGTCATGGGATCGAATTCCAGCGCATCCACGCCCATGCCAATCGGCTGCGTGGCAACAATCTTCCCAGTAGCGCCGTCCACCACCGCCAAGAGGCCGCTCCTGCAGCCGATGAAAACGCGATTGTGGATGTGATCCATATCCATGCTGCTGGGCTGGCCACAGGGCGGCGCCAGTTGCCAAGTTTCCTTCACTTTCAGCGCTTGCGCATCGAGTTTGTAAAGCATACCGATATCCTGCATGTTCAGAAAGACGTGGCCGGCCTCGTCGGAGGCTAAATGCTCGGTCCTGCCACCAAGGTTGTCGATTGTGCCCGCGATCTTGCCGGTCCTGGCATCAATTGCGGTGACGCGCTTGCTACCACGATCCGCGGTGAATACGCGGTGGGTCTTTGGGTCATAGATAATCCCGTTGGGGTCGTCTCCCACCCTCACTTTGTCCATCACGGCGAGAGTCCCGAGGTCGAACATCGTGACCGAACCAGGGTCAGTGGCGCTGATGAAGCCGTGTCCAAATTCCCGCGCGATAGCGACGCCGTGCATGCCTTTCTGGCCCGCAATTTTTCCGACGATAGCGCCGGAATCCAGGTCGAGCACCACCACTTCCGTGCCATGTGGAATATACAGCCGGCGGGCTTCGCTATCAGCCGCAATGTAATCCCATCCGGTATCGCCGGGAATTGGGATCCGCGTGATCACATGATATCTGCTCGCTGCCGCCGCGGTGGGCACTGTTCTGTCCCTCTCCAGCTCCAGCGGCCTTGGTGTCTCGTCATCCCCCGCGGTTTCTGGTTTGTTCGCCTCGAAGCGGATCGCCTTCAGGACTTCAGCCTCACGCGCGAGTTCTGTCTTGCCCCCTGGAAAACCGCCCTTGGATAAGACGAACGCCAGGATATCGGCGGTCTGCTGACGGCTCAGGCTTCCTGGGTTGTCTTGCGGCATCGAGACTTTGATCCGCTCGAACAGATCGTCGACCGAGAGGTCGCTCCAGTTCGACTTGAACTCGGCGTTATTCAGGGCTGGCGCGGTTTCACCGCCCGTGAGGTCGGGTGCGTGGCAGCGAGCGCATCTCTGCGCATACAGCGCCCTACCCCGGTTGCCTTGCTCCTCCGTATAGATGCCATCCCACACGGACTGTGCGGGCTCCGTCGAGGATGTCGCCGGAGCTTGTTGCGAGGGAGCGGTTTGATCGGCGCGCGCTGACGAGCTAAAAGCGATTACGGCCGCCAAAGGGATGAAGGCCACAATCAAGATTTTTATTTTCATCTCGCGCCTTTTTCAGTGCTCGAGGGGCCCGGCCATCACGCGCGTGCTCGACGGCGCGGCCGCGGCCGAACTTCCTTCCAGCGCCTCGCGCGAGCCGCAGGGGCTCCTGTTTGCTAATTCGGCAGACTGTACGCGATGTACTCACCCGAGTACGCGCCGCCGCTGACGGCAACCACAATATACTGCTTGCCGCCCAACATGTAGGTCATCGGCGTGCCGCTCTGGATGGCCGGCATCAAAACCGCCCCAACTTGCTGGCCCGTCTTCTTGTCGTAAGCCCGCAGCATCGCGCCCCGGGGATGCTCCGGCGTCGTCGTGATCTGTGGATCGCCCATCACGACTAGAGTCTTTGTTATCACCAGTCCAACACCCGAAGTGCCAGCCTGGCCGGTCTTCGGAATTTTCAGACCCTTCAACGCCGGGTGGTTGCGAATGTTATCGGGAGTGTCGCCGTGCGGCACCTGAAAAAGGAGCTGACCGTGATCGAGATCGATCGCCGCGAGAATCCCGTACGGCGGTTTGACAATGGGCAGCCCTTGGATATTGAGACCGCCACCACCCTCATCGGGAGGGGGAGGAGCGGCCCCGTCGCCAGCCGGAGTTCGCGCTCCAATCGCTGTGGGCAAATCGGCCCGGGTCCGGTGCTCTGAATCAGCGGCGCAACAGTCACCAGGTCCCCAGACTTCGACGGTGGGCCGCCCGGCAACTCCCGTAATGTACCGAAGATCTGAGAATCCTGGCGGTGGTGCAATGAGCGATCTCACGCCTGGAGTATTGCCCGCTGGCGCATAGAGAATGTGCGTCTCGGGATCGAAGCCGCCGCCGGGCCAGTTCGTGGCGGTGCCGACCGTAATCGCGCCCAGCACGCCCTTGAGGTCGCCGAGCATCGGCGGATTGAACGGAGTTGCGGCCCAACGGTACCGCTCGGCTCTCTCGACAGCCTCGGCTCGAAGCGCGGGGGTGAAGTCGATCAGGTCATCGGGCACGTTGAAGAAGTTGCGTGCATAGCGCAGTTTGTCTGGCGGGTACGGCTGTGTCGCTGAGGTCTTTTCGCCCGGCACGTCGGACTGCGGCACCGGCCGCTCTTCGAGCGGCCAAACCGGCTGGCCTGTCACACGATCGAAGACGTAAAGCCAGGCCTGCTTGGTGGGCACGGCCACCGCCTTGATCGCCCTCCCATCGACGTTGATGTCAGCCAGGATCGGCGCGGTAGATATGTCAAAGTTCCACAGTGGATGATGCACAAACTGGTAATGCCACTTCCGCTGGCCGGTTTTCAGATCGAGACAGACCAAGCTCTCGCCAAACAGATTGTTGCCCGGCCGGTGGCCACCGTAGTAGTCCGACGTGGGCGTCTCGACCGGCAGATAGACCAAGCCCAGATCTTCGTCCACGGTGATCTGGTTCCAGACGCCAGTGTTGCCGTTCTCGGCCCAGGATCTCTCCTGCCAGGTCTCGTTGCCGAACTCGCCAGGCCCGGGGATAGTGTTGAACTGCCAAACCTTTTTCCCTGTCCGCACATCGAACGCCCGAACTAGACCTTTGGTGTTGTTATGGGTTTCAACGGTTGCGCCTTCTCTCATCGAGGAACCCACGATCACCATGTCTCGAGCCACAGCCGGCGTCGAATGGACGCCGATCTCGCCAGTTTCCAAATCGATCTGTTGGTTGATTCCTTTCACGACGCCGACCTTCAGGTCGAGAATGCCGTGCGTGCCAAACGAGTCGATCAGTGTGCCCGTCTTGGCATTGAGCTCCACGAGGCGATAACCCGTCGTTATGTAGATGACGCGCTCGTCGCCTTTGCCGTCAGTCCAGTACGACACACCACGCCCCGATAATTGGCGCGGTGCGACCGCGGCGCGCTTGCCTTCCCGCAGGCTGTGGGACCAGATCAGCTCACCCGTTCTTGCATCGAGTGCAATGACCGACCGCCGCGTGCCCGCGCTCGTATAGAGGACGCCCTTCACCATCAGAGGCGTCCCCTCTAATTTGAATTCGGGAAACGGCCCGAAATTGTCGGTCTTGAAGCGCCAAGCGACTTCCAGCCTGTTGAAGTTAGACGCATTGATCTGATCGAGCGGCGAGTACCTGGTCCCCTTGATGTCACCCATGTTGTGCGGCCATTCGCCGTTCTGGATCGAAGGCTGCCCTTGACGGGAGAAGTGGTCTGGCGTGGACGTTCCGACAAAAATTTGCCCTGAAACACGAGGTGCGACCCACATTCCAGCAACAATGACGACGAGCGCCGACACGGATTGGAACGCTGTACGCAACATGTTCTTCACTCCTTTCCAGGTTTGGGGTGATGGATTATAGCACTAACGGCCGGGGCTTAATTGCTCGGCGGTTCGGTTTCATTGACTTTGCCTCCCGGTCTTGACAATTAACGCGCGAGCTTCCCGCTCGACCTTTGAGGTTCGGCAAGGATTCAAACGTGAGAACCACTTGAGAACAAAACGGCCCAAATACCCTGCTCAATCGTGACATGCGACGCAGAGAGAGGCTAGACGATTCAGCAACATGGATTTTGTGGAGTTGACCGTCGGTTCCAGGTTCAAATCCTGGCGGGCCCACCAACGCTCCAAAGCCAATTTTTCCAAAGATGAGGGCAGCGCACCGGACGCGGTGTTCTCAACAATGTTGTGCTCCACAAAGTTTGACACCCCCTCGGCGCTGTGCTACCAAAAATACACCATGCCTACCGATCGAGAGGTGCAGGCCTGGGAACGATTGCAAGAGGCGTACCAGGCACAGATGGAAGGTGACTATGACCGCGCCGTTGAACTCTACCAGCGATCACTGGCCCTGCACCCCACCGCCGAGGCTCACACTTTTCTCGGCTGGACCTTCCACTTCCAGGGAAAGATTGAAGAGGCCATCGCCGAGTGCAAACGCGCCATCGAGGTCGATCCGGAATTCGGCAACCCCTACAACGATATCGGCGCCTACCTCATCGGGCTCGAACGCTTTGACGAAGCCATCCCCTGGCTCGAGCGGGCGATCGCCGCAAAACGATATGACCCCCGGCACTTTCCCTATTTCAACCTGGGACGCGCCTATCTCGCGAAAGGCTTGATCAATCGCGCCCGCCAGCAGTTTCAGCAAGCACTCGAGATCGAACCGCGCTACACTTTGGCGCGCCGGGCCCTCGAAAACCTTCGCCGCATGGTGAATTGAATAGGGGCAGTTAGGGCCCTGTTCTGAGCATGTTGTCCCTCGATGATAATGTCCCCTTTTCTCCTCGATAGAAATGTCCCCTTAATAGGACTTCCGAGAGGAGGTCAGATTGGGGCGAACGGAGATGAGCAAGAGGGAGTTGGGACGAGTGGAGGTACTGACGCGGGTGCGGAGCAAGCAACTGCGGGTCGTGGATGCCAGTCGACTGCTGCGCGTGAGCTACCGACAGGCGAAGCGGCTGTGGAAGCGGTATCGGGACGAAGGAGCGGCGGGGCTGCAGCACCGCAGCGCGGGGCGAAGTTCGAACCGCGCCCACGATGAGAAGTTTCGACAGAGGGTGCTGCGGCGAGTGCGGGAAAAGTACGGAGGAGCGGTAGGGGAACGCTTTGGGCCGACGCTGGCGGCCGAGCACTTGGAATCCGAGGATGGGCTGAAGGTCCATGCCGAAACGCTGCGGCGCTGGATGTTGGCGGAGGGGTTGTGGAGTCGCGAGCGGAAACGGCGGCGGCATCTTCTGCGGCGCGAGCGCAAGGAGCATTTTGGGGAGATGGTGCAGATGGACGGCAGTTTTCACGCCTGGCTGGAAGAGCGCGGCCCGCAGGGCTGCTTGATCGACTTGGTCGACGACGCCACCAGCACGACGTGGGCGCGGCTGGGCGAGCAAGAGACGATCTGGGCGGTGGTGGATGCGCTGCGCGCCTGGATCGAGCGGTACGGCGTGCCGCAGTCGGTGTACGTGGATTGGAAGAATCTGTATAAACGTCCGGCCACAGTGAAGGAGCAGTTGCGGGGAGAAGAGCCGGTCACGCAGTTTGGGCGCATGTGCGCGAAGCTGGGGATCGAGGTGATCGCAGCCAGTTCACCGCAAGCCAAGGGTCGAGTGGAGCGGCAACACGGCACGCATCAGGACCGGTTGGTGAAGAAACTGCGGCGCAAACAAATCGCCAGTCACGAAGCAGCGAACGTGTATTTGGAGAGGGCCTACCTGCCAGAACACAATGGCCGGTTTGCGCGCGCGGCGGCGAAGGCGGAGGACTACCATCGTGGCGCGCCGCGGGCGGCGGAACTGGACCGGATTTTTTGTTTGGAGAAGGAGCGGACGATCAGCAATGACGGGGTGGTGCGATACCAGAATCGGTGGTTCCAACTGGTGGCGCAGAGCCGTCCTCGTGCGTCGGCGCAGGACAGAGTGCTGGTGTGCGAGGGGCGGCACGGGAACATCGCGATCGAATATCGCGGGCGCACGCTGCGGTGGCAGGAAATTCCGGCCCCTCGACCACCCATGGAGATCGAGAGCCAGCCCGCGGTGAATCCAGGGACCCAACCGAAGCCGCCGCAGGTGCAGCGGAAGTGGGTGCCACCGAGCAACCACCCGTGGCGAGAGGCGGCCCGCCGAGGAGAGCAGCAACGAGCCAGGAAGTTAGCAGCGATGGCGGCGCGGGCGTCGTTGGCCTGGCCCTCCGCTTCGCCCTAACCGCTCCGCCCTGCGGGCTCCGCAGGGCTACGCTCCGGGCCAGGCCAACGACGAAAAAAACAAGAGGAACCAAAACAAAAAAGGGGACACTTCTAACGAGGTAACAAAGGGGACATTTCTAACGAGGTTTGACAGGGCCCTGTTCTGAGCATTGACACGGTTGAATGGCTGGCGTATGGTCCTGCGCAAGGGCTGGGTGGTAGTCGTGGGTTTCAACTTGCGCATAAGAGGTGGACCAATGGCAAATGTCTCAGCCAATGTTTCCGGTCCGAGTAGCATCCTGTGCCTTCCGAACGTGAAGCAAGAAAGACGATTTCAACTCACGCGAACACGATTAGTGTTTCTGGCCACCGTGATTGTGTTCGCCCCGCTGATCCTTGCGCAGACCACGCCGCAAGTCACAGGCGTGGATCCGCCGTCGGGGAAGGTGAATGACAGCGTGACTGTGTCGGGACAAAACTTAGGGAAAGAGTCCGTCTCCGCCGTGTTCCTGTCCGACGACAAAAGCGATTTCAAGGCCACCGTCGTGGAGCAAGGCGCGGAGAAGATCGTCCTGAAAGTTCCTCAGGTGAAATCGGGCAATTACAATATTTCCATTCAGGTAGGCGATAAGATATTCATCAAGCCTGTGCGATTCACGGTGCAGGAATAACTCGCCCGCCGGCCACACCCGCGGTGCGGGCTCCGCGCGCCGTCGCCAAAGCCCGCCTTAGGCGGGCGTCGGCGGCTTGGAGCCCGCCAGAAATTTGACCGTTGACGCAAACTCATCCTCCTCCACGTAGATTATTCGGAACGCGTTCCAAGTACACTTGATTCTGGATGTGGACTTCCGGTGAACTCAGTGGTCTTCGGAGGTTCGCTTGTCACGCGGGTGAGGTAGAGGACGAAAGGTGTTATCTCGAACGGCATTTTTTCGCGCTCGGTAATGCTCCCCACTGGCTTGCTCTTGAGAAGGTCGAGAGTGTCATCCCAAGGGTCCAGTTTGACGCGGCCGCCCAGCGGCAGCGCAACGATTTGATTGGCGTCCGGCTTGTCCTCGGTGTCCGCTGCCACGGAAGGCCTGATAAGTATCGAAGCGCCCAAACGCGGGCTGATGAGGTTTGGAATCTCCCTGGAACGCTTTTGCAGTTCCGCGATAAACATTCCCGCGGTCCGGAGTTGGTCTTTATACGGCGAGTTCTTCAATAACTCGGCGGCTTTCGCGCCCGCAGCGGCGTCCTCTTCCCTGCCGCGCGCAAAATCAAAGTGTTGAAAAGTTTTCTTCTCATCGAAACGAATCAGGCGATCGTAGAAGGCGTACCGTGTGTCTGTTTTTCGGTCAAGCACGACGTGGCCCAATTCCTTGGCGATGATCGCGGCGAGGCTGGCCTCGTCCGGCAAAACGTCGACCAGGCCTCGGCTCAAAACGAGGGTGCGACCGACGGCGAAAGATTCGATCGTTGAAGTCATCAAGACGCGGCAACGAACATCGGGATCGAGATTGAGATTGTTGGTGACCTCCAGGTTGTTCACAACCGTTTCGAGGATTTTGTCGACTTCACCTCTCGGTGCGATCAGTCCTTGCCGCTGAAGACGATCGATAATGTTGTTCTCGGCCTGGAGGTCCCAGGCGCGTTTTTGTTGCAAGGGAGAAAGGTCCGTGTTCTGCTGGGACTTGTCAATGACAGGCTCCGTGGATTCGATGAGCACCCTGCTCAGCTCTTGTTCTTCGTGGGTACGGCCGATGTTGTACCCCCAGAGGCGCGTCTGCGCCTTCGAGGAAATCGCTCCCGTCAGCAGATACTTCGGCGCGTTTTCCTCGCTATAAATGAACGCCGGCAGCCAGAGATTGGGTCCCGCGTTCACGCGCCAACTATCGAAATCGAATTTCCGGCTCGAATCATTGCCGCCGGAGTACGAACCGTTGAATCGCACAATTGTGAAGGATTCGTCGTCGACCCAGATCCGGCCCATGAAGCGTCCCTTGCCGGCTTTCTTCGAGGGGGTCACGTCGAAAACCAAAGTGCGCACTTCACCCAGGAACTCGCGCCGCATATACTTGAATGTATATGTTTGTATATTTAACCCATTGGTATCTGGGTAGATCATCTGGAGAAAACCCTTGGGCAGATACTCGATGCCAAAATCGAAAAATCGATTCAGATCGACGAACGCCTGACGCAGCGGGTTGTCGTTGCGCGCCTCGATGGGTTCGAGGTTGAGTCCCTTGGAGAAATCCGCGCGGCCTATGAAGTAGCGGTCACCGGCCGGCTCCCAACCTTCCTCCTTGCCCTTGTTATTGTTGACCCGTTGAATGTACGTCTCGACCAGGGGGGAATATCCGCGGATGGTTTCCATCGCCTGATTCTCGCGAGCAATAATTCTGGCCACGACTTCGTTGAGTCCGCTGGGTGGCTGTTGATCTTGTGCAGCAAGAGGCGCTGCGGAAACTGCCACGATCAAAACCAAACACTTCAAGGTGCGCATGTTTTGTACTCCCCCGTGGACCCGAACGAGGCGAAGGTGGCTGGATGACCTTTACTTGCAAGCGATCTGCCAGAAAGGAAAGGCATTAAAGAGTTAGAAATCGGCCTGAATTTTGACTACGTAAGTCTTTCGTTGACTAGCAAAAATTCACGCCACGCAGGACATCTTTACGCTGATGCCTGGATTCTCCTGCCGTTCCTTGCCATCGCTCCGGAAGACAGTTTCAAAAATTGCTTCAGAATGGGAGCCGGGCCAGGCTGGGGGCAGGAGCCCGGCTCTCAGTTTATGCAACGAAATTATCGACCACGTAGCTCCGCGTTTATTTCCACGGTCTTGCCCGGGATCACGTGGACGCGTTCCTGATGGAAAACGTGCCCCTTCCGGTCGCGCAGCTCGATATCGTGGTTTCCCGGTTCAAGGTGAAATTTCTTGAGTTTTCCGGCCACTCCCGCGTAGCCGCCATCCACATAAACGGAGGCATCCTTCGATTGGGTAACGATCTTGACCTCGCCTGTGCTGGGAACCGGAGCGTAGGCGTAGTATGGCGGCCCCCACCAGCCCCAGCTGTATGGGTATGGACCATACCAACCCCAACCAGGTCCGTAGTAGCCGTAACCTCCGCGTACAAACACCACGCCGCGCCTTTGCGCCGAAGCCGCTGGCACCAAGGTAAGCGCTGCCAAAAGGGCAATAGCCGGTACTTTCCAATAGCGAAACATAGCTTCTTGCCCTCCCTTCCAGGCCCGGCATGCCTATGGACTTACCATCTGCCGTGACCCATTCACTTAGATGCTCAGGGAAGCGTCGAGATGCTTGGGTTGTCGCGCCGAATTACACCGGGAGAGGTACGGACAGCGCCTTTCGCGCCTCTTCCAATGTGGACTCGTGCACCTGCCCGGTGGCGTCTTCTTTCATGTTCTTGGTCCGTGCGGCCACTGTGTCCCGGGTTTTCCGCGACGGAGCGGGCTTGATTCTTCTCAAGCTAGAGGACCACCATTCAGTGCAATGCTTTACAAAGTTCCGCGGGAAGAATAGAGTTCTTTCCAATGCATCGCATTTGGAGGGTTCTGGATGAAGAACAGGGTGTTCGCGATTTTTTCCGTACTCGTTGGCCTGCTTGCGATTTCAGGGCCGGTGCTCGCGCACCATGGGGCGGCGCGTTGGAACACGGAGGAGTGGGCGACCATCAGCGGGCAAGTGAAGGAGTTCGATTGGCAGAATCCTCATCCGCTGCTCCTTCTTGACGTGAAGAGCGACAAGGGTAGCGTCGAAACCTGGGCTGTGGAATTCCATCCTCCGAACACCATGGCCAGGGGCCTGGGTTGGACCCACAACACATTTAAGCCGGGGGACCAGATCACGATATACGGGCATCCGGAGAAAAAAGGCCTCCCGATCATAAACGGGATGAGGAGTCTGAGGCCCGTGAAGGTCACGTTCTCTGGCGGCCAAGTGGTCACAGTAGATCCTCCCGGATATTGAGCGGCAGTGTATGTAGCACGGGCTTCAGCCTGTGCGCTGGCCCGAACGGCGGAAAAACCAAAACCTCACAGGCTGAAACCTGTGCTACTGGACCGCGCCGGACACTTCCTCAAAATTCTTTTGGGACCTGCGGACAGACACTTTTGTGATCCTTCAACGAAGAGGCTTCG
>WNGG01008371.1_pt1 | contig 11392 bp, 11 predicted proteins | sample 5400661 | NCBI WGS metagenome assembly WNGG01 (sample SAMN13153372, study PRJNA577476) | soil metagenome | isolation source: 100 cm soil or saprolite under Garry oak tree replicate 1 | place: USA:California | collected 2016-06-15 | reverse complement strand
GGACCGTGGACGCCGCCGGGGAGGTCCGGGAGACCAGCCAGTGCGCCAGCCAGTCTCCCACCGTCAGCACCCGGTCACCGCCATCGCCAGGACGGGGGGACCGGAGCCGCGCTAGAACATCCATCGCGGCCCTGCGGGAGGGGTAGCCGCCCCGGCGGATCCGGCGCCGCCGCCCGTCCAGCCCGGCGGGCAGCTCTATCCGCGCATACCAGCTGCCATGACGGCCGCCTGCCAGCTGTGGGCATCTCCCGCCGAGTTGGCGTCCCGTGACCGGATCACGCACCCGCACCGCCGGTACACCCTTCCCTGATCAGCCATGACCATCGACCTCGCATCGCCTGGAGTGATCTTCCTGTTGCCTCCAGCATCCGGCTGGGGCAACTGCGGGCGATAGGGACGGTGGCTTCTGGCAGACGGCTGGCGCGCGCCAGGCAGCTTGTCAGGTGGGGCAACTTCGCCGAACCCGGCATCGCTGACTCTCCCGCCCTGGCCCGGCTCATCCTCACCGGCACCTCCCAGCCGTGGCAGGCACTGTCCCCGCAGTCCTCGCACACGATCGAGCGCCACCAGCGCGGTCCCCGCGATGCCTCGCCGCGGGCAGGAACCTGACGGCCTGGCCAGGCAGCGTGCCGATGGGTTCCGGAGGCGGATCGCCGGGCAGCCTGCAGGATCCGCTCGCTGGTGAGGGCCGAGCCGACCCGGCCGCGTGCCGCTGGTAGCGCTACGGGCTGAGTTGTTCCAGCCCGGCGAGGTAGGCCTCGGTGTAGGTGGGGAACTGGGCGACCTGATCCAGCAGGACGCTGATGGGGATCTGGGCGCGGATCGCCAGGGCGGCCTGGTGGATCCATTCGCTGGCGAGGGGGGCGACGGCCCAGGCGCCGGCCAGGACGCCGCGGTCGCGGTCGGCGAGCAGCCCGAGGACACCGCGCGGGTCGCGCTCGTAGGTCCAGGGCCGGGCGATGGCGTCGGCGAGGGTGATCTCGGCGGTGGCGGTGTTGATGCCTCGGGCGGCGGCCTGGGCGGCGGTGAGGCCGACGGCGGCGATCTCGGGGTCGGCGAACACCACCCGGGGAATGCCCTCATAGGCGGCGGCGCGGTCGCGGCCGAGGATGTTGTCGGCGGCGATACGGCCCTGGTACATGGCGACGTGGGTGAACAGGGCGACGCCGGTGACGTCGCCGAGCGCCCACAGGCCCTGCCCGGCCCGGCACCGGTCGTCGACGGGGACCCCGCCGCGCCCGGTGAGCTTCACGCCGGCGGCGTCCAGGCCGAGCCCGGCGGTGGCCGGGCGGCGGCCGGCGCCGAGGATCACCACGTCGGTGTCCACCAGTGTGCCGTCGTCGAGGGTGACGACCGTGGTCGCGCCGGCCCGGCGGGCGCGGATAACGGTGCGCCTGGTACGCACGGTGACGCCGTCGGCGGCCAGCGCCTGCTCGGCCAGCTCGCCGACCCGGGGGCCCTCCCGGTCGATCAGCCGGTCCGCGCGCTGGACGATGGTGACCTGTGCGCCCATCCGGGCGTAGAACTGGCCGAGCTCGACCCCGACCGCACTGCCCCCGATCAGCAGCACCCGGCCGGGGATATCGCGGACCGTGGTAGCTTCCCGGTTGGTCCACACGGTCACCTGATCCAGGCCCTCGATGTCCGGGCGGACCGGCTGCGACCCGGTGGCGATCATGACGTGATCGGCTTCCAGCAGCTGGCCGCCGGCCTCTACCTGGCCGGGCCCGGCCAGCCGGGCGGCGCCCTTGACGACCGTGGCGCCGGCCTGCTGGTAGCCGCTGACCTGGGCGGTGTCGTCGAGGTGGCGCACCATGTAGTCCCGGTACTCCCGTAGCCCCGCCCACTCCAGGGCCGGGGTGGCCACCCCGGCCGCCCGGCCGGCTTCCGCCCGGGCCTCGGGCCCGCGCAGCAGCGTCTTGGACGGGATGCACGCCCAGTAGGCGCACTCGCCGCCGATCAGCTCGCGCTCGACCACCGCTACCCGCCGCCCAGCCTCCAGCAGCCGCCCGGCTGCGGCCTCACCGCCCGGGCCCATCCCTATGACGATCACATCGAACCTGTCCACATGCGCCTCCTGATGAGTTCATTGAGTGAGCCTGGGGCCGGCCTGGCCTCGGCCGAGCTGCCGACGCGGTGCGTGAACCCCCGGCCCGGCCGACGGCATGCTCCGGCCAGGGCCGGCGGCTGGGTCTGGGACCGGCGCGCAGGCGGCACGGTCAGCCCGGCGGCCAGGACCGCGCCAGCCGGCCGAGGGACAGCACCCATCCGGTGATGCTCACAGGCGCCGCATGCAGTTCCCGGGCGGGGTGTTCGCAGCGGTCATCCCGCCGCTCCCCGCCGGGAAGCTGCCGCCCCGGCCTCCCCGGCGCAGCCCGTCACGCCGGGCTCGCAGCAGGCCCTGCCGCGGCGCCTGCGGTGGATGACCAGGGCCGCGACCGCCACCAGCACCCCGGCCCCCAGGCCGAGCGCGCCCCAGGCCAGCGCCCCGGCCGCAGCCAGGGCCGCGATCAGCAGCGGCCCGCCGCAGCAAGCCAGCGGAACCAGCAGCAGCCACAGCCCGCCCAGCCCCGGCCGCTCTCCGCCCCCGGCGCCCGCCCGGGAGGCGGGCGGGCGGCCCTCGCCCCCGGCTTCTGAGCGCGCAGCCCATGCGTCTGAGCCGACAGCCCGGCCATCGGTGAAGGCATCCTGCTGCCCGTCGTCGTGACTCATGCCGGCCCCATCTCAGGCGGCGCAGCAGGACAGGCGGGCGACGTCGCGGGTGAAGCCCTGGGCGGCGAGCTTGAGGGATTCGGCCGTGGTCAGGTAGGGGTGGAAGGTGGCGGCCAGCTCGGCGGCGGTGATGTGGTGGCGGATGGCCAGGACCGCGGACTGGATGACGTCCCCGGCCCCCTCGCCGGCCACCGAGGCGCCGAGCAGCGCGCCGGTGGCGGCGTCGGCGACCAGTTTGGTGACCCCGGTGGTGTCGTGGTTGACCAGGGCGCGGGGCACCGCGGTGGCGGGCAGGACCGACGTCTGGACCTGGTAGCCGGCGTCGCGGGCCTGGGCCTCGGTGAGCCCGGCGCCGGCGGCCGGCGGGCTGGTGAAGATGACCCGGGGCAGCCCCGTGAGGTCGGTTTCCTGGCCAGCGCCGAGCAGGGCGTTGCCGGCCGCCAGGGCACCCTGGTAGGCGGAGACGTAGACGAACTGGGGGGCGGGCGTGACGTCCCCGGCCGCCCACACCCGGGGGTTCGTTGTTCGCAGTTGCTCGTCGGTCACGACCGCGCCGCGGGCGTCGGTGGCCACCCCGGCGGCTTCCAGGCCCAGGCCGGCGGTGCTGGGGCGGCGGCCGGTGGCGACCAGGATCTCGCTGGCGTCGATGACGATCTCATCGCCGCCGGCGGTGGCGCGGATGCGGCGCAGGTCCCCGTCGCGTTCCACCGAGTGGATCTGGGCGGGGGCGTGGATCGTGGCGCCCTGGCCGCGCAGCACCCCGGCCAGCGCCTCGGATATCTCGGGTTCCTCGAAGGGGGCGATGCGGCTGGCCACGTCGAGGAAGGTGACCGCGGAGCCCAGGTGGAGGAAGAACTGGCCCAGTTCCAGGCCGACCGCGTTGGCGCCGATGACCGCCAGCCGGGCCGGGACCTGCTTGAGGTCCAGCGCGGTGGTGCTGGTCAGGTACCCCGCCTCGGCCATGCCCGGGATGGGCGGGGCCGCGGGGGAGGCGCCGGTCGCGATCAGCACCGCGCCGGGCCGGACCGGCCGCCCGGCCACCTCGACGGTGTCCGGGCGGGTGAACCGGGCGTGCCCGGCCAGGACCTCGAAGCCGTAGGCGTCCACGAGATCGGCGTACTTCTCCTGCCGCAGAGCGGCGACCAGCTCGTCCTTCTGCGTGACCAGCGCGGCCAGGTCGACCGGGCCCGCCGTGGTGGTGATCCCGGCGAAGGGATGGTGGCCGGCGGCCCAGTACGCCGCGCCGGCGGCCAGCAGCGCCTTGGACGGGACGCAGCCCACGTTCACGCACGTCCCCCCGAGCGTGCCGGCCTCGGCCAGGGCCACCCGGTACCCGGCGTCGCGGCCGCGGATGGCCGCGGCGAACGCGGCCGAGCCCGCGCCCAGCACCAGCAGGTCATAGTCCGCGTCCGGCTGGCCGGACGCAGGGGGGGCGCCGGGCGACTCGGCCCGCAGTACCCCGGGGGTGTAGCCGGCGCTGGTCACCGCGGCGCGCAGCCGCGCCTCGGTGGCGCCCTCGGGCCAGGTGAAGCGGGCCACGCCGCGGCGGAAGTCGGCTGAGACCTGCGCGGCTCCGGCCTCTTCCAGGGCGGCGGTGACATGGTGCTCGCAGTCCGTGCAGGTCATGCCGACCACCTCCAGGGCGGCGCGGCGGGGTGTCGTGGTCATCAGTCGTTTCCTCCTTCGCCGGGCGGCGGGTCGGCCTGTGATGGCGGCGGCCCGCCGCACGGGCCCTTCAGATCCAGTCCGGGCCGATCCGCTGGCAGCTGGCCAGGTGATCGGCCCGGCCGGCGATCAGCGGCCGGGCGGCGGCCAGCAGGCCGGCCAGCCGGGGGTCAGCGGCCCGGTAGACCACCTGCCGCCCCCGGCGCTCGGACCGCGCGAACCCGCACCACCGCAGGCAGGCCAGGTGGTTGGACACCCTGGCCCGCGGCACACCCGCCGCAGCGGTCAGCTCCGAGACCGTGCACGGCCCGGCCAGCAGCAGCTCCAGGATCCGCAGCCGGGTCGGATCCCCCAGCACCCGGAAGAACCGGGCCGCGGCGGCCGCCGGGACGGGATCGCTCGCAGCGAGCGGCAGGCTGTCCATAGATCAATCATAACAGGAAAACCTGTCATGTTCCCGGGACCCCGCGCCCCAGCGCCCTGCATCGGGAGCGGCCGGCGGTAAAGAGGAGGCCGTGCGCACCGGCAGGGCTAGCCCGGTGAACGCCGGATAGCATCCACCGCGCGTTGCACCCTCGCCTATAGCTGCCCACGACAGAGAGTGGGGCGCGCCGTCTTGCTGCGCCGAGGTCACCTTCCGGCGCAGGGTGCTCACGAGAAATCGAAGCCAGACCTGAGTTGCCTGCGGAGTGTCAGCAATGTGACAGACGCCATGCCTTGAAGCTGGCTTTAAGGTTGAGTCGGGCGCATGGGAGACGGGCTGCGAGTGGGTGAGCTGGCGCAGCGGGCCGGTGTGAGCGCGCCGACCCTCCGGTTCTACGAGCGGGCGGGCGTGCTGGCGCCGCCGCAGCGCAGTAAGGCCGGTTACCGGCTGTACCCGCCGGAGGCGGTGGCGGACCTGCGGTTCATCGCGCGGGCGAAAGCTCTGGGCCTGTCGCTGGATCAGATCCGGGTGCTGCGGGCGCCGCCTGCCGCGCAGGCCGGGCGCCGCTAGCTGCGTCACGTGCTAGCCCACCATCTGGTGCGCATCCGGCGGCAGCGCCAGCAGCTGGAGGCGCTGGAGGATGCGCTTGCGCGGCTGTTCACCGGGGCGGCGGGTGAGGGCGCCGCCACGCCCGAACTGCCTGCGGCGGCGCTGGCCGGTGAGATGGCGCGGATCGAGGCTGCCGTGTGCCGGTGCGGGTGCGCCCTGGACCCGGGGTGCACGTGCGGCTGCCCGTGCTGCACCCTCGATCCCGCCGGAACGGGGCGGCCGTGCAGGAAGGGAGATAAGTAGTGCAGGTGGTGTGGCTGATCCTGGACGGGCCGGGCGGGGCCTGCGGGCGAGCTGGCAGCTGCTGTGGGCCAGCCTGTACGGGCTGACGCTGGGCTTCCTGATGTCCGCGGTCGTGCAGGTGGTCATCCCGCAGCGGCTGCTGCGCCGCTACGCCACCGGCGGGCTGCGCGGGATCGCCGCCGCAGCCGGGTTCGGCGCGATCAGCTCATCCTGCTCCTACGGGTCGGCCGCGGCCACCCGGTCGCTGTACCGCCAGGGGGCAGACGCGCGGGCGGCGTTCTCGTTCCTGATCAGCTCGACCAACATGAACATCGCGATCCTGGTGATGTTCTGGACGCTGGTGGGGTGGAAGTTCGCCTTCGCCGAGCTGTTCGGCTGGGTGATCATCATCGCCGTGGTGGCCGCCGGGCTGAGCGTGCTGTTCCCGCGCGGCGCGCTGGACCGGCTCCGCGACGACGCCCGCGAAGGGGCCGATCACACCGCCGGCGATCAGGCCGATCGTGCCGCGGTCCCCGCAGGCGCCGCCGCGCCGGCAGCCGCCGGCAGCCGCCGGGCCAAGCCAGGCTGTGGCGGCCGGGGATACCCGGCCGCGGTTGCCCGCCGAGGAGCAGGACGCCGTCTGCGGCATGACCGGCTCATCCGAGCACGCGGTGGCCTACCGCGGCAGGGAGTACCGGTTCTGCTCGGCGGGCTGCGCGCAGAGCTTCGCCGCCAGCCCGGCCAGATATGCCACACCGGACAGTGGTGAGGCCGAGCCGCCGCGGCCGTCCCTGACCAGCCTGCAGACCTGGTACGCGATAACGGCGCGGGCGTGGGGCGACGTAAAGATGCTGCGCACGGAACTGATCGCGGGCTATCTGCTGGCCGGGTTCGCCGAGGCGCTGATCCCCCGGCGCGCGTTCAGCCAGGTGCTGCACGCTGTCGGAGCTGTCCCGGTGATCGGCTACGTGCTGCTGCTGCTGTTCGGCCTGGCGATCGCCGTGGCCACCTTCGTGTGCTCGATGGGCAACGTGCCGGTGGCGAGGTTCCTGAAAGCGGCGGGCGTGCCGCTGGGCGCCAACACCGCCTACATCTACGGCGACCTGCTGATCCTGCCGCTGGTGCGGATCTACCGCCGCTCGTTCCCGCCGAAGCTGGCCGCCGCGTTCCTCGGCCTGTTCGTAGCCGGGGCATGTGTGGCGGGCGCGGTCATGGAAGCCGTCATGCACGCCCTGCCATAGGAGGAAACCGCCGGTGAGCTTCGACACCATCGCCAACGCGGCCGCCCTGGCGGTCATCGCGGTCCTGGCCATCATCTACTGGCACGGCAAGCGCCAGCGGGGCAACCAGCCGCCCGGCGGCCAGCGCTAACAGGTTCCCGGGCCTGCCGGCCGGACGGTCAGGGCCGGGGAACCGGCTCCAGGGTGCCGCGGCTGTCGCGGAGCCACTCGATCCGCAGGTCGACCTTGGCGTCTAGCAGCAGGTTCATCACCGGGCACCGGGCCTCGGTCTCTGCGATCAACGCGGCCAGCGCCTCCATGGGCTCGCCGGTGGTCACGACGGCGCGTACCCGCACGGTCTGGAAGTGCGGGCGCACCGACCGGTCGCCCTGGCGGCCCCGGATGTCGATGGTGAACGCGGCCTCGAAGTCCAGGCTGGCATAGTGAAGGCCCATCTCGGTGGCGGTGCGGCGGAACGTCACCGCCTCGCACCCGCACAGCGCTGCGAGCACGGCCTGCAGCGGCGAGGGACCCCGGCCGGTGCCGCCGTGCCGTGCCGGCTCATCGAGGGTGAGCCTGCCGGACTCGCCGTAGTCGACGACGGTCGCCATGGTGGCTTGGTTGCGCGCGGACAGCGTCTTGCGCCGCACGAAGCCTTCGCCGCTTGTCATCGCCGGTCACCCGCTTCTTGCGAGCTATCAGGGCCACCTCTGAACGTAACATGGGGCCGGGGCTACCGTCGGTCTCGTGCTGGCCCTGCTGGCGTCACCAGCCGGGCGAGGGTGTCTTCGAGGCCGGCATCGCGGATGAGCCCGTCGAGGCGGGCGGCCGCTGCCCCGTCGCGCAGCCAGACCAGGGTGGGGATGCTCATCACCTGGTACCGGGCCGGAGTGATGGTGTCGGTATCGATGTCGATGCGGTAGCCGGTGAACGCCCCGTGGTGCCGGCGGGCGAACGCCTCAAGCCGGGGGCTCGAGCGCCCGGCACGGTGCGCAGGCGGCCTGCCAGAAGTCCAGCAGCACCAGCCCGCCCCGGCTGATCGCCTGGTTCACCTGGCCGGCCGGGAGAACCGGAAAGCCTGCCAGCGCCGCCTCACCTCTTTCGTCGCCCCCATCGGAGGATGGACCTTCTATCCGTCTGGAATGTCAAGCCGGGTTCTGGCGCTGAGTCTCCCCGCGCAGGCTTGACATTCCACTCGAATGGAAGCTCTACGGTGAGAGTGCCGCCGCCGGAGGCATCGGCGCAGGCACGTAGGAGGCCATGATGACAACCGTCACGATCACGGTTCGCCAGATCCACTGCGGGGGCTGCGAGAACACCATACGCACCGCGTTGTCCCGGCTGGACGGAGTGCGCAGCGTGCAGCCAGACCACCGCACCAGCCAGGTGCGCATCTCCTATGACGAGGCCCGCGTCAGCGACGCCGGGCTCCGCGAGGTCCTGGCCGGGATCGGCTTCGATCCGGCCGCGTGACCGGGCAGGCGCGCGGGGGAGAACCGAACGGGGCTCTGTTACGCCGGGTCGGATGCAGGCAATGGAGGCGAGGGCGATGCGGATCGGGGAGCTGGCCGGCGAACTGGGCCTCAACCCGCGGACCATCCGCTACTACGAGACGATCGGGCTGTTGCCGGCCCCGGAGCGCACCGGCGGCAACTACCGCGCCTACAACTCCGGCGACCTGGAACGGCTGCGGTTCATCCGGGCCGCCCAGCGGCTCGGGCTGACCCTCGACGAGATCCGGGAGGTGCTCGCGTTCGCCGAGCGCGGCGAGCCGCCCTGCGGGTTCGTCCGCGAGCGGCTGCGCCGCGAGGTCGCGGCGATCGACGCCCGGATCGCCGAGCTGCAGGCGCTGCGCAGCGAGCTGGCCGATCTTGAGGCCAGGGCCGGCCGGCTGCCGCCGCCCGCCGAGGGCGAGTACTGCCCGCTGGTGCACGTCAACCAGGATCCGGGCCGTGCCCGGGCCGCCGCGACCTCCGGCATCCGCACGGGGAAGCCACGCCCTGCGGCCTCGTTGCAGATGACCGCGACCAGCGAGCCCGCGGCCGGCAGGCCCGGCCGCGGCGGGGCTGGCCGCCGATGAGCGAGTGTGAGGGCCAATCACGCTCACCGGAGTTGACCTTCTAGCCGAATGGAAGGTGCATCGTGATGGTGACGGCCGCCGGGAGCGGAACGGCAGACGGCCGGGGAGGGTACACGATGACCACTGAGACGCCGGTGCGCAAGCGCCGCAGAAACCAGCCCGCGACCGGGGAGGAGTGGCTGGCCAGGGCGCCCCGCACAGACGAGCAGGGGCTGGCGCGCCTGCAGGTGAAGCTGGGGAAGCTGCACTGCTCGTTTTGCGTGGCCACGATCGAGAAGGCGGTCGGCCGGCTCGACGGGGTGGAGCAGGTGTCGGTGTCGCTGGCGCATGAGGAGGGGCTGGTCACCTACCGGCCAGACGCGATCACCGCCGCTGAGATCGTGGACACGCTGCGGCAGGTGGGCTACTCGGTGCGCGACCCGCGCAAGGTGGCCGGGTATGAGGCCGAGGAGGCCGAGCTGGCCGAGGAGCGGAACCGGTTCCTGGCCGGCCTGGCCACCACCTTGGTCACGCTGACCCTGATGAGCTTCAAGTGGGCCGGGCATCCGCTGACCGTGGCCTGGGGCGGGCACCGCTGGCTCATCGGGCCGTGGGTGATCCTGGGCCTGGCGCTGGCCATGATGCTCATCGTGGCCCGGCCGATCCTGGTGATGGCCTGGCAGAGCGCGCGACGGGGGATCTTCAATCAGCACGTGCTGCTGGAAGCCGGCGCCTGGGGCGGGCTGGCCGGCGGGGTCCTCGGCCTCTTCGTGGCGCCCCGGGTGTTCCCGGCGGGGGACTTCCTGTCGGTGGCGGTGTTCATCACCACCTACCACCTGCTGTCAGGCTGGGCGTCGGCGCTGGTACGGACCAGCTCATCGCGGGCGGTGCGGTCGCTGCTGGACCTGCAGCCCGACACCGCCCGGGTGCTCCGCGGCGGGTCCGAGATCGAGGTGCCGGCAGCTCAGGTGGCGGTGGGCGAGCGGGTCCGGGTGCGGCCCGGCGAGCGGATCCCGCTGGACGGCCGGATGACCGAGGGGTATTCCGCGGTCGATGAGTCGATGGTCACCGGGGAGCCGGTCCCGGCGGAGAAGCGGGCCGGGGATGAGGTGATCGGCGGGTCGGTCAACCAGGCTGGCAGCTTTCTGTTCGAGGTGACCCGGACCGGGGAGGACACGTTCCTGGCCCAGGTGGCCCAGCACATCGAGGAGGCCCGGGCGCTCAAGCCCGGCATCATCCAGCTCGTCGACCAGATCCTGAAGGTGTACGTGCCGGCGGTGCTGGGGTTCGCCGCCGTGGCCGCCGCAGTGTGGACGCTGGGCGCCTGGGCGGTCACCGGGCACATCGGCTGGCCGAAGGCGGTGTTCGCCGCGCTGGCAGTGCTGGTCATGGGCTACCCGTGCGCGCTGGGCATGTCCACCCCGCTGGCCATGATGCGCGGCGGCGGGATCGCCGCCCGGCAGGGCATCCTGATGCGCTCGGGCGACGCGTTCCAGGTCTTCGGCCAGATCACCCGGGCGGTGCTGGACAAGACCGGCACCCTGACTGTCGGCAAGCCCGCGGTGGTGTCTTTGGTGCCCGCCGCCGACGTGACCGAGCGGGATCTGCTGGCTGCTGCGGCTGGTGCCGAGGCCGCCTCCGAACACCCGCTGGCCCGGGCGATTGTCCAGGCCGCCCTGGCCCGCGAGCTGGACATCCCCGACGCCGGCGACTTCGGATCGGAGACCGGCCAGGGTGTCACCGCGACGGTCGACGGCGCCAGAGTGGCCGCCGGCAAGCCGGACTGGATCGCCGCCGCCACCGGGCCGCTGCCCACCGGGCTGGCCGGCCAGGGGCGGCAGATGGAGGCGGCAGCGCAGACCGTGATCGCGATCGCCCGCGACGGCGCGCTGCTGGGGCTCGCCGGAATCGCCGACGAGATCAAGCCCGACGCTGCGGAAACTGTGGCCCGGCTCCGCGAGCGGGGGATCGAGCCGGTCATGCTCACCGGCGACAACCCGCGCACGGCCGCTGCCGTTGCTGCCGCCGTGGGCATCAGCGACTTCCGCGCCGGGCTGCTCCCCGGCGACAAGGCCACCGCGGTCCGGGACCTGCAAGCCGCTGGCCACCGGACGCTCATGGCAGGCGACGGGATCAACGATGCTCCCGCCCTGACCCAGGCCGACATCGGCATCGCGATGGGCGCGGGCACCGACATCGCCATCGAGTCCGCCGACATCGTCCTGACCGGCAGCCGGCTCTCAGCGGTTGCTGATGCCCGCGACATCGCCGTCGGCTCGTTCCGCAAGACCAGGCAGAACCTCGCCGTCGCCCTAGCGTTCAACGGCATCGGGGTGCCGCTGGCGGTGACCGGCCTGCTGGCCCCGGTGTGGGCGATGATCGCCATGATCGCCTCGGTGTCCACCGTGCTGGCCAACTCCTTCGGCACCCGGCTGCGGCCCCGCTCGTTCGTCCTGCTGGGCCGCTGGCTCGGCCAGGTCA
>WNGG01008370.1_pt1 | contig 11392 bp, 9 predicted proteins | sample 5400661 | NCBI WGS metagenome assembly WNGG01 (sample SAMN13153372, study PRJNA577476) | soil metagenome | isolation source: 100 cm soil or saprolite under Garry oak tree replicate 1 | place: USA:California | collected 2016-06-15 | reverse complement strand
CGTCGGAGGATCCGCAAGCTCCGTCTCTCAGCCCTCCTCCTGCTCCTCCTCGTGCTCGGAGCGACGGCATTCACGTTCGGGCTCATCACCGCGATCGCGAGCCAGATTCCGACGTGTGATCCAGCTCGGGTCCCGCGCGAGGTCGACGGGCACATCTACGCGAACGACGGCCACACCATCCTCGCCACGCTGCGCGGCTCCGAAAGCCGCATCCTCGTCGGCACCGACGAGATCGCTCCGATCATGCAGCAGGCGATCGTCGCGGTGGAAGACAAACGCTTCTACGAGCATCACGGCGTCGATCTTCGTGGCATCGGCCGCGCAATCTGGGCGGATGTCACGAGCAAGAAGGTGGTGCAGGGCGGATCGACCATCACGCAGCAATTCGTCAAGAACTCTTGTGTCACGTCCGCTCGGACGATCAGCCGCAAGCTGAAGGAGGCCGCACTCGCCTGGCAGCTCGAGCAGCGCTGGCCGAAGCTGCGCATTCTCACCGCCTACCTCAACACGATCTACTTCGGAAACGGTGCCTACGGCATCCAACGCGCGGCGCAGACGTACTTCAACACGACGGCGTCGAGGCTGACCCTCCCGCAGGCGGCATTGCTCGCCGGGATCCCTGCGGATCCCTCACGTTTCGATCCGGTGGCGAATCCCCGGACTGCGCGAGCACGTCGACTGGAAGTCCTGAAAGCAATGTTCGCGCAAGACGAGATCTCCGCGCGCGACCTCAGATGGGCTGCGCGAACACCGCTGCCCCGAGCGGCCGACGTCCACCTGCCGGGAATTCAGGGACCCGCGCCCTACTTCGTCAACTACGTGAAGCAGCAGCTGATCGAGAAGTACGGAACGCGGCGCGTCTTTGGCGGCGGCCTCAACGTTCAGTCGACGATCGATCTGCGGCTCCAAAAATTCGCGAGACGGGCCATCGAGACCGTACTCAAGGAACCGAACGGGCCGTCGGCTGCGCTGGTATCCATCCGCCCGGCCACCGGAGAAGTGGTTGCCATGTACGGCGGCGACAATTTCCGCCAGAGCCAGTTCAACCTCGCGGTGCAGGGAGAGAGGCAGCCGGGCTCGTCCTTCAAGCCGTTCGTGCTCGCGACCGCGCTCAAGCAGGGCATCTCGCCGGTGACGACCTTCCCGTCGAAGCCCGTTCTCATCTTCATGGGCGACAAGTACTGGCCGGTACACAACTACGAGAACGACTACATCGGCTCTGCCGACCTCGCGACCGCGACCATCGTCTCGGACAACAGCATCTTCGCGCAGCTGACCCGGCTGGTCGGACCGGCCAACGTGGCGCGGACCGCGCACGAGCTCGGTATCACACGGCACCTGAATCCCTACTTCGCGATCGGGCTCGGCGCCGATGCCGTCAGCCCGCTCGAGATGGCGCGTGCGTTCTCCACGTTCGCGAACGGTGGCCGCCGGGTGGACAGCTCTGGATTCGGGAACCGTCCTCGCGCGATCGCACGCATCAGCAACGCCGAGGGAAACATGGTGGAAGACAATCGGCCGGTGAACCGCGTCGTTCTCGACCGCGATCAGAACGCGCTGCTCACGAGCATCCTCGAGGGCGTCATCCGCTCCGGGACCGGCAAACGCGCCAGGCTGGCGGACCGCACTGTCGCGGGTAAGACCGGCACGACCGAGAACTATGGTGATGCGTGGTTCGTCGGCTACACGCCGCGGCTCGCAACCGCGGTGTGGGTCGGCTACCCGAACAGGCTGACGCCGATGTTGAGCCAATACCACGGTCAGGCGGTGGCCGGCGGGACCTTTCCCGCCGACATCTGGCGCGTTTTCAACCAGCTCGCGCTGGCCGGGACGACGCCTCAGTCGTTCCCGCCGTACTCGTACCAGTACTCCTCGGCCAAGCGTGTGGTGTGGCGCGACGGCGTCCTCCGGCTCGACAACGGCAATTGCCGCGAGACCGAGTTGGTCTCCTACTTCGTCGGACACGGGCCGAGCCGCCCCGCCGACTGCAAGCCGAACGAGGTCGAGGTGCCGCGCGTGATCGGCATGTCGCTCGCGCGCGCGAAGATCCGGCTCGGCGCGCAGCCCCTCACGTCGAACGTGGTCTACAAGCCGGCGCAGGCAAAGCAGCGCGTCGACCTCGTCCTCGATCAGTTTCCACGCAAGGGGCACCTCTCTTCGTACGACACCGTGACGCTCGTCCTCGCGAAGCCGCTGCACGGTGTGGTGCCGAAGCTGATCGGGCTGTCGCTCGGAGACGCACGGCGTCGACTACGTGCGCGAGGCCTGGTGCTGGTGATCGAGCGCTTCGTACACGGCCGCGCCGACCGCGTGCTCGCGCAGATGCCGGTCGCCGGCGTCGCAGCTGCGCCGGGCATGAAGATCAGGCTCGTCGTAGGCCGCGGCTGAGAAAGGGCGAGCCGGCACTCATGTAGCGCCACCTCAGCTCGGTCGCACGTGTGATGCCGATGCGCGGTCCCGTGACGATCTCGGGGATCTCAGCGCGCGCCTCGAGCTCGAACGGCGGGACGTCGAGCGCGAGCCTGTCGTGCTCACCCGTGATCCCGAGCGCTTGGCAGAGCTTTCCCGGCCCTGAGCAGAGTGCCTGCACGTCCTTCACCCCGCGCCGGCTCTGCTGGACGTCCAGCCCACTCGTCGGCTCCAGCGCCCGGATGAGCACGGCCTCAGGCACGCCTGTTTCTCCGCAGACGAGGTTCAGACACCAGTGCACGCCGTACGAGCGGTAGACGTACGCATGCCCGGGCGGGCCGAACATCGCCGCATTGCGCGCCGTTCGCCCGCGATAGCCGTGACTGGCGGGATCCTCTTGGTCGTACGCCTCCACCTCCACGATCCGGCCGCCGACACCGTCGACGAGCAGCGTCGCGCCGATCAGGTCCGGTGCAACCTCGTGGACGCTCCGCGCGAAGAAGTCACGCTTCAGCATTCGCCTGCGCGTCGTAGCGGAGAAGCGCCGGAAACGCAGCCGCGAGGAGCAGGCAGCCGGCAACGCATGCGACGCCCCCCGAAACGATCGAGAAGCGCAGGCTGGTCACCGACGCTAGCGCGCCAGCTTCGAGGTTCCCGAGCGACGGCGCTGCGGCGACCTGCATGAACTCGATCCCGGAGACACGACCGAGCACCGCCTTGGGAGTGATCCGGTAGAGCATGACCGAGCGCAGGATCGCGCTGATCTGATCGCCGAGGCCGGCCAGCGCCAACAGCAGCAGTGCCAGCCAGAGCTGTTGGGCGAAGCCGAAGGCCGCGATCGCCAGCCCCCAGAGCGAAGCGGTGATGACGACTCCGAGACCTTGGCGGCGCACATGCCGTAAGGGCCCGGAGAGCAACGAGACGAGCAAGGCGCCGGCCGCGGGCGCCATGTAGAGGTAACCGACCAGCGATGGGTCGCCGAACCGGTGTGCCGCGATCGCCGGGAACAGAGCGCTCGGCATCCCGAAGATCATCGCGTTGGTGTCGACGAGGAAGAACCCGAGGATCACCGGCTGGCTGCGCACATACCGAAAGCCGGCCACGATCGAGCTCCAGCTCGGGCGGTCGGCGTCCTCTGTCGCGACGAGCCGGGGCAAGAGCGCGACCGCAGCAAGCGCGCCGACATAAGAGAGGGAGTCGCCTAGGTAGACCCACTTCAGGTCGACGAACTTGATCAGAAGACCGGCGAGCGCCGGGCCGCCTACTGCACCGAATTGGGACGTGACGCTGTTCAGCGCCGAGGCCGCCATGAAGTGCGACTCGTCGACGAGTTGTGGCGTCATCGACCGCTGTGCGCCCACGCCGATGCTGAAGGCGGCGGAGATCACGAACTGGAACACGTACAACGGCCAGACGCGCGGATGGCTGAGCGCTGCGTTCGCCGCGAGCCCGAGGCTGCCGGCGACCATCCCCAGCTGCTGCACGAGCATCACGCGACGACGATCGAACGCATCGGCGAACGCCCCGCCGATCACGGTCAGCGTCGTCAACGGGACGAGGTGCGTGAGCGAGATGAGGCCGACTGCGAGCGTCGAGCCGGTCAGCTGGTACATCTGGTAGGCGAGCGCGACCTCGGCTATCTCCGTCCCGATGAACGAGACGCCCTGCCCGAACCAGAGCCGCCTGAACGCGGGATAGCGGCGAAGCGGCGTGACGTCGAGCGCGAACCGCGAAGCTCGTTGACGCAAGCCACGGCGCTCAGCCGCAGCGACCCCGGGTTCGTCCGTCAAAACAGCTTGGCGTCGTCCGTACCGAAGCCGAGGAAGGTCCGCCGGGTCGCGTCGGCCACGCGCCGCATTATCCACGCTAGCTTTGCTCGACATCGCAATGCCCGCGCCGGACGGGTACGAGGTGACGGCCGCGCTGAAGAACGACCCCGTGACACTAGGACACCGTCGTGATCCTCTTCACGGCGCGTTCCGAGGCGTCGGACGTCGAGAAAGGTTACGAGGCGGGCGCCGACGACTACATCATGAAGCCGTTCACGCTCAAGACGCTGCAGAGCCGCGTGCTCGCTGCGCTCGAGCAGGCAGCGGGCGCAACGGACAACTAGAGCAGCACCTGAAGCGCGCACTCCCACCCATCATCAGGGTGGGGTGAGACACCCACCACCCAGCTACCGTCGACGATATCGGTGCGGAGTGCACGGCCCTGTGTCGATTCTGCGCCAATATTTCTTCGCCGCTATTCGAAGTACGTATCTTCATGGGCGTACGGCGGGGCACAGCAGCAAAGGAAGCGAATGCGCCCGATTGCCCGGATCTCGTGCCACGCGCCCGGCGGAATCAACACAGCGTCGCCTACGGCGAGCATCCGCCGATCCCCCTCGAGCTCCATCTCGGCTTCGCCTTCGAGCACGAAGTAGATCTCCTCGCTGCGGCGATGATAGTGACGCTGTGTCGTCTGCCCGGAGTCGAGCGTCGCCTGCGCGAGACTCTGCAGCGCCGTGTGGTGCAGCTCCTGGATTGTCGAGCCGTCCTTCGTCGTGAAGGCCGCGACACTCGTGAGCGATGTGACCTCCATCTCGCCCGGCGCAGGCTACGCAGCGTTTGCGACTGCGGCGCCCAGCACCTCGACGACACGGTGCTGATCGGAGGCGTCGATCTGCGTGAAGAACGGGAGGGCGAGCGTCCGGCTCGACGTGTCCTCCGCGACCGGGCAAAGGCCAGGCGCAAACCCGTACCGTTCGCGCATGTACGACTGCAGATGGATACATGGCACGTACTCCGCCGTCGCAATTCCCTCCCGCCTCAGCGCGTCCATCACGGCAGCACGGTCGAGCCCTGCGTCGAGCTTCACCACGTACACGAACCACGAGCGCTTGTGATCGGCGTCGGCACCGGACGGAGCCTCGACACCGTTCAGGTCCTCGAGCAGCTCGCCGTAGCGTTGTGACGCTGCCTCGCGGAGCTCGAGGATACGGTCGAGCTTCTCGAGCTGAGCAATCCCGATCGCAGCCTGAACGTCCGTCCAGCGGTAGTTCATGCCGAGCCGAACGTGATTGAACCAGCCGCCGCCTCCGTCATATGAACGGCCCTGGTTGCGGAGGCTGCGGAGTAACTGCCACTCCTCTTCGGAGTGGGTCGCGACAACTCCACCTTCGCCGGTCGCCATCTGCTTGTTCGGATAGAAGGCGAAGACCGCGGAGGGCCCGTGCGCTCCAAGAGGCCTGCCGCGATACTCCGCACCGAGGGACTCGCACGCGTCCTCGATCAACGTGAGGCCGTGCCGGTCGGCGATCGTCCGCAGTTCGTCGAGCTCGCACGGCAGCCCGAACATGTCGACCGCCACAATCGCGCGGGTGCGGTCCGTGATCGCCGCCTCGACCGCAGCCGGATCGAGATTGAGCGTGATCGGGTCGACGTCCGCGAAGACGGGCGTCGCACCTTCGAGGATGAAGCAGTTGGCCGAGGAGACGAACGAGAGCGGCGACGTGATCACCTCATCGCCGGATCCGAGCGCTGCGATCTTGCAGAGCAGGTGCAACCCGGCGGTGCCGCTGGAGAGCGCCGCCGCATAGGGCGCGCCGACCCGCTCTGCGATCTGCTCCTCGAAGCGGTCGATCCACGGGCCGAGCGAAAGGCGGCCGGACCGCAGCACTTCCAGGACGAGCTCCTCCTCACGCTCGTCGAGCCACGGCCGGGAGAGTGGGAGCTCCCGGATTGCTTCGGTCATGCCTTGGCTCGCGCCGGTTCCGTCGATGCGTACTCGAGCCAGTGTGACCAGCGCTCGCTTCCACCGCGCACGGTGTCGAGGTACGCCTTCTGGATCGCCAGCGTTACGGGCCCAGGCGGGCCGACCGGCTGATCGTCGACCGCGCGCAGCGGCGTGACCTCGGCAGCGGTGCCGGTCATGAAGACCTCGTCCGCGAGATAGAGATCGGTGCGGATCAGCTGCTTCTCGACGACCGTGTGGCCGAGGTCCTGCGCGATCTGGATGATCGTGTCGCGCGTGATGCCCTGCAGAATCGATGCCGAGAGATCAGGCGTGTAGATCGTCCCGTCCTTCACGATGAAGATGTTCTCCCCGGAGCCGTCCGCGATGAAGCCGTCGTCGGTGAGCAGGATCGCCTCGTCGTAGCCCGCGCGATTCGCCTCCATGACCGCGAGCATCGAGTTCAAATAGATGCCCGTTGCCTTCGCGACGTGCGGGATGACGTTCGGCCCGACCCGCGTCCACGACGAGATCTTGGCAGTGATGCCGTTCGCCAGGGCATCCGCGCCGAGATACGTTCCCCAAGGCCAGCTCATGATCGCGACGTCGACGGGATTGCCGGACGAAGCGACGCCCAGCTCGCCGAAACCGAAGAATGCAATCGGCCTGATGTAGCACTCGGCCACGCCGTTCGCGCCGATGAGCTCCATCGTGGCCGATCGAAGCTCCTCGACCGTGTACGGGAGCTCCATGTTCAGGACCTGCGCGGAGTTGTGCAGACGCTGCAGGTGCTCGGTCAGCCTGAAGACGGCACTACCCTTCGGCGTCTCGTAAGCGCGGATCCCCTCGAACACGCCGGAGCCGTAGTGGAGTCCGTGTGATCCGACATGGATCTTGGCGTCGGCCCAGTCGACGAGCTCGCCGTTCATCCAGATCTTCTCGAGTTCCTGCAAAAGAGCTCTCCTTTGAGACGAAGGCTGGGCCGGAGCCGAATTCTACCCTCGAGGCACAGCGTCGACCTCCCCCGTTCTAGCCTTCTCGGAGGAGATCTGCGGTTTCCGCCCTGGTCACCCGGATGACCTGCGCCGGCAACAAGCTGACCACGTGACGCGGCGACCCCGCCTCTAGCCAGACGACGTCCGACGACACGACCGTCTGGTCCATGAAGACGCGGGCCCCTTCGAACGGAAAGGCAGTCGCAGGTGCAGGCCGCACCTCCGGGCAGCCCGCCGCGACGGAGAGCTTCCGCGTGTCGACCGCGCGATCGGCCGGGACGAGCGCGACGACCGCGCCGCCCTCTCCGTCGAATGCGTCCGCGCGCAGCGTCTGCCCGGCCGGCGGGCCGGCCCCGGCGAGCAGCTCCTCGAGCCGTCCCTCCACGCCGGAGGCCCGCAGGAACGCGGCAATGCGCTCTACCTGTTCAGGCCACATGTCTCCAGAGTAAGCGCAACTGGACACGAGCTTCCCGAGGTCGAGCGGGTCGTGAAGTGGCCACACAGGCGGTCCGTCGTCGTGGAGAAGTTCAATGCGGTCGTGGCCGGACCGTTCGACGCCTGAATCCGCGCGCCGACACGGGCTAGATCATTCCAGCGAGATGAAACGGGCGTCGTCGAACTCCGAGTGGATCTGCTTCACCAGTTCGGGCGGCGCCGGTGAGTCGATCGACAGGGTCATCAGCGCCTGGCCGCCCTGGCGTGTTCGCGAGACGGTCATGTTCGCGATGTTCACGCCCGCCCTGCCGAAGAGCGTCCCCACCTTGCCGATCACGCCTGGAACGTCGTCGTAACGGAAGACGACGAGCAGAGGCGCCAGCTCCATATCGAGCTCGAACCCCAACGCACTGACGAGCCAGTGCCGGTCGTCGTTGCCCATCGTGGTGCCGGCCACGCGCAACGCCTGGCCGTCCGAGACGGCCTCGACGCGCACGAGATTTGTGTAGTCGCGCGCTGAAAGGCTCCGCTCCTCGCGAACCTCCACGCCGCGCTCGGCCGCGATCATCGGCGCGTTGACGTAGTTCACCGGCTGGTCGGAGCGGCCCTGGAAGGCGCCGTTCAAGGCGGCCACCGTTAGCAGGCGCGTGTCGTACTGAGCCAGCGCCCCGAAGTAGGTCAGCCGCAGCTCCTCGACATGCCCTTCCGCGAGCTCCATGGCCAGACGCCCGAGCTTGGCAGCGAGTGGGATGTAAGCCCCCAGAACTTCGAGATCTTCCGCACCGATCACCGGGATGTTGACCGCGTTCGTCACGAGGCCGCCGTCGAGCGCAGCCGCAACCTGCTCCGCGATGATCAGGCCTGCTCGATCCTGCGCCTCCTCTGTCGATGCGGCGAGGTGCGGCGTGGCAACGACGTTGTCCAGCTCGAGCAGGGGACCGGAGTACGGCTCCGTCGAGAACACGTCGAGCGCGGCGCCACCGACCTTGCCCGACTTCAGCGCTTCGAGCAGGTCGTCCTCATTCACGAGGTCGCCACGCGCGGCGTTGACGATTCGGACGCCGTCGCGCATCTTCGCGAACGCGCCCGCGTCGATCGATTTGCGTGTCTCGTCGGTCAAGGGCAGATGCAGCGTTAGGAAGTCCGAGGCCGCGTAAACGTCCTCCGCGGTCTGAACCCGCTCGACACCCAACTCGCGGAATCGGTCCGGCGAGACGAAGGGGTCGTACGCGACGACCCGCATGCCGAGGCCCGCGGCGCGGCGAGCGACCTGCTGGCCGATCCGGCCGAAGCCGAGAACGCCGAGCGTCTTGTCGGCCAACTCCACTCCACCGTAGGTCTTCCGCTCCCACCGGCCCTGCTTGAGCGCTGCGTGAGCCTGCGGGATGTTTCTCGTGAGCGCGACGAGCAGGCCGATCGTATGCTCCGCCGCCGAGATGACGGTCGACTCCGGCGCGTTCGCAACGACGATTCCGCGCCGCGTCGCTGCCTCGACGTCGACGTTGTCGATGCCGACTCCCGCGCGTCCGATCACCTTCAGGTTGTTCGCACGCGCGATCAGATCCGCCGTTACCTTCGTCGCCGAACGGACGATGATCGCGTCATAGCGGCCGATCGTCTCGGCGAGGTCGGAGTCGCCGTCGACGTCGACCTCGAAGCCACGCTCGCGCAGGAGGCGAATGCCGGCCTCCGCGATCTCTTCGCGGACGAGGACCTTTCTCAAACGGGCGTGTGCTCGGCCCAGGCTTCGAGGGCGCGGGTGACTGCGACGCCGCGCTCGATCTCTGCGCCCGCGTCCGTGAGGACGAGCTCGACCGCCGCCAGCGCGGAGGTGATGTCGAAGATGTCGAACCAGCCGATGTGGCCGATGCGGAAGATCTTTCCCTTGAGGTCGCCCTGTCCGTTGGCGATCGTCATCCCGAAGCGGTCACGCAATCCCTTGACGACCTCCGTCGAGTCGACGCCGTCCGGTGCGCGAATCGCGGTCACGACCGCCGAGCGCTCTTCGTCCGGGGAGAACAGCTCCAGCCCCATCGCCTTCGCGCCCTCGCGGCATGCCCGCCCGAGCCGCGCGTGCCGATCGAACGCCGCTTCGAGTCCTTCGGCGAGCACGAGGCCGAGGGCGACATCGAGCGCGCGGACGAGGGAGACGGCCGGAGTGAACGGTGCGTCGAGCTTCGCCTGCCCCTTGCGGGTTCGCTCCCAGTCCATGACGTAACGCGGAGAGGTGGCGTTCGCCGAGGCTGCGAGCGCGGCTGCAGAAACGGATGCGAAGGCGAGACCGGGTGGGCACATGAGCGCCTTCTGCGAGCCCGACACGACGACATCGATTCCCCAGAGATCCGACTCGAGCGGAACGGCTCCGAGACTGGACACCGCGTCGACCACCACCAGGGCACCGGCCTCCTTCGCGACGGCTGCCAGCGCCTGGACGTCGCAGACGACGCCGGTCGACGTCTCCGAGTGGGTGAGGTAGACCACCTTCGCGGCGCCAGCGTCGGCAAGCGCCGCGCGCAGGTCCTCGGGCTCGGGCGTCTCCCCCCACTCCAGCCGCGCATGCACCAGGTCGGCGCCGAACGCCTTGGCCATTCCCGCCCAGCGCTCGCCGAAGTTTCCGGCCGAGAGGACGAGCTGCCGGTCTCCCGGCGAGGTCAGATTCGCAACCGCCGACTCGAACGCCCCCGTGCCGGAGGTCGTGAACATCAGCACGTCGTTCTTGGTGCGGTACACCTCTTGCAGCCGCAGCAGGCAGCGCTCGTAGATCTCGCGGAAGTCCCGCTCGCGGTGGTGGATGACCGGTTTCGCCAGCTCGGCGAGGACCTCCGGCGGCACGGGAGTCGGTCCCGGCGTGAGCAGGTAGCGCTTCTCGGCCATCTCGTCTGAGACTAGCGCGGCCTGTGGCTGTCGAAGCTGATGACCTGCTGGAAGGTCGGGCGGTTCGTCCAGCGCGCCGTCTGCGGGAGGAAGCCGAACGTGATTCGCTCACCGGTGGCGTCGGAGCGCCAGCGCGTCGGGTCCGGCCCCTGGGCGGCTGCGAGGGCGGTTCCGGCCTCGTCGATCGCCGCCCACAGCGACGCGTGGCAACGCGCCGAGTCGCCGCCGCCGCAGAAGGTGGGAGTCGGGGTGGCAAGATCCCGAACGACGTAGCCGTACCAGCCGCCGAAGTACGAGGAGCCGTGCGGATTCGCGAAGTGATCGACCGGGAGAAGTGCCTTGAGGCGGTCGGTGAGCGGGCCGAGTGTCGGCCGCATCAGGACGTCCGCCAACCTGGGCCAGACGGCGTCCATGATCGCCGCGCCTGGATCGTCGATCTTGCCGTCGAGATCGTGGTCGAGCCGGCTGGCTCCGTTCTTCAGCCACTGGAACAACAAGGTGAAGAGTTGATCGTCGAAGGCGCTGGGTGGGCTGTCGTCGAGGTATTGCTCGAGCACCGGCACTACCGCGACGGTGCGGAGATCCTGCGTCGCGGCGCGGTTCATCGCCCCCGTCAACGAGGCGAGCGTGTGCACTTTCTGGCGCGCGACGGCGTTCCGAAGCAGTTGCACACGCTGCACCGGGCCGAACGACCAGTTGTCGTCGGAGGACGAGAAGCCCCGAGCAGGCTTGTTGTTCCAGTTGAGAATCACGCCCGACTTCGGATTGATCCCGCGCGCGTGCCGGTTCAGCGGTAAGAAGCCACGCCACTCGTACTCGCCTGTTCCTTTGGTGGGGAGCCCACTGCCGACGTTCGGCGCACGGATCGGCAACCGCCCGCTCGAGAACATCGCGATGTCACGGTTATCCGCGTAGAACCAGTTGAAGGTGAACTCGAGCTGGTTCATGGCCCGGTAGAAGCTCTT
>WNGG01016380.1_pt1 | contig 11394 bp, 9 predicted proteins | sample 5400661 | NCBI WGS metagenome assembly WNGG01 (sample SAMN13153372, study PRJNA577476) | soil metagenome | isolation source: 100 cm soil or saprolite under Garry oak tree replicate 1 | place: USA:California | collected 2016-06-15 | reverse complement strand
GATGGATAGATAAATGTTTGGATTTCTGCGATTATTTTTTAACAGGAGTTACTGAATATCAAAAACTTATTACAAGAAATCCTATTTTTTTAGAACGAGTTGAGGGCGTAGGCATTATTGGTAGCGACGAAGTAATAAATTGGGGTTTATCAGGACCAATGCTGCGAGCGTCCGGAATACAATGGGATCTTCGTAAAATTGATCATTATGAGTGTTACGACGAATTTGATTGGGAAGTACAATGGCAAAAAGAAGGGGATTCATTAGCTCGTTATTTAGTCCGAATTGGCGAAATGGCAGAATCCATCAAAATTATTCAACAGGCGCTGGAAGGAATTCCGGGGGGGCCCTACGAGAATTTAGAAATACGATACTTTGATAGAAAAAGGTATCCAGAATGGCATGATTTTGAATATCGATTCATTAGTAAAAAACCCTCCCCCACTTTTGAATTGCCGAAACAAGAACTTTATGTGAGAGTCGAAGCCCCTAAAGGGGAATTGGGAATTTTTCTGATAGGGGATCAGAGTGGTTTTCCTTGGAGATGGAAAATTCGACCACCTGGTTTTATCAATTTGCAAATTCTTCCTCAGTTAGTTAAAAGAATGAAATTGGCTGATATTATGACAATACTAGGTAGCATAGATATCATTATGGGAGAAGTTGATCGTTGAAATGATAATTGATATAAGGGAAGTACAAGATATCAATTCTTTTTACAGAGTGGAATCTTTAAAAGGGGTCTATGGAATTATATGGGTGCTTGTCCCTATTTTTACTCTTGTATTAGGAATCACAATAGGCGTACTAGTAATTGTATGGTTAGAAAGAGAAATATCCGCAGGGCTACAACAACGTATTGGACCCGAATATTCCGGTCCCTTAGGAGTTCTTCAAGCTCTAGCAGATGGGACAAAATTACTTTTCAAAGAAAATCTTCTTCCATCTAGAGGAGATACTCGGTTATTCAGTATCGGACCATCCATAGCAGTTATAGCAATTCTACTAAGTTATTCAGTAATTCCTTTTGACTATCACCTTGTTTTAGCCGATCTCAATATCGGGGTTTTTTTGTGGATTGCGGTTTCAAGTATTGCTCCCATTGGACTTCTTATCTCAGGATATGGCTCAAACAATAAATATTCCTTTTTAGGTGGTCTACGAGCTGCTGCTCAATCGATTAGTTATGAAATACCATTAACTCTATGTGTATTAGCAATATCTCTACGTGCGATTCGTTGAAAGATAAATTTTTCCCTATTTATTTCTTTCTAGTCTTTATAGAAAAAGGGTTAGAACGAATTGAATAGATATCCTCATCTTTTTATTCATTATTCGGATTAATGAATTAAATTAGATAGTTATATGAGTGAAAGAAAACAGCTATATAATTATAATATATTATATATTCGCAGTAAAATTCTTGAGTCTCGTCTTCAATGTATAAGAAGAATTAAAAAAAGGTTGAGCGTAAATAAACAGAAGAAGAAGAGCCCATTTACCCCAAGATTGGTTGATTAGTCATGTCATCCTAGCTTGAAGCGGGTTCAAAGAATCAACCGTATTACGTTTTCACTAGTGTTTGTTACCATAAAGCGGGGGGTTAGCAAAAATGAGTGGATGGTTAGAAATGCCAAATTACGCAAAGGATTAGTAATAGAGATTGTGTCATTTATCCCCAAGGATATTTACACATAATATAAAAAGAATACGGATTGGGGCTTTAAGTTAGTAGAAATAATCAGGCCGTACTCCCCACGATTCCTATCCAGAGTATACTCCTATCCACCGATTAAATAAATAACTGTCGGAAACGAAATAATCCTTTATTCAGTAAGCCCCCCCCCTTTTTTTTTTCAGAAAAGAAAGAAGAATAGGAACGAAAAAAAAAATAAAAAAAATACAATTTCTTTTTTTTTTTTCAAAATTGAAAACGACGGGTTATTGATATTTCTACAAGCAGTATTTTATTAAAGACTCAAAGTTATTACTCAGCAAATAATTATTTCTTAATTATTAATTAAATAAAGGATAAGATCAATTCAGACGTCGTTTTTTTAGTTATTATAGAACATACAGAATTTAAGTGGTCGAATTCGGGGCCGTTTACTCGATTTTGAACCCATTTATCTTATAAATCAAAATAAATAATACGGACTCGGTCCTTAGATTTATTTATGGCCGTAAAGGAGCCGTATGAAGCGAAAATCTCATGTATGGTTCTGTAATAGCGACGATAACAGTGAAGTTATCGCCGACTATGATTATCTAATAGTTTAAGTACAGTTGATATTGTTGAGGCTCAATCAAAATATGGTTTTTGGGGTTGGAATTTGTGGCGTCAACCTATAGGGTTTATCGTTTTTCTAATCTCTTCCCTAGCAGAATGTGAGAGATTACCTTTTGATTTACCGGAAGCGGAAGAAGAATTAGTAGCGGGTTATCAAACCGAATATTCGGGTATCAAATTTGGTTTATTTTATGTTGCTTCCTATCTAAACCTATTAATTTCTTCATTATTTGTAACAGTTTTGTACTTGGGCGGTTGGAATATCTCTATTCCATACATATTCGTTGCCGAGCTTTTTGAAATAAATAAAGCACGTGAGGTCTTTGGAACGACAATTGGTATCTTTATTACATTAGCCAAAACTTATTTGTTCTTGTTCATTCCTATCACAACAAGATGGACTTTACCTAGGCTAAGAATGGACCAACTATTAAATCTGGGATGGAAATTTCTTTTACCTATTTCTCTCGGCAATCTGTTATTAACAACCTCTTTCCAACTCAGTTCGCTGTAAGGGAATACTTTATTCTATATTTATGGCTTGCCTCAAACAAGAGAAAGAAACAAACATAAAGATTTTCATAGATATTTACGATATGTTCCCTATGGTAACCAGGGTTATGGATTATGGTCAACAAACAGTACGAGTTGCAAGATATATTGGTCAAAGTTTCATGATTACCCTATCCCATGCAAATCGTTTACCTGTAACTATTCAATATCCTTATGAAAAATTAATCACATCAGAACGTTTCCGCGGTCGAATACACTTCGAGTTTGATAAATGCATTGCTTGTGAAGTATGTGTTCGTGTATGCCCTATGGATCTACCTGTTGTTGATTGGGAACTGGAAACTAATATTCGAAAGAAAAGTTTGCTTAATTACAGTATTGATTTCGGAATCTGTATATTTTGTGGTAACTGCGTTGAGTATTGTCCAACAAATTGTTTATCCATGACTGAAGAATATGAGCTTTCTACTTATGATCGTCACGAATTGAATTATAATCAAATTGCCTTGGGTCGTTTACCGATGTCAGTAATTGACGATTATACAATTCGAACAATTTTAAATTCACCTAAAATAAAATAAAAAATAAAGAAGTAAATCCTTTGATTAAAGATAAAGAAATGGTAATTTCAAATTCAAATTAGGAAGGGTCCTTTTTCTTTTGCTCGAAAGGAATGCGGTTTCTTTCGTTTATTTTGTTTAGTCACTAATTAAAAAAAAACTATTGAGGGGTTGGTTCGTGCTTCAATTTGGATTGAAAATATATGACTCTATCTCGAATTATTTCAAAATAGAAATATCTAGTCTAAAACTACCCTTTAAGATAAAAAATGATATTATAATTATATTAGTCCAATAGCTGTACCTACATCAATTCACATTCTTTAGGATTTAATTCAATTAAAAACTTTTCATAAAAAAATGTTCCTGGTGGGGTCAATAAGGTCATGAAAAAAATTTCGATTTATTTATCTCTTTACATATAATGGGTTTGCCTGGACCGATACATGATTTTCTTTTAGTATTTTTGGGGTCAGGTCTTATATTAGGAGGTATAGGAGTCGTATTACTTACCAACACAATTTATTCTGCCTTTTCGTTGGGACTGGTTCTTGTTTGTATATCCTTATTCTATATTCTATCAAATTCCCATTTGGTAGCTGCCGCACAGCTACTTATTTACGTGGGAGCTATAAATGTTTTAATCATATTTGCTGTGATGTTTATGAATGGTTCAGAATATTACAAAGATTTGAATCTTTGGACTGTTGGGGATGGGGTTACTTTGCTGATTTGTACAATTCTTTTTTGTCTATTAACGGCTACTATTTCAGATACGTCATGGTACGGGATTATTTGGACTACCAGATCAAACCAGATTATAGAGCAGGATTTGATAAGTAACAGTCAACAAATTGGAATTCATTTATCAACAGATTTTTTCCTTCCATTTGAACTCATTTCGATAATTCTTTTAGCTGCTTTAATAGGCGCAATTGCTGTGGCTCGTCAATAAAAAATCTTTCGAACTATTAATATTAATATAATAAGAAAAGTATTAATATAATAAGAAAAGTCCAAATTTCACTTTGTTCTATGTTATCACATCACTTTCCCCCCACTTCCATTTTATTTGAAGATTTTTTGTCTAAAAATGAAATTCTTTTATTCGATATATTACCAATACTAAAATATTCCCTTGTTCCATACTTTTTGATATTATAATTAATTGAACCCATTAAATTGTTTTTATCTTGAAATGAATCGAAATTGATAAGGAGTTGTTCAATGATGCTCGAACATGTACTTGTTGTGAGTGCCTATTTATTTTCTATCGGTATCTATGGCTTGATCACAAGTCGAAATATGGTTAGAGCCCTTATGTGTCTTGAACTTATACTAAATGCAGTTAATATAAATTTTGTAACATTTTCTGATTTTTTTGATAGTCGCCAATTAAAAGGAAATATTTTTTCAATTTTTGTTATAGCTATTGCAGCCGCTGAAGCAGCTATTGGACCAGCCATTGTTTCCTCAATTTATCGTAACAGAAAATCAACTCGTATCAATCAATCGAATTTGTTGAATAAGTAGTATTAATCATAGAAATTATACTATTTATTTATATTTATCAAGGCGAATTATATTTATTATCGTGGATGATACATAATATATTGATCGTGTTTACAAAAAATGTAAGAAATCAAAGCATCTTGGCCCTCTAGCATGAATCGATTCAGAAGCAGATTGATTAGAAAATTCTGGTAAATCATTGATTCATCTGGTGTCTAATGTTAATGTATAATTCATTTCTACTAGATCGAAAATTTATGATGTTCAAAAAATTATATATCCAATGTCACATTCAGTAAAGATTTATGATACGTGTATAGGGTGTACTCAATGTGTCAGAGCTTGTCCCACAGATGTATTAGAAATGATACCTTGGGACGGATGTAAAGCTAAGCAAATTGCTTCTGCTCCAAGAACAGAGGACTGTGTTGGTTGTAAGAGATGCGAATCCGCCTGTCCAACGGATTTCTTGAGTGTTCGAGTTTATTTATGGCATGAAACAACTCGAAGCATGGGCCTCGCTTATTGATACGGTCCAAAAGCCCCACCTGAATACATTTCGTTTTTTTTTACCGACAAAAGAATCCGTGCTCGAAAACAAAAAATATATATATATTTTGTTTTCGAGCACGGATTCTTCTGGTCCAAGTGTATCTTGTTTTTACTACGAATTATTTTCCTTGGTTAACAATAGTTGCCGTTTTACCAATATTCGGGGGTTCCTTAATTTTCTTTCTCCCTCATAAAGGGAATAAGGTAATTAGGCTCTATACTCTATTTATATGCATCATAGAACTCCTTCTAACAACTTATGCATTCTATTATTATTTCCAATTGGATGATCCATTAATGCAACTCACGGAGGATTCTAAATGGATCGATTTTTTTGATTTTTACTGGAGATTGGGAATAGATGGACTTTCCATAGGACCCATTTTACTGACAGGGTTTATAACCACTTTAGCTACTTTAGCGGCTTGGCCGGTTACTCGAGATTCCCGATTATTCCATTTCCTGATGTTAGCAATGTATAGCGGCCAAATAGGATTATTTTCTTCTCGAGACCTTTTACTTTTTTTCATCATGTGGGAATTAGAATTAATTCCCGTTTATCTACTTATATCCGTGTGGGGGGGGAAGAAACGCTTGTATTCAGCTACAAAGTTTATTTTGTACACTGCGGGAAGCTCCGTTTTTTTATTACTGGGAGTTCTGGGTATCGGTTTATATGCTTCCAATGAACCAACATTAAATTTTGAAACATCAGCTAATCAATCCTATCCAGTAGCACTGGAAATAATATTCTATATTGGATTTCTTATTGCTTTTGCTGTTAAATCACCGATTATACCTTTCCATACATGGTTACCAGACACCCATGGAGAGGCACATTACAGTACTTGTATGCTTCTAGCCGGAATCTTATTAAAAATGGGAGCGTATGGGTTGGTTCGGATCAATATGGAATTCTTGCCCCGCGCTCATTCTATATTTGCTCCCTGGTTGATGATAGTAGGCACAATTCAAATAATCTATGCAGCTTCAGCATCTCCTGGTCAACGTAATTTAAAAAAAAGAATAGCCTATTCCTCCGTATCTCATATGGGTTTCATAATTATAGGAATTGGCTCTCTAAGCGATATGGGCCTCAATGGAGCCTTTTTACAAATAATCTCTCATGGCTTTATTGGCGCTGCACTTTTTTTCTTGGCGGGAACGAGTTATGATAGAATACGTCTTGTTTATCTCGACGAAATGGGCGGAATGGCGGTCCTGGTTCCAAAAATATTCACGACTTTCAGTATCTTATCGATGGCTTCCCTTGCATTACCGGGGATGAGTGGTTTTGTTGCAGAATTAATAGTATTTTTTGGAATAATTACCAGTCAAAATTTTTTTTTAATACAAAAAATACTAATTACATTTGTAATGGCAATAGGAACGATATTAACACCTATTTATTCATTATCTATGTTACGCCAAATGTTCTATGGATACAAGTTTTTGTATGCCCCAAACTCTTATTTTTTTGATTCTGGACCGCGAGAGTTATTTATTTCTATCTCTATCTTTTTACCTGTAATAGGTATTGGTCTTTATCCAGATTTCGTTTTCTCACTATCAGTTGACAAGGTCGAAACTCTTATATCTAATTTTTTTTATAAATAAAAAATTTTCCTGAATAAAATTCAAAATCAAAGAGCAAGACTATACTATAACTAGAATAATATGTTTAAAAAAAAATTGTACAATTAGAAAACGAAAAAGAAGTATTTTTTCTTCTCTTAAATTTAACTTAAATTAAGTTAAAGATAAAAAAATGCATTAGACTTTTATTTTAACCATATATGGTTGTCCTTTGTTTTGTAAGAACCTTTTGAATCACTACTTTGATTCAAAAGGTTCTCGATGGCTTACACGACGTTTTCTTATATAATATATATGCTGTCCCATGTTTGTTTGTATTTATCAGATCCTGTCTTCAATTAGATGTTAGTGTAAATGTACCATAACTATGTAGCCCTATTCCTAATAGATTGACTCCCAAATAGCATATCCAAATTATAAGAAATCCCAGGGAGGCTACAATTGCAGAATTTACACCTTCCAGATTTGGATTTGTTCGAATATGTAAATAAATCGCGAATATAGTCCAAGTAATAAATGCCCAAGTTTCCTTCGGATCCCAATTCCAATATGAGCCCCATGCCTCGTTTGCCCATACCGCTCCCGAAAGAATACCCATGGTTAAAAAGAGAAAACCTAGACTAATAATACGATAACTCCAATGATCCAATTGTTGAATCAATTGAGACCTATAATAATTCTTAGAAGAAATAAAAGGGGTGTTCCATAAAACATTGTTTCTTTCGTTAATGTATTGGATCTCACCAAAGGAAAATGATTCATTATTGCTTTTATCAAAAGTTCTTATTATTTTTCGATGAGATTGAAGAGCAGGTACTAATATTCTGGATTGATGCATTTCGGTTAAAAAACCAGAAGTAGCAAAGCCTTGGGTAAAAATAACAATTGGCGCGGTTATTGCACTTAAATGGTTTTTGTGTTTTTTTAAATATGGAACCATATGAATAATGGACAAACTCCATGAAAGAAAAATGAATGATTCGTATAAATCACTTAATGGTAAATGCCTCGAATAAATCCAACGAGTAACTAATAATCCTGTTATACAGACAAAAGTAGTTATTATGCCTTTTTTGGACGAATCATATAGTCCTGCGATTTCATTAACTAATAAGATTAGTAAACGAATTGTAATTACAATTGAAACGACCGAAAAGGATATATGAATTAATATATGCTCTAAAATTGAAGATATCATAAAAATTATAAAAAGGGGGTCTCACAATTATAGGAATCGGGAATTGAATTTTTTTTATTCTTTTATTCTAGGACTTACTCTTTTATAAGATGCCATGCCGCCACTCGGACTCGAACCGAGATGCTCTAGCACTGCTTCCTAAGAGCAGCGTGTCTACCGATTTCACCATAGCGGCTTGTTCGAAATCATAATAACCCATTTTGATTCAATCGTCGAGGTTAAAGTACTTAATCATGCAATACTTTTTAGTTTTATAGGAAACATTGAAATTGATGAATAAAAGCTAGTTTTAAAAATAGCGATTGGAACATATTTTCAAAAAGAATCCTATTGTTTTTTTCGTTCAGTAATAATTTTTTTTTTATTTTAGATTCATAAAAGAAATTAAAATAAGATAAATGAGACAAAAAGTGAATTCTTAAAAACTATTTTAAAACTATCTAGTTACAAAAGCTCCATTTTAGGAGAGTATAAACGAGAGGAACTCCGGTGTTAATGTAATGTTAAGTTAAATAAAATTGACACTATAAGTAAGAAATAAAATGTTGAAAAATAGAAAAGAATAAAAAATAAGGGTTATTATCGATCACAATTTCATGAGTATAGACACTACTAATTTGCATATCCCTGTATTACTACTTCGAGTTTTCACTGTATAAAGGATTTGTGTTAGTATTTAGCAACCTAATTAGATGAGGTTCAGTATTGGGTGTATCATAGAATAAAAGGGTTTCAATTTCTATCGAAATCCCACCATATTAAATATATTTAATATTTAGATATATTATATATTGATAATGATTTAGAAAAGCGATTGAGCGTTCAGAAAATTACAAAATAAATTTTAAACTTAATAAATTAGTTTCAACGACTCATTAATTGTGATTAAAGATCTTATTTATATCTGCTCTTAGATAAGAATCTTATAGAATAAATAGTCTAATAAAAATAGAAAAAGACAAAACTTTTTATCTTATTATTCTGTTGATGGGTAAAATATGAATTCCCATCTATAAAATAATTAAAGATACTAAAAAGACAGTTGAAACTTTATATCTTCTATTTATTCTTTATTTTTCAAACCAAAAAATATCATTTTAAAAATGAAGTAGACAAAAGACTCTTTATTCTACTTAAATTTCATATTGATACATTCAAAACATTAAGGAATGGGAATCATTCCTTTTGGATTTTTTTTTTTCTTTTTAATGATTTATTATGATTTCTTATAATATTTATAGAATATTATAAGAAATCAGAAAAGAACCGAAAAATTAAACTTAAAGTATACTTTTTACTTTTTTTAGAGTCAGAGATAGATTCCAATTATTCCAACGTTTGATTATTTATTTATTTCTTGTTGTACAAAAAATTTTTTTGAATTCCCTGTTGAAAGAGATTTCGATAACGAAAAAGCTTTCAATGCTACCCAATACCCCTCCCTTTTCCAAATATTTTTACGAATTCGTTTTTTTGATATAGAAGTGCGCTTTTTTGGAACGGCCATTAAAAAATTATAATAAGTTATTTATTTCTATAGTTGAATGTGAAAGACATTTATTGTTCAAAACCAATTGTTCTTTACTATTAATACTATTAATTCTCTATTTATTGTTTAAATTAAATTATACTCTCTTCAAAACAAAAACATTTCAAATCAAGAAGTTAGAATTGATCAAAAGTAAATACTTACTTTTTTGAAGCTTCAAAAAATGAAAATTTCAATTACTATTATTTATTAAAATTTACGTATTACAATGTTTTAATCTTTAGAGCGAGTAAGGACAAATAATTACAACAAAAAGAGTAGTTTATTTTGATATGATTCATAAAAGACAGACACAGCCCATAACTTAACCCAATAAAGTAAGAGTTATGTATTTTAGTTCGTTTATTCAGAATAATTAAGCAATGCTTTTTTGAATTGATTGAAGGAATTATTAAAATGTAAAATGACTTTCCTTCTTTTCTCTAAAAAAAAATGATATATTTTTTAACAGATTAACTACGAGTCTCATTTCAATTTGAAGATTTTAATTTCAATTAGGTGAACTCTTTTTTCGAGCTTGGTCAATTTAACTAACCTAACCAATTAATAGAAATAATTGTTAAAGTTTTTTTTTTATTTTTTTTTATTAAATTCAATTGGTTTATTAAACTTTTTGATTATTTTATTATATTACATATATAAATATAGCACGACGAAAATAAAGAACAATAAATAACACAAGGCTACAATCGCTTTTCTTTCTATATATATTTCATTTTTTTTTTGAAGGATTTGAAATCTTTTTCAAATAATTAAGATTAGAAAAGGTTATGAAATTCAATTTTAGTTTTACATATCTTAATTTTTTTATTAACTGACTCCTTTAAAAAAAAAAAAAATAAGAACTGGCGAATCCGAAACAGTTAATTAAGAAGAAGAAAAAGATTTTTATTTATTTTTATGGAATATACATATCAATATTTATGGTTCATACCTTTCATTCCAGTTCTAATTCCTATGTTACTAGGAGTGGGACTCCTACTTTTCCCGACGGCAACAAGAAATCTTCGGCGCACGTGGGCTTTTCCTAGTGTTTTATTGTTAAGTATAGTTATGATTTTTTCATCCAATCTGTCTGTTCAGCAAATAAATAACAGTTATATATATCAATATGTATGGTCTTGGACTATCAATAATGACTTTTCTTTAGAGTTTGGACAATTGATTGATCCACTTACTTCTATTATGTCAATCTTAATTACTACTGTTGGAATTCTCGTTCTTATTTATAGCGACAATTATATGTCTTATGATCAAGGATATTTAAGATTTTTTGCTTATATGAGTTTTTTCAATACTTCAATGCTGGGATTAGTTACTAGTTCTAATTTTATACAAATTTATATTTTTTGGGAATTAGTTGGAGTATGCTCTTATCTATTAATAGGTTTTTGGTTCACACGACCTATCGCTGGGAATGCTTGTCAAAAAGCGTTTGTCACTAATCGTGTAGGAGATTTTGGTTTATTATTAGGAATTTTAGGTTTTTATTGGATAACGGGCAGTTTCGAATTTCGGGGTTTGTTTGAAATAGTCAATAGATTGATTTCTAATAATGAAGTTAATTTTTTATTTGTTACTTTGTGTGCTCTTTTATTATTTTCTGGTGCAATTGCCAAATCCG
>WNGG01009285.1_pt1 | contig 11395 bp, 8 predicted proteins | sample 5400661 | NCBI WGS metagenome assembly WNGG01 (sample SAMN13153372, study PRJNA577476) | soil metagenome | isolation source: 100 cm soil or saprolite under Garry oak tree replicate 1 | place: USA:California | collected 2016-06-15 | reverse complement strand
CGGCTTACGCTCGGCAACGCCGAGTGCAGGGACACTGAACCCGGGCGGACCGACCGTAACCTGGGCAGGGACAGCCACCGGCGGCGGCTCAACCGACGAGAGCACGTGCGTGGAAGGCGTAAACTGCGATACTTTCGTGCTGACTTTGTCCGGTACACCAACTAATTGGACCGGTCTCAAAGCGCGTATCGTTATTAGCTCTCCCGATCCTACTGGAGTTACCGATTACGACCTGTACGTGCACAAGGGCGACAACTCCGGACCAGTGGTGGGAATCTCAGCGAACACCGGAACGCCCCCGGAAGTTGTCGATCTTGATCCCAGCAACCCAACTATCGGTACCGGGCAGTTTTCTGTGCACGTGGTTTATTTTAGTGCCACTGCCGCTTTTCAGTATTCCGGGAGCGCGAGCGCAATTTCTTCATCAACCACGTCCGCATTGATTCCCTCGGCGCCTCAGGATACAGGCCCGAAGATCGGGTTCCAGAACTTCAGCGCTCCGGGAACGTTGGTGCAAGTTGCCTCGAGCAGCCAGGGACCTACCGCGCATACCGTCGAGTACATGGGACATGACTCGGGCGAACCTTCCATAGGGAATGACTGGAAGACCGGCGTGACGAATTTCCAATCGGACCTTCAAACGGAATGACTGGAGGACCGGCGTGACGAATTTCCAGTCGGACCTCCAGACGCTATTTATCAAATTCAATGATTCTTGCCCATCAAACGGCCAGACTGCAACCTGGTATAACAGCGCGGCGCCGACATCTCAGTTCGTTGACTCCGATCCGATCGGCTTTACCGATCGTCAAACTGGTCGCGTGTTTGCCGGAGAGCTGACGTTGACCTCTCCCTCATGCAAGGTTTCGTTCACGGACACTGACGGTCTGGACGCAACTGGGCAGCCAACCCTAGCAGGCTGGTCGCCCAGCTCCGGACCGCTCGGATCTGGCATTGACCATGAGACGATCGGCGGCGGACCATATCATACGCCTGTTCCGTCGCTTCCGACGCCATATCCGCACGCGGTTTATTATTGCTCGCAGGATCTCGTGACGGCGTTTTGTTTGCGGAGCGATGACGGAGGGGCCACCTTCGGTCCCGCGATCGCAACTTACACGTCACAATGCGGCGGGCTGCACGGGCACGTCAAAGTTGCGCCGGATGGCACGGTTTATCTGCCTAACAATAACTGCGGTGGTGCGGGGGCGGTTGTAGTCTCAGAAGACAACGGGTTAACGTGGCATATACGTCCAGTTCAGAACGCCAGCTCTCACACCGTCGCCAATGCCAACCTTCAAGACCCGGCGGTCGGGATTGATAATAACGGGCGGGTTTACTTCGCCATGGCTAATGGGAACGGTTCCGCAGTCGTTGCGACATCTACCGACCATGGCCAGACGTGGCAGAACATCTATAATGTCGGCGAAGTCTATGGAATTAAGAACACATTTTATCCCGCTGCGGTAGCAGCCGACGCAGGCCGCGCGAGCGTGGCCTTCTATGGCTCGACCACACCTGGAGACGGGTCGGCAAATAGTTTCAATGGTGTCTGGCATCTCTACGTGGCGAATACATTCGACGGGGGACTGACATGGACGACAACTGACGTAACGCCGAACGCCCCGATGCAACGCGGTTGCATATGGGCCCACGGCGGCGCGGACATTTGCCGCAACCTGCTCGACTTTTTCGACATGACCGTTGACAAGCAGGGTCGCGTTGAAGTGGGGTACGTTAACGGGTGCGCTGACGGTACCTGCACTCAGGCAGCGCTAACCGCGAAGGGTAATGCTTACACGGCGAGAGGTGTAATTGCGCGGCAGTCGAGTGGCCGCCGGCTTATCGCTGCTTTCGACCCGCCGAACCCGCTACACGCTAAGTCGGTACCCGGCATGCCATTGGTCACAGAGCGGCGAGTTGGTTCAGTCGTCCATCTCGCGTGGTCCGAGGCCGATACAGGCAATTCCAAAATTATGAATTATCAGATCTTGAGAGGCACAGCGAGTGGCGCTGAGACCCCGCTGACGACCGTTAAGGGAACTCAGACAAAATACGACGACCTGACGGCCACCGATATCACCAAGACCTATTATTATAAGGTGCTGGCAGCAAACAGCGTCGGCATGTCTTGCGCGAACAATGAAATTGCTGCGCCTTATGTCGGTAACACCTGTAGTGGGTTGATTCTCCAACGGACCCCGCCGGGTCATCCCGAACAGAGCGCTCAAGGACTAGCTCCTGCCTCGTTGGCCATCGACTACATTGCAGCCGGTGAGCCTCCGGGGACAAGCAACCTGGTGTTCACGATGAAAGTAACCAGTCTTACTTCCGTGCCCAAGAGCAGCAGATGGAGGATCGTCTGGGACTCCTATGCGGCCACGGGCGAGCAATTTTACGCTGGTATGAGGACGGATCAGAATGGAACTGTCACCTTTGAGTATGGGACCGTCGCTACCGCCGTCGTGGGTCTGGTTATTGGCGTCCCGACGGAAACGAAGATCGGGTCCTTGCCTGGAAGCAGCTTTAACGCTAACGGCACGATCACGCTGGTCGTACCGAAATCCGCCGTCGGCAATCCACAGCCGGGTGATCTGCTCGGAGCCGTTAACGGAAGGACATTCACCGGCGATACCAGCCAGACTCAAAACCTGGAGCGCTCGACCCTGCTGGTAGACCATACGTTCGTCAAAGCGCAGCGGGACAATGGTCATCCGGCAGCCACATACGTGTTGGCCGGCAATGTCGCTTGTCCGTAGCAGTTAAACGCAAAACTTGGAGCGGTCGACCCATCCGCCGAATTCTAAGCAGTCGTCATCTGATCCGTGTCGCGGCCTTGAATAACGGAGCAAAGACTGCGGAGTTTCGCGATCTTGCGCGCGGGGCGGCCCGTTCAATCTCTCGGTTAGGCTGAAAGATTCGTCGATCTGTTCGGCTGCGCTGAGGTCACATCTTCGCATGAAATGACGAAAGCAGAGCAAAGAAGGCCGGCACGGATTTTCGTTCTGGCTGATACGCACAACCGTTTGCCGGAAAACGTCAGCCAAATGGCGAGAGATGCAGATGAGATCTGGCATCTTGGAGATGTCTGCGCAGAAAGAATTCTGGACGACCTTGGCGCAATCGGTCCACGAGTCACTCTCGTGCGCGGAAATTGTGACACCAACTTCGAATGGCCGCTGGTTGTCGATCTCGTTCGCGATGGATTGAAATTCCGTCTCCAGCATATTCCGCCGGCGCAAGCGCCGAAAGATGTCGATGCCGTGTTGCACGGGCACACGCACGTGCCGCGAAATGAAAGACGCGAAACTGTTTTGTTTCTAAATCCCGGCTGCGTGACGCGACCCAACCGCGGCTCGCCCGCAAGCGTGGCGTGGCTCGAAATTGTCGATGGGAAAATTAATTGGCGAATCGTCCCGCTCGGCTGATGCGAACGATACGCCAATCCGTGTTTTAGCCGTGGCCGAACGATCTGCCTTGATTAAACAATCGAGCATCGCTTTTCTTCATAGAAGATGAGCAGTTCGCTTGACCAGATTTTCATTCGCATAAAACAGTTGCTGCTCGCACCACTGGCCGGCGCTCCGGATTGGGTAATGCAGATAGCATCTGCCCTCATCAACATTTTTGGATTGCTCGGTGTATTTCTCACTCTCTTCGCGCTCATTTCGGTGCTGGAGCGAAAAATTCTCGGGCGCATGCAAAATCGTTACGGGCCAAATCGCGTCGGGCCCTTCGGGCTTTTCCAGCCGGTCGCGGACGGCATCAAAATGCTGATCAAGGAAGACATCGTGCCCGCCCGCGCCGATAAGGTCGTGCATTTTCTCGCGCCAGTTCTGATCGCTGCGACGGCAATTCTTGCGCTCGGCATCATTCCTTATGGCCGAAACATGACGCCGTTCGCGATCGATGGCGGCATTCTGTTTTTCTTTGCCGTTGGATCGACAACAGAACTCGCGGTCTTCATGGCCGGCTGGGGCAGCAACAACAAATTCTCGATGCTCGGCGCGATGCGCGCCATCGCGCAGATGATCAGCTACGAGCTGCCGCTCATCATTACAACATTTCCCGTGGTGATGGTGGTCGGTGCTCTCTCGCCCGACGCGATCGTGGCGGCGCAAAATGGCTACTCGTTCGGCGTTGTGCCGCATTGGTTCGTTACCACGCCGTGGGGCGCGGCCGCGTTCATTTTGTTTTTTGTTTCCGGACTGGTCGAATCCAACCGCACCCCGTTCGATGTCCCGGAAGGCGAATCGGAAATCGTCGCCGGACACATGACGGAATATTCCGGCTTCAAGTACGCCACGTTTTTCATGGCGGAATACATTGGAATGTTCGCGATCAGCGGTCTGGCCGTGACGCTATTTCTCGGTGGCTGGCATGCGCCGATTCGTGGGCTCGAGTTCATTCCGTCTTACGTCTGGTTTTTCGTGAAGTTGTCGATCTTGCTGTTCATTTACATCTGGGTTCGCGGAACGCTTCCGCGCACGCGCATCGACCAGATCATGAATTTCGCCTGGAAATTCATGCTGCCGATGGCGTTCACCTGCATCATCGCTGCCGCCGTGTGGCATTACGCCGGCCGCGGCGTCGCGGGATGGCTTTGGTCCCTCGCAGTTCTCGGCGTTGTTTACATCGCATTATCGATCTTGCTCGACACTCGAAAGAAATTTGCGACCCGCACCTATCGTTTTGCCGAATGAACAGCGCCGCGTTTGTCGTTATCGCCATTCTGACGCTCGCGGCCGCACTCGCCGCTGCTTCGCTGCCCCAACTCATCCACGCTGCACTGAGTTTCGCGGTCGCGTTCATCGGCGTCGCGGCCTTTTTCTTTCTGCTCGGGGCCGAGTTCGTCGGGTTAGTGCAAGTGTTCGTCTATGTCGGCGCGGTCGCAGTATTGATTGTATTCACGATTCTGCTCACGCGGCGTGATGTTCAAGACACCGGCAAACCCAACTGGGGCGGCGCGGTCATAGCCATCGCGGTCTTCGGCGGCTTGCTCTGGGCGATTCTCAAAACGCCTGCGCTCTCCATCGCCGCGCCGCAAATCGAAGCGCTCACCGTGAAGCGCATCGGCGGAGTGCTGATGACCGACTACGTCTGGCCGCTGCAATGTGTCGGACTTCTGCTGACCGCGGCGCTTATCGGCGCCCTCATTCTGGTGATGGAAGATCGTGATGAAGGTTAAAAGAGTTACAAAATTACAATGTTAAATCGGCGCAGTCGCTAATTCCCTTTTTTAACGATGTAACGCTTTTTAACTTTTTAGCTCTGCTCTCAGCATGACCCCGACGCTCCAGCTTTTTCTCGTTGTCTCCGCGACATTGTTCTGCATCGGACTGCTCGCCGCGCTCAGCCGGCGCCACGCGATTTTCATTCTGATCGGAATCGAACTGATGCTTGCCGCAGCGAACCTCAATTTCATCGCGTTCTGGCGCTTTGGTCCGCAACCGCAGCCACCCACCGGCGTGATGATCGCGATATTTTCAATCGCTATCGCCGCCGCGGAGGCAGTCGTCGGGCTCGCCATGGTCATCGCCGTTTATCGCCATTATCGCACGACCAACGTCGATCAATTCGACCAGCTCAAAGGATGACTCGCGGGATCGTCACCAATCTTTGGCTGATTCCCGCGGTGCCGCTCGCGGCTTCGTTGATTATCCTGAGCCTCGCTAACTCGCGACGCAGTGCTGGAGCGGTGCTCGCAATCATCGGCCAGGTCGCCGCACTCGCACTATCGATCTTGGCGTTTTTATTGACGCTGCAAACGCCCGGCTTCCGGGCGATTCACAATTTCACCTGGTTCACGTTTGGCGAACAAGCGCTGCGTATCGGTTGGGTGCTCGATCCGCTCGCCGCAGCGATGCTGGTGATGATCGCGCTGGTCGGGCTCTGCATTTTTATCTTCAGCATTGGCTACATGGCCGACGATAAAAATTTTACCCGGTTCTTTGCGTATCTTTCGTTTTTCTCGGGCGCAATGCTTGGCGTCGTCATCGCGAACAGTTTGCTGCTTCTCTTTGTTTGTTGGGAACTGGTCGGGCTCGCGTCGTATTTGCTCATCGGATTCTGGATCGAGAAGCCGAGCGCGGCCGCCGCCGCAAAAAAGGCGTTCATCACCACGCGCATCGGCGACATGGGATTTTTCCTCGGCATTCTCTGGCTCTATGGCCGCAGCGGCACGCTACTCTTTTACGATGATGGCCGCGGTTGCCTTGAAAATGCCGGACTCATTGCGCTCGGCACCAGTGGCACATTTGTCGCGCTCCTGATCTTCTGCGGCGCAGTCGGCAAGTCGGGACAATTTCCTCTCCACGTCTGGCTGCCGGACGCGATGGAAGGCCCAACGCCGGTGAGCGCGTTGATCCACGCTGCGACGATGGTCGCAGCGGGCGTGTTTCTGGTCGCGCGCGTGTATCCGCTCTTCTCGTTTGGCGCAATCAACGGCGTGACACCTTCGCTGACCGTGGTCGTATCGATCGGAGTGATCACGGCGCTGATGGCCTCGCTCATCGCGCTCGGCCAATTCGATATCAAGCGTATTCTCGCTTACTCAACCGTCTCGCAGTTGGGCTTGATGATGGTGTCGTTAGGCGTTGGCGGCGTCGCGGCCGGGATGATGCACCTGATCGCGCACGGATTTTTCAAAGCGCTCTTGTTCCTCGGCGCCGGCTCGGTGATTCATGGCTGTCACCAAGAACACGACATCCGCAAAATGGGCGGCCTGCGACGGCTCATGCCGATCACGTTTCCGACCTACGCGATCGGCATGATGGCGCTGAGCGGTGTGCCGTTTTTCTTTTCTGGCGGCTGGACAAAAGAAGAAATCCTGCACGCCACAGCGCATTGGCATGCGTCGCACCTGCCGCACTACCTGATGCTCGCCGGAGTCGTGCTCACGGCGCTCTACATGACGCGCCAAATGATCTACATTTTCTTCGGCAATCGGCGCGCTGCTTCCGAGCATGCGCACGAAACCGCGCCGGTCATGACCATGCCGCTGGTCGTGCTCGCGAGTTGCTCAATTGTTCTCAGCGTCATACTCACACCTGCATGGCCGTGGCTCCACGGTTATCTCACGGGCGAATCGGCGCGCTTTGATATCGCCGTATTGATTCAGCCGACGCTTTTCGTTTCGCTCGCGCTCGTGGCTGCCGGGATCGCGCTCGGTTTTGCCATTTATCGCAGAGCTGCGGGAGCCGATCCGCTCGAACACGCGCAACCCGCCTTGTTCGGTTTCCTCGAAAACAAAATGTGGCTCGACGAACTTTACGATCGAACTGTTGTCGCCTTCAGCCGAATGGCCGCGCACCTATCCGACTGGATGGATCGCAATGTCTGGGACGGTCTGGTACGTGCGTTCGGCGGAATGGGTCAAATTTTCGGCATACTCACCGATAACTTTGACGAACGCGGTATCAACGCCGGAGTCGATCAAGCCACCACGGGTACGCGCGGCCTCGGCCGTGTCATGTCCGCGTGGCACTCGGGCCAAATCCAAACCTACCTGCGCGCCGTCGGCGTGAGCGTGCTGGTTTTGCTGGTTCTTTACGCATGGCTCACATAATCACCGCCCTGATTTTGATTCCGCTCGCCGGCGCTCTTTTCGTGAGTGCGGCGCAGCCGAACCATGCCCGCGGAATCGCGCTCGGATTCAACGCGCTTATCGCGATTCTGGCTCTGATCTTATGGCGAACCTTCGACGCCACCGCGGCCGGCCTCCAGTTGATTGAACGCCACGCATGGATTCCCGCAATCGGCGCTGAATACCTCGTCGGCGTCGATGGCTTGAGTCTGCTGCTCGTCTTGTTGACGTCGCTCATCGTCCCGTTCGCATTTCTCGCCCAACGTTCGGGTCGCGGGTTTTGCGCGCTGATGTTGATCATGCAATCCGCGCTCTACGGCACGTTCACCGCCCAGAATTTTGTTCTCTGGTTTTTGTTTTACGAGATGAGCCTCATTCCCGCGTTTCTGCTCATCAAAATTTGGGGCGGCGAAAATCGCGACCGCGCGGCGACAAAGTTCTTCGTTTACACATTCCTCGGCAGTGTCGCGATGCTGCTGTCGTTCCTCGGGATCTATTTCGCGAAAGGCACATTTGATTTCGGCACGCTCGCCGTTCTCGGAAAAAGCGGGCTCCTCACAGGCAAACTCGCGTGGCTCGCCTTTGCCGGAATTTTTCTCGGCCTCGCGGTCAAAGTGCCGTTCTTTCCCTTTCACACATGGCTACCCGACGCGTATGAAACCGCGCCAACCGGCGTGTCGATGGTGTTGACCGGCGTGCTTTCGAAGATGGGCGTTTACGGTTTCGTGCGTCTGTTGCTTCCGCTTTTCCCTAACGAAATCAAAATCATCGGCCCGTGGCTGCTCGCGCTCGCCGTCTGCTCGATTGTCCTCGCGTCACTGGCAGCGTGGGCTCAACGCGACCTCAAGCGGATGGTCGCCTACCTGTCGATCAATCATCTCGGCTACTGCATGCTCGGTCTGTTCGCTGTAACTGCTTCGCCTGTCGTCGCCGCTAAGATCGACATGCAAGCGGCGTTGAGCGGCGTGTTCATGCAAATTTTCAATCACGGGATCACCGCGGCGGCGCTGTTCTATTACGTCGGTTTGCTCGAACAACGGCGCGGTTTGCGTGGGGTCAACGATTTCGGCGGACTAATGCAACGCACGCCGTTACTCTGCGGTTGGATGAGCGTCGCGATGTTTTCGTCGCTCGGCCTGCCCGGACTGAACGGATTCATCGGCGAGTTTCTGATCTTCAAAGGTTCATTCGCGATCGCGGCATCATTTACGGCCGTTGCCGTAATTGGTTTGCTCGTTACGGCCATCGTGTTCGCGCGCGCGATGCAAGCGCTCTTCAGCGGCTCGTTGGCCGAGAGCTGCAGCGCATTTCCCGATCTGTTTCGCAGCGAAAAGCTCGTCATCGTCCCTGTCACGCTCCTTATGTTCGCCATCGGCATCGCGCCGCAATTCATCTTCAACATCTTCAACACAACTGTCGTTCAAATGACGCGATTATTTGCCTGAGCTCACGGAATGAAGAAAGAAATCATTCCAGTTCAGCAGGTGGCGCAGGCGATTCGTTTCATGCGTGGACAAAGGATCCTTCTCGATTTCGATCTGGCGCGACTTTACGGTGTCACCACCGGCAACCTAAACAAAGCCGTCAGGCGCAACCGCGAGCGGTTTCCAACGGACTTCATGTTTCAACTCACCGCCGAGGAGACAAAATCTTTGATATTCCAATTTGGAATATCAAAAGGGCGAGGCGGACGGCGCCATTTCCCCTACGCTTTCACCGAGCAGGGCGTCGCCATGTTGTCGAGCGTCCTGAATAGTGAGCGTGCGGTGAAAGTGAACATCGCGATTATGCGGGCGTTCGTAAAGTTGCGCCGGATCTTGGAGACCAGCCGCGATTTGGCGCGGAAGTTTTCAGAACTCGAAAGGCAAGTTGGGAAACAGGATGAAGAAATTGCTGGAATCATCGAAGCGATCCGGCAGTTGATGGCTCCGGCGGAAAAGCCGCGGCGTGAAATCGGGTTTCATGCGTGCGAGAAAACGCCGCCATATCGAGTGCGCAAACGTTGATGATCGCCTGGACGATTTACATCACCTTTGCGGGAGCGGTTGTGCTCCTTTTTATGCCGCACGCGTTTTCGCGCTGGATTGGGTTAGTCACGACAGTTGCGGGTTTCCTCGTCAGCCTCATCGCGTTCTTCCAGATGTCGATTGTCGATCTTGCGCACTTCAACACAATCGTGCGCGTGCCGTGGGTACCGATGCTTGGCATGAATTACCATCTCGCCGTCGATGGGATCAGCCTGACGATGGTGCTCGTCACTGGCCTCGTCGCCATCGCCTCGGTCCTTTTCTCGTGGGACGTCGATCATCGACCTAACGAATTCTTCTTCTGGCTGTTGCTCGTGGTCGGCGGCTCGTATGGCGTCTTTCTCAGCGCCGATCTGTTTTTGCTCTTCCTGTTCTATGAACTCGTGATCGTCCCGAAATATTTCCTCATCGCGATCTGGGGATCGACAAACAAGGAATACGGCGCGATGAAGCTGACGCTCTATTCCTTCTTCGGCGGCGCGCTGGTCTTCATTGGAATCATCGCTGCGTATGTCACCGCTGGGTCATTGGACCTGAATCAACTCGCAGAGTTCCAATTCGCACCGCGACTGCAATCGTGGGCGTTCCCGATGTTGTTCATCGGGTTCGCCGTGCTCGCGGGCATCTGGCCGCTGCACACTTGGGCGCCGACTGGTCACGTCGCCGCGCCCACCGCTGGTTCAATGTTGCTCGCCGGCATCGTCATGAAACTGGGCTCCTACGCCGGGCTCCGCGTCGCAATGAATCTTTTCCCGCAAGGCTTCCAAATGTGGCGCGGCTGGATCGCTGTCTTCGCGGTAATCGGAATTGTTTACGCCGCAGCGGTCGCACTGCGCCAGCGCGACCTGAAATTTGTCATCGGCTATTCGAGCGTAAGCCACATGGGCTTTGTGCTGCTCGGCTTGGCCACGGCCAACGCGCTCGGCGTCTCCGGAGCGGTGCTGCAAATGTTTTCGCACGGCGTGATCGGCGCACTGCTCTTCGCCGTGGCCGGACGCATGGTCTATCGACGCACGCACACACGCGACCTCGACGCCCTTTCGGGGATGGGACTCAACCAAGCCCTACCATTCGCCGCGTTTTCCTTTGTCACCGCGTCCGCCGCATCCATGGGCATCCCCGGATTCAGCGGGTTCGCGGCCGAAATCACGATCCTGATCGGCGCGTGGAAAACTTATCCGGTCGCGGTGTGGATCACCGGAACTGGCATGGTGCTCGTGGCTGCGTTCACACTGCGCGCGTTGAAGAAAAGTTTCTTTGGTGAGTCGGCCTCGGAAGTCCGCGTGCAAGAGGGCCGCGTACCGGTTGATGCGGATTGGAACGAGCAACAAAACATCACGGTACGGATTACGATGGCGGAAAAATGCGGAGCTTGTCTCCTCATGTTCGCAACGCTCGCGGTCGGGCTTTACCCCAAACTCCTGCTCGATCGCATCATGCCCGCGGTTGAAGCGATGAGATTTCTCAAAAGCGGCAGTTAAAAAGGTTAAATGGTTACAAAGTTACAACGGCGCACATGGGTACGGATTCACCTATTTAACCATGTAACGCTTTTAACGATGTAACATGTCTTACTTGGAACTCGTCAGGCTCGCATCGCCAGAGATCGTGGTCGTTGTAACAGCGCTTGCCGTCCTCGCGATTGGTCTCGCGAGCACGCGCGCATCTGGCATTTGTTCCTTCGTCGCCACTCTCGGACTTGCACTCGCAATTGGCGCGGTGCTGATGTTGCCGCGAAATGCAACGCTTTTTCACGGGATGCTCGTGATCTCGCCGCTGAACT
>WNGG01017333.1_pt1 | contig 11397 bp, 17 predicted proteins | sample 5400661 | NCBI WGS metagenome assembly WNGG01 (sample SAMN13153372, study PRJNA577476) | soil metagenome | isolation source: 100 cm soil or saprolite under Garry oak tree replicate 1 | place: USA:California | collected 2016-06-15 | reverse complement strand
CAGTTTGAAGACCTATCATCCAGGTCCCAGCCAGGCGATCTCTGATCGGTATGCCGCATACATGAGCGCGAAAAAACTAGCTACGGAGCAACAGCTCTGCGCTGAGGTTCAAGAGGCAGTGCGCCAACTCATTGAGCAGAACATCCCCCCAACCGGGAGAAACGTCGCCCTGGTTTTATCAAAACCGGGCATTCTCCGTTCTTCGGTGGTGCGTGAAGCTCGGCGCTCTGCCATACGAGAAAGACAAAATACAGGGAATCAATCGAAAGAATTTCCTGAAAAAGCAAAGTCTGTCGTCTGACGCCAAACTTTGCCATGGGTCGCAACGTGCTACGGAAACGGGCATGCGTGGTTCGGCGGGGGGCCGGGGGAAAAGGGCTCTTGGAGTACCTCGCCTGCGGCCTACCCGACTTCGTGCTCGGCTTCACGGGACCCAAAGCGGAAGCCGAAGAGATCAAACAGCAGCGGAGACACGTTCTTGCGCGAAGAACTCAAGCTCGAACTCTCTGAAGAAAAGACGCTCATCACGCATGCGAGAAGCGATGCTGCGAGGTTTCTCGGCTATGAAATCACGGTTCGACAAGAAAATCGGAAACGCACGAAGAACCGAATACGCGGAACAAAATGCCGCAGTATCAACGGTCACATCGGGCTACGCGTCCCGCGAACCGTGCTGGTAGACAAAAGTAACCGCTACAAGAGGCGCAACAAGGTCATGCACCGGGCAGAGTTGGTGAACGAGAGTGATTACACCATCATCTCCACCTATCAGCTCGAATTTCAGGGCATTGCCAACTACTATCAACTGGCCTACAACATGCACACGCTCCACTATCTGCGCTCTCGTGATGGAGCAATCGCTGACAAAGACGTTAGCGCGAAAACACCACATGTCAGTCCAGAAAATCTTCGACAAGTACAAAGCTGAACTGATCGTAGATGACGTCATCTACAAAGGGCTGCGCGTCGTAGTGCCACGAGAAGGCAAGAAACCGCTTGTAGCGATCTGGGGTGGCATCCCCTTGACATGGGATATTCAGGCAAACCTTGAGGCCCAGCCACAACAGCGCTGGAACCGCCGATCAGAATTAGAGAAGCGACTGCTGGCACAGGTCTGTGAGCAATGCGGGGCAACCTCTCTCACCGACCCCATTGAAGTGCATCACATCCGAGCACTCAAAGACCTCAACAAATACGAGGGCCGCCAGAAGCCTCTCTGGGTCAAAATCATGGCGGCAAGACGCCGAAAAACACTGGTCCTCTGTCGAACGTGTCATCAGGACGTTCAATATGGGCGTCCTATGAGGCGACACAGATCAAGCTCGTGAACGGCACATTCCGACGATGCTGGAGAGCCGGATGCCTGGAAACTCGCACGTCCGGTGTGCGCCGTGAGGCGCTTTGAGATATCCCTGTCGCAGACAGGAAGAACTAAGGAGAAGTTCTTGAGCTACCAACTCACCTGACGGTGAAAACCAAAGGGAACAAGAGCATGTTGGGCAAGCGGTGCATGTCCGAAGGCGTTGTAGGACAGGGTAACCGTACGGCTCGCTCACTATGAGTAAAGCTAGACTGCCTGAACCCCAATCTCGACTGGTGAATGTGCGCACCCATCGGAAGAACGCATGAAAACGATGTCACACCCTGTATCAGCATGAACCGGAGGCCGATACACTCCTTGCGTGTGAAGATGGATCAACGAGGTCTGACAAAGAGATGAGTGGGGACTCTACGGTGAGCTAGAACGTATCTCGAAGACGTACCACGGGACTCCCTACGGAGGGCGACCTCTAGGGGAGCAGAGTGCTCGTAGTAGTCCGAGCGAGTAAACAAGTAAGCTCGTACATGGCGAAGGAGCACAGGGACCTAGATACTCAGCAAAGCGAGGTATGCGAAATTGCAGGACGCCACAACAGTCCTGAGTATCATCCGAAAACGCGGTGAACAAGGACTCCCGCTCAAAAACCTGTAGCGACAAATGTACAATCCACAGTTCTACTTTCAGGCGTATGCGCGTTTGTACTCCAATGATGGGGCTATGACTCCTGACGCCACGGGAGAAACGGTGGATGGGATGTCACGTGAGAAAATCAAGACTATGATTGACCTCATTCGTCAGGAACGGTGGCGATGGACTCCCGTGAAGCGTGTCTACATCCCAAAGAAATCGGGAAAGTTACGGCCACTTGGGCTACCTTCATGGTCGTCGAAAGTGATGCAAGAGGTGGTACGGCAACTGCTCAGTGCCTACTTCGAGCCGCGCTTCAGCGATCATTCTCATGGATTTCGACCTGGACGGGGATGCCATACCGCACTGAGCGAAATTGTGCAAACCTGGAAGGGCGTTCACTGGATTATCGAAGGCGATATCTCTGACTGCTTCGGGAGACTCGATCACGAGGTGCTCTTGAGCATTCTCGGTGAACATATCCATGACAATCGGTTCTTGAGGCTCATCCGGCACATGCTTCAGGCAGGGTACCTGGAAGAATGGCGCTGGCACGAAACGCTCAGCGGCGCACCGCAAGGTGGGGTGTGCAGTCCCATTCTCAGTAACATCTACCTAGATAAACTAGACACGTTTGTCGAGACGGTTCTGATGCCCAAATACAATCGGGAAAAACGCAGGAGACCAAACCCTGCCTACCAACAGATGGAGAATGCTATTGCCCGTGCCAAGCGAAAAGGAGACCGACAAGCGGTCCGAAACTTGCGCAAGCAGCGACGGAAGTACGCAAGTCAAGACCCTCATGACCCCGATTACCGGCGACTTCGCTATGTGAGGTATGCCGATGATTGGGCGCTTGGTTTCAGTGGTCCAAAAGCGGAGGCTGAGCAAATCAAGCAAGACCTCAGAACGTTTCTCCGTGAAACTCTCAAGTTGGAACTTTCTGAGGAGAAGACATTGATTACCCATGCTCGAACCAGCGCGGCAAAATTTCTTGGCTACTACGTTGTCAGTCAACATGCCGATGACAAGCTCGACCGGCGAGGTCAGCGGCAAGTCAATGAAATGGTAAGTCTGCGCGTCCCCAAGGAGGTCATTGAACAAAAATGTGCACTCTACATGCAACAGGGGAAACCTGCACAGCGCGCCCAACTGCTTGATGACAGTGATTACTCGATTGTCAGCAAGTACCAGTCTGAGTACCGGGGCGTCGTCCAATACTATCTTCTGGCCCAAAATGTTGGTCAGTTCGGGAAATTAAAGTGGGTAGCGGAAACCTCCCTGCTCAAAACACTGGCTGGCAAACACAAGTCCTCGGTGTCCGCAATGGCGCGCAAGTACAAAGCAACCACCGAGACAGAACACGGCTCTCGGAAGTGTCTACGGGTCGTGGTCCAGAGAGAAAAAGGCAAGAAGCCCCTGGTTGCACAATTTGGCGGAATTCCCCTCAAACGGAAGCACAATGCCGTGCTCGCCGATCACACTCCTCAGCTTCTCATGACCAATCGGAGTGAACTCCTCAAACGAGTGCTTGCGGATAAATGTGAACTCTGCGGCTCAAAAGAGCGCGTAGAGGTGCATCACATCCATAAGTTAGCAGATTTAGAGAAGCCAGGGAGAAAAGAAAAACCAGTGTGGGTCAAACAAATGGCAGCGCGCCGACGTAAAACGCTGGTGGTCTGCCGAAAGTGCCATGACAGCATTCATACAGGAACAGCAACCGCGTCATTTCGGAAACAGGGACCGGAGAGCCGGATGACACAGAAATGGTCCCGTCCGGTTCGGGAAGAGGGTAACGGAGAAGGGCCATGAGACATTCTGATGGTACCTCGCCGGTACCCTGATGGTACCTCGCCGGTACCCCACTTCATTCGGCGGGGGGCACACAGAAAAGGGCAGCAATGTACCTCGCTGGGTGCCTACCCTACCAGTGTTTTCCTGCTTCTTACGCTCATGCCACCTGGGCACGCTTAGCCCCTTTCTTCCAACTCTCCGGAATGATTACCTCTCATCGGCATGTGGTGTCTGTGCAACTGCGTCCGTTTCACGACCGACAATACAACCGTGATCTCTCGCTGCTGTGTCAACATGTCAATGAGAAGCAACTCCATTTGCCTGATGGTCGTCTGCTCCTGTTCCAGGTGCAGGAGATGGCTCGTCCCATTCTACATCAGCAGCAGCGACTCAATGCCTGACACCCTGATCAAGCACCAGAAAAACAGCGTTTCCGGGAGGTTCAAGGATCGTATGGGAAGATACCGAACACGCATCGATATGGATCGACTTCCACAGATGCTCAAAGCAGGATATGGTCAGGGAATCGGTCTAGGGTATCGCCCCTGGATTGAGGTAATGCATCTCCCTTCGCGTGGCCTGGTCTGTCGCGTGCGTGGCTTGACGACAGGGCGTGTTCATCATCTGCTGAGTCAAATGGAAACCATGTATTGGTATGCACTGGATTGGGCGCCATCGGTTGTCGATATTCGCGAGCAATTTCCGCTGCTGCCCATTGAAGACACGCTCCGCATTGCGGAGCGGCTGGGCTATCGGCACCCTCGACATCCACAGACGCGCCGGCCCATCGTCATGACGACGGACTTTCTTGTCACAATCGGAGACCATTCCAGAACAGGGGCAATCTTGCTGCGTTCCTCAATGGTGCTAAAATAAAGAGAGGAGAACCAACCAAAAAGAGGAGCAGAAAGATGCCCAAGCAGGTGAAAGCGCGAACGGCGCAAGATACGCAGGAAGAGCGCCAGGTGCGTAGGCTGGCTGGAAGCCATCACGCGCCCGCTGATTGGAAAGGTCACGCCCAGATGGTGCTCTTGAGCTGGGCAGGCAAGACGCCCAACGAGATCGCGGCCGAGCTGGATTGCCATCCGCAAACGGTCCGCATCCATCTGAAGCGCTTCACGCTCGAAGGGGTCGCTGGCCTGGGGATGCGGCCAGGATCGGGACGCAAGCCCAGGTTGACGGAACGGGAGCGCAGCCGGATTCTCGCCCTAGTCAAGCAAGCGCCGCCTGGGCATCTGGAGACGCAAGCCGATGGGGCCATGGTGGCCCGAGACGAGCAGGGCTCAGCCCAGTGGACGCTCAATGCGCTGGCTCAGGCCGCCAAAGAGGCCGGGATCGGCGTGAAACGCAGCCAGATCCGGCGCATCTATCTGCGAGAAGGAGTGCGGTGGCGTCACCCCCATAGTTGGGGCACAAGCGATGAGAAGGACTTCATCCCAAAAGAACGGCGGTCGTCACCCACTACACCGAGCCGCCCGAGGGGTCGACGACCATCTGCACCGACGAGACTTTAGCCAGTAGTTCCACGCACCTTCCCCCAGCGCCCGGCTGGTCTGCCAATGGCCACCGCATCAAAGCGCCTCTGGATTACAGTCGTGGGCCTGAGAAGACCTGGGTCTATGGAGCGTTACGGGTGCGCGATGGCAAGGAGTTGACCAGATGTGCCGCTTCGCGCAACTCCAAGGGCTACATTGCCTCGCTGACCGACATTGAAGCCGACAATCCGACCGGGGATATCTTCGTGATTACGGATAATCTCAGCAGCCATAACAGCGCTGAGACCTGCGCTTGGCTGGCCGAGCACCCTCGCATTCACCATGTCTTCATTCCCAAAGGAGCCTGCTGGCTCAATCTGCAAGAGGGCTGGTGGCGCCTTTTCCGTCGCGATGCGCTGGCTGGCAAGAGCTTTGCCAACCCCGATGAGATTGCGCAGGCTACTCGCGTGGCGACCGCTCAGCTCAACCGGCGAGCTAATCCCTGGATCTGGGATCGCCCTGCCAAGGATCATCGGCACTATCGCCGCCTCTTTTCTTATCGCCTTTAAGGAACGCAGCAATCTGGACACCTGGTTGAGAAGAGTCTCTTCTGATACATACAGAGCACCAAGGTGTTTCTCTTTCAGCAAGCAAACCGCTTGCCACCGTTCTGGAATGGTCTCCTATATGATAGTAGTATCTTTAATAGATTCGCAGCAGGTTACAGACGCAGGTACTATTCCCTCTCTGCTCCGCGTTCAGCTGCGGCCGCACTACTTTCTCACAGCTGCTTAACACACAGGCCAACGCGCTCATAGCTGCTAGGTAATTCTGTTTAGTGGGTTCCCAGAGCGATGAGGGGAAGGAATTACACGATTCTGTCGATGTGCGCCTGCTCCCTTTGAGATATATCTCTTGGTATGGCAAGTAGCAGGAGTTCAAGTAGTAACAGAACCCCTACGGGAACTGGGACAGGAAAAACCGACAGTGCGGGAATCCTTGCAACGCAGTGAGATCGGAAGTGGAACGCGGGATGGCATATGCAGAGGAGAAATGCACTGGAAGGAAGAAAAGCGATGATTCCAAGTATGTATAGTAGTGAGCAGTTCATGATTGAGCATGTTCGGGAGCGGCAACGTGAGGCGGAACAGGAGCGGATGCTGGCCGACCTGCGGAAGCCTTATCGTGGCATTGTGCGATATCTCATTGGATGCCTAAGAATCTTCTTCGTGGCACCTGGGACAAGTAGGCAACACCTTGAGCAGCCTGATCAGCAGGCTGTTTGCAATTGTACGCGAGATAGCATGCCTTATAGAAAGGACACGATGATAAATCCACAGATTCATGCTGTAGAACAGCTTACCATAACGACACACCTTGAGACAGTCGATCTCGAAAGGGAGAGCCTTGTCCAGTGTGGCTGTACCCCTGAGGAAATTGTTGCCTTACTCCAGCTCAGGCAATGGTACCAAATGGGTGGCAGCGATCGCATTCAGATCGTGCGCCACTGGGAGTTCCTCAAGCTGCTGGTCAGGAGTGGCAAACTGGAAGTGTAATCGAGGAATTTATCATGATCAGCAAAACAGCATCGAGCACAACCTGGTCTGATACATTTGTGATTTCTATGTAACCAATCTTCCGAAAGAATGATAAATATCGATGTTACGACCGCTGCCCAGACTAGAATACAAAGAAAAAGATACTTCGATCTCCGAAGGCGTGTGGAGCGCAAACTACCGTCAGCTCACGCTCGGACTCATACTGATCATATTAGGACCAGCGTTCGAGACGCTGGCTGTTGCGACTATTCTCCCCAAGATCGTTGCTAGTTTGGGTGGGCTGAGTTTTTATGGCTGGTCTTTTAGCGCCTATATGCTAGCTACTCTCGTAGGGCTCATCCTGGCGGGTGATGAAGCCGACCAACGTGGTCCTGCACTGCCTTTCATAATCGGCGTAGTGTTGTTCGTCCTTGGCCTGGTACTGGCTGGTACTGCACCCTCTATGATCGTATTCGTACTGAGCAGGGGTGTGCAAGGTTTCGGAGCTGGTATTCTCGTCTCAGTTACCTATGCGTGTGTTGGACAGGGATATCCAGAGCAATTGAAGCCTCGTATGGTGGCAATCCTTGCAAGCGCCTGGGTAGTGCCGGGACTGATCGGCCCTGCACTTGCAGGGATCATCGCCGATTTTTTCGGTTGGCGCTGGGTATTCCTTGGCCTGGTGCTCGTGTTACCTCTAGGAACTGGCCTGGTGCTCCCAGCCTTGAAAAAGCTTACCCTTTCAAAAGAGGTAAGAGTGGCAAGATCACTGGATGTGCATCGTCTCTTAGCTACAACCGGTCTTGTAGCTGGAGCAGGAATGACCCTGGCAGGTTTACAGGTGCAATCTATCCCTCTTGCACTTGTGCTCATTCTTCCAGGTCTGGCAATAGGAATACCATCACTTCGTGCTGTTCTTCCAGCTGGCACACTGCGAGTAAAAGCCGGCTTACCCGCTGCTATCGCGACCATAGGCCTCCTCAGCGCAGCTTTCTTTGGTGGAGAAGCTTTTCTCCCTCTGACGCTGATCTCGATACGCGGTCAAAATACCATCATCGCCGGCATAGCCCTCACGGCTGCTACCCTGAGTTGGACTGCCGGTTCATGGGTGCAGGCGAACCTGGCGCCTCAACAGGGACGCCGCATGCTTGTCATGATCGGTTTGCTTATAGTTGCCGTTGGTCTTGCAAGTATCGCAAGCATCCTCATTCCTGGTATCCCTGCCATCGTAGCGATAGGAGCATGGGGAGTCAGTGGGCTTGGCATGGGCCTAGCTTACTCCACACTTAGTCTCGTTGTCCTGGAAACGGCCCCTAAAGACCAGGTAGGCTCTGCATCCGCATCAATGGAGCTTTCTTCAGTACTCGGAACGGCGCTTGGTACTGGTCTGGGAGGGGTGATCATCGCGTTTGCAGCAGGATCGGGTCGCTCACCAAGCTGGGGGATTGCCGTGATTGATATACTTGTGATTGCTGTCATTGGTTTCGCTATCCTGACTGCCATGAGATTACCAGGTCGACCGCCTCAAACCGAGGGCTAAATGATTGCCCCGGTAAAGGGCGACGCAAGCGTCCCCACACCACTCTCCACCTCCCCGCCCCCCATATACTATTTGGTAGAAGCAGAGAGCTTGTTCAGGGCAAGTGATCTGCTGGACTGGTGGACCCCGTGGGAGAACCTCTGTTTGCCCCCTCTTGCCTGTGCGCACCAGCGCCAGTGACCAGCTCGCGTAGACGGTTCCCCACCCACTAGAGCAGGAAGCGACGATTGGGCTTGCAACAGCTCCGGTGCTCGCACGAGGACCGAAGACTGGCGATCCAGCATGAGGTCACGCTCGCTCTGGCGTGGTGGGAGGTCCCTGGTGGTTCCAGCAGTGTGGTCAACCGACTGACCCATGGTGGTCAGAGAAAGCAGGTCGTATGAGTTCATCCGATGTCCTCTCCTCTCCGCTGGATGCGTCCAGTTTTGCCTCTGTGGTGGGCATTGATGTGGGCAGTCAGGCTTATGTCTACTCTGTCCTGCAGCCCGACAAGCGCACCATCGTCAAGCCCACGGAAGTGGCCAAGCACGACACGGGCTTCGTGCAGGTGCACGCGTCCCTCAGCCACCTTGCTGTGCCACCCCAGCGCATCTTGATTGGGTTGAAAGTGACCTCGCGCTACAGTGAAAACCTGTACCAGTTTCTCCAGGCGCAGGGCTACGTGCTGTGCTTGCTGCATCCACGCCAAACGCATCCGTTCGCGCAGCAACGCGGCCTGCGGGCCAAGACCGACCGCCTGGATGCCGCCACGATTGCGCGCGTCCTGCTGAGAGGCGAGGCGCGCCCTGGCTATGTGCCCGACGAGCTGATCGTGACGTATCGCGAGGTGGAGCGCTTGCACAGTCAACTGGCCCAGGGCAGCGCGCGCTCCCAGAACCAGATCCAGGTCCTGCTCGTCGTGCTGTTTCCCGAGTTTGTCCGGGTCTACGCCGATCCCTGCCGTCCGACCGCCCTGGCTCTCCTCATACCAATTCACGTTCTAAGAGACCATTCTAAAATGGGGGAAGGAGGTCAGAGAACGGAGACGCTCTGGGTCGGCTTCCAACTGGTTGAGTCCATCACACACCTTGTCAATCACCTCATCAAGTGAGGAAAGAGCCAGATTCGCGAGCTGTTTTTCGCGCAGTTCTTCCCAGATATGTTCCACCGGATTGAGCTCGGGAATGTAAGCGGACTGAGCAATGAGTCGAATTAGGATTTGGGAGAGCGCACAGCTTCTACCTCGCCGTTGTCGCTGGCTTGATACCAGCCCAGCAATGCCTCTTGTACACAATCCTCGGCATCCATGACGCTACCCAACCTGTTCTAAGCAATCGAAAAGAGTAACGATTTATACGCTTGAAAAACGTCTTTCTGCTGCATATTTTTGTCCCTTTGAGATCATCCCCTAGTTTACCATGGCATCATCGCCAAGCTGGCTGCTAGAGCTGTCATGATCATGCGATCGGCACTCCTAGCGCTCGCAAAGCATCCTCAGCAAGCTGACCTTCTGTTCCGACCCAATCACCTGCCACAGAGAGATTGCGTATGCCAGGAACAGCGTGCCGCGCCCTGTGGTAGGCGAACAAGCAGAGCAAGTGTGGGCGACCACGAATCGGCGGGCAAGGAGATCCGAAAGGCATCGCCCTTCGCTTTACGTCTGCGTTTGTGCCTGCTGTCTGGAGAGCAAGGCCCAAATGCCTACAATTGCACCAGCGGCTTGCAGGGGTAATTGTAGGTAGCTGGTGATGACGAAGAGGAGATGCCAGGGCTCTGGTCCAGGGTGGGCCACGTTATACATGCCTGGTAGCAGAAAGTGGTATATCAGGCCGTATAGGAGCGAGCCGAGCATTGAGAGCAAGAGCAGCAGCGCTCCCCAGCGAGATAGACGCGTGTTGTACATCATGAACAGGGCGACAAGCGGCAAGATCATGATGACGATGCCGATGAACAGGTCGTCAAAGATGGTCATGGGGAGTATGTGCAGGACGAAGTGTGCTGCGGAGTGCGCGAGCAGGACGATAGTGTTGAGTACTACTACCCAGGTTGCGGTAATGAGCGTGGCGCGTTTCACTGATTTTGTCTCCTGTTATTTTACTGCTTCTTGTATTGTTTTTGAACCCATTCGCTCCAGGTGATGGTACCTCTCCGCGGTTCTGAAGAGCAAGTATTGGAGCCGTGACGGAAGCTGTAGGCAGCTTTGCCTGGTAGCCAGAGTGGGATGACGAGACGGTGCATGCCCCGCTGCTTTAGCCAGATACGCAGCAATTGCCTTCCGGTTAACACCTCTGGTCCACCGAGGTCAGGGACACGACCACTCGGGCCAGCGGCAACGATCTCGCAGAGGCGGTCAGCGGCTTCACCCGGATCCAGGGCTTGAAATTGCAAGTCAGTGGGTAACAGTGCCACGGGCAGCTTTGTGGCCGCTTGCAGCACCCTATCAATCAAGGTGTGAAACTGGGTGGCTCTGAGTATGGACCAGGGAATACCGCTCTGCTTGATACGTTCTTCGGCCTCCAGTTTGGATTGGTAATAAGCATACTTGATGCGGTCGATGCCAACGATAGAGATGTAAACAACATGGGATACGCCTGTTTCACGTGCTTTTGCGAGCAGGAGTTGGGTGCCGTTGACATCGATTTGACGAGAGTGCATCGGATCGCTTGCTGCATGTACGATGATATCCACATCTGCAACGGCCTCAGCGAGCCCCTGACCCGTTTCGAGATTGCCCTGCACCCATTCTATAGCGGCAGATGCCTGAGTAGCGTGTTGCTCGGAACTGCGGCTCATGATCCGCACGCTGTAACTCATATTTGTCAGACGTTTCACTATTTCACGACCCAGCGCACCTGAGCCGCCGGTGACAAGTATCTTTGTCATAGAAGCCTTCATTCAAGATTCGTACATGAGACGGATACTCTTTGTGTTTGTGACAATCTTTCTCTCTTCGCTCCCCTGAGTTTGCGTCATCATTCCACTTCTGTAAAATACACCCAACAGCTTGTGGGTTGATGTATGATGGTAATGAGAGAGGCACTCAAAGCTAGCTACTCTGAGCAGTGGGAACCGGAGAACCCGGTGTAAAATATGGAGATCGACTCTTAAACCGTAAGTGGGGAA
>WNGG01011351.1_pt1 | contig 11398 bp, 10 predicted proteins | sample 5400661 | NCBI WGS metagenome assembly WNGG01 (sample SAMN13153372, study PRJNA577476) | soil metagenome | isolation source: 100 cm soil or saprolite under Garry oak tree replicate 1 | place: USA:California | collected 2016-06-15 | reverse complement strand
CAGCGCTGGAACTCGACGCAGAACCTGCCGAGAACGTTGTCGAAGCTGTGGTTTTCCTGCATCAGGACGACGACGTGCGAGATCGGCGAAGCGGCCGTGCTTGCGGCGCGACCACTTGGCATGGCGGGCATCGGCATCGAGATCGTTCCGGCGAGTACAACAACCGCAGGAAGCAAGTTTGAGATCCGGCGAAAGAGCCTGATAGGCATGTAGGCCTCCACCAGCGCATTTCGGTACGAGACGCGACCGGCGCGAGGGTGCCTCTTCCTGGCCGAGATCGCATGGGGAGAACTACCTATTTCTTGCCCGGCGCCACGAGGCGCCCGGAATCAGTGCTCGACGGCGAGCTGGTCGAGGGCGATTTCGTCGCTCGACTGGTCGAATGCGTAGTTGACGACCCTGGCCGGGACAACGTCGATCACGGTCTCCGAGGTATAGGGCGCTACCGCGACGATCTTCTCCATGACATACAGGTCAAGCGCCGTCCAGCACCGCGACTCGCGCAAACCTCCTTGCATGCACTCATGCATGCGTGCATCGAGGCTCGGCACGCTGTTCACCGCGTAACCCCAATTGCGGAGCTGTGCGGGCGTCGCTCCGACCAGGGTCTTGTTGGTCGCACCAATCGCAGCGCTCGCGAAATCGGCCGGGAAAGTGGACGACGCGCTCGCGAAATTCGGCCCCACCCCGACCGTCAAACCGAGTGGTATGTGCTTTTCCGGACTGTTGAGCTGGCCGGCCGTATCGGCCGGGCTCCGGACGTCCAGCGTGATGCCGATGCGGCTGAGGTCGTCCGCGATCAGGGCGCCGAGCCGCGGGAAGCCACCGAATAGCCGTGGAAACAGGGATGACCCACCCGGAATGGTCAGTGCGAGCACGTGCTTGCACTCCGGCGCGCCGCAGGTGCCGATGTGCTGCGGGTCGTAGCGCGACTGCCGCAGCTCCTGCATCGCGAGCTCGAGGCTGCCCTTTTCGTCTGGCGTCGCGTAGGGGTCGTAGGCGCTGAGGGCATCGTTCTCCAGGCTGTCGGGCACGTAGTGCGTGAGGACCCTTCCCGTCAGATCGCCACCGTGCGCCTCGATCAACGCACGCTTGTCGAGGATGTAATTCACCGCGCGGCGAACATGAATATCGTCAAAGGGCGGCACGGCGACGTTCATGCTGATCGCTCGCAGAAAATCTCTTGAATTGACTTCGACGCGGCCCAGGCGGGGATCAGCGCGGATCTTGTCGACCAGCCACGGCATGACCTGCGGCGGAGGAGACCCACGAAGAACGACGTCGGCCTGTCCGCGATCGATCAGGTCCGCGGCATCATCATCCGAGATGCCGATCGTGATCTCGATGCGATCGACATAAGCCGGCCGGAGCGGATCGGCGATCCGATTCCAGGTGGGATTGCGGACAAGGGTCAGAGACCGACCGGGCTGGAAGCCGCTGACCGGCGGCTGCCGGTCGGGAGGCGACGAGGAAGCGGCCATACCCGGTGTCGTGTCCGGTCGCGACCCCGAACTCTGCGGCGGCATCGCCGGGCAGCGGAGGGACGGGAGCCGTGTCCGAAATAGCGAAGCGATACGGGAGATCGCCCGTGATCTCGGTGAGATGGACCTTGAGGGTGTATGGGTCCGGTACCTCCAGGCCGGATATCGCGCTCGCGCGCCGAGTCCGGTAATCGTCAAAGCCCGCGATGGGCGAGAAGAAGTCCGCGCCGGTGTTCTCGACCCGAGCATCACGTTCGAGTGCCCGTACAAAATCTCCGGCCGTGATGGCGATGTCGCCCAGCGGAGGCGCGTAGTGAAGCTCACGCCGGAGATGGAATGTCCAGACAAGGCCGTCGCTCGATACCTCGGGGAGCGCGGCAGCGACGTCCGGCTGAAGGTCGGCCCCTCCGTCGCGGTACGAGTGCCCTGTATGTGAGACGAGGGTCCGGAGCAGGCAGCAGCGAAACAGCTCCGCCGAATCGAGTGTGCCGTTGATCTGAGGATCGAGGCTGTCCGGCGGACCGTCGGGGTTAGCCAGTTCCGAGCCCGCCCACGCCGGCATCACCACGCGCAAGGTCCCTCCGCGCAAAGCGGCGATGTCGGATGCGGCCGGCGGCGGCGCGATCGCGTGCACCGTCGCCCAGACCGAACGGTCGTCGGCCGCGATTCCTTCCACGGACCCATTCACGGTCGATGCCGACAGGACCGTTGAATTCACAGGATCGACGCGAGCGAGCCGCCCCGCCACGCCGTCGGCGACCCACAACGCCGAGCGCGTCACGGTTATCCCCGATGGATGCAGACCCAGCGGAATCTCGACGGCGGTATTGGTCCGTGGATCGATCTTGATCAGGAGACTTGATGGTTCACTTACGACCCACACCGCGCCGCCGCCCGTCGCGATCGCGCTCGGCTGGACTCGAAGCGCGATCGTCGCGCTCGTCGTGGCCGTCGCCACGTCGATGCGCGAGATGCTCGAGCCGACACCGTTGACGACCCACACCGCGCCGAAATCAACGGCGATCGCCTCGGGGCCGTCGCCCACCGGAATGCGCTCGGTCAACGTATCCGTGCGGGGATCGATCCGGTAGACGACGTCGTCGCTCTTGTTGGCGACCCAGACGGCATCGACCGCGTATGTGACAGCCGACAGCCCGCTCGAGAGCCCGATCGGTTGGCGGAACTGCTCGGTCTTCGGATCGAACCGCCAGAGCGACTTCTCGCCGAACGCGGTCGCGACCCAGACAGAGTCGGCCCCGAACGCAAGTCCCACCGGAGGCGCCGCCCCGGGAACGCCGTAGGACGCCCCTACTACGAGCGTTTTCGGATCGATGCGCGAGAGCGTCCGTGCCGTGTAGCTCAGCTCCCAGATCGCCCCGCCACCGACAGCGAGCTCGCTCCCGTGCATGGTCGTCGCCGCCTTTGCGACGACTTCTCCCGTGGACCCGTCGATCCGGACGACCCCGTCAGCGGATGAGCTGTCCGGAAGCGCCGATCGCTGGAATTGCGGCGCGTACGCGAGAATGGCGCCCGCGATGATCGCGGCGATCGCCGCGATCACCGGGGCGCGCCTCCACCTAAGAGCGATCTTCGACCGCTCGCTGGAGATCGCGGGCCGAGAGGCGACGGAATCGCGCGGCTCCTTGCGCTCCGCGGGCGCCGCCGTCGCGGCCCAGACAGCAACCTGGCTTCGCGTGTGGAAACCCAGTTTGTTGCGGATCTGCTCGACGTGATGCTCAGCCGTGCGCTCGGCGATGAAGAGGCGCTCCGCGATCTCACGGTTCGTAAGACCGTGCGCGAGGAGGCCGGCCACCTCTCGTTCGCGTCGGGTGAGCTCCGACGTCGCCGTCCTCACGGCGTGGCGCACATTCTTCTCCTCCCCCAGACGTTGAGCCCGTTCCCGGGCGAATCGTAGGCCGGGCCGCAAATGTCATTTTGTCGATCTCTCGTGCCGCTCTTCGTCGGTACCGTGGAGCCTCGGAAAGAGACTCCGAGGAGAACGATGTGCGCTACATGCTCACCTTCTACGCGATCGAGGACGAGTGGATGGCGCTTCCCGCGGCCGAACGCGAGGCTGGCATCGCCGCGATCGGCCGCTGGTTCGCGGAGCATGCGCAGTCTGGGAAGATCATCGAGGGCCGGCGGCTCGGCCGCGGGACAAAGACCGTGCGACTCGGTCGCGTTCGCAAGAAGGACTTGCCCATGGTCAGCGACGGCCCATTCATTGAGGCGAAGGAGTCGGTCGGCAGCTACGCGGTGGTCGAGGTGAAGGACGAGGAGGAAGCCATCGCGATCGCGAAGCGCTGGCCGGCAGGCGGCGTCGTCGAGGTACGGCCCGTCGCCGAATAAGACTCCGACACGAGCTCCTCGATGCGACGGGAGCGGGCGTTACGGCTGCGTCGGCGCTGTCGGTGACACCGTGTTCACGATCGCGCGCCGCGCGACCGCGATCGCAGCCGCGATGGCACCGGTGAGCGCGGCGACCAGGATCACCTTCGGCGTCGCCACGTCGAGCTGAAGCGCCACGACCGCGGCGACGGCCCCGGCGATGGCGCCTTCAACGAGGTCGCGGACGAAACGGCCAACCGGTGTGCCGAGCCAAGCGACGAGCTGTTTCACTTTCTCCGCCTAGACAGCGACCTTTGGCAAATCGGCGAGCGCCTCGCGCACCTTCTCCGCCGGGTACTCGTAGTCCTCGAGCTCGCCGTTCATGTAACGCTCATACGCACCGAGATCGAAGTGACCGTGCCCGGAAAGGTTGAACGCGATCGTTTTCGCCTCTCCGGATTCCTTACAGCGAAGTGCCTCGTCGATGACGACGCGGATGGCGTGGGCCGACTCGGGCGCCGGCAGGTAGCCTTCCGCGCGAGCGAACATCACCGCGGCCTCGAACGTCGGCCGCTGGTGCACCGCGACAGCCTCGATGAGCTTCTGCTCGTACAGCGCGCTGACCGCCGGCGCCATGCCGTGGTATCGCAGACCGCCCGCGTGGATCGGCGCGGGCATGAACGAGTGACCGAGGGTGTGCATCTTCACGAGCGGCGTCATCATCGCTTCGTCGCCGAAGTCGTAGACATACCGACCCTTGGTGATGCTCGGCGCGGCCATCGGCTCGACCGCGATGACCCGGAGGTCCTTCACCTTTCCCGTGAGCTTGTCGGCGACGAACGGGAACGCGAAGCCGCTGAAGTTCGAGCCGCCTCCGATGCAGCCGACGAGGATGTCCGGGCGATCGCCGGCGAGCTCGAGCTGCTTCTTCGTCTCCTGACCGATGACCGTCTGATGCATGAGGACATGGTTCAAGACAGAGCCGAGTGAGTACTTCGTGTCATCGCGCGTCGCCGCGTCCTCGACGGCTTCGGAGATCGCGAGGCCGAGGCTGCCAGGACTCTTTGGATCCTTCGCGAGCGCGGCCCGGCCCGCGTTCGTGTCGGGGCTCGGGCTCGGGACGACCTCCGCACCCCACGTCTCCATGAGGATCCGCCGGTACGGCTTCTGGTCGTATGAGACGCGGACCATGTAGACCTTGCACTCGAGGTCAAACATCCGCGCGGCGAGCGCGAGGGCACTCCCCCACTGACCCGCGCCGGTCTCGGTCGCAAGGCGCTTGGTGCCCTCCTGCTTGTTGTAGTAAGCCTGTGCGACCGCGGTGTTCGGCTTGTGGCTGCCGGCGGGGCTCACGCCCTCCCACTTGTAGTAGATGCGCGCCGGGCCACCGAGCACCTTCTCGAGGCCGAGCGCGCGAATGAGCGGTGTCGGTCGCCAGAGCTTGTACGCGTCACGGACGGGCTCAGGGATTTCGATCCAGCGTTCGCGGCTCACCTCCTGCTTGATGAGCTCCATCGGAAAGAGCGGTGCGAGGTCCGCGGGGCCTATCGGCTGCCCCGTGCCGGGATGGAGCGGCGGCGGGAGCGGCGACGGCAGATCGGCCTGAATGTTGTACCAGTGTGTCGGCAGGTCCTTCTCATCAAGCTGGAACTTGCGTTGCTTCGTCGTCGGACGTTTCGCAGTCGTGACAGCCACACCCGGCTCCCCCAGTCGTCGCGGATCCGCGACCGACAGAGCCTACCTCCGCGGCTGCGGGCCCGCGCGCCGGGCCGCAGAGCGCGGCGGCGTGCGTTTAGTGGCAGATGACAACACTTACACCGGTGTAGGTCGCGCTACGCGAAGGTCTCCGATGCGAAGACGTTCTTGAATCCGAACGCGCGGCATGAGCGGTTGACGATCACACGGTCATTGTTACCGCCGGGTCGTGCGAGCGCGTCGCGACCTATGCTCAGGGCATCAAGAACAAGACGTCCAAAGTCCGGAAATCCCCTCCTCGGCCCGCCGCGGCCAGACCGGCCGCGCCGAAGCCTGAGCCTGCCGCCGCGCCGCCGGTCGCCGCGCCACCAGTGACCTCCGGCGAGCTCCAGCGGCTGAGGGACGAGCTGCAGCGCGTCAATCAAGAGATCTCCAGGCTGGCACGCGCCACGCGCCCCGGGTCCGATCCTGCACGGCACTCGCAGCTGCCCGAGAAGCAGGAGCTTCTTGTGCAGAGGCTCGACCTCGAGAGAAAGATGAGGGCTATCTCCAAGCCGTAGCCCGCGCGGATGTAAAGCCGGCGATAAACGGCGCCGCGATGGTCGCTAACGTGATCGGGTGACTCGGCGGGGCTGGGTCTTGTTCGCGGCGATGGCCTTCATCTGGGGCATCCCCTACCTCTTCATCAAGATCGCGGTCGGGGAACTCACGCCGGCGACGCTCGTCTTTCTCCGCAGCCTGATCGGGGCGTCGATCCTCTTGCCCTTAGCCCTAGCGCGGAAGGACCTGGCGCCGCTCCGTCCGTACTGGAAATGGATCCTCGCGTACACGTTCGTCGAAGTCGCCGCGCCGTGGTTCCTTCTGTCCGACGCCGAGCGCCGCATCTCGAGCTCGCTCACGGGCCTCCTGATCGCCGCCGTCCCGTCCATCGGCGCGGCCCTCGCGGTGGTCACCGGCGGCCACGACCGGCTGGATTCGCGGCGCATCGTCGGGCTGATTCTCGGCTTCATCGGTGTGGCCGCGCTCGTCGGTCTGGACGTGCGCGCCGACGATCTCGGCGCGATCGGCCAGGTCGCCCTCGTCGCGCTGGGCTACGCGATCGGGCCGATGATCATCGAGCGGAGGCTCGGAAGCCTTCCCTCACTCGGCGTCGTCGCGGCGTCCCTCGGCATCACCGCGGTGGCGTACGCGCCATTCGGCCTGGCGCAGCTGCCTTCGACGCTTCCCTCGCCGTCGGTGCTGTTCGCCGTGGCCGTGCTCGGAGTGATTTGCACAGCGGTTGCGTTTGTCATGTTCTTCGCCCTCATCACCGAGGTCGGAGCGCCACGGGCGACCGTGATCACGTACGTCAACCCTGCGGTCGCGCTCGCTCTGGGTGTCGTGCTGCTGCACGAGCCATTCACGGTGGGGATCGCGATCGGCTTTGTGCTGATCGTTCTCGGTTCGGTGCTCGCGACGCGTCGCGCGTCAACTCCGTCCACGCACGTCTCTGTGGCCGGGGAGCGCGGTCGGCCCATTCGATCGCCAGAGTGACACGCGTGCTCGGCGCACGCGCCTTGAATCGCGCGCTTCTCGAACGCCAGCTACTCCTTCGTCGTTCGAAGATTTCGTCCGCGTACGCGATCGAACAGCTCGTCGGAATGCAGGCGCGAATTCCGAACGACCCGTACGTCGCTCTTTGGAGCCGGGTCGACAAATTCCGGACGGACGACCTCGCGGCCCTGATCACCGAGCGGGCGGCGGTCCGCATGACGCTCTTCCGCGGAACAATCCATCTCGTCACGGCGCGCGATGCACTGGCGCTTCGACCGAACGTTCAGCCCGCTCTCGAACGACTCTTCCAGAGCGGGACGCCCTTCCGCCGACAGCTCGTGGGAGTCGACCTCGATGGCCTCGTCAAATACGGTCGCACTCTCGTCGATGAGCGACCCCGGACCAGCGCGGAGCTCCGTCTGCTCCTTCACAAACGTTGGCCCAAGCGCGATCAAGATTCGCTGGCCGCGGCGATCGGCTACCTCGTGCCGCTCGTACAGGTCCCCCCGCGCGGAGTGTGGGGAGCCAGCGGTCAGCCGCGCCGGACGTCGCTCGAGGCGTGGCTGGGCCGTCCCTTAGGCAAGAGGCCGTCACCCGACGCGATGATCCTTCGCTATCTCGCCGCCTTTGGTCCGGCCACCGTCGGCGATGCGCGCATGTGGTCGGGCCTTAGCGCGCTGTCCGAGGTGTTCGAGCGCCTTCGTCCCCGTCTGCGGACATTCCGCGACGAGAGCGGCCGCGAGCTCTTCGACGTGTCCGAGGGTCCCCTACCCGATCCGGCGACTCCTGCCCCCGTCCGATTTCTACCGGTTTACGACAACATCGTGCTGTCGCACGCCGATCGCTCGCGGATCGTCCGCCCGTTTGACCCGCGGCGCGTGGGCCACATGCAAGGTGCGAGCTTCGGGAGCGTTCTTATCGATGGTTTCGTCGGGGCGACGTGGACGCTCAAACGCTCGCCAAGGACAGCCACGCTCCGTCTCGCGTTCATCGATAAGCAACCGAAGCGCGAGCGCGCCGCGGTCGAAGATGAAGCCGCCCGACTCCTTACGTTCCTCGCTTCAGATGCGAGCTCCCGTAGCGTGATGGTCTCCGAAGCCGACGCGCAACCTCGGACCAGTCCATAGCGCGAGCGACGCGCTTTCCGGACGCGACGGTCTCCCTGCCGGCGGCCGTCGACATATACGCGACCGTCGGCGCGATCCCGACCCGCCACAGCGTGAGGCGGTCCGCATCCCAGCAGGTACCGATCGTCGGATCGCCGCTCAGTGCGCCGCCCGTGTGACCCCGGCAGGCGGTTTCCACCAGAGCGAGCTGTGCAGCGCTGAATCCGAAGCGGCCGAGCTCGAGCGAATGCACGAGCGCCGCGCCTCGTGCGCCGTGCTGCGGATCGTCGTCGTCTCCGATCCGTCGCGCATCGTGGAGCAACGCGAAGAGGCAAACGACGATCGGATCGCACTCTCGCGTCCGCTCCGCGAGGTCGAGTCCGATCGATGCGACGTCCCGCCAGTGATCCTCGCCGTGAAAGCCCGAGCCGAGCGACGTCGATAGCGGCCGGACGAGCGCGAGGATCCGTTCGAGGTCGAGTGACGCCGGTTCGGACACTCTGTCTACCCTACCGGCGACCGCCGGCATCGGAGCCTTATCAGCCGCGGTCCTGATCGATCTCCGCGAGCTCGAGGTTGCCGCCCGAGAGCCACGCGCCGTTCGCTCCCTGCTCGTCGACGACTTGCCAGTTGGCGAATAGGCCGTCCCGCGTGATCCGATAGAAGCGCAACGTCCGCGTGACGGAGGTCGAGCGCTCCGGCCCGCTCGATGCCGCGGTGACAAGCTGCCCGTTGACGACAACCGTCACGATCCCATCGCCAAGGAACGTCGCCGGCTCGAAGCGGGATATGCGGACCGTGAGGTCGTCGAATCGCCGGGTCGTGAATACTTTCTTCGCGTAGCTCGCGTCGAGCCTGTCAAGCGAGTCGTTCCAGGCGTTGTCGAATGCCGTGATCAAGAACCGGCCTCCTGGCGGGGCGGCGTGCGCATATTGCTCGCCTGGCACGTAGCTCTCCCGCTGGAAGAACCAGCCCATCTGGTTCGGCGCCTCGGCCTCGAGCGCGAGCGCCGACCAGCGCGGTTGCTCACCGTCGACCCACCGAGCGAGCGCGGGGTCATATCCGTCGATCACCTTGTACATGCCGTGCCCCTGGTTGACGAAGCGCGCCTGCTGCGCGCGCTGGACGCTGCTCGTCTTCCCGTCGGCTGCCGTGATGCGATCGGTGTACGTGAGCGTGGCGTCGATGTACGCGACGCGACCCCAAGGCTTCGCGTACATGTGCAGGATCGTGAGCTGCCCGAGCTCGAATTTGCGCTTCTGATCAAACGGGACTCCCGCGCGGAGGGGCTGCCGAATCAGCTCCGCATACGGGCCCGGCGCGTACAGCGATTCGAAGAGCCCTTGGTTCGCGACCGGGTTACTTCGATATTGGTCGAGTGCCTCGAGGAACGTCGGCACCCATCTGCGAAGATCGGTCTCGGTGGTGGTTCGATACGGCCCGACGACCTCGATAAGCGGCGCGGCCGTCGCGATCGAGAAGGCCCGCGACACGACGCGGATCTCTGGGGGCAACGCCTGTGGCGATCCGGTGGGGATCGGTTCGGGCGTGCGGACGAGCGTCGTCGCCGTCGGCTCGGCGGTCTGCACGGCGGGGGTCGCCGTAACGATCGGAGCGCTCGATGCGCTCGGCGCGGCAGGTGAGGCGGTGCCACTCGGAGTGGCCGCCGGTGCCGTGCACCCGACTAAGACGATCACCGCGAGAGCCAAAGCGGAGATGCGTAATCCGCCTAGATCGACCGACCTTCCGTCGCCCGGCCGCAGCACGAACGCGCGAGCCACGTCAGCTCCGGACGGCAACCTTTCGGCCAGAGGCAGGCACCTTCGCGGCACGCGCCGGCCGGTCGCCGTTCTTCGACTGCGAAGCGCCCGCCGCACCGCACACGGTCTCGATGATGAGACGTGTCGTCACGTACGGGTCGGCGTTGGCGTTCGGACGGCGGTCCTCGATATAGCCCTTGCGGTCCACCGCGACCTGCCACGGGATGCGCACCGATGCGCCGCGATCGCTGACCCCGTAGCGGAACTCCTTGTACGAGCAGGTCTCGTGAAGGCCGGTGAGGCGCTCCTCGATGCCGAAACCGTAGTTCGCGATGTGGAGGTCGTGCCGCGTGGCGAGCGCTTCCGCGGCCGCGACACAGGCGTCGTAGTTCTCGCGCATCTCGTTCGTCGAGAAATTGGTGTGCGCGCCAGCGCCGTTCCAGTCACCGCGGACCGGCTTCGGGTAAAGCGTCGCGCTCACGCCATAGTCCTCCCCCACCCGGTAGAGGAGCCAGCGCGCGACCCACAGCTGGTCGCCGATGTCGGGTGCGTTCAGCGGACCGACTTGGAATTCCCACTGACCCGGCATGACCTCGGCGTTGATCCCGGAGATCCTCAATCCGGCTTTAAGGCATGCGTCCAGATGCGCCTCAACGACGTCGCGCCCGAACACCTCGTCGGCGCCGACGCCGCAGTAATAGCCACCCTGGGGCGCCGGAAACCCGACGTCCGGGAAGCCGAGCGGCCGGGAGCCTTCGAAGAACGTGTACTCCTGCTCGATGCCGAACCAGGTGTCGAATCCCTTGAACCGCTCGGCCATCTCGACGTTCGCGCGGCGCATGTTCGTCTTGTGCGGCTGGCCGTTGACGAGCATGACCTCGCAGAGAACGAGCTTGTCATCGCCACCGCGGATCGGGTCCGGGCAAACGAACACCGGCCGCAGCACGCAGTCCGACTTGTCGCCTGTCGCCTGCTGCGTGCTCGAACCATCGAATGCCCAGCGGACCTTCTGCGTCGGCTGGGTGCCGTCGATCCAGATGTATTCGGCTCTGTAGACGCCCATTGATTCCCTCACCTGCGGTTATCGGGACGCGTGCGGACTGACTGTAAGGGTCCGGCAAGTTGCCCGAAGGTGCTGATTTGGTTGTGAAACGGAAAGGTCCGGTTTGCGCCGTTGCGAAGGGTTCGCGGCACGTGGTGGCGAAGGAGCTACGCCGCGAATACGTCGTAGAGGGCGGCGAAAACCTAGCGGGCGTTTCCGCGCTTCTCGACGAAAAGCGCCCTCGCGCGCGCGAGGCGTGCGGAGTCCGGCCGGCGAGCTCGATCACGAGCTCTTCGATCAGGCTCGGACTCACGGCACATTCGAAGAGGATGGGCAACCCTTCTCGACGACCATGCGCGGTCACGATGAGTCGCGCCGTCGATCATCAGGATCGTTTCGCGCTCAACGGGCCGGAGCAGCGCACGATCATCGAACCGATCGGCTCCGTTGCCG
>WNGG01008361.1_pt1 | contig 11398 bp, 8 predicted proteins | sample 5400661 | NCBI WGS metagenome assembly WNGG01 (sample SAMN13153372, study PRJNA577476) | soil metagenome | isolation source: 100 cm soil or saprolite under Garry oak tree replicate 1 | place: USA:California | collected 2016-06-15 | reverse complement strand
AGCACGAAATTCGTTATAGCGAGCCAGGGTGACTTCAATCGCAGGTGATACCTCGCTTTCGCGAAGTGGTTTGACGATATAATTGACAACTCCTGCCTCTTTGGCACGTTCAACTAGTGGTTGATCCCCAAAGGCCGTTAGCAGTAAGACAGGGGCGATTTTTTCTTGTGTCAGCGTCTCCGCTGCCACTATTCCGTCCATATCGGGCATACGTATATCCATAATCACGAGATCGGGACGTATCTCACGAGCCAGATTAACGGCGCTTACACCATCGCCCGCCTCCCCAACGACCAGATAACCCTGTTTAGAGAGAATATCTTTCAGATCCATACGCTGGATGGCTTCGTCATCTGCGATTATTATACGTGTAGGCATAACGGCCTCCCTTTCATTTCAAAACCCAACCTAACTACTACCTCAATGAGGGCAAACTGGCTTGAGTAGCCAGGATAGAACTTCAATACTGTTCATTATTCAAAGTATACCATAAGAATACGGCTGAATGATTTATTTCTTGCGTTCGCGCTTCTGAAGATAGCGTTGCTGCTCGCGATACTCCTGGTAGAGATCGTCATCAGCGCCTTTTACACCCTGCTTCATAGTTTGTTGTGTATCTTTGGTATTCTCAGATCGGGAAGAGGATTGGCCTGACCTGGCACTTTGTCCCGTTGATTGACCACTCATCGCCCCAAGGCTACGAGGAATAAGATCGAAGCGTGCCAATATTACCAACAAGATAATCAATGTCAACAGGTAAAGAGCGGTTGATGTTGTGACCCCAAAAGACCCTATTTGGAAAAGCACTTTGTCCATGTGGTTAGAAACTAAGAAAGCTCTTTCATATTGCCCAACAAACATTGCAACAACAACATAGATAATCATTCCGTACAAGTACTTTGTCTTAAAGCCACCTTGCCTTGGTTGGACCTTTGCAGGAGCTGATTTTGGGACTACCTTGTCTGTGCTAACCTTGTCTGCGTTTGATTGAGATTGTGTGGGTTTACTATCTTTGGCTGCGCGACCATTTGCAGAAGTTGCTCCCGAATTGCGTGTTGCGCGGGCAATACGCGCAGATGCTTGATCAGCCTCCACAGTACTGTCATTTTCGTTCTTACCAACACTTGAAAAGAATTTCGGAAATCGTCGAGGATGTGCCTCCTCAACGGCTGTTGGGGTGGCAACTTCTTCAACTGGCAGTACAGTCTCACTTGTCACCTCGACTGGTTGATCCTTTGTTGCCAGATCGTTTGAGGAGGTAACCAATACGGGACGGTTCTTACTTGTATTCTTGCTACGTTTATTTTGCGCGGCTTTCTCTTGCTGCGCGTCTTGTGTTCCTGCGTTTGTTTCTTGATTCATTATTGATCTCCACGGGCTTCATTGAATTGGTCAAAAGACACCTGCTCATCAGCATAAGGGTTTTCTTGATCAGATGCAAGGTGATGGGTATTCGCTGGATTTATTTGCGGCGTTGGTGAGTTAAGGGAACTAGCAACCTGCGACTGCGGTTGTGACATCGATGAGTAAGCAGGTGTTGGCTGTTGAGGGTATGCTAGAGATGCTTCCTGAGACATAGAGTTTGAAAATTGCGTCGCAGGAGTAGTTGGAATCATCGATTCTGCTGCCGCAAGACCAGCACGTGCGATTTCATCATCACGGCCAGGAGCATTCCCACCGCTTACTCCAATACCACCAATGGTAGCACCACCCATGCGAATAGGCCATCCACCAGCAGCCATAATAAATTTACCCTGTGTCATTGTTGCCATACTCGAGGCAAAGCCCGGAATACTCGAGCCCCATTGAGCAACGGCATCGGTCGATTGATTAAACATCACTGCTGTGCTGGCCTTAGCAAGACTAATGTTGCCCGTAGCCCAACCGTATGGAGCCATCATACGCTCAAAAAGAACGAGGTGACCTCCTGCATCTACAATCGCGATGCTTACAGGGCTGCGCAACTCTAGCGCGCGCTTTTTGCTGGCTTCCAGAATTCTACGTGCAACTTCAATCGTTAAACTCAAAGGTTGCTCCTTTTTCGCGACGTTTAAAAAAGTCGCTCAATATTCCACACTTGCTATTGCTGCAAGTATATCGTATTGCTTGACTACTCACAAGGGGTACTCATATGAAACTGATGCGCTCCTTCCGCCACTCTAGTTTGCTGTATTTGTCCTCAACAAGTTTGTTCGCAAGTTCCCATTCCGAGTTGCTCAGGGTATCATGCACAAAATCTACCTGTAAAGCCGAACTAAATCCGATTTTGAAAGCCTCTGCCACTGCATCCCATGTTGCATAAGGAGCTAACGTATGCAATGGTGTCGTTTTTTCAGAATACAGAGCTAAAGCTTCTTTCCTGGCAGCTTCATTTGGGAAACGCAACATAGTGAAGAATTCGGCAGAGCAATCATCGAGTGGTAATGATCCTTGTTGAAGTAACGTGTCATCTTTCCACACTTGCGCGCTGCCAATAAGCTTAAAGCCACCACTTGCCAGGTCTGCTTGAGTTGACGAAGCGAAGCAAGCAGCGGAGGGATTTTTGCTCACTCGCCCATCACTTAGTTCAGCCTGGACACCGAGGAGTGTGAGTGCAGCGAGCAATCCTTGTGCCAGGAAATTGTAGGCAGCGATAACACCAGATGGTACACCAAAGCGTTTACTGATAACGATACTATAGGTAAATTCATCACGGTGGTAAACAGCTCTCCCACCGGTGGGACGGCGAACCAGGGCTACTCCACATTCCAGACACTGTTCGCTTACAATTTCTCGTTCGATACTTTGAAACCGTCCCAGTGAAATCGAGGGTTGAGACCAGCGGAATACACGTAGCGTAGGCGGTACTTCGCCTTTCAACTGATGGGTGAGTATAGATTCATCGATAGCCATATTCATAGCGGCATTGTGTACTTTTGTATTGAGGAAACGATATGTTTCGGACATCAATGATTCCTTATAATAATGAGGTTATTGTAAGCGTGCCGCTTTCCATTTTTCACGTTGATTTTCACGAACTTGCTCCGAAGTCGGTGTATACAGCGCTAAAAAGTTGTCGCGAAAAGCTGGATACATTCCTCCGATGATCGCTGCTCGCAATTGACCAGCCAGGCACAACATAAAACGTAGATTGTGAATAGTCCCTAATCGATAGTATAGTTGCTCTTCAGTACGCGCCAGGTGGTGTACATATGCAGCACTATAATTTCTGCATGTGTAACAATCGCAGTCTTCCTCGATGGCCTTATGCTCTGTGCGATAGCGTGCAGATTTGATGTTTATGCGCCCATACCTGGTAAATAGCCCACCATGCCGGGCTACTCGTGTAGGCAGTGCGCAGTCGAACATATCCATGCCGAGACCTACCCCTATTACAAGATCTTCGGGTGAACCCACACCTAAGAGGTGACGAGGTTTGCCCTTTGGCAATTCAGCGGTAACATACTTCAAGAGATCCCACATCTCTACCTTGGGTTCACCAACCGAGAGACCTCCAATCGATACACCGGGAAAAGGCAAACTGCCAATGAAACGGGCACTTTGCTGGCGCAGTTCCGGCTCAAATGCCCCCTGAACAATACCAAAGAGCGTTTGGTTCGATTGGTAGCCCTCTTTTGCAATACATGCTCGCTCTGCCCAACGGTGTGTGCGCTCCATAGCTTCTTTTGCTGCATCGTAAGTACAGGGATAAGCTGCACAAATGTCCAGTGGCAAAATAATATCGGCACCAAGTTCAAACTCGATCTGCATCACATTTTCAGGCGCAAGCAGGTGAGCAGAACCATCAAGATGTGATTTGAATGCAACTCCTTCTTCACTCAACTTGCGCAGATGTCCCAAACTGAATACCTGAAAGCCTCCACTATCGGTGAGGATTGGGCCATCCCAATGCATGAATTGATGCAGTCCCCCAAAATCGGCAATAAGTTGAGAGCCGGGTCGTAGCATGAGGTGGTACGTGTTGGCAAGAATGATCGCTGCTCCTGCCTCTCGCAACTCTTCGGGCGAGACACTTTTAACCGTTGCCTGTGTACCAACAGGCATAAAGATAGGTGTTTGGATATTGCCATGTGCTGTTTGAATCGTCCCTGCTCGCGCCCAGGACTCAGAACATTCTGCTTCTATAGTGAATGAAAATGATGACATGCTTCTCTGTGGTTCTGTTCTATCACATTTCTGAGCGCGTCCATTGCGCTCTATGCTGTTTATTGTCGCATATTCGTCAAGGAACGGTCGATTTATAAGAAAATAACATACTTTTTACCCACAAAAAGTGACTTCGTCGTGTGAATAATGCACATAAAAGTTATTTAAAAATAGGCACAATCTCTAATTCTGCGAACAAAACTATTGCAAATCACATATTTATGGTGTATGCTTGCATGCGGTATCCGATCTTGGTCTGGCATACAGTGCTCGTCCAGAACATTTAGTCCCGCGCTGCTAGGGGTGACAGACAACTGGTGACATCTGCTAAGATATGGACCCGGATGAATACCAACATATCACAAGGAGGTCCCTAGTTGAGTTTCGAAGACAAAACCCTTAGATGTCGCGAATGTGGAAATGATTTCACATTCACCGCGGGTGAACAAGAGTTTTACCAACAAAAAGGTTTGATGAATCAGCCTGGTCGGTGTCCTGAATGCAGGGCAGCACGTCGTAGTTCGTCTGGTTCAGGTAACCGTGATCGTGGCCCACGCGAAATGCACACAGTCATTTGTGCTGAGTGTGGAACCGAGACACAGGTGCCATTCTTACCCAAGAATGATCGCCCTGTTTATTGCAGCACGTGCTATGACAAGGTCCGAGTAGCACGAGACTAAGCGTTTCATCGCTATTCGGGTTTCCTGTACTAAACAAGTACCGGAGTGTTATTGACTGCCATCACATCCAGCTGTTTCTTGGATGAAGATAGAACGATCAAAACAAGGAGACAAGGCCAGGTATTATCGTGGCCTTGCTTCTTTTTTATTCTGTGTCCAGGTGAGCGTTTTTTACTATAAGGGACTTTATTACATAACCAGAGTTTGTTCCTGCTTGTGGTGTTATAAAACATTTATCCCTATTCGTGCAGCTTTACAGTTACATTGTCTTGATGTCATCCGTAACAAACAATACAAAGGAACCTTTACATATTATTGCATTGTAAACGTTTGTGTTCTAGACTATCGTCATAGGTATTATCAATAATTTAGAGGTTTTCCAATGATGGCCGTGAATCCAGGTGAAGAAGAGTCTCTTGCGTTCTCGCACGTGACTTTTGAAGACCTGTTGGCGGAGGTTCGCCAATACTTGACTCCACATGACATGGAGGCGATTCAACGTGCCTATTATGTTGCGAATCAAGCTCATCAGGGGACAATACGTCGCTCTGGAGAGCCTTATATCCAACATCCATTGGAAGTTGCGCTCTTACTTGCCGATATGCGTATTGATGCAGATAGCATAGTAGCGGCCCTACTACATGATGTTGTTGAAGATACTGATTTTACCTTAGATGAGTTGCGGCAACAATTTGGGGATGCGGTTGCAAATATTGTAGATGGAGTCACCAAATTCGATACTCTTGCAGGCAAGCCAATTGCGCCAACTGACGAAATCGGAGCAATAGAGGTGACTCGCCCAGAGACTTATCCCCTATCTCTATCAGTGAATCCTGGGGTATCAAGTACATCTGAACAGTTTGAGCAAAAGCAGCGCTTCGCACGTGACTTGAAAAGACGCCAACGTTCTGAGACAGTGCGGAAAATGCTGCTGGCCATGGCTGAGGATCCGCGTGTAGTAGTACTCAAATTAGCAGACCGATTACACAATATGCGAACTCTCAGTGTAATGAATCAGGCGCAGCAGCAAAACAAAGCCCGCGAGACACGAGAGATTTATGCGCCACTCGCCAGACGTCTGGGCATGGCATTGGTTCAGGCGGAATTGGAAGACCTGGCTTTCAGCTACCTGGAGCCTGAAAAATATACCGATCTTGCTCACAAAGTGGCAAAAGAGATACAAAAGCGTCAGCCTACAATCGATCAGATTTGCCAGGCGTTACAAGAAGAGATGCAGAAGGCGGATATTCACGCAGAGGTGCATTCCTGGCAGAAACACCTGGCCAGTATCCATCGTAAATTAGAGCAGAGTGGAGATGAACTCAGCCAGATACATGATCTTGTCTCATACCGTATCCTTGTAAACACTGTTCAGGATTGTTACCTGGCCCTGGGGCATATCCATGCATTATGGCGTCCAAAAGATGGAAGAATAAAAGACTTTATCGCTACACCCAAGTTAAATGGATACCAGTCCTTGCATACGACAGTGTTTTGTCTGGATAATCAGCTTACGGAAATACAGATTCGCACGCATGAGATGCAGCGTATTGCTGATTATGGCATAGCCAGCTATTGGTACCTCAAAGAACGTGGAGCAGCACGACTCTCAACCCGTGAAATGATTGCCTGGATAGAACAATTACGTGAGTGGCAACGTGAACTGCCACAAAACGCGGATGAGTTTGTGGAAGCAGTCAAAGGTGATATCTTTCAAGAGCAGATTTTTGTGTTTACTCCTAAGGGGGAAGTGAAAGATTTGCCACGTGGTTCAACTCCATTGGATATGGCATATCGAATTCATACCGATATTGGCGATCATTGTGTAGGCGCACGTATCATTACTAATTTGGATGAAGGCGGTCGCCTGGTAACACGTATTGTCCCCCTCGATTATGAACTGAAAGGTGGCGAGATTGTCGATATATTGGTGAGTGAAGAGGCGCATCCAACACGCGATTGGCTCTCATTCGCTCGAACCGCAACCGCTCGCACAAAGATACGCCGCTACCTGAAAACATACGAACGTGAGGTAAACCTGCAATTGGGCCGTGAACGGTTGGATTTAGCGCTGAAAGCTGTCGGAGCATCAGGATTACGAGTAGTGCACGATGAGGATCTCTTACATTTTAACTCGGCAAAAAAATACAACTCAGTTGATGATCTGTATATAGCATTAGGTCGTGAGGACATAGCGGTAGGAGAAGTGCTTGAGTATCTTACACCACTTCTGCAGAGGCGTGGAGAGATAAAGCCAGAAGCAGAAGCTTTAATAAATGGACATCACCAAAGTAGCATTGGTGAGCATGAGACTTCACAGGCATTTGTTAAATTGGCAAATTGTTGCTGCCCACTCCCTGGTGATTCTATTGTGGGTTTCCTGAATCCAAATAAAGGTATCATGGTACATCGCAGTGACTGCCGAACGCTGCGTCGTTACCGTGGACACGAGGCTGAGCGTTTGATTGAAGTCAATTGGTTGCAAATTGAGCCTCAGCATTACCTGACACCGATCATCATTATTGCTCATGATCGGGCAGGTCTTTTACGCGACGTAGCCGCGGTCGTTGCTGATGCTGGAATCAATTTGACTGCAGTAGCTTCAACCACCAATGCCTCATTGCAAAAAGCTGTGATTACAGCCACGTTAGAGATTACTGCCATAGATCAAATCGAGCCGATCTTTGAACGACTACAACAGGTCAAGAATGTAGTAAGTGTTAGCCGCGATCTTGGCCGCAGAGACGGATAGATGCTTATTCTATATACTTGATATATTGGAAACTTTTATGATACATACGTACTCAGATACACAATTTTCATCGGATGGGGCCACTAATAAGCAGGCACAACAGTTACTCGAAATTGTACAGTATATGCCTCCTGCTGAAGTCGAACAGGTTTCGCGAGCGCTTCATCTTGCGCGAGAAACCTGCGAAGGTGTACGGGGTGAGCGCACTATCCCTCCTTTAGAGCACGCCCTGGCTGTAGCAACCATTCTAGCGCAAATAATGCATATTGACGCGGTTGGTGTAGCATCCGGGCTGGTCTTTGAAGCTGTTGATTCGGATCTTCTTTCGCTCGAACGTGTGGAAACTACATTAGGAACTCCTGTCGCGCGTGTTGTAGGGAGCATGTTGCGCATGAACATACTGGAGCGCAAAAAGCGTGTTGGGGCTCAATTGATTACTCCTGAGAAGGCTAGCGTGACTAATAGTGTGGCTGCAAGTGAGAGCGAAAGTAACCGTGAGCAGAAGAAGCAGCGCATACGCGAAGCCTTGCGTCGCCAGCAAGCTGAGACTGTCAGGAAGATGTTTTTCGCCATGTCAGAGGATCCCCGCGTGGTGTTGCTCAAACTGGCCTACAGATTGCATGCAATGCGTATGGTGTCTGCACATACGTCTTCCGTGAGTCAACAGGAGATGTTGACGATGGCCCAGGAGACACGCGAAATTTACGCGCCTCTGGCTGGACGACTGGGAATGTCGCTTGTGGAGAGCGAGTTGGAGGATCTGGCGTTTGAAATCCTTGAACCGGACAAGTTTAAGTGGGTGCGCAGTAAGGTGGAGGTAGAGAGCAAACAATGGCGTTCGTACGTAGATCAGGTCTGTGCGATCTTAAGCGAAGAAATGCAGAAGCTTGGTTTACACGCTGTAGTCTTCGGGCGAGTTAAGCACCTGTATAGTTTTTATAAGAAACTACAACGCAATGCTGGAGATGTTGAACGGTTGGAAGATCTCAAAGCTGCTGCTGATTTTAGTCAGATCCACGATATTATAGCTTTCCGTATTCTGGTAGATTCGACGCCTGATTGTTATGTAGCGCTGGGACATGTACATAGCTTGTGGAAGCCAAAAGACGGACGTATCAAAGATTTTATTGCAAATCCTAAACCAAACGGCTATCAGGCATTACATACGACTGTTTTCTGCCTGGATGATCAGCTTGTAGAAATTCAGATCCGCACTTTTGCAATGAATGAGTTAGCAGAACATGGTGTAGCAATGCACTGGCATTATAAGGATGTCGGCGACCATGCTACCGCTTCTGCTAAAGAATTGCTAACCTGGTTACGCCAGCTCACAGACTGGCAACGAGAATTACGGTCTGCCACTGTCAATGATACCGAATTTGTCGAAGCCGTCAGGGATGAAATTTTCCAGGAGCAGATCTTTGTGTTTACTCCTAAAGGTGAGGTCAAGGATTTGCCAGTCGGTTCGACTCCGCTTGATTTTGCTTACCGCATCCATACGAAAGTGGGAGATAGATGTGCTGGAGCACGCATTATCACCGAGAGCGGTAGCGGTGATAATGAGCGGCTTGTGACGCGCATGGTTCCCCTGGACTACGAGTTGAAAAGCGGTGAGATTGTCGATATCGTAACGAGCCGTACGGCACATCCAACTCGCGATTGGCTGAATTTTGCCCGTACTGCAGCGGCGCGGAGTAAAATTCGACGTTACCTCAAAATACATGAGCGTGATATCAATATTCAGATTGGGCGAGAGCGGTTGGATCGTGAACTCAAAGTGATGGGAGTTCGTGGTGTCGACATGCTTACTGAAGAAGCACAAAACTGGTTGAGCCATGAGTATCACAAAGAGTCATTTGAAGGTGTATTGGCAGCAATTGGATGGGATGACATTCGCCAGCATGCCGTTGCGGTGAAACTCATCGATTTTTGGCAACAACGCGAGCAAAGGGACGGCAGAGATGTAAAAGACGAAGATGAACCACTTACACTCCCCGGAATTAGCAAACAGATGGCTTCGGCTCATTTGCAGGTGGCAGGTGTCAGCGGATTGTTAACCAGTTTGGCGAATTGCTGTTGCCCAATACCCGGAGATGAGATTGTTGGGTTCATTAGTCGCGGTAAGGGCGCTATTATTCACCGTGCAGACTGTAAAAATATTGGCCGTTATCGTGAACGCGAGCGCGAACGGTTGGTAAACGTGAGTTGGACAACGATGGCCTACCAGCATTACCTTGCTCCTGTGCTGATTACTGCGCGTGACCGTTCAGGGTTGATTCGTGATATTGCCACAGTTGTCTCTGAAATTGGGGTCAACATGGCTTCAGTAAGCTCAAATGTCAGTATAGGCAAGGAGACTGCAGTTATCAGCGCTACACTAGAGATCGACGGCCTGGAGCAGTTGCAGCGTGTGTTCGCTCGACTTGAGAAGGTCAAGGGTGTAATGCATGTCGAACGCGATTTAGGGAAGAGTAAGAAGCGATAAAACCAGGGCGTTTGTATCAAAGGTACAAACGCCCTGGTTTTATTTGTATTAGCCGCGTAGTCGCTCTAATACAGGTGGCTGGCGTAATTTAGCCAGCGCTCCTGCCTCAATTTGTCGCACACGCTCGCGTGTAATGCCTAATTCACGCCCCACTTGTTCCAATGGATGCGCCTGACTATTGCCAAGGCCAAAGCGTAACTGTAAAACAAGGCGCTCACGAGGAGTTAATACGGATTCGAGCACGCGCTGAACTTCATCCTTTAAAGTCTGAGTTGTAGCTACATCCTCAGGTGATGCAGACTCTGTATCGGCAAGTACATCTCCCAATTCTTGCTCCTCGTCCTCGCCAACAGGTAACTCTAACGAGATCGGAGCGCCGGGAGCCGCTTGTAATTCAACCATGCGAATAGGATCCAAGCCTGTTGCTTCTGCCAACTCCTCCTCTGTAGGTTCGCGACCAAGCTCCTGCAAAAGGCGCTGACGTTCTCTGCGGATGCGGTTTAATGCGGTGTTTACATAGACTGGAAGACGAATAGTTCGACCTTTATCAGCAACGGCTCGACTAATTGCCTGACGGATCCACCACGTAGCATGGGTGGAGAACCTATGACCACGCCGCCAATCATAGCGCTGTACAGCGCGAATCAAGCCAATATTCCCCTCCTGGATGAGATCGAGCAGGGTAAGACCACGTCCAACGTAGCGCTTGGCAATGCTCACTACCAGGCGCAGATTCGCCAGAATGAACTGTTTCATTGCTTCACGGTCACCCATTTCAATGCGTTGCGCAAGCTCGATTTCGCGTTCGTGTGTAATCATAGGCACGCGCCCAATCTCACGAAGATACGTCATCACCGCGTCTGATTCACCAACATCGGTCGAATTAACAGCATTCTCATCTTGATCTTCGGAACGACGTCGGCGCATTGGAACACGCCTGATAGGGGGTACATCATCTGCTACGATTTTTGGCAAAGCCAGTACAGAGGTATTTTCAAGGTCTGGTGAGGTCGGCGATTGAGTGGGATCTTCATGTGTATTTGCCAATTCTTCTAATTCAAGAGGAGTTGTGTCCATATTTGCGATATCTTCTTCAAACTCCTGTTCGTCCTTGCCAACGTTCTCTATGTCTTCCTCGTTATATTCAAGATCTTTTGTTAGCAACCGATCGACAATTTCGCCGCATTGCTTGGTAAGATCGGTATTTACTGTGTCTGCATTATCCGGAACAAGTGGGGTTCTTGTCGTGGCATTCTCTAATTCAATCATTTTGCGCCCTCCATGAACAGTAGCATCTTAAGCAGCAAGATAGCAATCTCCTCAGTCGGTTCGATC
>WNGG01008356.1_pt1 | contig 11402 bp, 8 predicted proteins | sample 5400661 | NCBI WGS metagenome assembly WNGG01 (sample SAMN13153372, study PRJNA577476) | soil metagenome | isolation source: 100 cm soil or saprolite under Garry oak tree replicate 1 | place: USA:California | collected 2016-06-15 | reverse complement strand
CCGGTAGTCATCCAGGGTCTCTTTGCGCCGGCTGTGCCATTCACCCTGACCGGATTCAACGAGGCGTTGGATAAGGGCACGCCGATCGGTCTCCTCCCCACCATGTTCTCCTCGCGCCGCCGCCAGCCCTATCTCCAGAGCTGGACCCTCAGCATCCAAAAAGCGCTGCCGAAACAGATGCTCGGCGAGGTTGCCTACGTCGGCCAGCACGGTTTGAAACTGTCCAAGCGCGTGGAACCGAACCGCCCGCTGCCAAGCGCAACCGACACTCGTCCGTTGGACCAGCGGCGTCCGTGGCGGAATATCGTGATCGTCCTCATGGATGACGGTATTGCCCAGTCCCATTACAACGCCCTGCAACTGTCGCTGCGCAGAACGACGGCCAATTTCAGCTTCATCGCGGGCTATACCTATTCCAAGGACACAGCCTGGGACGATTACGGCCCCTGGAAGAACTACGCATTGTTCGATCCAGGTAACAGCCGTACCAACTGGGATGTCCCTCACAGGTTTTCGTTCAGCTGGAATTACGAGATGCCGCATTTGGCTGGTCAAAATGCCCTGGTCCGCCACGGTCTGGGAGGCTGGCAGTTTGGCGGCATCACCTCCATAGAGAGCGGCACGCCTTTCGGCATCGGTATGTCGGCGGACCGTTCCAATACAGGGACCGTGTTCACCAAGTACCCGAACCGGCTGCGCGATGGGAGCCTGCCCGGCGATCAGCGCACGCCTGACAGGTGGTTCGACACTTCGGCCTTTGAGCTGCCGCCATTGAACACATACGGAAACGCGGGTGCCAACATCCTGGATGCCGATGGGCTGATCAACCAGGACATTGCGCTCATCAAGAACTTCGCTCTCCGGCCTCTGGGAGAGGGGGCGCGAGTGCAGTTCCGCGCCGAGTTGTTCAATGCTTTCAATCATCCGAACTTCCGCGGCCCGTCTTCGAACGTCCAAGCCAGCACCTTCGGCGTGGTCAGTTCCACGCTCGATGCCCGCATCATCCAGTTCGCTCTCAAGCTCCATTTCTAAAAACGAGCGCTGGCGCCCTTGGGGGCCGGCCCCGTCGCGGGCCGGTCTCCGTCCCTCTCTATTCTGGCGGCCTCCGACTGAGACTCACCGGCTGCCGTTTGTGCGAGAGGCTCGTGCGCGGGAGTTGCGATGCGCCTGGCCAGATCGGGCTCACGCAGCGTCCCATGGCAGAAATCGTGGACTCCAGCGGAGCCATGATAAATTGTGACAGACACCATACATTCGGGAGGTAGGGAATCCCATGAGAGGTAGGGTACAAAGACACAAATTCAGCCTGTTTCTGATTGGTGCGGCGGGACTGCTTCCCTGGGCCCTGGCCGGCCAGGGCCGGGCAACGCAGGACATCGTCATGGATTCAGGCGAGGAAAAGGTCACTATAACTCAAGACGAGCTTGAGAAGGGGCAGAAGGTCTTCGAGAAGGAATGCGTCACCTGTCATATGAAGACCGAGCTGGTTGCAAAGAACCCGACCATGGACCTGACCGATGGAAAGTGGAAACATGGCGGCAAGCTTTCTCAGATCGAGCACACGATCCGAGAAGGGATTCCCGACACCGACATGGCGCCGCTGAAAGAAAAACTCTTGCCCCGTGAGATCAGGTACGTCGCCAAGTATGTCGTGTATCTGAACTACGGAAAAGAAGGGCAGAAATAAGGGGGGGCCGAGCGAGTGTCGCTGACTACGATCCTTCTCGCTGCCGTCCTGCTAAGCTCCGCCTCGCCGGGTGACGAGGAAAGGAGCGTCGAAGGGACCCTCGTCGATCAGAAGTGCGCTCCTTTCTACCAGGAATCGGCAGCCGACCTTCCTGCCCATGGAAAGCGTTGTGCGCTCGGCTGTAGGGAAAGCGGCTACGGGGTGATGGTTGGAAGGAAGTACATCTCCTTCAACTCCCAGGGAAACCGCCTGGCCGAGGAGTGGCTCGAGAAAACGACAAAAGAGACCGATCTCAGAGTTGTCGTGATCTTCGTCCTCGACAGCGCCAGCCAGAGCTATACGGTAAAAAGCATCAACAACCCCCGGGAGTAGCGGGGCGATCGTTTCTTCGGGACCACGGCGAGTTCGATCTTCTGCCTCGTCAGGTAAGCTCCACATCCCTGTCGCCCAGAAGGGATGCGATGGGGATCGAGCGTACGGCCTTGTCTAAATCCCAGGAAATCGTAAATGTGTCGGCTGCCACGATGCGACCGCGGGATTCCTCTTTGGGCCCGGGATTTGTCGGCGAAACCGAATCCCATCCAGCTCCATGTAGATCTCGATGTGGATCCCTCGAAAGAGCAGGAAATGGTGAGAATTTTTCGCAACATCTTTCGCCCCACTATCAGCAAACAGCCTGGCTTCATGGAAGTTAAGTTGCTGAAGCTTCGCGAGACCGGGTCTGGCGCGAGACCGAAAATTATGAGCTACCGGCTGGTTATCAGCTTCGACACCGAGGAGCTCCGCAAGCAGTGGGTGGCTACGGATGACCACCAACGCATTTGGCCCACGATCGAGAGAACCCTGACGGGAAAAAAAGTACAGCCCAGTCCTATACGATGTAGTCTGACGGGTCTTCGTGCTGGTTGCCGTGGACGTTGGTGGGATGAACGACCAGGCGGGTGTCCCCCAGACTGTTCGCTCCGGCTTCTCTCTGATTTTCGACACTATCCCTCGTCTTGCCGTTCTCCTGGGAATCGTTTCACCACCAACCTGCGGGCAGATTGCACGTCCTCCGTGTTTCGAGCGATATCCGCCGACCTGGCTAGCTTAGCTGAAAAGAGGCTGGAGGCGCCGAGCGGATTCGAACCGCTGCATAAAGGTTTTGCAGACCTCTCCCTTAGCCACTTGGGTACGGCGCCTCAGTATCACAAGGCAGGAATCTTTTTAGCTACTTTCGGCGACAATTTCAAGGGTTTCCCGCATCGCATGATCATCAACCAGCCAGGATTCGCGTCGTGTCCGCGCCTCCAGCAGTGTCGGCTTGGACGCCTGAGCCGACCAGACCTCGATTTGGCCACAGAGCCACGGAGAAGTCTCTGTGTCTCCGTGGCTCTGTGGCTGAAGATCTGATTCGAGTTAATTCGTGGGTCAGGTCGGATTCATCCGCGTCAATCGGCGTGCATCTACGGTTCCGTACCTGCAGAATCAGGCTCCAATTTCCAAAAGGGTGGCATCAAGGGGCAAGATATCCTCGGCATCCATCGAGGATTCCTGGCGACACGTATCCTGGATTTTGCGCGCCTCTTCAAGATTCTCAAAGAAGACGTCGAGTATCTGGGGATCGAAGTGGGAGCCACGGCCTTTGAGCATTGCTTCGCAGGCTCGTTCGTTGCTGAGGGCCTCCTTGTACGGCCGCGGGGTAGTCAGAGCATCAAACACATCCGCAACAGCACAGATACGCCCGTACAACGGGATCTCTTCTCCGGCGAGCCCATAAGGGTAGCCCGTACCATCCCACTTCTCGTGATGGGAAAGGGCAATGCTCTCCCCTGCTTGCAGGAGCTTCGAGAGAGAGCCGTGTAGGATACAAGCGCCGATGACAGTGTGGCGTTTCATAATGGCCCATTCAACCGGATTGAGCTTGCCGGCCTTCAGCAGGATGGCGTCAGGAATGCCGATCTTTCCCACATCATGCATCGGACTGGCATAGCGTAGGATCTCCACCTCGCCTGGAGGCAAGTCGAGGCTCCGGCCAATAAGGGCACAGTAGTGGCTCATGCGTTGAATGTGAGCTGCCGTGTTCCCGTCTTTGTATTCTGCCGCCACAGCCAGACGTTGGATGGTGTCGAGGTGAGCGTCGTAGGCGCTCCGTTGAGCCTCAGCCATGGCCTGCAACGCTTGGTGGAGATCGGCCGTGCGCTTGCGCACCGTTTGCTCCAGGAGGGCTTGATTCCTCCTAAGCGCGTCCCGGGCTTCCTTCGTCTTCAGCAAAGACGACAGACGGACTCCGAGTTCTGTCAGGTCGACCGGTTTGGAGATAAAGTCATTTGCGCCCGCTTCGACCGCACGGAGCCGGGACTGTTTGCCGGACAGAGCCGTCACCATAACGATCGGGATCTCGTCAAGATCCGGATTATTGCGAATTTGTTTGGCCACTTCGAAGCCGTCCATTCCGGGCATCGTCGCATCCAGAAGTACGAGGTCTATCTCCAGCTTCACCTTGGCCAGCGCTTCGATTCCGTCCCGAGCACATTCAGACTCGTACCCTAAACAAGACACCATTGAGGCCAGCGTCTCTCTGTTGGGCTCTTCGTCATCTACGATTAAAATCTGTTTAAGGCGGTGCATCAATTTACTTTTTTCCCTATCCAGGGCAGATTCAGCTCTGACACCCTTGAAAATGGGCACAGAATGCAGTCCTGTACCCTTAGGAACCGGAGGGCTCTTCTTGATCGTCCCGCCGAGTCCGACACGTTAGACGTGAACTTGAGACTTGGCGCTTATTCTCCAGAAGGAATCATGTGAAAGTCCGTGTCCCGTAGACTTGATCGGCAGGTTTGTACTCCAATTAGCAACCTTTCGGGGACAAAATTCGACCCTGGGCGCACCGGAACCAAGGAAACGACTCCGGCACTGATCGACTTCTGGACTTAAGCTCTTCGACTTGCGGAGGTTAGGATGGAGGTCGAAACGGAATTCGACCCCGCGCTTTCAACCTTGGCAATGCCTCCGGCAGCACAAAGCAGGCAGGTGAAACGTCAAAACACCGGCGCATGGCCGTCTCGGCCATGACCGGCTTAGATCCCCACTTCCCACGGGCGGGACACCCGTGCCACGAGCCTGATGCAAATTTGACCGAATTGTGACTTTGTGCGCACCAAGAAGACACCGGCTCATGGTTGGCTCGATTCGAGGTCGGAAGTGTATTGGTTGATTTTATCCTCGACGGCAATGACTTCTACGTCGATGGTTTGGGCGCCGAACAGCGGTTTCAAGGCGGCGCGCGCCGCATCCAGAAGCGGCAGCGCGGTTTCAGAGAGACGTAAAATGACGGTGCCATCGGCGCGCTGGTGCAGACCGAACTGCGGAATAGGAAACTGGCCGAGAGCATGCGTGACATCGATATTGTTGATCCATTCTTCGCTTTCCGTGCGAAACCGAACAGGTGGCCGGCCGGATAGACCGGTCAGCACTGGCGCCTCTGGGCTGAAAGAAAGCGAAGCGTAATCACCAGTGCGGTAACGCAGCAACGGCAGGCAAAAATTGAATCCACCGGTAAGCGTGATTTCGCCTCTTTCGCCGACGTTCACCGGATGCCCGGCCTTGTCGAGGATTTCGACGTAGAGCATCGGTTGCAACAAGACATGACCGCCGACCGCCGGATCGAACACGGCTACCGGACCTGCTTCGTTGAGCGAGTAGACGTCGAGCACGGGACAACCGAAGCGTTCCTCGAGACGTCGCCTCAAGCCGGGCGACAACATCATCGAGACCGAAATCAAAGCGCGCGGCCTCGCCGTGATCGGCAGGTTTAGAAGCTCAGCAAACGAAATTGGATCGCCCCCATAGACTTCTGGCGCCAGCGCGTCGAGATATCGCGCCCGGTCATCGGGGTCGCGCCAATCGTTCGGATGCAGATTGATCTTGGCCAATCCTGATTCGTCCATCGTCGGCGTCACCGACACATACGTGAAGCACTTGCGCTGATGGCCCAACAGCACGACACCCACTTGTCCGCCCCCGTGTGTGAGGTCAACGCCGAACCTTCGCAACGCCCGTTTGTGAAAAGCGAGATAACGACCGGCAACCATGGGGTGCGAGGCGATAAGCATGGGATGGCCGGAAGTACCGGTAGTGCGGAAATTGATGAGCCGATCCAATTCGACCGAATCAGGAACGAAACGGGCGATGTCGGCGGCAAAATCGGCGCGCGATACGGTTGGTAGATCTTCAAAACGCGGCGGGGGCGAGCCGAGCGCTCGATAGAACGGAACGTCTTCAAAAGTACGCGCAACAAACGCTGTTGCCCAAGACGGCATGCAGCCCCGCGACCAACCCACAGCGGCTTCCAGGACTTCGCGTTCAAAAATCCGCAGCGCCTCGATATCCGCCGCCGTGAGGCGGTTGCCGCTTTGATTGCGATAGACGGGCGCGGCGGGATGCTCGCGCATGAATTCGAGCATGCGCCGCCCCGCTTCCGTAAGCGTAGGGTAACGATCGTGATCGGTGACGAGGTCGCTCATTCGCGCGTCCACTTGTCGGCCGATTCTTCGGCGGCCTTCTTGGCCAACGCCTCGCGGATGGCACGCGCGCGGCGCTCGGCGGCGCGACTCGCTTCCAGCAGACGGCGGCGCTCGGTACTGCTCAGGCTGGAGAGCCGATCTGTGGCTTGCGCAATGGTCTCGCGCGCCGGGCGATAGTTGAGACGCGCCAATACCACGCGCGCAAGCTCTTCGCGCCGATCGGTGTCGTTCACGAATTTATGCGCCGCCGTGGCCGCAGCCAGTTCGGTAACGGTTTCGTCGAGCACGCGCAGCGCGTCCGCTTGCGGGATTTTTGCGGACACAAACCATTCATCCGCGAGCAGCCAAACCGTAATCATTGCAAGCGCAAGCCGATTTCGATCGATCTTCGCGTCCGCTCCATGAAAGCGCATGAGGGCGGCAGCCGGGGCTCGAGCGCCGTACAGAGACAAAAGATCGTTCACCAAGGCCGGAACAAACACGCGACCCGTTGTACCGATCCGTGGTTCATCGAGAAAATCAGGCGGCGTCTCGGCCAGACGTCGCGTCAGTTTTTCCAGTATTGGGCCTTGTCGTTCCATCGTTCAGACGGCGAACTTGGCAAAAACATGGGTAGAAGGACAATCGTTGCACACCGGCGCCGGCTTGCGCTCGCGCGCCGTCGCGAAACTCCCGGGCAAGGAGAGCAAACCGTCGACGGAGCAAACGGCCTTTAGCGGCAGACCGAAATTCTCTGACGTGAAACTACATGGCGAGACACGGCCGCGCTCATCGACGAACAGGAAGCTCTCGCCGGGGGCGCAATCGTTGACCGCAAGACTGATGTCGTGCGTGCTCGCGTCGATCCTTCTGAGATACTGCCCGCTTCCACATAAGCGCACACCCCGGCGAGCGAGTCTTGAACGCAGCCTGGGCAATATCGCCGACAGGGTTTGCGAATCTTGGCGCCGTAAACGGTGTGCGGAGAAGAATGCCGGTCGATCGCGTCCACCCAGTTGATTGAAGGTGATCTCATCGAATCCCCATCCGGCGAGCGCTTCGCACAAGTCGGCGAACATCGTCAAATTGTCGCGCATGAGCACGACATTGGCACGCAGTTTTAGCTGCGCCGCCATTGCAGTACGCGCCTGTGCGAGCGTTTGCACCGCTTCACGAAGTTGGTGCCAACCTCCAGGCCAACCTCTCACGTGCTCGTGAAATTCGGCGAAGCCGTCCACGCTCACGGTAAGCTCGGAAAAGCATTCAAGAATGTGACGCTGCACGCGCCCCAGGTGAAGCGTCGTGCCATTAGTCGTCGCGCTGACTTCAATCTGGAAAGTTTGACGCAATCGGCGCGAGACCTCGAACACAGGACGCCAAAGCAACGGTTCACCGCCGAGCCAACTCAAGAGGATGCGTTCACCGGTCGTTCGTCGATACTCGCCCAGCACTCGACAAAACCGTTCCACCATCTGCTCATCCACGTCTCGCCGTGAGCGGGAAAGCGTTCGGTCATATCCGCAGAAAGGGCATGAGCGATTGCAGCGTTCGGTGACGCGCCAAACGACGATCATGGGTGAGTCTCCGCCCGGGTCGCCTTTTCTTTTGCTGCATAGTGGCGCCGGCTGAACGAGCGCGCGAATTCGAGCAAATCCTCAAATTTCGCGATGGCGTGTATCTCCCATCCCTGTTCCCGGCGTGCCCGCTTCAAGTCCTCGAATACCGGCAAGTTCCGCCCGGCTTTTTTTTGATCCCACGACGCCGGCAGGTTCAACGCCATCGTCCCGCCCGCGCGGCCTGTTGCGAGCGCATTGGCGGAGATATCCCATCCGCTATTGCCGCGCTCGTCACGCTCGAACATGGTCGTTATGCCGTCGTCGGAAATCATCAGGATGTGGACGGGCCGGCTGTTCGCATTCCTGCCTGCATACGTGTCGCGCAGCTGATGAATCGGAAAACACGTCCCTCCACCGTAGAACCCCGTGAGCACCTTCAGGATTTTGTCTTCGTCGCGCACGAATCCATCGGTGTGCAAGACCTGGTTCTTGCCGCTCCATAACGTCACCTGCACTCTTGAGCCGACGCGCAACGCCGACAGCGCAATGATTGCGCCGGCCAGCGTGAGATACGACGTTTGCCGCTGCGGGTTTGGCATGGAACCGGAACTGTCGACGTACATATCGAGATCGACCGGCATCCGGTCCGGGGTTCGGCCCGTTTCGCGGCCATATAATCGCCGCACCGTGGTGAGGCCGGGAATAGGCCGAGGCGACTGCATCACGCTCTGCAGCCAGTCAACTTCGTCTAATGGATCGCCGATGTCCCAAGGCTCCAGACCCTCCATTTGCGGTTCGTGCGATTCCGGTATCTCGCGGGTCGGGAATCGGACGATATGCGGCAAGGCCCGTGCGCGGTAATAGCGAACCGTGATGTCGTGATCGGACAGTTTGATCCCGGCCGCTTTCAATATCTCGCCGTATTCGAAAGGCTCGCGTGCCTGGCCGGAAGAGTTCGACGATTTCTCTCGTCCTTCAGGGTCCTCGCCAACGGGTTCATCGAGACCGGAGATGCTCGGATCTTCCGCCGGATGGACGGCGCCTTCAATCTCATCCGCCTCGATGTCCTGCGCGCCGGACGGCTCGCATCCTTCGGCGGCATCCTTCGTGTCGTGCAAATAGTCGAGCGCCTTTTTATTTTCAGTGTCCTCAACCAGATACGGCAGTAAGAGGGTTGCGAACTTTCCGGCGCCCCTCAGCCAGTCATTAGCGTATACACGGATCAATCGCGCGCCCAGCCAGGCATCGGTATCAAGACGCTCATCGGCGCTGCCGCCGCCCAGCGTGCCTTTGTCCAATTTCCACAAGTTTTCATAAACCCGCATGTAAAGCGTCCACACGCCGCTTTGCTTCGCCTGCCCGTCGCCCGAGGCTTGCGCCAGCCGCTTGTATATATCCGCCATGCGCAAGTCGGCCTGGCGTTGCAATCGATCATTGATGTAGAGATCGGTGTAGAGATTGGCAACCATCGGCGCGTGCCGCTCGAGTGTGGGCAATGCCCGCCGGATTCGAGCGAGCAACCGGAATTGATCGGTAGCGTTGCCCGGAGCGAGCACGTGATGGCCAATCTCATGCGCGAGAATCTCAACGGCGTAGTCGTCGAGGCCGAGGCTGTGTACGGTTTCGAGATCCACGACCACGCTTTGATCGGCGAGGCGGATCATAGCGAAGCTGCCGCTCAGGCCTTCCTGTGCCGCTTCCACGCGGCTCTCGCACAAGCGCGCATCACGCAACCGCGTGAACTTGCTCCACACTGCGACTGCTTGCGGCCATGCCGCGCGCCAGCGCTCGATCAGTGCCGAGCGCTCAGCAAGGAATTTGGCGTCGCGCAAAACGCTCATAGCAGAGGAAACAACCGTATAGTGAAGGTGTAGAGGGACGTGACCGCTATGGTATGTTCGTTGCACGTCACGGCCAGTCCGTCCTCCGGCAAGTCGAGCTCGACTTGACGTCCGCCCAACAAAAGCTTCGATCCTTTTAGCGGCGCCGTTTTTGCGCGCAGGTCGATCTTCGAGCCATCGAATTCTTCGGCCGTGGCCGGATGTAGTACCGCGCCGTAGGCATCAGCGATCAGGAAACTGAATCGATCGAAGCTCTTTACGCAGAAACCTTCGGCGTTGGCGCGAACTTCGGGCGGCGCGCGAAATATCCCGCCAAAACCCGTGAACTGTCCGATTTCGATACCCTGTAACGCACGACGCTTTTCAACGGCCGGCGCCCACCAGGGGTCAGCCAGGAATTTTTCGCGCACGGACGTCCACTTATCGCCCGCGGCTGCTCCCACGGCGGCAAGGGCAACGTTTTCGGGCAGCTGGTCAGCAACCCGAATCGCGCCCAAGCGAAAGTGCGCGAGGCCACCGCGCCACGCCATGATCTGCCCTATTGCTCGCAAGCATGAGACGGAATCGGCGTATTTGGCTAAATCAGTCATGCCCTGTATCCATTGATCGGCGCGCGCGTTCGGTACCTTGCCGATATTCACCGCTGCATTGGTAAGCGCGCCGAGCACTTCCACCGGCTGTTCCGACACCAGGCGCGCGTATTGGGGCGCCAGCGCTTGCCAGACGCGATCGATAAGCTCGCTGCGGGCGCCTGGACCCGCAAGCGCTTGACCAACGAGCTCGAGCCCAATGTCGTACGCCACGACGGCGACCGGCGCCACACGTTCTGGAGCGACCTCGGCGACGGAGCGTACTACCGCATCCACACTCGTGCGCAAGAAGGCGGCGAAGGCCATGCTGTCGAGCGCCGGATAGTGATGTTTCGCCTCCGCGACGCGGGCATTGAACTGCGCCCGGTCGGCAGCGAGCACTCGAGCCAAGGGATCAGAGATGGTCATTTATTGTGAGCGCAGCCAGTGTAGATAGTTGGTATAGCGCTGATGCAGATATTTAAGCTTGAGCAGATCGTCGTACAGGTGACCATATAATTTGCGGCCCTTTACCAGTTCGCCGATCAAGCGCTCGATCTTGGAAAGCCTTGAACGCGTCTCGCGCTCGCTAAGACCGTCCAATCCCTTGGCAAAATCGGCGGAGAGTTCGCCGACGGCATCGTTGTGATCAAGATCGAGACGGTTGTACTCGTCGTTGGCGAGATCGAACAAGCGGCGCAGCCAGCCCAGACGGTCTGTGCGATACGCTGCATTCTCCGGAAGACTGAAGAACGGCGCATCCAGATCCGGCTGCAGTTTGTCGTGCAACACGAACGGCAGAGTCTGGCGCACGTCTTCGATCTCCACGGTTCGGTTACCCCGAAAATATGTCAGCGCCTTGGCAAAAATCAGCAGAGTCATCAGATTGCGCACCGACAAACCGTTGCGCGTCTGACATCCCAGGTCCTTGAGCCGATCGCGGCCGTTATCCGCTGCCACCATCTGACCCCAGTCGATACCGGAAAGCCGCGCGGTATCTTTCGTCATGTATTCGAACTGGGCGCCTGCGGTTTCAAAGAGCTCGAACTGGCTGGCGAAGAATTCCAACCGGCGGCGCACCTCGACAGGTACTTCCACCTGGAGGATCTGCTCGCCGAGACGTTCGACCTCTTTTTCGGTGAATACAATCTCGCGTGGCACAACCTCTTCAGGTCGAATGTTTTCTTCGATACGCACCAACAGATCACCGAGGAAGCGCGGGTTAAACGCCAGCGCCTGTACGATCACGTCGATGCGGTCGCGCA
>WNGG01008355.1_pt1 | contig 11402 bp, 9 predicted proteins | sample 5400661 | NCBI WGS metagenome assembly WNGG01 (sample SAMN13153372, study PRJNA577476) | soil metagenome | isolation source: 100 cm soil or saprolite under Garry oak tree replicate 1 | place: USA:California | collected 2016-06-15 | reverse complement strand
CGCCCCCCGCGGTCCCACCAAGAGCTGCAAGGGTTGGGTGCAGGAAGCGGCGCTCCGCATGCTCATGAACAACCTCGACCCCGAGGTGGCGGAGCGTCCGCAAGATCTCGTGGTGTACGGCGGCACCGGCAAAGCCGCGCGGAATTGGGCATCCTTCGACGCGATCTGTCGCACGCTCCGCGTGCTGGCAGACGACGAGACGCTGCTCGTGCAATCGGGGAAACCGGTCGGCGTGTTCACCACCCACCCCGATGCGCCACGCGTGCTCATCGCGAATGCCAATCTCGTCCCCCGCTTCGCCACGTGGGAGGTGTTTCGCGATCTCGAGCGCCGCGGCCTGATCATGTATGGCCAGATGACCGCGGGATCGTGGATCTACATTGGCACGCAAGGAATTCTCCAGGGCACGTACGAAACGTTTGGCGCGGTGGGCGCGCGGCACTTCGGTGGCTCACTCAAGGGCCGCGTCGTGCTCACGGGCGGGTTGGGCGGCATGGGAGGAGCGCAGCCCCTGGCCGCTACGATGAATGAGGGGATCTGCCTCGCGGTCGACGTCGACGCCGCACGCGTTCAGCGTCGACTCGAGACGCGGTATCTCGATAGCTCAACGGCATCGCTGGACGAGGCGCTCGCATGGTGCGCAGACGCAAAAAGACGCGGCAGCGCATTGTCGGTCGGTCTGGTGGGCAACTGCGCCGATGTTCTGCCGGAGCTCGTGACCCGCGGCTTTGCTCCCGACGTCGTTACGGATCAAACGTCGGCGCACGATCCGTTGAATGGCTACGTCCCGAGCGGGTCGACTCTCGCGGAGGCGGCGGACCTGCGGCGCAAATCTCCCGACGACTACGTGAAGCGTGCGCGGGCGAGCATCGCGAAGCACGTCCGTGCGATCCTCGACCTGCAAGAACGCGGCGCCGTCGCGTTCGATTACGGGAACAACATCCGCACCGAGGCTCGTGATGCCGGCGTGACCGAGGCGTTTTCGATCCCCGGCTTTGTGCCGGAATACATCCGGCCGCTGTTTTGCGAGGGCAAAGGACCGTTTCGCTGGGTGGCATTGTCCGGTGAGACCAAAGATCTGCAGCGCACCGATCAGCTGGTGCTGGATCTGTTCCCCGACAACGCGCATCTCAAGCGCTGGGTCACGCTGGCGCAGCGGCACGTGGCGTTCCAGGGACTCCCGGCGCGGATTTGTTGGCTGGGGCAGGGGGAGCGCGCGCGCTTCGGGGTCGCGTTGAACGAGCTGGTGCGACGCGGTGAGTTGTCGGCCCCAATCGTGATCGGTCGCGATCACCTCGACACCGGATCGGTCGCGTCGCCGTTCCGCGAAACCGAGGCGATGCGCGACGGCTCCGACGCGATCGCCGACTGGGCGATTCTCAATGCGTTGCTCAACACCGCATCCGGCGCCTCGTGGGTCTCGTTCCACCATGGTGGCGGGGTGGGCATCGGGAACTCGCTGCACGCGGGTCAGGTCATCGTCGCCGATGGGACAGCGGCCGCGGCCAAGCGGCTCGAGCGGGTGCTCACCAACGATCCGGGGATCGGTGTCGCGCGTCACGCCGACGCGGGCTATCCCGAAGCGATCGAAACCGCCCGGCGCCACCACATCCGGCTGCCGATGACCGAGGATCTCGACTGAAGACGTTGCTTGTCGGCGCGCGGCAGGTCGTGACGTGTCGCGGGCCTGCACGCGCGCGTCGCGGGCGCGAGATGGCCGACGTCGAGGTGCTCTCCGATGCCGTGGTGTTAATCGACGGGGAGCGGATCGCCTGGGTGGGGCTGCGTGCAGACGCGCCGAAGGACGCCGGCATACGTCGCCAGGAGATCAGCGGCGTCTTGTTCCCCGGTTTTATCGATTGTCACACGCACGGCGTCTTCGGTGCGCCCCGCCTCGACGATCACGAGCGGCGGGCGCTCGGCGTCGACTACAAGGCCATTGCCGCGGCCGGTGGCGGCATTCTGCAATCAGTTCGCGATGTGCGCGGCCGGCCCGAAGCGGAGCTCGAGGCTCTCACCCGATCACGTCTGGCAGCGCTGACGGCGCATGGGGCGACGACGATCGAAGTGAAATCGGGGTACGGGCTCGAGCTCGAGGCCGAGCTCAAGCAGCTCCGGGTGGTCCGGCGCCTGAGCGAGCAACTGCCCGCCACGCTGATCCCGACATTCCTCGGCGCCCACGAGGTGCCGCCGGAATACCGCAGCAAGCGCGCCGATTATGTGCGGCTCGTTTGTGAGGAAATGCTCCCGGCAGTGGCGCGCGAAGGCCTGGCTCGGTGTTGCGATGTTTTCTGTGAGCCCGGCGTCTTCTCTGTAGCGGAGAGTCGTCAGATTCTCACGGCCGCGCGCCGGCACGGCTTCGCGGTGAAGCTGCACGCCGACGAGCTCGAGGGCTCGGGCGGCGCGGAGCTGGCCGCCGAGCTGGGCGCCTTGTCCGCCGATCATCTGGCCGCGATCTCCGAGCCGGGCATCCGCGCGCTCGCCGCCAGCGCGACGGTCGCCGTGCTCCTCCCTGCGACGATGATCTTTCTCGGCCAGCGGACGCAGGCGCCCGCCCGCCGGTTGATCGACGCCGGGGCGGCCGTCGCCTTGGCGACCGATTTCAATCCGGGGACGTCGCCCACCGTGAGCCTGCCGCTCGTCATGACGCTGGGCGTCTCGCAACTCGGGCTACGTCACGCGGAAGTTGTGACGGCGGTGACCATCAATGCCGCCGCGGCACTCGGACTCGCCGCCGACTGTGGCCAGATTGCCGCCGGATGTGTCGCGGACCTCGTTGCGGTGGCCGTGGACGACTGGCGGGAGGTCGCGTACTGGATGGGGAAAGACGTCGTAAGCGCCGTCTGGACAGCAGGTTCGGCTTGTCCCGTCTCGGCGGCCCCGATATCTTAGTCGTTCCATATGTCTAAGCTCGAGCAGCTCAAAGAGAAGGCGAAAGGTCTCGAGGCCAAGGATCCGAAGAGGGCCGTGGAGATCTGGCTCGAGGTGCTCAACAATCAGGACGAGACGAATCCTGATCTCTCCATCTACAACCGGATCGGTGATCTCTACATCAAGCTGAAGGACCCGGCCCTGGCGGCGGACTTCTACGACCAGGCGGTGGACAAATACGCCGAGCTCGGGTTTCACAACAACGCGATCGCGATGTGCAACAAGGTGCTGCGCAACGCTCCAGCGCGGCAGACGACGTATTTGAAGCTCGCGAAGCTCTACGCCGCCAAGGGGTTCATCGCGGAGGCGAAGCAGAACTTCGTCGAGTACGCCGAACGGATGCAAAAGGTCGGCAAGATCGAGCACGCCTTCGCGGCGCTGAAGGAATTCACCGATATCTCGCCCGAGAGCGCTTCGCTGCGGGAAATGCTCGCGGAGCATCTCAAGATGTATGGCGCCGATCCAGGCAAGCGCGCCTCTTCGGCGGGGGGTCGAGCCAGTACTTCGGCCGCTCCGAAATCCGCTCCGCACGCGGGCGAGGATGATCTCCACAAATCCGGCAGCCGCAAGACATCCAGTCTCGTTTTCCTCGATCTCGATGCGCCGGCAGTTGCCAAAGGCCAGAAGGCGCCGCCGGCTCCCCCCAAAAAAGCTCCAGAGCCGCCGCCGCCCCCTCCGGTGGCCGAGAAACTCATCGAGGACGTAGTGCCAGAGCCGGACGAGTCGCTGCAGATCGAAACGACCAGTCTCGTCGATGAAGCTCCGGGTGGCGGCGGCAGCGGTGGCATGCTCGAAGGTCTCGAGACGACAGTCGCGGACTTCGGGCAGGTACGCCATGACAGCCCCAAGACCCCGTCCATCCGAGAGGAATTGAATCCGGCGGATCTCGATCTCGAGCCAGTGGCGGAGCTCGAACCCACGATCCCCGAGGTGAGCCCTTCCCCAGACGAGGGAATCGAGCTGGAAGGGGCCGATCTCGTCCTCGAGGGCAACGTCGTCGATACGCCGCCCGCCCCACCGCCGCCACCGAAAAAGGCGGTGCCGACACTCAAGCCGCTCGGGCGTTCACCAGCGGGCAAACCCGCGCCCGAACCGCCGCGCGTGAAGCCCGTGGTCCCAAAGCGTCCGCCCGGGCCGGCATCACCCTCGAGGGATGGACTCAGCAAGCGCAAGACCGTCGTCGAGGTACCGCCGCTCGAGCTGGAGCCCGACTTCGAGACCGCCACGACCGACAGGGGTCACGACGTCGATGATGAACCGCTCGCCGTCGACGAGCCGCCGCGGCATCCGAGCTTCATTCAGACCGAAGACGAGACGTCGATTTCCTCCGGTGGTCGCCGCTCCGGCTTCATCGACCTCGGCATCGATGAGATCAGCAGCGGCGCGGACCAGACCGGCTCGCTCGTCTTCTCCAACATCGAAGAGACGCCAGCCGCGCCGGGCATCGAAGAGCTCGAGAGCCGAGTCGCCGACAACCCCGATGATCCCGAAGCCCATCAAGCTCTCGGCGAAGCGCTGATCGAGCAGGGGGAGCGGGAGCGCGGCATCGAAGAGCTGGACCTCGCTACCACGGGTTACGAGAACGCCGGCAATCTCTCGCACGCCCGCCACCTCGTGGACGAGGTTCTGCGGCTCGATCCGAATAGCGTGCGTCACCGGCAAAAGGCGGTGGAGTTCGCGTTCAAGGCCGGCGACAAGCCGAAGCTGGTCGATGCCTATCTCGAGCTCGCCGATGCGCTGCTGCGGTCGGATCTGCCGGAGAAGGCCCGCGCGGTGTACGCGCGCGTCGCGGAGCACGATGCCAAGAATGAGCGTGCCAAGGCCGCGCTCTCCATGCTCGCCCCGGCCGTTGCCACCCCGGCCGCGGCGCGCGGCAAGCCCGAGGGGAAGGTCAAGGCCAAAGACGCCAAGATGAAGGTCCGCGACGAAGCCGCTGTGGACGGCGATTTCATCGACCTCGGCTCGATGCTGAACGAGGAAGACGAAGGCGCGCGGGCCAGGGATACGCGGATGACCGTCGCCGATGAAGAACCGACCGGCGACGAAGCGCAGGACTTCCAGGACATGCTGGCCCGTTTCAAACAGGGCATCGACGAGAACATCGACGAGGCCGACTTCCAATCGCACTATGACCTCGGCGTCGCGTTCAAGGAAATGGGCTTGCTCGACGAGGCGATTGCGGAGCTGCAGAAAGCGCTGCGCGCGCCGGAAGGAAAGCTGCGGACCTCGGAGATGCTGGGGATCTGTTTCTTCGAGAAGGGTGCGTTCGGCGTCGCCGAATCGATCCTGCGACGCGGTCTCGATCTTCCCGCCTCCGGCGATCAGGAGCGTCTCGGCGTCTTGTACTGGCTCGGCCGCGCGCTCGAGCAGCAGGGCAAGAAAGCAGACGCCCGCGATTTGTATGGACGCGTCTTCGCGGTGGACATCCGTTTCCTCGACGCCGAGCAGCGCGTCAAAGCGCTCGCGAAGGCGAAATAGCGTGAGTCAACAAGTCGCCCGCGTCAGCCTCCGTGACGTCCAGCGGCCGGTGGCTGGTGAGCTGGAGCAGGTGGTGGTCGAGCTGCGGCGCGTCATCGCCGCGGATTTCCCCATCGTGAGCGAAGCGAACGACCACCTCTTACAAATGAAGGGAAAGCTTTTCCGGCCGACGCTGCTCCTGCTCAGTCACCAAGCGGCGGGGTCCAAGGATCCGCGCGCGGTGACGCTCGCGGCCGTCGTCGAGCTGATCCATCTCGCGACCCTCGTGCACGACGACTCGGTGGACCACTCCGTATTGCGGCGCGGGTTGCCCACCATCAATGCGCTGTTTTCGCATCAGATCGCGGTGATCATGGGGGACTATCTCTATTCACGCGCGATCATCGAGCTGGTTCGCCTGGACGACCACGAGGCGCTCCGCGTGCTGGCGCGCGTCACCAACGAGATGACCGTGGGGGAGATGCGGCAGCTCGAGGCCCACGACAAACTCGCCTATGGCGAAGGGGCCTACGACGCCTTGATTCGGGCCAAGACTGCATCGCTCTTGTCGGGCGCGTGTGAAGTGGGCGCCCTCACGGCGCCCGTGAACTACCGCCAGGCCCTCGCGCGGTTCGGGATGCTCCTGGGGATGGCGTTTCAGATCACGGATGACCTGCTCGACTATACCGAGCTCGAAGCGGTGACCGGGAAGCCGTCGGGCCTCGACCTGCGCGAGCACAAGGTCACCCTGCCGCTGATCGCGGCGCTCGCGCGGATGCCCGTCGAGGGGGAGGGCCGGCGAGTCGTGGCCGAGCTGATGGAAGCGGCGGAGCCGAGTGACGATTTGGTCGCTGAAGTGATCCGACTAGTGGAGAGCGCGGGCGGGCTCGAGGCGGCGCGCCAGCGGGCGTTGGACCTCGCGCAGCAGGCGGAGGCGGAGCTCGACGTGCTGCCGCCGTCGCCCGCGCGCGACGCATTGCAAGGCAGCATCGCTTACGCCGTGGAACGGCGCAGCTAAACGATGCCACACGGTCCGCGTCGCCCCGGCTTCTATTTGGGGGTTCTGGCGGTGGGCTTCGTGGTGGGGGGCTTGCTCCAGGCGTTCCTGCGGCGCTTCTTACCTCAGGGGCCGGCGAAGGAATTGTTCACCTGGTCGGTGACGCCGACGATCGGGCCGGTGCACCTGGATCTGCTGGTGATGTCGATTACGCTGGGACCGATCGGGCTCGACGTGTCGCTGCTCGCGGTGGTCGGCGTCGCGGTCGCGTATCTCGTGGCCCGCTCGCTCTTCTAGAAAGGCGAATCATGCTCGGCAATCTCGGCTTCACGGAAATCGCGATCCTGCTGCTCATCCTGGTGCTGTTCTTCGGCGCGAAGCGCATTCCGGAGATCGGCGCGTCGATCGGGAAGGGCATCAAGGAGTTCAAGAAGGGTCTCAAGGACGTGTCGGCTGAGGAACCGCCGGCGACTTCGGATTCTTCGCTTCCCCCTGCGGCCGGCGGCGGCAGCCCGAAGCGTCTGAATCAGTAACGGCAGCGTGTCATGCTGGGAAATCTGAGCGGCAGCGAAATCGTGATCCTGATGTTGATCGTCTTGCTCGTCTTCGGTGCGAATCGGCTGCCGGAAGCGGGCAAGGCGGTGGGGAAGGGACTGCGCGAATTCAAGCGCGCGCTCTCTGACGCGGAAAACAGTATCCAGCAGTTGCCCTCCGCGCGTGAGGAGGAGCAGCCGCGGAATGCCAAACCGAAGCGCTTAGTCGAGTAGCGCTACTGCAGCAGGGTCGAGGCGTCCGCCGAGGCCTGGGACTTGAAGAGATCTTTGCGCCGGTCGACAACCTTGGCCTTGGCGCGCACTCCCTCCAGATACTGCTGAATCCGCGCCTGCTGCAGCGCCTGCCGTAGCTGCGTCCGCTGTACCTCTTTTTGCGCGAGCCACGCGGTGGAATCCGCGAACTTGCGTCCCAAAGACTCCAGGATGAAATACGCGCCTGCACCTTCGACGACGCCGCTACGCTCCCCGACGCGCAGGCCGAACGCGGTCCCGACGACGACCGCCTCCCCGGTGAGATCGCGGGGCGGCCGCATGCGGGTGAAGGGGCCGAGGCGCTGAACCTGGAGACCGTGCGCTGCAGCAGCGGCCGCCAGATCCGGGATGCCGCGGAGCAGGGCCGCAAGCGAGTCCGCGCGATGGCGCGCGACCGACTTCAGTTTCTCCACCCGAACGACGTCGGTCACCTGCGCGCGAATCTGCGCGAGCGGCGGTGCGCCCGCCGTCGTTACGGAATCGAGCCGGAAGACGTAGTAACCGGCCTCGCCGTCGATCACCGGGCTCGTTTCGCCGACCGGCGTCTCGAATGCCCACACGCTCACATCTGGAATCCTGTAGTCGCCGAGCATGAACCCCTGATTTTCGGCGACGCGGTATTCCGGAGACACCTGCAGTTTCATGCGACGGGCGACCGTGTCGAGCGTCGTTGGATCACTGCGCTCCGCCGCCAGGCGTTCGAGCGTATCAGCGCGGGCTTCGACTTGATCGAGGTGCGCACCCTGCAGGGCCACGGGGATCAGGATGTGACGGACTTTCACCGAGTCGCCCTTGGCCTGATCGATACGAATCAGGTGGTAGCCAAACCGCGTCGGGACGGGGGCCGACAGCTCGCCCGGCTTCAGGCTCCGCACGGCCCGCATGAACGGGGCAACGAACGTGGTGGTGTCGCTCTTCCTGACCCAGCCGAGATCGCCGCCGCGCTGCCCGCTGCCGGAATCGCTCGACTCGCGCTTCGCCACGTCCTCGAACTTGGCCCCCCGGGCGAGCTCGCTGCGCACGCGCGTAACGTGTGCCCGCGCGGCGGTGCTGTCGTTGGCGTTGGGGAGGCGCGGGACCGAAATGAACCGCACATACGCGACGGCCGGCCGCTTGAAGTCGTCGGGATGTTTCGCGACGTAGGCCTGTAGCTCGGCGTCACTGATCGGAGTCGTGTCGAGGATCGTGGACGGCGACACGGCGAGCGCGGTGACCCGGACGGAATCGTGCTGATCCTTGTAGAGCCGCCACAGCTTGGCATCGGGAATGTAGACATCGCTGGCGAGATACTCGAACAGCTTGATGCGCGGAATCTGCTGGCGGTAGATCCCCTCGAGCTGCAGCAGCAGGTTGCGGTCACTCGTCGTCGAGAGGAACTGCTGCCACTTGCGAATGTCGAACTGGCCGTCGGTCTGGAACTGCGGATCGCGCATGATTTCGGGCAACGGGGAATTGTGCGCCATCGCGACGATCTCTTCATCGCTGACCCGGATACCGAGACGACGGTACTCCTGTTCGAGGAGCGCGTCCTGGATCATCTGATTGATGACCTGATCCTGGAGCTGCCGGTCCTCTTCCTTCGTCAGCGGGGCGGTGCCGTACTGCTGGCGGTATTGCTCGGAGGCGAGCTGCACACGCTGCTGATACTCGGTGACCGGGTATTCCTTGCGGTTGACGCGCAGCACGACGTTGCCGCTGGGACCGAGGATGCTCATCACTTGACCGACGGCGAGCCACCCCACAAAGGCGACGGCGAGGATGTAAAAGACCCACTTGGCGTTGGCGCGCATTGTGCGCAGCATGGCGACTTCGAACTCCGGTCAGAGAGGACGGGTGAAGGGGCATAAGTCTAAAAACGACAACGCACAAACTCAAGCGCACACGTGCTCGGGTCATTTGACAGCGGCGCCGGCCAAACACTATCTTCGTTCAATTCCCACATAGACTTAGGCGTGGCCTACACCAGCGAGATCGACAAGCTCGAAGCGCGCTACCGGGACAACCCCAAGGGCAGAAACTTCGCCCCCTTGGCGGACGCCTATCGTAAAGCAGGGCTTATAGATAACGCCGTCGAGCTCTGCCAGAACGGCCTCAAGCTCCACCCCGATTACGTCAGCGCTTACATCGTCTACGCCCGCTGCCTCGTCGACAAGAAAGACGACGCCGGCGCGCTGGGCGTCTTCAAGCAGGTCCTGGGCCTCGACGGCGAAAACGTCATCGCCCTGCGTGGGCTCGCCGAACTGGCTGAGCGGAACGCGAAGTACGACGAAGAGGTCGAGTGGCTGTCTCGGCTTCTGAACGCCGACCCCATGAATGGCGACGCGGCCGAAGCGTTGGCGCGCGCCAAGGGGAAGGCTGCCGCGGCCACCGCGCCGATGACCAAGCCGGATTTTGCGGTCGAGCACGAGACGCCGGAGCCGGTCGAGTTGAGGAAGCCGTCCAGGCGGTCGGGGAGCGTGCCGGAAGTCGAGAACTTTGAGAACCCGATCAGCTTCAATCCCAACGCCCACGCGGCTGCCAAAGCGGAGGGGTTGGAAGTCCAGGAAGACGTCGAGCTGAATGCGCAGCAGATCGAGCAGGTGGAGATCGAAGGACTGGCGCGGACGCAGTACGAGGGCAGCGGGATGTTCAAGCTTGACGCGCCGGACCCCGCGGCAGCGCCAGGCGGCCCGGACCTCGATGAGGCGCTGCCCCAGGTCGATCTGCCGCTCATCATGCCTGACTACGAGATGCGCGCCCCCGCGCCGCGGCCGCCACAACCGCCGGCGCCGCCCCCGCCCCCTCCACCTCTACCGCCAGCTCCCCCGCCTCCTGCGCCGACCGCGCGTGTTCCCGCCGCCGTCGCGCTGTCCGACGACGATGGGGCAGCGGACACGGCCGCGTTGTCGCAGGCGGAGCCCGTACTCACGGAAACGATGGCCGAGCTGTATCTCAAACAGGGCCATCCACAGGACGCGTTGCGTGTCTATCAGGCGCTGCTCGCGCAACGACCCAACGACGCGAGACTGAAGAGCAAAGTCGAAAAGCTGTCATCGGGTGGCAGAAAGAAATCGGGCGTTTCGGCGCAGGCCTTCCTCAAGGGGATCTGGTCGGGACGAGGCTCGCAGAGCACGCTTTCGGCTGCGTTCGACGTTGCCGGGCCTACACCAGGCGAGCCGTCCCATCCAGCCCACGACCACATCTCGCTCGACTCGGTTTTTGGCGACGAGGTAGGACGACGGGCGAACGCGCAGTCACCGGAAGCGCCGGCTCCATCCGCTCCCGCCCCAGATGGCTCTACTGCGTCCGCCGGTGGATCCAAGACGGGAGGCTTCTCGTTCGACGAGTTCTTCGCCGGCGGGAAACCTGACGCCGCCGGTGGTACAGCGGCGGGCGGTGACGCCGCGTCGCCCAAAACTCTGGGTGGGAGCCGTTCGTCTGGCCGGACGAACCGGCCGCCCGAGGACGAGGCAGAGGCGGATCAGTTCCAGCAGTGGTTGAAGAAGCTCAAGTCCTAGTGTCTCGTCACATCGCCGTGCTGAACGGCCCCAATCTGAATCTGTTGGGTGAGCGCGAGCCTGAGATTTACGGTCGCACGAGCCTCGCGGACATCGAGCGTGCCACGAAAGAGCGCGCGCGCACGCTGGGCGTCGAATGCACGTGGATTCAGACGAATCATGAAGGCGAGTTGGTGGAGGCGATCCAGGGTCTGAAGGGCCATGCCGATGGCGCGCTGATCAACGCCGCGGCGTTTACGCACACCAGTCTGGCCGTGCGCGATGCGTTGCTCGCGGTGCGTGTGCCGTTCGTGGAAGTGCATCTCTCCAACATCTTCGCCCGCGAGCCGGAGCGGCGGCGGTCGCTGCTCGCGGATCTCGCGGTGGGCGTGGTGACGGGATTCGGCGCCGACAGCTATCGGCTGGGATTCGAAGCGCTTGCCAGGTACCTCGAGTCGCGATAAGCGCGCCGAGCGACAAGCGGCGCTCGCCGCAATGCTCGAAGCCGAGGGGTTGGACGCGCTGCTCGTGACGTCGCGGCCCAACATCCGCTATTTGACGGGATTCAGCGGCTCGGCAGGCGTGGCGGTGGTGACTCGGGGCGAGGTCCTCTTCGTCACCGATTTCCGCTACGACGAGCAGGCGCGGCAGCAGTGTGGCGCAGTCGCGCGCGTCGAAATCGAGGGGACGAGTGTCTGGGACCGCCTGCTGCGGGAGTTGCCGACGCTCGGGACG
>WNGG01009683.1_pt1 | contig 11403 bp, 11 predicted proteins | sample 5400661 | NCBI WGS metagenome assembly WNGG01 (sample SAMN13153372, study PRJNA577476) | soil metagenome | isolation source: 100 cm soil or saprolite under Garry oak tree replicate 1 | place: USA:California | collected 2016-06-15 | reverse complement strand
CTCGGGGTGTTCAGCGCCGGAGGGGCCCCGCAAACGTCGACGACGTTCCCATTGACGGCCCCGCCGGCGGACGCGCTCATGTCCAGGATGCTGCCGTTGGACCACACGTCGCCAGTCACAGTTGTGGTCGAGCTGCCCTGGAAGGTCAATGACGTCGACGTTCCGTTGCAGCTGCCGGGGCTCAGGGTCTGGATGGCAGCTCCGTTGGTCCCGGTCCTGCGGGCTAGAGCGGTGGCCGTCGCGCCGATCGTGATCGTCGGTCCGAATCCGAGAACCTGCATCACCGCGACGCCGATTTGGTGCACGGCGGTGGCTGTGAAGGTCACGCCGGCGATCGAGCGATTCGCGACTGTGATCACCAGCGCATGATTGGTCGGATCGCTGAATGAGCACGTTACCGTCAGCCCTCCATACCCGCCGCAGCTGGGCGCCATGTAGAGGCGTTCGTTGTCGGCGTATTGATTCGTCGCCGCCAACTCTGCCTCGCCGTAGTCGGAGTTGTTCATGTAGTTGAAGGCGGCTGCCAGGGCGGCAGCGTCGACGGAGGCTTGCATCTGGCGCCGGTCCAGAAAACTACGGCCGCCATCAATGGCCAGACCCAGAAAGCCAATGAGCACCGACATGATCAACGCGATGAGAACGATCGCTTGCCCTCGCTGCCTGCATCGGCGTGTTGAGTCCATCCTCAGTACTCGGTCTGGTAGGTGGCCGCCGCGCTGATGATGATGTGGTTGGCCGTCACCTGCTGTATGAGCGGTGTGATCGGAACGAAGTTGTAGCGAATCGTGACCTGGAGCGGGGCATGGTCGTGGGCAGGATTTGTTGCGCTGCAGCTTCCGGTGCTTTGCGCCCACATCTGACCGCCGGGGGCGTCCTCGAGCGAAGGTGAGGTTGATGGTGGATTCGGTTCGGTGATGTAGATCCAGCCCTGGTTCGCCGGCGGCAAGGTTGACGTCACCGGGCCGTTGGGGCAGGGGTTGGCCAGCGCAACCGCGACGGCGTGCTGCTTGACCGCCGTCTCCACGTCGGTGTTGGTCGGCAGAAGGGGCGACGAGCGGATCGCAGTTCGTGCCCCCTCGTTCACTGCCTGGTTGAGCGTGGCGTAGACGAAGATGAGTCGCCCGAAATCGACGATGCCGAACAACAGAATGATGAGGATGGGCGCGATCAGGGCAAATTCGACGATCCCCTGCGAACGCTGGCTGTCGCGCGGCCGCCGGATTGGCTCGCTCATCTCAGTAGCCACCGACCGTCATATGCGTGTTGGCGACGATGTGGACCGAATTGCCCAGCACGCCCTGCAGAAAACCCGACGTGAAACCGAAGCTCATGACCAGGATCACGTTCACGTCAGAGCCCTTGTAGCTGTTGTCGGTCGGCGCAGCGGTGAGGTCGAGGCCAGGTGTACCCGCATAACAGATGAACAGGCTGGGCTGGTTCAACGCGCCTGGATACGCGTCGTCCATGTACGGAGGGTTGTAATTCACGTTCCCGTCGTTAGGAGCCGGACATGTTGTCGTCGAGTTCTGGAGGACCGAAGCCGGCAATCCTGACTTCGACAGGTTGCAGTCGACCGACTCTTTGATCCCCGGATGTGGATTCGTGTCCGCGCAAGCCAGCCCGCTCCAGCCGTCCGTGTCGTAGAGATCTGGGTTGAGGCCTGTGCTCGCGTCGAACCAGCTGGCCGCGCGAGCGCCTTCGCGAACCGCTCCCATCAGGCCGACGTCGAAGTAGAAGACACGGCCCAGGTCGATGAGCCCGAACAGGAGCAGGATCAGCACCAGCGCCGACGCCCCGAACTCGACGGTCGATTGGCCACGTTGCCGGGAACTTTTCTCGGCCACGGCTAACCACCTCGCAAGAAGCGCATGGCGAGAAGTGCGGCCGGGCCGAGCAGGATCACCCAGAGGGTGGGAAAGATGCATCCGAGCATCGGAAGCAGCATCTTGAGTGACGCCCTCGCACCTTTCTCCTGCGCTGTGACCAGACGTTTCATCCGCATCTCGTCTGACTGGATGCGGAGGATTCGGCCGATGCCTGATCCGAGCTGTTCTGATTGGATGATCGCCTGGACGAAGTTGTTCAGCTCTTCGACGCCGGTTCGCTGGCCCAGGTCGTTCAAGGCGTCCAGGCGCGACCTGCCGAGTCGAACCTCCTGCATGACCCGGCCGAACTCGTCAGCCAGCGCGTGCTCGTACTTCTCGACAATCTTTTCCATTGCGGCCTCGAAGGTGAGGCCCGCTTCGACGCACACCACCAGCACGTCGATCACATCGGGCAGCTCGATCTGGATCTCGAACCGGCGGCTGTTCAGGCGCGTGCGCAGCCACAACATCGGCCCGTAGAGGCCGATGACAGCGCCGAGTGCGGCGCCGACGGCAAGCACGATCGGGCTCTGAGCAAGGGCGCCGATGAAGATGGCGAAGCTGCACAGGACGCCGGTCAGCACGTAACGGACGGCGATGAAGTCCCCGGTGCCCAGGCCTCCAGGCCGGCCCGCGACCTGCAGCATGATATGTAAGTTGTGCCGCGCCTTCTCAGGCATCGTCTGCTCGAGCAGGTGGCCGAGCCGCTTCAAAGCCGGTCGAACAACGCGTTCGCCGAAAGGCTGACGCAGCTCGATCTCTGAAACAGTCATCGGTAGCCCGGTCTCGTAGACGCGCAGCCGCCCCTCGACGAGGTCGGCGTTGCTGGGGCTTCGCGGCATCACACTCCAGACGGTGGTTAGGACACCGACCGCGGCCACGATACCGAGCAGGGACGCCACGTAAAGAACTGCCACCGCTACACCCTGAAGTTCGTGATGCGGCGGACGAAGAAGTTGCCGATGAAGATGGAGATCCCGGCCAGCACCAGCAGGACCCGACCGGCCGGCTCGGTGAACATCAATCGGAAATAGGTGGGCGTAATGATGTTGAGGACCGCGGCCACGATGAAGGGTAGAAGGGTGATGATCCATCCCGACGCACGCATCTGCGCGGTCATGGCGCCGATCTGAGACTTGATCTGGACCCGCTGCCTGATGGTGTGCGAGATACCGTCGAGGATCCTCGCCAGATTGCCTCCGATCGACGATTGGATGGAGATCGCGGTGACGATCAGGTCGAGGTCGTCGCTGCCAACCCGGCGCACCATGTTCACCAGAGCCGCGGGTATCGCGGTTCCAAGCTTCGTCTCCCGAATGACGCGAGCCAGCTCGTCTGAAATTGGAGGCGACGCGGTGTGCGCAACCGACTCAATCGCCTGCGGCAGTGACAGGCCCGCCTTCATTGCATTGGAAAGGAGACTCAGGGTATCGGGCAGACGAGAGTTGAATGCCTTGAGCCGGCGGCGCTGGCGCCACTTGACGTACCGCATGGGCGCCAGGTACGCGAGCACCCCCGCGAGCACGAACTGCGGTGAGAAGCCGAATCGCCATAACGCGAACAGGGCGCCGGCCAGAAGGAAGCCAACCTGGATCAGCACGAACTCGGACGTCCGCAGCTTGAGATCAGCGCGAGCCAAATGCTCCGCAAGGGTCAGGCCGCCATTGAGTTTGCGTTGGCGGCTGGACCGCTCAGCCAACGCCTGGAACGGCTGGTTGATACGACCCCGAAGAGTCGCGCGCGGCGGCTCGAGAGCCTCCCAGGGAGTCTGGTCGCGCTTGGATTGGGTCGCGGGAATCGCGATCGCAATCGAGGCGAGCAACACGCCGACAGCCGCGACCAGGGAGATCAGGAGGATTCCGCCCAAGCTCAGCTCACCTCAACCGCAACCGCGTGAGGAGCGGGTTCGAACACGCCGACCGGCAGGCTTTCGCCGCGCTCGCTGAAGTGGTCCAGGTGGATCGACCGGTTTCCCGTCGCCGTGTGAAAGCCGTTCGCATTGCCTTCGGTGTCGACGCCGGTCTGGCGAAAGTGGAACAGCTCCTGGAACTGCATCTCGCCATTCACCAGCCCTGTGACCTCGGCGACGCTGACGATCTTGCGGGCGCCTCCGCGGACGCGTTCGGCCTGGACGACGACGTCGATCGCAGACGCGATCTGCTTCTGGATGGCACGGGCGGGCAGGTCGGCGCCGGCCATCAGCACCATCGTCTCCAGGCGCCCGAACGCATCGTATGGGCTGTTCGCGTGGATGGTGCTCATCGAGCCCTCGTGCCCGGTGTTCATCGCCTGCAGCATGTCGAGGGCCTCACCGCCGCGGCACTCACCGACGATGATGCGGTCGGGTCGCATGCGCAGCGCGTTTCGGACCAGATCTCGGATCTCGATCGCGCCCTTGCCCTCCACGTTGGGCGGTCTTGACTCGAGCCTGATCACGTGCTCCTGCCGGAGCTGAAGCTCGGCGGAGTCTTCGACGGTGACGATCCGCTCGTCTGACGGGATGAAGCTGGAGAGGATGTTGAGGAGCGTGGTCTTGCCCGACGAGGTGCCGCCGGTCACCAGGATGCTGAGCCGGCTGCGGACGGCAACGCTGAGGAACTGCATCATCTCGGGACTCGCGCTTCCGATCGCGAGCAGGTCCGCGGGACGAAGCTTGTCACGCGAAAACTTTCGGATGGTCATGCATGGACCGTCGATCGCGAGTGGCGGCAGGACGACGTTGACCCGCGACCCGTCGCGCAGCCTTGCATCACACATCGGCGAGCTTTCATCGACTCGCCTGCCGACGGTGCTGACGATGCGGTCGATGACCTGCCGCATCTGGGCGGCGCTCTCGAACACCACCGGGCTCAGGCTGACGCGACCCTTTCGCTCGACGTAGATCTGGTGCGGGTGATTGACCATGATCTCGGTGGTGGCCGGGTCCTCAAGAAGCGCCTGCAGCGGTCCCAGCCCCAAGACCTCGTCGAGAAGCGCGTCGAGCAGGTGGCCGTAATCCAGGCGGTTGAGCGCCACCCCCGAAGCCTTGATGTATTCCTCGGCCAGGCTTGTGATCTTCGACCTGACCCCTTCCCGATCGGTGATGTCGATTTCGTCGGCGTGCCTCTCCACGAGCATGTTGTGGATCGCCGTCTTTGCAGTCGCGACGGTCGCCGGCAGTCCCTTTGATTTCTGCGGCGACTCCGGGGCGATGGTTCGGACCTCTGCCGCATCCAGCTCATCGCGCGTTCCCGCGATCACGCTCAAGGTCGCGTCGCCGAGCGTCACCTCACCGCCTTCTGGATGCCGGCGCGCTTCGAGCCTGTCCTTAAGCGCCATGCGTGGCCTCCAGCCGGTTGAGCGCCTGCTGCGCAGCCTTGCGAACCCGCCGGTTGCGATCGATCTGGAGGTACTTCAGATCGTCCTTGGCGGAATGCGCCCGAAGCGCCCCCAGCGCTTTGGCGGCGGACATCCTTGTCTTCCAATCCCGGTCCTGGAGCGCCGCCTGGATGACCGGAGCGGCCGTACCGGCGCCGATCCATCCGAGGGCGCGGCAGCTGATCACCCGTTCGCGCCGGCTGCCGTGCTGCAGAAGGGCGATCAACGGGCCGATCGCGGTGCGGCGCCGTCGCAATCCGGCCGCCATCGCCAGGGCCGGCCGAACCGCAGGACGTTGCGGCTCACCTATGGCGATCTCCAGGAACAGGTCCGGAGCGGCTCGCGCAAGCTCGGCGACCAGACGCCGGTTCAAGCCTCTCCGCTGGATGGCCAGGACCAGGGCAGTCGCGCTGTTGCGGCCACCGGTCTTGCCAAGCGCTCGGGCGGCTGCATCGGATACGCCGCGGTCCCGCGATGCGAGAAGCTCGGCCACCCACGGCACGGCTTCGTACATGCGAAGGGCACCGACGACCCGAGCGCTCCGGACGCGCTGCTGCGGGTTCTTGGCGGCGAGCCGTTCAATCACTGTGTCGGCCGCTCCCGAGTTCCTGAGCGCGACCACGAGCCTCTGCACCGCGAGGCTGTCGGCGCCGAGCCCCCTGGTGATCTCCTGGATGACGTGACCGACATCGATCCCGGATTGGTCGAGGTCGACGGAGAGCGCCGTGCTCCTGTCGGCAACGATCGACTGAAGCTGGCGCCGCAGCGCTGATCGGCGCACGCCGACCTGGGCCTTCTGGATCACCGACGCGGGAGAGGATGGAGACATCAGGTCTTCCCGCCGGCGCCCGCCGGCTCGAGCTCGCCCTCGGGGGGGCGGACGGACTTGGGGCGGCCGCGCCCATGCTTCGAGTCGAGCAAGGCTGCGAGCGCTTCGGCGCCTTTCGCGACTTCGCTGCGAGGATTGGTCAGGCTCAAGATCACGCCGTCGACTGCGGCCTGGTCCGGCCTGGCGCCGTCGAACTGGACCTCGATGTCGATCGCGCGTTTCAGCATTCGCTCCACGGCCGGCTTGGTCACGGCTGCTTTCAGCGATCGGTTGTTGAGCACGACCGACAGCCGGTCAGGCGGAGTCCCCAGCTGCCCAAGGATTTCGATCGCGTCAGCCGCGCTTTTGACCGCGGAGAGCTCAGGGGCGGCGACGAGCACGATGTGCTGCGTGAGGTCGAAAAGGGCAAGGGTCGCATCGGTGATCGTGACCCCGAGGTCGACGACGATATAACGGAAGCTCTTGCGGAGCACGCCGATGGCCCTTGTGATCAGCTCGGCGGTGACCTCATCTGCTTCTTCCGGACGCAGGGCGCCAGGCAGGATCATCGGCCCGCCCGCGTGGTACAGCACGGCGCTGAGCAGGACCTCTTCGAACGACTCTCGAGGCAGCGAGGACATTCGAGCCAGGCAGCTCGTGGGCACCAGGCCGGCGAGCAGCGCCGAATGCGAGTAGGGGAAATCGAGGTCGAGAAGCAGCACCTCTCCGGGATAGCGGCGGGCAAGGGCTCCGACCAGGTTGAGCGAGATGCAGGTGCCGCCCGAGCCGCCCTTCGGCGAATAGACCCCGACCACCGTCGCCTCTTGAAAGTGCAAGCCCCACGTTGCCTGCACGCTGGTGTCGGCAAAGAGGTTGAAACGCTGGTCGGCCAGCCGGCGCAGCTCGTCCAGCCCCTCTCGCTCGCGGCCGGCCATGATCGTTTGAAAGCTCTGCCGGTCAAGGGCAAGCAGGAAACACTCGGTCTGCGCGTACACCGAGGCCTGTTGCGGGCGGTCCAGTAGGCAGGCGCCTTCGCCGAAGAAGTCGCCCTCGGACAAAAGAGCCACTGTGACGACGCTGGGCGGCTTTTCGATGACGACCCGGCAGCGACCGCGCTCGATGAAGAAGATGGTGTCTCCGGGCTCTCCCTGGAACAGGATCATCTCGCCGGCCTGCACTTTCAGCCTGCGGAGATGTCGAGCGAGTCCGCGCAGAGTTCCGTCACGGAGGCTGAAGAACACGGGCGCTCGCTCCAGGGTCGCGAGGCGCGACACCATGTCGTGAAACGATGGGGAAGTGTGCTCTTGCTTCTTCTGAGGCGCGGGCTCACGGCTGGCAAGAACAGGCCGTCCGGGTCCCGGGGCCTCCCACCCTATGCGCATGCGAGGTCTCATCTAGGCCTTCGTGAACCCCCAGCGCGCCTCGACCTGCACCGGTCCGATCGTCGGAGGCGCGGAGGTGGTTGGGCAGGCTGGGTCCGCTGGCGACTCTCCGTAGTCCGTATAGGGGATGAGCACGTACTTGATGGTCGTGTTGATCAGCAGCCACTCCACGTACTGGGCATCGCAGAGCGTCATCACCACCGTGATGCTGCTGGCAATGCCCTGCACCGCGCCCTGCCGCGGCGCGACAGACTGTGATCCAACACGGATCACATGGACTCGGGTGAAAACCGTGCGGGTGACGGACCGAGGGTTGAGGGACGAGAACTGCGCGGTGTTGACCACGGCAAGCACGTTGATGTAGTCGCCCTGGGCGATGTACCCGCCGACGCCCTGCTGTTCGCCGTCCGGCAGAGTGAGTGCCACGTAGCCCTTCGGTATCGGGAGGTATGACGACTCGTTGACCTGGTCCGGATTGGAGGCCACCAGGTTGGTGGTGATGGCCTGCCCCTTGGGGATCGCGACCACCGCGGAGAAGCCACTGAGATCGGCTAGGCGCGAGAACACCTTCGGCGGAGCCGCGGTTGCGGGCACGCTCGAGATGGTGATCATGTCGGCCGTGATCGGTTCCCGAGCCTGGATATCTCGGGTGGTGACCACGACCTTCAACTGAGCCCCGCTCTGGGTCTTGTTGGCGAAGACGATGCCGAAGGCGAACATGATCAGAAACGCCAGCAAGGCGAGGGCGATGCCGACGATGAACAGCGGCGTGCGGATGTTGCCGGTGGTCGCGGGTCTTGCCTGTCCGATTGCCGCCATGTCTATGACTTCTCCAGTGGTGGCACCGAGGCCACCCAACGACTGCCGTCCCAATGATCACCAGGCTCTGTCGGGGTCTGGGGGCCGATCACGAAGTAGTTGACCTTCCGCAGGACGAGAGTGCCCGCGAGCAGGTCATGCAGCGCCTGTTTGCGTGGAGTGAACGCCGCCATGATCCAGCCGACGCCGATCAGCAGGGTCGACACGATCTTCAGGGCGTTGCGGGAGATGGCCCGCCAGAATCCGATCGGGTCACCGTTCACGTCAGCCACATAGAGGCCCAGCGCAAGCTTTCCCAGCGTGCCTCGCGCCGGGGAGCTCTCGAGCAGCACGTAGTACGCCCAGCCGATGACGGCGCACACGGGCGCGATGTTCGCCAGGGCGTCGAGATTGTCCGGCGCCAACACGTGAACCGCGCCGAAGATCGCGAGCTCGACGCCGAAGAGGACGGCGGCGTCGATCAGGTATGCCAGCAAGCGCCGCCAGAAGCCGGCGAACGCGACGTCTGTTTTCAACACCGGTGCCCGGACGAGCTGAGAAGCCTGCATCTATCGAGTCACCTCGCACTCGTCGGGGCAGGGATCGCGGCGCTGGTTGCAGGGCAACACGAAGCAAGGCACGAATGCCAACGCGACAACAACGGACGTGACTGCACTTGCCGGCGTGCGATCTCCTCCCACCTCTCGGTTCGGGTTTGGACCCCACCTTAGTAAGGACAAGGGCCGGCAACAAGGGGACATTTGTCCCAAATCCCGCCTCTTTCCGGCTCGATGGGACGAAAGTCCCATTGAGCCCTCGCGGACTCGCGGTTAGGGTCGGAAGCTGGGCAACGGTTTCCGGCAGATTCGTTGCGGGCGCTTGCGCGATCGGTCGGCAGTGGGTCAGGAAGGGGGGTCCGCCTTGCCGGAGGCGGTTCCCCTTCCTACCGCGCGCATCTCAGGTGATGGCGAGCCCGAAACGCATTGCATTCATCACGGCCTCGGTTCGGTTCGTGGCCTGCAGCTTGCTGAAGACGCGGCTCAAGTGATTGCGGACGGTTTTTTCGCTGATGCCAAGGCGTCGCGCGATCTGCTTGTTCGACATTCCGGCTGCAACTTGCTTCAAGACTTGGAGCTCACGACTCGAGAGCTGGCCATGCCGGCGCTTGGATCTTTCACCATGGGCCGGCCACACCGCGAGGATGCGATCCACGATCTCTTCGTACGTGACGTCCTTGTCCACAAAGCCCTCGGCGCCACTCTCGAGTGCCTCGCTCACCATGGCCTTGTCCGCATAAGCACTGAGGACGAGCACATGGACGCCTGGAGCGTCGCGGACCAACCTCCGCGTTGCTTCCACACCGGTCACCCTGGGCATCTGGAGATCCATGAGAACCACATCGGGGTTGCGCGCCAGCGCCTGGTTTATCGCCTCATCGCCGTCGCGGGCCTGTCCAACGACTTCAAAACGTGCGTCGGCCGACAGCATGCGGGCCAGCCCGGTGCGGAAGAGCGTTTGATCATCCGCAATCAAAACCTTGATTGGAGTAGCCACCGCGTTCATGCAAGACTCCCGGCGGGGACGCGTACCTCAACCCTCGTGCCGCCTTTCTCCAGCCGGCGCGCCGTCAGCCTGCCGTTGAGGATGACCGCCCGTTCGTCCATGCCGACCATCCCAAATCCGTATTGAGCTTGACCATCGATGCCGATCCCGTCATCAATCACGACAACGATGGCTTCATGATCATCAGGCCCAACGCCGAGCACGACGTCCACCCGCTGCGCGGACCCGTGCCTCCATGCGTTGGCGACCGCTTGCTGAATGATTCGCAGGAGGTTGAACGCGGCCCATCCGTTCACGTGATGCGGCCAACGGGAGGATACCTGCAGCCTCAGCTCGCGACCCTGAGGAATCGGAAGCTCATTCTTCAGCGCCTCGACCAGGCTCAGCCGTAGCCCGCTGCTCTCTCGGAGGTCGATCATGATCTCTCGTGCCTGGCGCAGCACTTGCCGGGTCGAGTCCTCGATGCGTGTGAGCTCCGTGTCGACCCCCGCCTGCCGCCCTCGCGTGGCGCGAAGCTCGCGGATTTCGAGCAGTAAGCCGATCAGGGGCTGGGCGACCTGGTCATGAAGCTCGCGGGCAAATCGCAACTGGTCGGCAGCTTCCGCCGAGCCCAGGTCAGAGGGCGCGACTAGGCTAGTCGACACCCCGTCGATCAGCTTTGGAAAACCAAGCGCCAAGTGCTCCCTCCACACTGGCTCCGACAACAAACCGGTGTGGGGCCGGTTTCTTGCCTGAGAGATTCGAAGTGTACCTTCAATAGGTTGCCCGTGCTTAATAAGTTTGGGGTGGAACAACTTAAATCTCAGGAAAGGGCGATGAGCGGTCGCATTAACAGAGGTAGGAGGGTCTTCCGGCTCAGGGTCGCTCGGCGGCCCCGCGCCTCACAACGCCGGCCTAACCTCGGGTGACCGTCAGGACGACGTTTCCCGTCTTCTGCTGAGTCTCCACATACCTTGTCGCGTCGACCACCTCATCCAACGGGTAGCGGCGATCGATGACCGGCCGGAACTTCCCGGCCTCGATGAGTCCTTTGAGGAACAGCACGTCCTGCTTCGTCTGTCGAGGCGGTATCTGGAACACCACCTTCTTGTCTCCCCTCCGCGAGGGCCACAGCGCCCAGATGAGATTCGCGAACCCATCGGTTGGAAGGTAGATTCCGCCCGGCTCCAGAGAGCCGCGGCACCGCCTGAACGATTGCTTGCCGACCGCGTCGAAGATGACGTTGTACGTCTGGCCGTTCTGGGTGAAGTCTTCCTGCGTGTAGTCGATCACCCTGTCCGCCCCGAGCGATCTCACGAGCTCGAGGTTCTTGGTGCCGCAGACCGCGGTGACCTCGGCGCCGAAGTACCGGGCCAGCTGCACGCCCGCCGTGCCGATGGCTCCGGACGCGCCGTAGATGAGGATCGTGCGCCCCTTCCGGAGATCGGCCGCTTTGAGACACGTCAGCGCATTGAGGCCTCCATCGGTGACCGGCGCAGCCTCCTCGAAGCTCATCCCGGCTGGCATGTGGGCGATTCGGGCGCTCGGGCGTATGCACATGAACTCCGCGTGGGCACCGAACCTCAGCCCGCTGTTGCCGAAGACGCGGTCACCAACCGCGAACTCGCTGACGGCTGCGCCGACAGCTTCG
>WNGG01030657.1_pt1 | contig 11404 bp, 9 predicted proteins | sample 5400661 | NCBI WGS metagenome assembly WNGG01 (sample SAMN13153372, study PRJNA577476) | soil metagenome | isolation source: 100 cm soil or saprolite under Garry oak tree replicate 1 | place: USA:California | collected 2016-06-15 | reverse complement strand
ACGCCGCCGGCTGGAACGCATCCTGGGCGCGACCTTGGTAGCGCTCGGCATCGACCTGGCCGCCGCTTCCCGCTGAGCCGGCCGGGGCGGGCTCAGCGGGAAGCGGCCGGCTATCGCCGACATCTCCGGGCGGTGGCGCGCGGGTTCTCGCCTGCCGCCCCGGGACCGGATCATGGCACGGACGCGGGCGTCACCGTCGACGGGTGCTCCTTGGCGAAGGCGGCGATCGAATCCTGCTTGATGGCCGTCCAGAGCGGGTCGGCGATCGCCGTGTTCAGGACCAAGTGGCCGTTCACGGTGTGAGTCGGCGCGACGACGAAGGTCCCGGCGCTGCTGTTGAGGCCGCCGAACTGCCTGGCGAGCGACTCGATCGCTGAGTTGGTCATGTTGCTGTCCACGGTCAGCGCGCTGGTGATCGAGTTGAGCACCCTGACCATGGTCACCGGGTTGGTGATCAGGTGGTCATCGGCGATCTTGTTCAGGACCGCGCGGACGAAGTTCTCCTGGCGCAGTGTCCGGGCCAGGTCGCCGAGCGACGGCTCGCGGGCGTAGTAAATGGCGGTGACGCCGGTGAGATGGTTCACGCCCGCCTTGAACGTATGCCCGAAGCTCGTGCTCGCCTTGGGGATCGTGACATCCACGCCGCCGATGGCGTTCACGAGGCTGGCTACATGGCTGAAGTCGATCCGCGCGTAATGGTTGATGGGGACCCCGGTGAATTGCCCGACAGTCTGAACCAGCAGGCTGGGGCCGCCGGTCTCGAGCGCGTAGGAGAGCGGGTGGGTGCCGAGGCCCGGCACGTTGACCAGGGTGGTGTTCGGAATTCCCACCGCTCCGGCGTGCTTCCCGTCGGCGTTGATATGCAGGAGCATGACGATATTGCTGTCGTCGGGCAGGGAGGGGTCCTGCACTGAGATGCCGGTGGGCCCCATCTGGGAACTGGTGACCAGGAAGGTCTGGCCGGATCCGCTGCCCGCTGCGACCAGGTGAGCGACGTTCACGCGCGGAATGCTGCTCGCCACGTGGTTGACGTACGCGTAAGCGCCGACGGCAAGAACGACCACCAGGCCCAGGAGCGATCCGAGCGACGCCAGGGCGATCCGCCACGGGTGATGCTTGCGCCGACGTGGCTCCGCCGCATGGTCGCTGACGTCCTCCGCGAAAATCTCGAGGCCGTCCTGGTTCTTCAAGTCGTGCATATCGGACATTTATCTCCCCCGTCTAGCACTGTCGTGTGGCCCGGCCGGCCGGTTCTGCGGACGCCCCGTCCGCCATGGTGACCCGCTGGCCGGGGTATCGCTTTCCGGGGCTTGAACACGTTGTACGGCATTAGCGCGAACACCCCTTCCCCAGCAGCAGCCCGTGATCTGCGCTCTTTACTCTGTGTTACGCTTTTTAGCGCAGGGTAATGCATACGAGCACCCGAGGGAAGAGCAGAGAGCCCGCATATCCGAGCATCACAAGGACGGGGGACCGTGTGATCGAGGACGCGCTGACTGGCAGGGTCCGATGGCAGCTGTTGCGAAGCCTGAGCAAGCGCCCATGGCCGCGAGTGGTCGCGGAGGTCGGCTACGACGTCGTGGCCTGGATGTGCGGCCTGCTCGTGGCGGCGAGAGCCACGGACGGCCCGGCCTGGGATCGGATGACCATGGCGCCCTTCTGGTACGGGGCGATCGGCGTTTGCGCGATCGTGGCCGGGTGCGGGCTTGCCGCCGGGCTGTACCGCGGCCGTTACCTGCGCGGAAGCCGGGACGAGATTATCGCGGTCTCGCAGGCGGCCGCGCTGACCTCCGCCTGCCTCCTGGTTACCGGCCCGGTCCTGATGGGCGGCCTGCGTGCGTGGCCGGAGAGGATCCTGGGCGGCGCGGTCCTGGCCGGGGCGGCCATGCTCGGCGCCAGGTACGCGGCCTTCGCGGCGAGGTTGCGGTCGTGGCCCTCGGCCCCGACCGCCGTGCGGATCATCGTCTTCGGGGCGGGGGACGCGGGCGCCCAGCTGATCCACCGGCTGGCCATGCAGTCCGGCGCGGCCTACCAGCCGGTGGCCATCCTTGACGACGACCCCGCCAAGAGGCGGCTGAGGATCCACGGTGTTCCGGTGCTCGGCGGCCGCGGCCAGATGGCGGAGGCCGCCGCGCGGACCGGCGCGCGGGTGCTGGTCATCGCGATCGCCGGCGGGAGCGGCAAGGTCATCCGCGACCTCACGGAGGCGGCCGAGTGCTGCGGGCTCGTGCCGAAGGTGATCCCGTCGGTCCGGGAGCTCCTCACCGGGGGGGCGAGGATCGAGGGGGTCCGTGATCCCCGCATCAGCGATCTGCTCGGGCGCCGGGTGGTGACGACCGACGTGACCTCGGTGCGCGAGCGCATCACCGGCAGGCGGGTCCTGGTGACCGGCGCCGGGGGGTCCATCGGCGCCGAGTTGTGCCGCCAGCTGTACCGGCTCGGGCCGGCGGAGTTGATCATGCTGGACCGTGACGAGTCGGCCCTGCACGCGGTCCAGCTTTCGCTGCGCGGGCATGCCCTGCTCGATTCTGAGGAAACCGTGCTGGCCGACATCCGCGACCAGCGCAGGGTCAGGGAGGTATTCGCCAGGTTCCGGCCCGACATCGTCTTCCACGCCGCGGCGCTCAAGCACCTGCCGCTGCTGGAAAGCTTCCCCGCCGAGGCGCTCAAGAGCAATGTCTGGGGGACTCTCACGGTCCTGGAGGCCGCGGCCGCCCAGGGCGTCCAGGTGTTCGTCAACATCTCCACCGACAAGGCCGCGGATCCGGTGAGCGTGCTCGGCTGCTCCAAGCGGATCACCGAACGTCTCACCGCGTACATGTCCGCCCGGACAGGCGGCGCGTACCTGAGCGTGCGCTTCGGCAACGTGCTCGGCAGCCGCGGGTCGGTGCTCACCACCCTGTCCACGCAGGCCGCCGCGGGCGGTCCGGTCACGGTGACCGACCCTCAGGTACGGCGCTATTTCATGCTCGCCGACGAGGCGGTCCATCTCGTGCTGCAGGCGGCCGCGATTGGCAGGCCGGGGGAGGTTCTCGTCCTCGACATGGGCGAGCCGGTGCGCATCCTTGACATCGCGCGGCGGCTGACCGCCAGCACCGGCCGCGAGGTCGACATCGTGTTCACCGGGCTGCGGCCCGGCGAGAAGCTGATCGAAGACCGGCTCGGGCCAGGAGAGATCGACAAGCGGCCCAACCATCCGCTGATCAGCCAGGTCCCTGTGCCGGCCCTGCGCACCGACCGGGTTACCGGCCTGGACCCTGACGCGGATGCCGGTTCGCTGCGCCGCGCCCTGGCCCGGTGCGCGCGCGATGTCTCCGGCGTCGGCACCCTGACCATCCCGCCGCAGGCTCTGGCCGGGCCCCCGGCCGCCCGGGAAGCTGACCGGAGGCCGGCCGGCCGCGACCTCCCGCCGCACGGCGGTTAGGGAGGCGTCCCGGCATGCGCCCAGCCAAGTTCGGCCAGATTCGTCACCAGCCGGTCCAGCAACCTGGCGGTGCCTTCGTAGGCGCGCAGCGGCCCGCCCGCCGGGTCGGCCACGTCGTCCTCGGCCGAGTCACCGAGCAGCGCGATGCGGTCGCGTCCCGCGTGAACGCGCGAAAGCCAGCCAGAGAACGGCTCACCGGGCGGCCGGGGCCCGATCTGCTCACCCCGCCTGACGAGTTCCTTGAGCGTGAACGCACGCAGCCACGCTCCGGGCTCGGTGAGCACGGCATACCGGAGATTCTCCCGGGCCATCGCCAGCACCAGGCCGGCACGGGCCAGGTCGGCGGCGCGGGCGATCCGGCTGCGATGCGACGCGATCGCGATCCCATATCCGGCCATGACCGAGACGACCTCGGGATGCGGCGGGTCTCCCTGGCGGAGCATCCCGGCCGAATGCACCGGGACCGCCACGCCCAGCGCGGCCAGCCGCCGGGTGAGCAGCGCGACGGCCATCGGAGACCGGCATACGTTCGCCGTGCACAAGACGACGATACCCGTCTGACCGGAGCCGCCGGGGTCATCCTGCTGAAGCCCAGCCATCGGAATGCGCTGAACGTCGGATATGTCGTTCATCACCATATTGCCGGAAAGTTCTCCTCGTCCGCCCTCAGCAAAAGCAATCGGCCTTATGCAGGTACCTGGCGGTGTTACCGGATATTCCGCGCACAACTTGAGCGACACCCCCGGGTGGCGATCCTCGCTGATTCGCGACCGGAAACACCCGCGACACCGGCCTTTCCGCCGCGGCACACTTTCTCGGGCCTGAACAGATATTTTACCGCAGCCTTGCTTGGCGTACACTCATTTCGCGCAGCGCATGCCGGGCAGCGGTGCGCCCGTGGCGGCTTGCGGGTCTTCGGGGCACTGGCAGTTGCTACTTGCCAATCAGAGAGAAAGTCATTATGACCCAATTCGGTACCGAGCCGTCCTTTCGTGCATATCTGCAGATCCTGCGCCATCGAAAATGGTGGGTCGCCTCGATCACCGCGCTCGGCCTCGCCGCCGGCCTGGCGCTGTCACTTACCACGCACAAGCAGTACGCGGCCACCGCGCAGCTGCTGGTGCAGTCGTCGGTCAACGCGAGCGGGCTCAGCGGGGTGCAGCAGCAGCCGGTCACCCAGACGGACGTACAGACCGAACTCCAGCTGGTCACCAGCGCTCCGGTTCAGCAGGCCGTCCGCGCCCGGCTGAAGACCACGCCAGCGGTGTCGGCCTCGCAGGTCGGCCAGACGAACGTCATGGCCATCACGGCCACGAGCGGGGTGCCGTCCCAGGCGTCCCTGGTCGCGAACCTTTACGCGACAGCCTTTGTGCAGTACCGCCAGGCGGTGGCGAGCCGCAGCCTGGCGTCGGCCGAGGCGCAGTTGCGGTCGCAGATCTCCTCGCTCTCCAAGCAGCTCAAGTCCTTCCGGGGCGATACGACCTCACCGTCGGCCTCTGCGCTGCTCAATCAGGAGGCCGTACTGAAGGAACAGCTGGCCCAGATGCAGGTCAGCGGCGCGGTCCAAACGGGCGACGTGGTGCTGGTCACGCCCGCGCAGACTCCGATGTCGCCGAGTTCGCCCAAACCCGTCCAGGACGCCCTGCTCGGCCTAACCGCCGGGTTCGCGCTGGGCCTCGGGGCGGCCTTCCTGCGGGACAGCCTCGACGACAGGCTGACCTCCAAGGAGGCGACCGAGCAGGCGGGGGGCGCTCCAGTGCTGGCCATGACCCCGGTAGTGATGTCCTGGCGGCGGCAGAAGCTGGTGGTCGTGTCGGCCTCCGAGCCGACATCCCCGACCGCGGAGTCATACCGGTCGCTGCGGACCTCGCTGCTGTTCGCACGGCAGGAGCGGCAGCTTCGCAGCGTGCTGGTCACCAGCCCCGGTGTCAGTGAAGGCAAGACATCTACCCTGGCCAACCTGGGGGTGGTCTTCGCGCAGGCGGGCGAGCGGGTACCCTGGACGAGACGCTGCTGCCCGTGCCGGGCTTCGACCGGCTCTTCCTGCTCCCGGCCGGCCCGGTCCCGCCCAACCCCGCCGAACTCCTCAACGGCGCCCGCACCAGGGAGATTATCGCGCATCTCGAGAGCCATTTCGACCTCGTGCTCATCGACAGCCCGCCGGTGCTGCCGGTCACCGACGCCGCGATCTTGTCCCAGCACGCGGACGCCACGCTGCTGCTCGCGGCGGCGGGGCAGACCCGGCGGGCCGACCTGCACCGCGCTACGGAGAAACTGGGCCAGGTCGGCGCCACGATCCTGGGCATCGTGCTCAACAAGGTAACCAGGCAGACCGGGCGCTACTACGGCTACGGCTATGGCTACTCATACGAGCCCTACCGGTCGGCGAGGGCGCAACCGGGAATGCCGGCCGTGCATCCTAACGGGAGCAGCAAAGTGCCGGATAACAGCCCGCGCTAATCGTTTCCGGGCACATTGGCGCTTGCCGTCAGCGCATAATGGCCCGCAGTTAATCAACGGGGTGCACAGATTCGTGCCGGGGGAGGTGTCGACGGATTCATGTCGGGGCACTTTACCAACCTGCTCGCCGTTACGGCATGCGGTGCGGTTGTCATGGTGGCGGAACCCGTCACTATTCCGCTATTGCGCCGGGCGGCCATTATCGACGTGCCCGGTCACCGGTCTTCCCATACCACCCCGACGCCCCGCGGTGGCGGAATCCCGATAGCCGCCGGGCTGCTCGTAGCGGCGGGCCTGATCGGGGGTGCGCTCGCCACGGTTTTCGCCTTCGCCATTGCCGCCTTCGGCCTGCTCGGGTTCGCCGAGGATATGCGCGGGCTGACGGCGGGCCGACGGCTCATTATGCAGGGCGCCTGCGGGACCCTGGTCGCCCTGGTGCTGGTCAGCAGCCTGCCGGGATCCCTCACCGTGCTCGTGCCTGTGGCTGCCGTCTGCGCGGTCTGGATCACCGGGTTCGTGAACGCGTTCAACTTCATGGACGGCGTCAACGGCATCTCGGGGGCCCACGCCCTGATCGCCGGGATCGTCTACGCCTGCCTGGGCTGGTGGCGGCACGACGGCTTCCTGATCCCGGTCGGCGCGGCGCTCGCCGCCGGCGCGCTCGCCTTCCTGCCGTGGAACGTCGGCCAGGCTCGGGTCTTCCTCGGCGACGCGGGCAGCTACGTGCTGGGCGCGGCCCTGGCCATGCTGGCCGCCTACGCCGTCTTCCTGAGGATCCCTGCTGAGGCCGCGATCGGCCCGCTCCTGCTCTACGTCGCCGACACCGCCTGGACGCTGCAGCGCCGCATCCGGGCCGGCGAGCGCTGGATGGAGGCGCATCGGACCCACATCTACCAGCAGTGGTGCGACGCTGGCTGGTCGCACCAGCAGGTGACGACGGCTGCCGCGGCGGGCACGATCCTGCTCAGCTTGCTCGGGGCGGTCAGCCTGGCCGGCGATCCTGCCCTGCGGGCCGGCGCCGACCTGGCCGCCGCGGGTGTCGTCCTGGTCTACCTGCGATCACCGGCGCTGCTCGCCCGCCGCGCCGCCCGGGAGGAGTCATAGGCGACATGCGGATCATCATCGTCACCCACTACTTCCCGCCCGAAACCGGGGCCCCGCAGGCCCGCCTGTCCGCCCTGGCGGCGGCCTGGGCCGCGGACGGAGACGACGTCACGGTTCTCACCGGCATGCCCAGCCACCCGACGGGAGTGATACCGCCCAAGTACCGTGGCGCGATCCGGCGCCGCGAGCGCCCCGACGGATACCGGGTGCTGCGTACCTGGCTGTATGCCACTCCGAACGAGGGAGTGGCGCGCAAGACCATCGGTCACCTGAGCTTCATGGTCACCAGCGTGCTGCTCGGCGGGCGGGCCAGCGGGCCTGCGGACGTCGTGGTCGTCTCCTCGCCCACCTTCTTCGCCATCGGCGCGGGCTGGCTGCTGGCCCGGCTCAAGCGCGCGCGGCTGGTGGTGGAGGTCCGCGACCTCTGGCCGGCCATCTTCACCGAACTCGGCGTGCTGTCCAGCCGTCCGCTGATCCGCCTGCTCGAGCGGCTGGAACTGGCCGCCTACGCGGCGGCCGACACCGTGATCGTGGTGAGCGACGGCTTCCGCGCGAACCTGATCGGCCGCGGCGTGCCGGCCGCGAAGGTGCACACCATCCGCAACGGCGTGCGGCCGAACGAGTTCGATCCCGCCGCCCCAGCAGACGCGCGGCTGCGCGCCGCGCTCGGCGCTTCCCCCGGTGACTGCCTGGTGCTCTACGCCGGGACGCACGGCATCTCGCAGGGGCTGACCTCGGTCGCCGAGGCCGCCGCCCGGCTCACGCGCGAGCCGATCCGGTTCGCCTTCGTCGGCGAGGGCGCGGACAAGCAGCGGTTGCGGGAGTGCGTCGCCGAGCTCGGCCTTGGCCATGTCACCCTGCTCCCCGGTGTGCCGTCCGGGCAGGTCCCGGCGCTGCTGGCCGCGGCGGACATCTGCCTGGTGCCACTGCGTGACCTGCCGCTGTTCTCGGCGTTCATCCCATCGAAGATGTTCGAGTACCTCGCGGCCGGCAAGCCGGTCGTGGGCGCGGTGACCGGCGAGGCCGCGCAGATCCTGCGCGAGGCCGGCGCCCTGGTGGTGCCGCCGGCCGACAGCGCGGCGCTGGCCGAGGCGATCCGGGTCCTCGCCGCGGACCCGCTGCGGCGGCAGGCGATGGGGCGGCAGGGGCGCTGTTACGTAGAGAAGTACTTCGACCGGGCGGTGCTGGCCGGGTTGTACCGCAAGCTCCTCTCCTCGCCCGGGCGACGCCGATGAGGCTCCTGGTCGGGCCGTGGCGCTGGCCCGGAGCCCGGCGGCCGCGCGTAGGGTGGCGGCCTGCGGCGCGCGGCCACTCCCCGGCGACCTGGACGATGCTCGCCGCCTAGACGAAGCATTCGCCGCGGCACGCTGCGAGGCCCTGGTCTGCCTGGCGTCGCTGGGCTTCGGTCACGGTCCGGCCATCGTCGCCGCCGCCGAGGAGGCCGGCCTGCGGCGGGCGGTCTTCGTCTCGACCACCGCGGTGACGACGACCCTTCACCCCCCGACCAGGCAGATCCGGCTGGCCGCAGAGCAGCAGATCCGCGGCTGCGGACTCGACTGGACGATCCTGCGGCCGACGATGATCTACGGCGACGCCGGCGACCGGAACCTGTCCCGGCTGCTGCTGCGGCTGAGCCGGGCGGCGGTGCTGCCGGTGCCGGCCGCCGGCGGATGCTTGCATCAGCCGGTTCACGTGGCCGACGTGGCCGGCGCGGTACTGGCCGCGCTGCAGCGGCCCGCGGCGACGGGCGCCCGGTACGACGTGGCCGGCCCCGAGCCGCTCCCGTTCGCCGAGTTGCTCGGCACCTGCGCGCGCGCGGTCGGGAGCAGGACCCGGTTCATCCCCGTCCCGCTCGCGCCGCTGGTGCCGCTGGCCCGCGGCTACGAGCTGATGAGCCGCCGTCCCCGGATCCGGGCCGAGCAGCTGCGACGGCTCGCCGAGGACAAGGCGTTCGCCATCGATGATGCGGTTCGCGATCTCGGCTACGCGCCGCGCCCGTTTGCCGACGGCATCGGCGACGAGGCCCGCCTGCTCGGCCTGGCCGCATGACCCGCGCGGAGCTGGCCCGGCTCGGCCGCACCGCGGTGCACTTGCGGCCCGGCCAGGCCGCGCACCGGGCACGGCTGCGCGCCCAGCAGGCCGGCCTGCGCCGGTTCCCCGGTGCGGCCGGGCGGCTCCTGTCCGGCCCGGACCCGTCCGCGGCCGTCGGCTGGCCGGATGCGTTCCGGCCGGCGGACGCGCTAACCCCCGGCCGCTGGCCGAGCCTGCCCGAACTGCGAGCGGGCAAGATCGCGCTGCTGGGCCTGGTCAGGGAACTCGGTGACGAGGGCGGCTGGGCGCACGCCGGGGCGCCCCGCCTGTGGCGCTTTCACCTTTACTACTGGGACTGGGCGTGGGGGCTGGCCGCCGACCCGGACCGGCTGGCCGCCCGGGCCCTGTTCGCCCGGTTGTGGCGGTCCTGGCAGGCCCAGGCCGGGTTCTGCCACGGCGATGCCTGGCACCCGTACCCGGCCGCGCTGCGCGCCTGGTCCTGGTGCGGCCTGCACCGCGGTCTCGTGGCCGGCAGCGACATCGAACCGGCCTTCGTCGCCGGTCTCGCGGCTCACGCCGGATTCCTGCGCCGTCACCTGGAGTACGACGTCGGCGGAAACCACCTGATCAAGGGGCTCAAGGCGGTGGCCGGCCTGGCCGTGTTCTTCGCCGACGAGCGGCTGTTGCGGCGGGCGGTGGGGCGCCTGGCCAGCCAGCTGGCCCGGCAGGTCCTGGCCGACGGCGGCCACTACGAGCGCGCGCCGGCCTATCACTGCCAGGTCCTGGCCGACCTCATCGACGTGGCGGACCTGCTGTGCGCGGCGGGACGGCCCCCGGCCGACGAGATAACCACGGCCATCGACCGCATGCGGCGCTGGCTGGGCGCTGTACTCGCCCCGGACGGCCAGGTGCCGCTGCTCAACGACGGCTACCCGGTCGACCGCGAGCTCATCTGGTTGCTGCGGCCCGGGCCGGCGCCGGATGACCCGCTGCACGTCCTGCCCGCGACCGGCCTGGTGCGTGCGGTGGCCGGCGGCTGGCACCTGCTCGCCGACGCCGGGCCGCCGTGCCCGCCGTCCCTGCCGGCCCACGCGCACGCCGACACCTTCGGCTGCGTGCTGCATGTGGACAAGGTCCCGTTGCTGATCGATACCGGCACGTCTAGCTATGAATCCGGTCCGGTGCGCCGCTACGAGCGGTCCACCGCGGCCCACAACACGGTCGAGGTGGACGGGGCGGACTCCACGGAGGTGTGGGGCGCGTTCCGGGCCGGGCGGCGAGCCCGGGTCAGCGGGCTGGCCGCCAGCGCCGACTCGTCCGGCCTCACCTGCGAGGCGGTCCACGACGGGTTCCGGCACCTGCCGGGCCGCCCGCTGCATCGCCGTCGCTGGTCGCTGACCGGCGACGGCCTGCGGGTCGAGGACGCGGTCACCGGGCGGGGGCGGCACGAGATCGTCATCCGCTGGCACGTCTCGCCCGGCTCGGCGCTGCGCGTCGACGGCCGCACGGCCCTCGTCACCAGTCCGGCAGGCACCTTCTCGGTGACCACCGCGGCCACTACCCCGGTGCTCTTGGCCGCCGAGACGAGGCCAGCCGCCACCGGGTTCGGGAGCACCGCGGACGCGCCCGTACTGACCTGCCGGATGGACGCGACCTTGCCGGTCCGTGCCGTCACCGCCTGGAACCGTGCCCGCGACCACGCGGCTGGAGAGGGATCGTCATGAAGCAAGTCGTGCAGCCGGTCAGCGGCGGGCCGGTCGAGGTACTCGACGTCCCCCGCCCGGTGATCAGCCCGACCGAGGTGCTCGTGCGCACCGTAGCCTCGGTGATCTCTCCCGGCACCGAACGGGCGGTCACCTCGCTGGCCAGGTCCAGCCTGCTGGCCAAGGCACGCGCCCGGCCGGACCTGGTCCGCCAGGTCGTGCGCAAGGCGCAGGCCGAGGGTATCCCCGCGGCGGCCAGGGCGGTACGCGGCCGGCTCGCTGCCGACGTGCCGCTCGGCTACTCCGCGGCCGGGCTGGTAGTCGAGGTCGGCGCCGCCGTCGACGGGATCGGGACCGGCCAGCTCGTGGCGACGGGCGGCGCCGGGAAGGCCAGCCACGCCGAGTTCCAGGCCGTACCCGGCCTGCTGTGCGCGGTCGTGCCCGAACCGGTGCCGCCCGGGGACGCGGCGTTCGCCACCCTGGCGTCCATACCGCTGCACGCCCTGCGCCTGGCCGGGGCCGGCCCCGGCTCGAAGGTCGTCGTGCTCGGGCTCGGGCTGATCGGCCAGCTCGCGGCGCGGCTCGCGATGGCCTCCGGATGCGAAGTGGCCGGGATCGACCCGGGCGAATTCGCCAGGGAAGCTGCGGCCGGTGCCGGCGTCCTGGCCCTGGACGAGACCGG
>WNGG01008348.1_pt1 | contig 11409 bp, 8 predicted proteins | sample 5400661 | NCBI WGS metagenome assembly WNGG01 (sample SAMN13153372, study PRJNA577476) | soil metagenome | isolation source: 100 cm soil or saprolite under Garry oak tree replicate 1 | place: USA:California | collected 2016-06-15 | reverse complement strand
TAGCGGCGACAAGTCAGACAAGTCGCCGCACTCCAAAAGAGCCGTGATTGCTCATCTGCATCTCATCAAAGCGGCACCTGAAGCGAGTCGCACTTCTAATTACACTCCTCTCGGCCGGGTGCAATTAGAAGTGGGAGTCAAGCGGCGCGGTCGGAGAGACTGTGAAAAATTGTATTTCAAATCGATGACATCCAAACGGTCAAAATTCATGGCGCTTTTATTGGCCACGAATTCCACGAATTGACACGAATTAAATTCTCCGCAGCTTCTGAGGAGTTCGCGGCACCGTGAATTGACTCCCACTTCCAATTACAGCCCTCCCGGCCCACGGGCACCAACGGCGCCGATTTAGCCACAGAGCCATGGAGACAACCGAGAAAATCTTGTCTCTTTGGCTCCGTGGCTGAAGCTGAAGATTGAATCTGACAAATGGCCCCCTACTGTCCAAACCGCAAACCAGTGTTTTGCCCCGTGTTGACGAAAGAGGATGAGAAACGCTAGGATCGGCACGTCTCCGCAAGATTAGGAAGAAACGGCGAGAAACATCAGGCTGGTGTATCCTTTCTCGGGGAGACGCAAGAGACCGCCGGTCGGCCGGGCCTGGATCTCGCCCTTTCTCAAGGGGCTCATCCGCGGCGTTATTGGCCCGGCTAGGGTCGCGATTCGTGAGTCAGATACCCGAAGAGATTGTGGACACTACGTGGCGTGAGGTCGCAGGCTTCTCTGCTGGCGATGCTCGCAGTGAGATGGAAGAAGCTGCGAAGCAACAGCCGGATCTCCTAGGCTTCGTGTTCGGGTTCACACAGGAGTGCCGGCCCGAGGCTCATGAGTTGGCTGTGTATCTATATTTCGTGATCTACCGGATCTTTCAGAAGGCCACGCGCGCAAAAATCCGGCCAATCAAAGCCTCGAAAATCCTCCGACGCCTGGAACGGAACGAAGAACTTCTGGTCAGCCTTGAGAAGGCCCATCCCCTCTTCTTGGAGAAAGCGGCGCTGACCGAGGCATCCGGGCAGCCATTCGTGGTCAAGTATTTGGTTGAAGCGATCGTGGAAGCGCCCCAGGGGGACGATCCCGTCGATCTGACCGAGGAAGAAACCGGGACGTTGTTCCTGGTGTTGAAGACAGTGATCGACGTGCTTGACGAGGCACGACAAAAGACGGAGGGGCGTCTATGATCAGGCGTTTGCGGCCCCTGAAACTGAAGCCAGGCTCGAGAAGAATCAGGCACTTTGTTCACCGCGGAGACACGAAGTACCCTTTGATTGCGGATTCGCGATTGCGGATTTCGGATTTACAATTAATGAACAACTTCTCTAACAGGACAATCCGAAATCCGCAATCCGCAATCCGCAATTCAACGGAATCTCCGTGCCCTCTTGTGTCTCCGTGGTGAAACAGGACGTCTTGCTGCTACAGCGTCACTGTCTGAATTGCAGGGCTGAACGCTTTGAACTGAATACTCCCGTTTTTCTGCAAAGGTTAGGTAGTAGCTAAACTAGGATCCGTGTGCCGTCCGGAAGGCCGCAAGGCAACGCTCGACGGTTTCCATTGGCGGGTAGGCACTGCCTTCCTGCTCGATCAGGTAATATTCGATGCCGCCCGTCTTCTCCGCGGCCTCGAAAATTCTCTTCCAGGGAGCTGACCCTTCGCCGAACAGGACCTTATAGCCTTTGGCGGGATCCGGGGACCAGTCCTTGCAATGCATCGAGAGGATCCGCCCGGGATTCTGGTTGATCCAGGCAACAGGGTCGGAGCCCGCCTCGAGACAGGTGCCGACGTCGAGCTGAAGCACGACATCCTTGTGAGTATTGGCCGCGATCACTTCGATGGGACGCCGGTTTTCGACCGGTTTGAACTCCGCTTGGTGATTGTGATAGCCCGCGCGAAGCCCCAGCGGCTTGAGTTGCTCTGCAGCCCGGTTCAGGGTGTCGGCGACCGCTTTCCAGCCGTCGAGGTTCTCGACCCTCCCCGCACTGGCCATCACGATGTACTTGCTTCCGATGGTCTGGTTGAGCTCGATGGCACGAGGGAGGTTCTGCGGTGTAAACGACTGGGCGCCGTTGTGCGTCGAGAGGCACCGGATGCTGAGATCGTCGAGCAGCTTTCGCACTTCCTTGGCGTAGGCCGGCGTCCACTCGAAGTAGGGCGCGTAGAACTCGACACATTCGTAGCCCATCTTCGCAACGGCCCGAACGGTCTCTGTCAGATTTTCTTTTAACTCGTTGCGGACGGAATAGAGCTCCAGGCCAACCGGAGTGGTCTTTGCCTGGGATGCGGTCGCGGCAAAGGGAGCCGCCGCGGCCAGAGCGAGAAACGAACGGCGGGAAATGGAATCGTGTAAAGTTGTCATAATGGGCGCACTATATCACGGTGCGTGACCTGGCGAAAGAAACGGCGACTAAAGAGCACAAAGAACAGACGAACGTGGGCGGATCCTTTGTGTCCTATGAAGCTCCGCTTGCATTCCGTAGGGACGCCCCTGCGTGGGAAGCTCGGGCGGCCATACAGGGCCGCCCCTACCATTGCGCAGGCACTCCTACGGCCATTTTCATTCACAGTGGTGAGCCGCGGGATCATGAAAACTATGTGGTGAATTATGGCTTGCCGGAATAAGTGACGTATGTGGAAAGGAAGCGTGGTCTCAATTCAAATTGCAACCGAGGCGCGAGGCTCCATGACAAGCCTGCAAGAAGTGAACGCGATTGCGGGAAGGGGACTCGAAGGGGATCGCTACTTCAACAAGAAAGGGACCTTTTCAAAGACGCCGGGGCCGGACCGCGAGATTACGTTGATTGAGATCGAGGCGATTGAGGCCTTGAAGCGCGACTATGGAGCCGATCTGGATCCCGGCGAGAGCCGCAGAAACATCGTCACCCGCGGCGTGCCCCTGAATCACCTTGTGGGACGGCAATTCAAGGTTGGCGAGGTAATGCTGCGCGGCATCCGCCTGTGCGAACCCTGCGGTCATCTGGAGCGTCTGAGCGGCAGGGAAGTCCTGCCGGGCCTGATCCACCGCGGAGGCCTGCGCGCCGAGGTCCTCACCTCCGGCGCCATTCGCCTCTACGATCCTGTGGAACCGCTATAGCAAATGACCAATGACCAATGACAAATAGAAGCCAGAAGCGGACAACGAACTGCGATTTGTCATTTTTCATTGGTCATTTTTCATTGGTCATTTGGCAAATCTCTCTCCGCGGCTCTGCGTCTCCTGCGGAGAGGGGTTGCGGGTATGCCGCGACATGTTCATCCGTGTTCATCTGTGGTTTCATTTGTGCAGTTGATGCTGACAAAACGACTGCGCTTATTGCACCAGTTCGGCGGTCATTGTGGCCCCGCCCATTTGCGCCAGCACCGCGGAGATCTTCACCGGCGTGCGGGAATCCTTCGCCACCCACACGGTCATCTTATCCGAACCTCCGTCGGCCGAGGTGATCTCGATCTTGTAGGCTTCGAACGTTCCCGCCGGGACAGTCACGCTTTCCGATCCGGTCACCTGCAGCTGGAGGAGCTTGGGCTTCTGCCGCATAAGATCGAAGTTGCGGAACGTCGTGGAATACCCCTCGCTGAGGGGGAGCGCGGCAATCGAATGCGCCGGACCCGCGGCGTCGGCGAACAGCGGCCCACCCACATCGACGTTGATCGCGCGCTCCTGGCCGCTCATAACCATTTTGCCCGTCGCCTTGTTGTCCTTCACTTCGATCTCGATGTGCGCAGGACCTTGATTCACCGTGCGCTTGAGCAGAGTGAGCGTCTCTTTGTCCAGGACCGCCACGTCCAGCATTTCACCTATCGGCGACTTTGCCGTGTCCGTCACCGTCCAGGCGCCGCCCTCTTCCTTAATCTCCGTCGTGGTCTCCAGCGCGAGGCTCTGCGTGCCGGCCTGGATCCTGGCCTGGTACTTGTAGGATCCCGGCTTCAACGCCGCGGCGGGCTTGGGTGCGCCGACCGAGGCGGCGTCCACTTTTTTCGCCAGCGCGACTGTCTTCGCGTCGACCGTGATCTCCTTCAGCCGTGTGGCGACCTCATCCGTCACGCTTTCCTGGAAGCGCCCACCGAGGTATTTGGCGAAGAACGTTTCCGCGCTGGCGATCATGGCCATGTTGTTCACCGGCCGCGCGAACCCGTGACCCTCGTCCGGTGCGACCAGGTATTCGACGGGGAAGCCACGGTCGCGCAACGCAATGACTATCTGGTCGGACTCAGCCTTGTTGACGCGCGGATCGTTGGCGCCCTGCGCTACGAGAAGCGGCGTCTTGATCTTCGATGCCGAGTTGAGAGGCGATTGCCGCTGCAACTGAGCTCGCCCTTCCGGCGTGCTCGGGTCGCCCATGCGCGCATGGAACATCTTTCGGGCCGCCTCCCAGTAGGGCGGGATCGATTCGAGCAGCGTGATCAGGTTCGACGGCCCGACGACAGACACGGCGGCGGCATAAACATCCGGCGTGAAGGCCACGCCTGCCAGCGTGGCGTATCCGCCGTAGGAGCCACCCATAATGGCCACTCGCTTCGGATCGGCGAGGCCTTGCGCCACGAGGTGTTTAACCCCCCAGGTGATGTCGTCCTGCATCTTCTGGCCCCACTCTTTGTTGCCGGCGTTGAGAAACTTCTTGCCGTATCCGGTGGATCCGCGGAAATTGGGCGCCAGCACAGCGTAGCCCCGGTTGGCGAAGAATTGCCAGAACGTGTTGAAGGCCCACGCGTCACGTCCCCACGGTCCCCCGTGGGGAAACACCAGCAGCGGCAGGTTCTTCGCGGGGACGCCCTTTGGCAGCGTCAGGTAGGCGGGGATCTCCAGACCGTCCGACGATGGGTAGCGTATGGCCCTAGTGGAGGCCAGGTGCTCGCGCTTGAGATTCTCGCGGATGCGGTATTGCAGAGTCAGCTTACGGGCTTTGCGGTCGAACAGATAAGTCTCGCCCGGCTCGTTGTCCGCGGCGCCGGAAATAATCCAGAGCTGCTCGTCGCGGGTGCGCGCGCCAAGGTTGATCTGCCTGCCCGCAAGCTTCGATTGCAGCCACTTGTAGTCGGCCTCGTAAGCCTTGTTCTTCCAGTATTCGCGGCGCTTTTCGTCGATGTAAAAGGTGGCGAGGGGCTCGTCGGTAAGGTCGGAGAACAGCACCGAACCGAAGTCCACGCGCTTCAGCGGATCGGACTCGAATAACTCCTCCTTGCCCGTCTGAGGGTCGAAGAGTACCAGCCGCGAGAGGTCGAGGCTGCCCTTGTTCGTTTCCATGTAAAACCGCGTGTTGTCCTTGTGGAAGCGGATGGGCGCGCAGCCTTCGAGCACGTCGCAGGAATAGATCTTGGTCACACCGTTTGGGTCGAGGCGCAGGATCTCCGTGTCGCCGTTCTCGGCCGAGCGGACGGCGAGGCGGAGCTGGTCCTTGTTGTCGAAAACCCAGCCGGCAATGCGATCGGTGTTCTTGCGGAGCAGCGTGCGCTCGCCGGTGGAAATCTTCAGCCTGTACAGGTCGTGCCAGGCCTTGTCGCGGTCGTTGAGCCCGACGTAGATCGTGTCAGGATCGCTCCTGGGCACTTCGTAGATGAACGCGCGCGCGCCTCTAACATCAGTGAGATTACGGGCGGCCGGCACTTGAGCGCCGACGGGCGGCTGCGCGGCGGGATACACAGCGTAGACGTTATAGTTCTCATCACCGTCCTGGTCCTGAACGTAGAGGATGTACTTGCTGTCGCGGCTCCAGAAGTACGCCGGGATGGGCCGCTTCGTGTCGGCAGTGACCGGCTTCGCCGCGCTGAAGGGCTCCTGGGTCTTCTTGACCCAGATGTTGCGGGTCTTGCTGAGCGGTTTCAGGAAAGCAATGTACTTCCCGTCCGGCGAAATCTGCGCCCCGGAAATCTCCGGATCGCCGAAGAGCAACTCGCGGTCAATGACGGGCGGCTGTTGCGCCTGCGTGGCGAGCGGCAGAATGAACGGGAGTGTAGCGAGGATCCAAATCACGTGTTTCATAGGAATCTCCTGCTTTAGCGGCCGAGTTCTGCCGCGGCAAAGTTTCAGATGCGGCGCTCCCTTTCCGACTCTGTAAAGTACAGGAATTTCTATCTCCTGGGCAAGTGGAGCGCCCTTTCCAACATAATCCCTCAGTTAATCTGGAGTTCAGCCTTCAGGCTGCACTGCACCCGAGCAGGCCTAAGCCTGAGATCCGAACCAACGAAATCCGGTGACAGGTCAAGCACACTTGCGTAATCTATTCTCGCGGGGGAAAGGAAGAATTCTCTCTGACCGGGATGCTTGATTACTATCCGGATCCTTCCGGCGTTACTATCGACGACCTGCGGGTTGCAGTCTCGGCGTTCGTTTGGGACGACAAGGGCAGGTTGCTCCTGCAGCAGCGCGGCGACAATGGCTACTGGTGCTTCCCGGGGGGCGGTGTCGAACGCGGCGAGAGTGTTACCGACGCGCTGTGCCGGGAGGTCTGGGAAGAGACTGGCTACACCATCCGGCCTGGTCGTCTGATCGGCGTTTACAGCGATCCCCGTAAGTTCCAGCTCGTTAGGTATCCGGAGGGAAATGTGGTCCATTATGTCACGATCGTCATTGAGGCGATCCTGACTGGCGGAACGCCGACGCTTTGCGACGAGACACGCGCAATCGATTGGCGCTTGCCGGATGAGCTTCCCGAACCCTTTGTCCCCTCGCACCGACTCCGGCTGTCGGATGCCCTGACCCGCCGCGAGTCCGCCTTCATCCGATAAGCCCGGAACCACGGATTGGGCGAAATACTAGCCTGGCTTTTGTCTTTTCTCTTCCTCCGCCTTCTCTCCGGCTCTCATGAAAATATGCCTTTCGACGACTGGTTCCTTCGGGAGGGCACGACATCAGTCGTGCCCGCAGGGGAGGGGCTCAGTAAGGAGCTTTAGCCCCTGAGGACATCCTCTGAACATTGCTAGCCCTCAGAGGTGGCTCTCGAAAGTGCGCTTTCTCACGGCACGACTGAAGTTGTGCTCCCCGGGTTTCCATTCGGGGAGGTGAGCCGGATGGATCATGGCAACTCTGCGGTTTGGTTGCAGGGCATTTTTCCCTGCTTTCTCTTGTGAGACTGGATGAACGAGGGGTCCAATCTGCACATCGCAGGATTTCCAAGGCGGAGGCAAGTAGCGCTACTAAAATAAGATACACGGCTTGCCGGCTTCGTCCCCTTTCGATAATTCACGATGGAGCCAATTTTGCTTGCGATGAGTCGGAGCGGTGTGGAAAGACACACCAGGGTGAGCGAATCTCGTAAACAGCCAACCTTCTCGAGGAGAATATCTTATGAGACACAAAGCGATCGCAACAAGCCTGACATTGGCGTGCTGCCTTGCGTTCGCGTTAGCCGCTCAAGATCCTTCGGCCGGAACCAAAAGTCAAGGCAAGGAGACAAGCCTTACGGGCTGTCTTGAGGCGGGCGCTAAACCCAACACGTATGTCCTGAAAAACGTAAGCGAGCAGACGGCCGCCGGGAGTGAAACAAAACCCGCCGAGCTGGGAAAGACGGAGTCCGAGTACGCGTTGAGCGCGGCCCCCAGCGTCAATTTGAAGGCTCACGTGGGCCACAAAGTTGAGGTGACCGGCGTTATCGCTGGCCAGAAGCAGGGCAAACACGGCGCGAGCGAGGCTGCCCAAATGTCCCATTTCAGGGTCAAATCCATCAAGGAAGTTTCCACGGATTGTCCGTAATCGGTAATATTAGTTGCGGATTTTCCTTCAGCCGCGGGCCGGTGGGGATTGTCGGAGGTGATTCCGATGACCCCCAACCGCCCCGCGGCTCTTTTGATTTTTCCCACCGTCACTCCTCTGCCCAAGCACTCCCGCTGGCTACGCCGGACCGGGCTCTCTTCCCGCATCCTGCCGTTCATGCCCGGCCGGACGAAGATGCCCTCTTATTGTCCGTGAATCATTAATTTCCGGACAGACGGTATTTTTTCGCCGATAACGACAATAGCACGGTTCCAAAGCCATTTTTGGGGCAGACCCTCTTCTGGAGACAGGTTGATGCCTGTGATTCCAGACCTGGGAATTTTACCGTGCCGGGCAGGGATTACTCATTTGATCTACAGAAAAAGAAGCCTCCACATCAGTCTTCTGCTTGTCGGATTGCTTCTTGCGGGGCCGCGCCTAAGTGCGTTCGCTCCCGGACGAGTGAAGCCGAAACCAGCGGCGGGGGATGCCCGGGCGATGCGCGCGAGAACCGAAGTCGAAGTGCCATCAGAGACGGCGGCAGTCGGGGGAGCGAACTTGTCTTCGGTCAAAGAAGCGCGGGAGACGGTGTTGCAGCAGCGCCGCGACGCCGAGGTATTTGCGATGATCCGCTTCTGCCGGGAGAGACTCGGTTATGATATTGCGTTCCTCGGCCCTCGAGTCGGTTATCGGGCCATGACTCTCACCAACAGTCGCAGAATCGAGATCTATATGCGTCCGGGGGACAGCGCACGGCTGCAAGCTTACGATCTGGCCCATGAGCTCGGCCATGCTTTCGACCTCGAGCACAATAATGCCGAGCGCCGGCGCCGCTGGCGCGAGCTGCGAGGTATTCCCCTTTCCACTCCCTGGTTCGCGTGCAATCGATGCCCGGATTACGGTACGCCGGCCGGCGATTTCGCCGAGACCTTCGCTTTCCTGCTGCTGGGCCCCGGCAACTATCGAAGCACGATGGCTCTGCCTCCAACTCGCGAACAGGTCCAGGAGCTCGCCGCCTTTTGCCAGACCGAGAGGATGGGCGAGAATCGCGGAGAGGTGATCACCGGGACAGGAGACGAGGCTGCCCGCTGACCAGCAGTCAGTTCAGACTTCGGACCTCAGACTTCAGACCTCAGACCTTAAAAAACGTCCTGAGGTCTGAAGTCTGTAGTTCATCATGAGCGGCGTCGGGTCGAAGCCTGTTCGCTGGGCGCGGCCGCTTCGGAGATCAGCAGGATTATGCCCTGCGTGACGCCCTCCGGGCGTACCAACGGAGAGAACGCGACATTGCAGACAATTCGCTTGCCACGCCGATCGATGGCGTCAAGCACCAAGTCCTGAAAGCGAGGGTGCTCGGCCAGACAGGCGTGCAGGGGGCCTTTCAGCTTTTCCACCGGAAGACCGATATCCAGATTCAACAAGTTGTGCCCGTGCACTTCATCTGCGCGTAAGCCCCACAGGTCCTCGGCCTTCTTGTTCCATCTTTCCACGTTGAGCTTGCGGTCGAGCACGACCACGGCGACTCGCAGGCTGGCCAGAATGGACTCAAGGAACAGGTTGGTCTGGTTCAGCTCTTCGGTACGGTTGCGCAACTCCGTGTTCACCGTGTCGAGCTCCTCGTTCGTGGACTGCAGTTCCTCATTCATGGTCTCCATTTCTTCGTTTGTGGATTGCAGCTCTTCGTTCGTGGTCTCGAGCTCTTCGTTGGTCGACTGCAGTTCCTCGTTTGTGGTTTCCAGCTCTTCGTTCGTGGACTGGAGCTCTTCGTAAGCCGTCTCCAGCTCCTGCATGGCATGCTCGTGTTCGGTCTTCAGATGCCGGAATGCCGTGACGTCTTGAAACGCGATGCTGATACCCAATACTCGGTCCCCCTCTCGCAGAGGCGCGAGGTCCGCGACGAGATGCTGGACGTTGCCGTTTGGAATCACCCGTTGCACGTCTGGAATCTGGAGAGTGCGCTTCTCGGAATGCGCCTGCTCCACGCGAGAGCGCAGCTCTGTGGGGCGATAGGAAAGTTCCAGGTCTGCGAAAGGACGGCCGACGTCCTTGGTGTCCAGCCCTAAGAGGTTTCGCGCCATTTCGTTGGCCAGCACGAGAGTCCCTTTGGCATCCACGACCAGTTGCGCCACGGGCTGCGTGTCGAATGCGCGATCCACCAGGGGCGCCCCGGAGGTCCGTTGGCTTTCCTCCTCGTTCCGCATGTCGGCGAGAGGGAGCAGCGCTTCACGGACATCGTCTCTTGGGAGCTTGGAAAAGACGCGGTGCTTCAACTCGAAGGGGGCGAACAGACCGGAATGCGTGAGAAACATTTCGGCCCTGCCCAGGAAAAGAAACCCGGTTTCCTGCAACGCGAAGTGAAAGCGCTCGAGGATCCGCCGCTGTGTTTCGGCATTGAAATACATGATGGTGTTGCGGCAAACGAGCAAATCCAGGCGAGAGATCGGGGCGTCCTGAATCAGGTCGTGTCTGCCGAAAATAACGCAGCGGCGCAATTCCGGCCGGAAGATGTAGCGGTTGGCAGAGTGCGAGAAATACTTCTCCAGATATTTCTCTGGAATGGGCTGGACCTGTTTCTCGCTGTAACTGCCGGTGCGGGCTTCGCTGAGAGCCGCTTCATCCACGTCCGTGGCGTAGATCTTCACGCGCTGGCAGAAAGTTTCGTGTCCAAGAGCCTCAGCGAACGTAAGGGCCAGCGTGTAGGCCTCTTCGCCGGAGGAACAGCCTGCACTCCAGACGCGCACAGGCGCTTTCGACTCTTGAAAGATGCGCGGAATGATCTTCTCCGACAGGAAGTCCCAGGCCTGGGGATCCCGGTAGAAGCCCGTGACGTTGATGAGGATTGTGTCGAACAGGAGACTATATTCTTCGGGATGCACCTCCAGGTAATCCTGATAGTCCGCAAAAGTCCGGACGCTGACCTCATGCATTCGTTTTTGAATTCTGCGGCCGACACTGGCCCTCTTATACCCTGTAAAGTCAAAGCCGCGCGTGCTCTTGAGAAACTCCAGCAGCGCCTCAAACTGCCCGTCAGGCTCCGAGCGCTTCATGGCGGTATCCCTTCCTTGGTAACCAAGGTCATCAAGGCCTCGGGAATCTCGGTCAAGGGGAGAATCAGATCGACGCTTCCGGTTTGAATGGCAGCGCCCGGCATGCCGAAGAACTCGGAGCTCTGCTCATCCTGGGCAATGACGGTGCCGCCCATCTTCCTTATGGCTTGGACTCCCATCGTGCCGTCGCTTCCCGTGCCGGTAAGAATCACGGCGATGGCATCTTCCTTGTAGCTTGCGGCGGCAGATTCCAGCAGAAGATCCGCGGAAGGTCTCACGAAGTGCACCAGTTCGGATTGGGTCAGGGAGAGGGTTCCATCCGTGTTGACCAGCAAATGCTTGTCGGGGGGAGCGACAAACACCGTCCCGGGGCACAATCGATCTCCTTCGGCCGCCTCCCTCACGTCCAGGGCGGTGCGCCGGCCCAGAATATGCGCCATCATGCTGCGGTGCCTCGGGTCCAGGTGTTGGACGACCACCAGCGCGGCTGGAAAACTGGCAGGGAGGCCGGACAACACCTGACTCAGCGCGGAAAGGCCGCCCGCCGAAGCCGCCAGCGCCACAACCTTCAAGCCTGGTCTCACGGTTTGAGTGACCCCGTCGGATCGCTTCTCCCTCATACGGGCAGTTTTCCCGGTTTGGGTTTTCAAAAAAGTCATTGTATTGCTTCCGGCAAAAACA
>WNGG01017614.1_pt1 | contig 11414 bp, 13 predicted proteins | sample 5400661 | NCBI WGS metagenome assembly WNGG01 (sample SAMN13153372, study PRJNA577476) | soil metagenome | isolation source: 100 cm soil or saprolite under Garry oak tree replicate 1 | place: USA:California | collected 2016-06-15 | reverse complement strand
ACCGGTTCGGGGGCTTCTGCAAGTCCCACATACTCACAGCCGGGGACATACGCAGCCAAGGTCGTGGTGACGGACGGTCGGACGAACTCCGCCTCGGACACCGTGACGGTCACCGTCACCAGTGCGGTCGCGAGTGCCCTTGGGAGCGACTCGGGCATATTCGCGGTGGTCCTCGCAGTTATTGTGATCGTTGCGCTCGTAACGGCGGTTGTCATCAGGCGTCGTCGCCAGCCGCCGCAGCAGCCCTCGCAGCCGCCTGTGCAGCCTCCGATGCCACCGCCTTGATGGGCGGTGGCGAGAATAATGGCGGGACCCACCCGTAACCGTAAACTCTGGGTGATTTGGAAGAGCTTGAGTTTCACGCGCGAAACTTTCGACCAGGAAGATGCCCTTTGGAAGCGGTGCGTCTACGTCATAGCCGACCCGAAAGGAAGACCGCTCTACATTGGCAAGGCGACCGGACAGAAATACCGGGGCTTCGGCGAACGTTACGTGGGCAACTCGGGACCCATCAGTGCAATAGCACACGGTTCGCGCAATCGCCTATATCTTGGCCGGATCGACGGAGAACCACGGCGGGAGTGGTACAAGGGCCTGGAAAAGGAACTAATCGCCCTAGAATCGCGTGCGACTGGTCGTCGCCATCCCCTCTACAACCGTCACTTCAAGTCCGCTATTCCCTCCGAACTTAGAGTCGGCCACACCGGGGATGTCCCGCGGTTCTATCACCTCCGCGGATCAGCGTGAGCGCGACTCCATAATCAGAGCGAAGAGGAGTCGAGTTCTCGGAGGAGCTCACCTCGACGGACTGAGCAAGCACGCGCTCTTCAGAAATCCTACGGCAACGATTCGAGATTTCGTAGCCTGCTCCCCCTCCCCAGACTCGTGGCACGACGCGCCTTCGGCGTCGGGCGGAGGGGCTCGTTCTGCGGGGGCTGTGCGTCCGCGTGTTTGCTGATCCTGATCATCGCCGTGGTCGTTGCCGTGCTCTTCTGGAGGGACGTGAACGCCGCGATCCGAGGCATCTTCCCCAGCTGGCCCTTGGTCCTCGCCGTTCCGTTTCTGTTGTACGCGTACTATTGGCACAGCCCGCCAGATCCGGAAGGGCGATCCTCCCCGCGTTCCGTGAGAGACGTGCTCATGTCGATCCTCCGGTCAAACCTCGAGGTGCCTTTCGGCCGCCACCCCTTCCGACTGTACTTCTTCTGTCACGGGATACCGGACCGATGCTTCACAATCCGGGGGCATACGTTCCCGATCTGTGCCCGGTGCACGGGTCTGCTGATTGGTGTCGCCGCGGGGTTCATCCTGCCGGCCACCGGGTATCTTCCATCTCTCGTCGCAATCGGCTTGGCCTTGCTTCTCGTTGCACCATTATCGGTAGACGGTCTCACGCAGCTTGTCGGGCTGCGGCACAGTACGAATTCACTGCGCATCGTGACGGGGGCAATCGGCGGACTCGGCCTCGCTCTCGCCGCCCAAGCTTTGCGCCTAGTACTGAGTAGGTAACGATTCACACCTATTGTCATGGGAGCGAGCTCATCGCTTTGGTCACCATCAAGCGGCCGAGCACCATACGGAGGGCAACAGTTGATTCCGTTTCGCAATCGTGAACCGTGGCGCTCGTCCATGTTCCTCGACCGTCCGCGCGTGTTTCTCAGAAGGTTCTTCGTACGCTGCGGTTTCTCCAGGTTATGGAAGAGAAGCACGAGCACAACTTGACTTCAATAGATCGAAGACTCCAGTTCTTGGGTCGCACGGGTTCTTCGAAGTACGGAGGCTCCCTGGTGCTTGCGGCTCTTAAGCGGGCCCCGGCAGGACAGAGCCCGCGGTGGGTCAACGTGCTTGCGTCGGTGCGTCCGCTCCGGTATGTTGAAAAACCGTCCTTCCCGATCGCGCCTCTTGTAGAGCCATACATGGACCTCTTTGTTGCACGCTTCCCCGGAAGCGTAGTCCTTTTCCTGCAACGAGTACTCGAGAAGGGGACTTTGGATGTTCCTCAACACACAGCTCTTCCGATGCTGGGGCAGGACACGATATCGTTCCTAGAGCAGAACACCTCCGCTCAGTGGCACGGACCGGAATTCCATAGTTCGGAAGATGCGACGTTTCAGTTCAACGAACCCTGGGGTACAGTTAGCTACTTTCTGGAAACTGGAGGAGGCGCCGCCCAACCGACGATCCCTCGAGAAAACTTGGAGCGGATAGGATTCTATCGCCTTGAGCAAGCCCTCTGGCATCATGTCCTCTGTCCCGACGGTCCCACGCCCGAGACACCTTCGTTGCATCGTTCGGGGATTTACGTGTTGATCCCATGCTTCGATGTCAGACTTGGACAGGTCTTGATCCTCGGTCAAAAAATCCGTGTCAGAGTCGAATCTCAGGACAGGAAAAAGGCAATGGCTTTGCGTTTAGTACTCCAAAGCTACGGCACGGACGGTCGAGGACGCGAGAGCATTGTCCCACCACGAATCTGGGAGGCCCTGCCTTCTCTTGAGGTGGAACACGAATATCCCACGCCGATTCGCTCCGTGAGGGCGCGGCTCTATTGGGCCGCCGACGAAGAACTGTCAACCGCTTTCGTCGACGAGAAAAACGGGGTTCGTGCAGAGACCGTGCTGTATCCTCAGCTAGCCGTTCGCGAGGCTTTCGACCCAGGTCTTCGATCTATTGAGGAGGCTCTCGGGACTACGAAACACCCGCATGACATGGAATGGGCAGTGGTTTCTCTCCTGGCTATTGCTGGCTTCCAAGTCGATTGGCTTGGATACAAAGGTAGAGGCAGGCAAACGGAGGGTGAGGTGGACTTCGTCGCCTATCTGCCGAGCGATAAGTATGCAATCCTGGGCGAATGCACAGTGCGGGGTGCTGATGTTGGAAGAAAGATCTCCGACCTGGCCGGCAGGGCAGTAAAGCTCTCGAGCCTTCTGGAAGGTTGGAAGTTGAGGAAGTTGTTATGCTCGAGCATTGACCACGCGGCAATCCTACCCTCAGACCGTGAGGGGGCTCGCGAACTCGGTGTGACTATACTCCCAAAGGAAGGGCTCGCGAGACTGGCTCGTGGCGTCAAGTCCGCCGTGCCGGCTGGGAGTCTCTGGGAACGGCTTGGGTCTGACCTGGGGGACGACAGCGACTACTCGCGCCTCTCTGATTGAGGATATCGGGCATCGCTAAGAGCCTGTAAGGCATCGTCGATAATCGCTTGTGGCAACAGCTTCCTTTGGTCGATTTCGGCTAGCGATCGTTTGACACTCAGAAGTGACCGATCTTCGGCGGGGGCACTCCACAGCTGGTGCGACGCAGTTAGGAATGCTCGGCCGCGTGGCGCAGACGCCCCGAACCTACGGGAGCCCGGTGAACGCCGCACCTTCAAGGGGCGACTCGACTAGACCGGTCCATCAAAGAGAAGCAGACCACTACCGCCTTATACTTATAACCCAAATGGGTTCTGCACCCTTCGGATGAGAGTCACAAAAATCTCCGCGCAGAACTTCCGGTCCATTCGCGCTCTGGCGCTCGATCTCACAGGCTTTGACTGTTTCGTCGGTCCGAACAACAGCGGCAAGAGTAACTTGTTCGATGTCTTCTCTTTCTTTGCCGATACGGTTAGGTCATCGCTCGGCCAAGCCATCTTGATGCGCGATGTGGCGAAGCTCCGTCACTACGCTGCCCCCGATTCAGATCCGGTTCTCGTGGAAGCGGCCGTAGAGATGCCAACCGGCTCGGAATACAAACACGTCGAGTACACGCTTGGGTTTCAGACCTCCCCCCCAATTGGACTCGAGCGTGAAATCCTGAATGGCTTTACGAAGCCCGGGGAAGCCATTACTCTGCTCGCGATTAATCGGACGCAGGACGGTAGGTACACTTCTCAAGTTTGTCCCTGATCGGCTGAAGTTGCAGGGCCAGGCAACCCGAGTAGAGCAGCTGGCGGCGGACGGATCGAACTTCGCTAGCTATCTTCACACGGTGCAGTCAGGCCATCGACGGCATTTCGATCGGATCGAGGACCAATTAAAAAAGAGCTTCCCGAACATCGAGGAATTGCTGTCGCCTCTAAGTGCGAGTCAACAGGGTACTACTGAGATTGGCATTCGGGAGAAATGGTTCAAGAAGAGTGCCTCCGGCGACCAGCTCTCGGACGGGTTGGCCGGTTTCCTCGCGTACCTGGCGGTTCTCTATGGACCCGAGGAGCCCACCCTCGTGATGTTCGAAGAGCCTGAGAATCACATCCACCCACGACTCATGGAGCGGCTTGTCGAGATGTTGCGAGGTGCGTCTAAGGATCAGCAGATTCTGCTCTCCACACATTCGGTGTCTCTCGTCAACCGACTCAGTCTCGAGAACCTTGTGTTGGTGGAGAGGAGCGCCGACGGGGGGACGACCGCGCGACGCGTGGCAGCTGAGGAGGAGCTTAGGGCCGCGCTCAAGGACTGGGCTCTTGGGGAGGCCTACGCATCCGGAGTCCTTGATGCCGCATAGAATTGCTCTCGCGGTGGAGGGGCCGTCCGACCGCGCCGTGCTCGAAACCTTGTGCCGGAAGGCGGGGCACCATGCGAAGGCAGGGCAGGCGGAAGGAAAGAACCACCTGTTTCAGCGTTTTGACAAGATTCTTCGGGTGCTGGAAGTCACATTTAGACCAACCCATTTCCTCGTTGTGGCGGACCTGCACCCCGAGACAGCTTGCCCGCCGGAGGCCGACAAGTGGCGGAACGCGATCCGGCAGCGCTTCCCCAAGGCGCAACTGTGTCTTTCGGTTTGGGAGCTAGAGGCATGGCTTCTTGCTGACCCGAAAGCCGTCGTTCAGGTCCTCCGGGTTCGCAACTTCCACCACCCTAACCCTGATGCTATTGGGGGACAGAAGCCGTCGGAACTGCTCGAGAATTTGTACCGGAATACGCTTGGATATGGTCGGGGGCTGGCCTACGATAAGCAGGCCGATGGCACGGCTCTTGCGGAGTTGCTCGATGTCGAAACAGCGGCGCGAAACTCGCCCAGCTTTGCGCACTTCATGAAAGCCATGAGATCGAGACAGGAACGCTTAGCTTGAGAGGGCGGTCTCTCGCGCGCGGGGGGCCAGTCTGGCTGGGGCCGTCAGCATCTGGAACTAGCTTTGCTCTTCCGGGCCGACGCTTGCGGGTGCCTGCACGAGCGACGGCTCCCGGCTGGGGCAGCGGCTAAGGCAGCCCTTTACAGCGCGCTGGGCACTCCTACCCCCGGTGCCGGACCTTCAACATGCTTGACCGCTCAGTTCGCCGGAAGCAGCCGCTTGGGTTCGTTCAGGGTGCACTTAGGGTCGTTTCACTCGGGTACAAGTCCAGGAATGCTGGATGACGTTCCCCCGGCAAAGCTGACGAGGCCTCTCCAGCCCAGGAGTGTGCCCGGTATTGCGTTGTCATGACAACCCACGGTGATTGTTTCAGCGGTCAATGTCCGATTACAATCCAACACGATTATTGCCTCTCTTCGGACCCAGTGGGTACCAAAACTGATTTCCCCGGGAACGATAACTCTGGTAAGATGCGCCTCTTCGTTCCGGGCGAACCGATTACCGCGAAGTCCGGCCGGTCCGGGGAAGGTTATAGGAAGTGGATGGCTCATTTGATCTCCGCCTTGGAAAGCCTCCCTGAGGTCTCGCGAACTTGTCGAGTTCGTCTCACCTTTCTCCTACCTGCAGGGTCAATCCAGCCGGGCAACCTTCAGAATCGTTACGGTGGCGACGTCGACAATTTCGCAGTCACGGTCCTGGACGGTCTCGGTCAGACGGTCCTCAAACCAGCTGGCGGGGATGGAGCTGTTCGTGAGCTCCTTGCCGCTAAGCGTTCGGTCCTGGACCATGAGATTCCTGGCGTCTGGATATCGGTTACACCGGATTCCATGACACCAAGGCCGCGAGTATTCAGTCAGACGTCCGACAATAAGGAGTGATCTGGCGCGATCGCCACGAGACAGCGTACCCCGCGTCTTAGAAAGGTCGCAATGCGGCCCGCGAAAATGTTGTGGAACCATGGCCCGTCCTTTACTGTTTGTAGCAGAGCCGCGGTGCATGCGGTCCTTCAAGAGTGAGAGACAGGCAGACAAGGCTGCCATTTGGCACTTCTGACAGAAATGACTTTACATACGCTGATGTTTCCTGGCAGCTGGCAGGGCGCTCATGCAGAAGCGAATAGCGCTTTTCAACCACAAGGGGGGCGTCAGCAAGACCACCACAACCTTCAATCTCGGTTGGATGCTGGCAAGTATGGGGAAGCGTGTTGTGATTGTAGACGCGGATCCCCAGTGTAATCTGACCGGGATGGTCCTCGGTTACAAGGGGCCAACGGACTTTGAGAAGTTCTATGAAAAAGAGGCGGACCGCAATATCAGGGCGGGCCTCTCCGCCGCTTTCGAGTCAAAACCAAAGCTCATCGAAGCAGTTGAGTGTGTTCCGGTACCTGGTCGCGATGGTCTTTACCTGCTTCCAGGTCACATCGGCCTTGCAGAGTACGAGGTGACCCTAGGAATAGCCCAACAACTTTCGGGACCGCTGCAAGCCCTCAAGAACCTTCCTGGCTCCATTACCTACCTTCTCAAAAGGACAGCAGAGAAATTTCACGCAGACTACACACTTGTAGACATGAGTCCGAGCCTAAGCTCAATCAACCAGAACCTGCTAATGACCAGCGACTTCTTCGTGGTGCCTTCGACTCCAGACTACTTCTCGGTCATGGCGATCGAGTCTCTGGCAACCATCCTTCCAGACTGGTCCGCCTGGGCCGAACGTTTCAGCAGGCTGGAGACTTTGAGGGATGCGACGTATCCATTCCCGGCCTCGAAGCCGGGATTCCTGGGGACGATAATTCAGCGCTACAGACCGCGCGGCGGTGTACCGGCGGAGGCTTTCCAAAGTTGGATTGACAAAATAGGCGTGACCGTGAGTGGAAAGCTCATCCCAGTGCTTCGGGAGCAGGGAATGATGATGCCAGATAAAGCGTATTCGGAGAAGCTAAAGGAGGCAGATTATTGTCTTGCGACGATTGCGGACTTCAATAGTTTAATTGCCAAGTCGCAGGAGGCTCAAACGCCCATTTTCGGACTAGATAGTTGCCAGATTGGACAAGTCGGGGTAGTGCTCGAGCAGACACTGAAGTCACGAGACGAGTTCAACCGTGTATTTTCCGATTTGGCACGGCAGCTAGTCTCCCTCACGAGCCATGCACCAAGCAATTGACCAATTTCGGTCCAACATTGAACGGGTCAAAGCGCTCGGGACCCTACATGATGCACTCAAGAAACAGATTACCGTGGTCGTGGATCTCTCCGACTTACTGAGGGCCGAGCTTGTACTCGCGGTGAGCGCCCTCGACCAGTTTGTACATGAGGTAGTCAGAATCGGAATGTTGGAGGTTCACCGGGGAACCCGTCCTCCAACGGATGCCTTCCTTCGGTTCGGTGTCACAATGGAGAATGTCCGCAAGGCCAATTCCAATCCAGGAACCGAGGACTGGCTTGAAGATGAAATACGTGACCGCCACCGGTGGCAGAGCTTCCAGTCTCCGGATAGGATTGCGGATGCACTTCGGTTGGTCACCGACCTGAGAATGTGGGAGATAATTGCCGCAAGGGTCGGCGGAACCCCGACGGACTTGAAGAATCGGCTATCTCTGGTGGTCGATCGGCGCAACAAAATTGCGCACGAAGCGGACATCGATCCCACCTTTGGCAGACGATGGCCGATTGATCCGATTCTCGTTGGAGACTCAGTGAATTTCGTCGAGCGGCTTGCTGAATCAATCTATGCATCTTTGTAGGTTTCACGTGCTCCGGGCTCAGAAGCGTGGATGGCCCCGGTTGTGGAGGGTAATGATGTGCATCGTCCTTGCCGGAATGCAAATCAGGAAGTCAGCTCTCACCGTTCCCGCCCAGACCGTATGGCAGTGTTAAGAGCATGGTGCCTCCGGGAGAGTGCCTCGAACGTCCGAAGACCGACTTCAAAGCAGAAGGTGGAGTTGGTCCGAATCCAAACACCTAACCAGATCGCCTTTTGAATTCCTGAACACATTGTCGACCTTCAACACACCCGAGTCTGTTGTGAGAATCGCCCTACAGTCGAGCAGAACGGCGCAGGCAATGTGGAGAGAATCGCGAAAACTGAGCTTCCGAGCTTTCATCTCCGCCGTTCCGAGGACCAGACCTATATGTGCAGGTTGTAGGTCGACAATCTTGATCTGATGAAATTGACACACGCTGACGACATAATCTAATAGGGCGCGCCCGTCGAGTAGAAAGAAGTAGGATTTGTTTGACAGAGGCAAGCCCTTGGCTTTGCGCCTCAGATCCTTCTGGAGAGTATCTTCAAGTTCGACTAGCGTCAAGGCGGACGTGAACGAGGCATGGTCTGTTCCGGAGAGCTTTCGGAGACACTCCTCCAAGTCTGTCGAGATCTGAGCCTGGGAACGACCTCGCCTGGACTTTAGCCGGAGTTGAGAGACCAGCTCGCTTCGGAATCTGAGATAATCAAGGAAGGGACCTGAATCGAAATAGACACGCATTTTGTTCCCTTATCGAAGAATTTTCAGAAATTCGCGAGGAGAGATAACTTTCATTCCCGAAATGCCTCGGACGGCCTGGAGATCCGCGTCCAGTGTCAGAAGGAACTTGCAGCCAACGTCAGCTGCCGTCACAAGCGATAGAATGTCCGCGGTGTGGAGTTTGAATCTAGTAAGGTCCAGGTCGCTCAAGGGCTCCAGTCGTTCAGGCGTCCGAAGAACCTCGACAAGTGATACAGGTGTTGTGGTGAGGAAGTCGAGTATCTGTCGTGGTGTTGGGGATTTCGTATGCCTTGAAACCAGCATTACTTGCTGAAGTTCGAGGCTGGAGCTGACGAACTGAATCGCCGCATCCCTACCACGTCGGAGAAGGTCCGCTCGAAGCCGTCTGGTCCTGAGGAACTCGACCAGGGCCGTCGAGTCAAGATAAACTTTCATGCCGAGGTCTTGGCGCAATTCCTTAGGAAGAAGCGACTGGGTCGCAAATCCCGCCCTTTTCAGAAAAGCCTCTATCGTTCTAAAGAATGAATCCGCTCGGGGATACGAGTGAACAACTCTATCGCTGTGTGGCTCGACCTGAAAGAGACCAAGGCTCTCACGATAAACCGGGAGTTGGGTAAGGCCGAATGCGTTGGTCCTGAACGACCGAGCAAGCAGTGCGAATCCAAAGATTTCTTGGCCCTTGTACTTGACGTACCGTTCGGTCACTTTCGTAACTCTAGCTGCGCCGAGCGGATTCTTGGAATCCCAAGTCTTGACCAAGTAACGGCGGTGACTTCTCTGATCCTTAACAAGAAGTGTTTCGACGCCGGCAGTCGTCTTGTAGCAATACCACCGCTGGGAATCGTCGGTTTCGAGTAGTTCGCGGAAATCCCTCAGCAATCGGGCGAATCCAACCATCGCCGAGTCACGACTCCTGTCCCGAATCAAACGGGCAGGGATTAACCCTTCCCGGTAGAGGTACGGCGCCTAGCGCCACCGTATCATCTCCTCGCAGGTGGCGCCAGGTCCTCGCGTCGAGGACTATCCCCTCGTCTGCTCGAAAAATGAAGTGGGATCATGATGCAATTATCTCACGAGCAAGAGAAGTCCTTATGCGTTGCCAATAATGATGGTCGGATCATTGATTTTTCTCCACAGCCGAATTGCCGTTAGGACGGCGGCCTGGAAGGAAAGACGGAACAAATCTTCTAGGAGGCTTATCTGGGAAGAGCGACTTGTATCATCGGATGACTGCCTCTGAGCAGCCTTCACGGCCCAACCCTGCCAAGGTATCGACGTTCTGGCAAGAGATGGCTTGGAACGTTGTTCAACTAGGGGTCACTCCGACCACCTCTTTCCCTTATCTGTGGTTTGTGAGTTGGTTCGTGATCTTCCTCAGCCTCGTGGCGGTCAATCACGAGCCGGCCGCAGCCTTCATGCCTGCGGTCCTGAGCGGCGAATTCGTCGGCGGTCTCTCAATTGGTTTTCTGAATATGCGGGCCGAGAGGCCTCAATTCATTGCGTACTCTTTCTCAAGAATTCGGCTGAGCCGCAACCTACCAGACTTTTCGAGGCGTACCCAGACGGCGTTGCGGCACATGCGTTGGTTCTTGCGAAAGCGACTCGGCTCTGCCTCGGAAACATTTCTACTGCGTCCTCTGCACGATCCACAGGTAGTCCTGGTAACGGAGCGGCCAAGGACCATCAAGGGGATGTTCCGCGTAATCGCCATGGACCTTCTGGATCGAGCGTCAGGTGACGCTCCTCCTTGGCCTGCAATGGCGCCCAAGGTAGAAGAGGTCGCAGCAGCGGTTCGACCTCCGCTCCCATATGGTGCCCTTCGTGAAAAGCTGTGTAACCTCTTTGTTGACAGCAGTCCTTGGTACAGAGAGCGGGTTGTCAGTCCTCCTCCCGGAAAGATTGCCACTTTCCTTGGCGCCAGGCCTTGGATAATAGGCCTGATTACCGGCGCTGGTTCTGCGGCTGTTACCGCGGCAACGATCTTGGTAGGTCGGCCATAGGCTTGCACCATCCTCAGGAAGACTCATGGTGCTTATGCGGGTTCCGTAGCATCCTGTCGAGACCGCAGCTTGCGGAGACAAGCAGTCGTCATTCGCGGTTATCGAACCGGCCGTTCCGCTGTGTCCATACCACCGGACTTCTCTGGCTCTCGAATCCGGCCAACGACGACTAGGTAGTCGGGCGTTCGTAGTGAGGAGAATAGACGGACTCGTGCCACGATCATGCCCCGTTCGACTCTGAGATCCACAGTGTGCAGGTTCCCTACAGGGTCTCTCTCACCGCCCCTTGGGCAACCTACCCATCTTCCGATGTCTTCTGACTTGCCAAGGATCGATGGGACCACATAGGCTTCGCCGATTGCTTCCAGCCCTAGCTGAGCGACAGCCATGCCATACGCAACCTTGGCAACGAGTCGCGCGAAAGAGACAGGTTTCCAAGTGGAAGTGGCACTAAAAGTCCTTGTCTGAGTAGACTCAACTAGATCTTGCAGAGACGGTCCCCCGACCTGCACTGTAACGAGCCCGACCAGCTCGATGCCGAGGCCTTGACGCCTACCTTCAAGAAACGCCGGCGGAGGAAAGATAGGCATAAACATCAACGTAAGGTGAGAGTCCAGGGGTAGCAGTCTGGTTTGCTTTGTACCTCTGCGTATCAAAGTCAGAGGTAGGGCGGTCGGCATGCGATCGGGGCGCCTAGATTTCATATGTGTCTTCGCGCGGACCTGCAGGAGATGCTCCCGCAACACTTCTCTCTCGAAGCTGGAGGTCGTTGCAGCGCATGTCGTGCAACTCGCTCTGTTTAGCGTCCACTTTCCTGACAATCCATATGGAATTACATGCTCGTTACTGAGGGGACCATCTGTTGTTCCGCAATAGATGCACC
>WNGG01012642.1_pt1 | contig 11414 bp, 8 predicted proteins | sample 5400661 | NCBI WGS metagenome assembly WNGG01 (sample SAMN13153372, study PRJNA577476) | soil metagenome | isolation source: 100 cm soil or saprolite under Garry oak tree replicate 1 | place: USA:California | collected 2016-06-15 | reverse complement strand
GCCATCTCGCCACCCAGGGCATCGATCTCCTTCACCAGGTGCCCCTTCGCCAGGCCGCCGATCGAGGGATTGCACGACATCAAGGCGATCGCGTCCAGGTTGATCGTCAGCAGCATCGTACGGCACCCCATGCGGGCGGCCGCAAGAGCGGCTTCACATCCGGCGTGGCCGGCGCCGACGACAATTACGTCGTATGTCTGATCATAGGTCATCATAACTGCAGTCCGTTGTCCGGGTAAGGTTTCACGTGAAACATGGCGTTATTTCCCGATACAAAAAGAGGAAAATATAAGGTCGAGAACTTCATCCGTGGCGGTCTGGCCGGTAACAGCCCCCACCGCCTGAAGCGCCCCCCGCAGATCCAGGGCAAGCAGCTCCAGATTGCGAGCCGGAAGCCCCCTGGAAAACTGCCGCAGACACTGTTCGGCGGAGACCAGCGCGTCGCGGTGACGGGCCCTGGAGAGCGCTACGAATTCACGGGAATCGGAAGCTGACGAGTGGAGGAACTGCTTGCAGACGGTCTGTTTGAGCAGCTCGATTCCGTCCCCCGAAAGCGCGGCAATCCGGACGACCGCAACAAAACGTTCTTCATCCGGCAGGACGAGCCGCCTGGGAAGATCTGTCTTGTTAAGCACCGCTATCGTCCGGCGGCCGGCCAGCGCTTCAAAGATCAACTGATCCTCCTGGCTGAATTCACTGGAAGCGTCAAAGACGGCGAGAATCAGATCCGCCAGCGGGATCTTTTCGAGGGCACGGCTGATCCCTTCACGTTCGACCAGATCGTCCGTATGACGAATGCCTGCCGTATCCAGCAGCCGAACGGCCAGACCCTCGAAGGTAATTGTTTCCTCGATGATGTCGCGGGTAGTGCCGGGTATATGGGTTACGATCGCACGGTTCTCGTTGAGCAGCCGGTTAAGGAGGCTTGACTTGCCGGCGTTCGGCTTGCCGACTATCAGAACCGATATACCGTCACGCATGATTCGCCCCTCTTCAAAGGTGGCGAGCAGGCCGGCAATTATCTCTTGGGCCTCCCCGACGGAAGAACAAATGGCGGCAACGTCCGTCTCTCCGAGATCGTCATCGGGGAAATCGATATACGCCTCCACCAGGGCAAGCGCCCGGAGCAGGCAGACCCGAACATCGGCAATACGCTTCGAGAGAGCTCCTTCGCGCTGCTTCTGGGCCAGCTGCAGAGCAGCTTCACTCTTGGAGGCGATGATGTCCATGACCGCTTCTGCCTGGACCAGGTCAATGCGCCCGTTCAGAAACGCCCGCCGCGTAAATTCACCCGGATCGGCCAGCCGGACCCCGCATGCGAGGACCAGCGCCAACACCCTCTCGACAACCAGCCACCCGCCATGGCAGTGCAACTCAAGAACATCCTCCCGAGTATATGAACGGGGGGCGCGCATATACACCACCATTGATTCGTCGACCGTTTCGCCGGTTGCAGGGTCGCAGATGGAACCAAAAGAAAAACGGTGGCTCACAAGGCCACCGTCATAAACAGGTATAAATATAGTATTTGCAACAGCGGCGGCCTGATCACCACTCACCCGGATTATTCCGATACCGCCATTACCGGGAGGGGTGCTGACGGCCGCTATCGTATCGCGGATATACATAGTACGCTACTCCTGGAGCCGCCGACTAATCTTTTACCAGTTTGTTTATATACATCTGCTGGCCGATCGTCAGCACGTTGTTGACCAGCCAGTAGAGTACCAGTCCTGAAGGAAAACTGAGAAACATGAACGTGAAGACAACCGGCAGGGCCAGCATCATCTTCTGCTGCATCGGATCCATATTGGACGGAGTCATCTTCTGCTGGACGAACATCGTGATCCCCATGATAACCGGTGTAACGTAATAGGGATCCTTATCGGCAAGGTCGGTAACCCAGAAGAAGAACGGGGCATGACGGAGCTCTATCGAAAACATCAGCGATTTGTAGAGAGCAAAGAAAACCGGTATCTGCACGACCATCGGCAGGCACCCTCCCATCGGGTTGACCTTGTGTTCGCGATACAGCTCCATGACCGCTTTGTTCATGCTGTCTTTGTCGTCTTTAAATTTTTCACGAAGTTTGGTCATTTCGGGCTGTATTTTCTGCATGCCCTTCATTGACTTGTAACTCTTGTGGGTCAGCGGGAAAAACAGCGCCTTCAGAATGACCGTTATGATAATGATAGCGATACCGTAGTTGCCGACATAGCGATAAAAGAATTTAAGAGTGTACATGAGTGGCTTGGCGATAACCGTAAACCAGCCCAGATCGAGCGATCGCTCCAAAGAATTACCCTGCTCCTTGAGAACGTCGATATCCTTCGGTCCAATAAAAAGACGGTCTGTGACAGTAGCTAGATTCAAAATATCCGGCATTATTCTTCTTCAGCTCTACGGACGCGATGCTGTTTTTTTCACTCAGAATTGCGCTCATGAAATACTTGTCGGCAAAACCGGACCACTGTATGGTCTTGTCATAGCGCTTTGATGCTGTGGCGACGTCTTTGCTCTTATCGGACTGCAGGCTGTTGTCTGAAAAGATGTATGATCCGGCGGTGTCAAAGCGGTTACTCTTCTCTTTCGCGGCTGCGGGGTAAGTCATTATCTGTTGAAAGGAGCCAACCAACGGGGCTGCAGAGTTGTTAAAGACCTGGGTTTCCAGTTTGATTCCGTATGCGCCCGATAAAAAGGTGTATATTTTACGAACCGTATACCCCTGTCCGGATATGTAGTTGAATGTAAGCTGTCTGGAGCCGTTTTTTTCAATCTTGAGTCCGTCAGCATCAGGAGTGAACACGGTGTTGTCAGGAAGGTTGAAACCGGTGGCTCTCGTTGAAAAGGAAAAAAGATTCGGATCCGCATCATTTTCCAGGATAACTTTTTTTGATGCAGGGGTGTTTTCTTCACGGTAGTTTTTAAGAGTCAGGCTTTTGATGCTTGCTCCACGAGTTGAAAATACCGCCGTATAAAGGTCGGTATCGACATTGATATCCTTCAGGGGGGCGTTTGCAGGAAGCGACTGTCCCGTAACCGGCGCGGAATTCGCCTGTTGACCCTTCGGAACCAGGACATTCGCGGCCGAAGACGCGCTCTGGGGGGCGGAAGGTTCGACCTTCTTTTTATCCGGACCATACAGCATGGAGAATAGGTAAAAAACTGCAATTGAAAGACCTACAGCTATAAAAGCGCGCTTTTCCATCAGAGCTCCTGAATACTATTCTTTGCGTTAGGGTACCGGATCGTGGCCGCCCGGATGAAACGGATGACACTTACATATTCTGCCGAGGGCAAGCAACAGACCCCTGGCAACACCATACCGAATTATTGACTCTCGGGAATACTCGGAACAGGAGGGATAAAAGCGACAGGTCTGTGGAAGAAGCGGCGAAAGCATCTTCTGATAAAACCTGATTACAAGGAGCAAGCAGCTCTTGAACATGGGGACATGCCTATAAACCGAAAGGCTTTCGTGAGTTCCCGTACAACATCGGGATACATCATTTCGGCCGATTCCCGGCGGGCGATAACATTAACATCAACGGCTGCCATCCCAAAGCGATTATGCCTGAAGAACTCCCGCAGATACCGTTTAATCCGGTTACGGACAACTGCGCATCCGACTTTCTTGCTGGCGGTGATGCCCAGCCTGGCCGTTTGGAGGTTGTTTTCACCCCATACAACAAGAAAACCGCGTACGGCCGTTTTATGTTGTGCGGAAGAAAGCTGAAGAAATTCAGCTCGCTTCCGCAAACGTGCTGTTTTTGGAAATGTTGCCGTTGCCGCAGTGTCAACAATCACGCAAGAATCTGAAATTATTTTGTTGCGATTCTTACGGACAGGTTTTTGCGCCCTTTTGCTCTTCTGCGCTTGATCACCAGACGACCGTTCTTTGTGGCCATCCTTACCAGAAAACCGTGGGTACGCTTGCGGGAAGTGTTGCTAGGCTGATAGGTTCTTTTCATCTTGATTTACCTCTACAAAATTATTTTTCAGGAAATGGGTTATTAAACACACATACCCATCCGTGTCAAGTTTTATATTATCTCCACGCATGACACCCTTCCCATTGATTTGCCTTGAAAAAGAGGGTCGGCTCTGCTATTCTCCAACACCTTCAACAGGTCTAATTCTATCCGAAATATACTTTAACATCTTGTTTTTGTTTATTTAAATAGTTTTCCACAGCTGTTGACAATAGTGTTGATAACTCTCTTATATATATGTATCGAGTTATAATAATATGCTTTCTCTTGTAGCAGTTACATGCTGCATTCGATGTTGATAACCACTACTACCATGAATTGTGATTTTTCCTGATGTTAGATGCATGGCAACAAGCAACTGAAAATATCGAAAAAGTAATGTCGGAAGCCGATTTTGGTGCCTGGATAAAACCGGTACGTTACAGCCACCATGACGGTTCCGCCGTTTTTTTGTCCGTTCCCAACTCCTTTATAAAAGAGTGGCTGGAAGACCATTACCTGAAGGTTCTGACCGGAGCGCTCACTGCCACATCCGGACACGCGGTCACTATTAACTTTATCATCAGGGCCGATGAAGAACACCAACCGTACATTTCAGAAGATTTTATTGTAAAAACCGAAGCCGAACCCGCCGCAGGCAAAAACACCCCCCTTGAACAGGTATTTACTCCTCTCAATCAAAAATATACATTCGATCTTTTTGTGAGCGGGACAGGCAATCAGTTTGCTCATGCTGCGGCAATGGCGGTTGCCAATAATCCTGCGGATACCTACAACCCTCTATTTATCTATGGTGGCGTCGGGCTCGGCAAAAGTCACCTGTTAAACTCGATAGGCCACACTATCCGTGAAAACTCGCCGGAATTGAATGTCTGTTACTGTTCCGCTGAAAAATTCATGTATGAAATGGTCAATCACCTTCGCTTAAAAAAGATGGATGTATTCAGAAATCGCTTCAGGACCGTAGATGTGCTGTTAATTGACGACATCCAGTTCATTTCCGGCAAGACCGGAACACAGGAAGAGTTTTTTCACACTTTTAATGCCCTTCATGATGCCCATAAACAGATTGTGATAACGTCGGATAAATTTCCCAGGGAAATTTCCGACCTGGAGGAACGCCTGAGATCCCGATTCGAATGGGGTCTCATTGCAGATATTCAACCGCCTGATGTGGAAACAAAAATTGCTATTCTGAAAAAAAAATCAGAAGTGACCAGGGTGTTTTTTCCGGAGGACGTATATTATTTTCTTGCCTCAAGTGATACCAGGAACATCCGTGAACTGGAGGGAATGCTTATCCGCCTCGGAGCGTTCAGCAGTCTTCAGAATGTTCCGGTTACGCTGGAGATGGCAAAAGAAAATCTTAAAGATATTCTGGGAGACAGGCATAAAGAGATAACGGTAGAGTTAATCCAAAAAACGGTTGCTGATTACTTTGATCTGAAGGTAGTTGACCTGAAGTCTGAAAAACGGTTGAAAAATATCGTGCAGGCTCGCCAGATAGCGATCTGGTTCTGCCGGGACATGACCAAATCATCCTATCCGGACATTGGATTACAGTTCGGCGGCAAAGATCATTCTACCATTATTCATTCCTATAAAAAAATCGACAAGGCTGTGCCGAATGATCCAAAACTATCCAGAATTCTTGAAGAAATTAAGAGAATTCTCCTCAAGTAAGGAAAACCTGTTAGTTCGGTGTGGATAACTGTTGGTGTTTTTTCAAGCTGTGCAATAGTACGGTACATGGCGCCGGATGTACACAGCCGGCTGATGGCAGGTTGCCGTTGCAATTAACCCTGTTACGGGGTTATCCCCAGTTTCCACAGGACCAACAATGTACTACAAGGTTTTAAATATCTTATAAACATACTACCAGTAACAAAAGGGAGGCGTATATGGAATTCAGAATTGAAAAAGAGCAATTCCTGAAGTCGCTGCAAAAAATCCAGGGTATTGTTGAAAAAAGAACCTCAATGCCTATTTTGTCAAATGTGCTTCTTGAAGCAACCGAAACTTCTCTCCTTGTCACCGCAACCGACCTGGAGGTGGGGATGAAAAGCAGCTATTCAGCCGACGTTGTCACTCCCGGAAAAATTACTGTTTCTGCAAAGAAACTGTATGAAATAGTTAAGGAACTTCCAAATCAGCCTATTTCGTTTTTGACGAAAGACAATGACTGGGTAGAAATAAAGTGCGGGAAGGTGCAATTTAACATCGTCGGGCTCTCATCCGATGAATTCCCTTATTTTCCGGATGTTAAAGAAGAAAACCTCTTTGAAATCGAGTCGTCACTGCTGCGTGGGATGATCGAAAGAACCTCGTATGCCATCTGTACCGATGAGACAAAATACAATCTCAACGGAATCTTTATCAAGGTGGAAGCACGTACCGACGGCAGCAACGGTCTTAAAATGGTTTCCACGGATGGTCACCGTCTCTCCATTGCTTCGGGTAATCTCAAGGGAACCGCCGGCCCGGAACTCCTGAAAGGGGTCATCCTGCCGAAAAAAGGCGTCTACGAGATGAAGAAGATTACCGATGAAGAGGGGGGAACACTGCTGTTCGGTTTTATGGACAACAGCGCCGTCATCAAACGGGGAGATTCATACATGGTCATGCGCCTTGTTGACGGAGAATTTCCCGATTATAACCGTGTAATCCCTGTCGCCAACACTCTGGTGGTGACGGTCAACAAGGAAGACTTCAGTCATTCCGTGCGCCGTATGGCGATCCTTTCCAGCGAAAAATTCAAGGGGATCATGCTGGAAATTTCTTCGGGGGGGATCAGAATTTCTTCCAGCAATCCGGAGCTGGGGGATGCCATGGAAGAAATAGACGTAGCCTATGACGGAGAGCCTATATCGGTCAGATTCAATGCCCGCTATCTGCTCGATGTCCTTTCAGTGGCCGAAACCGAGCGGGTCGAGATGAAATTCAAGGATGAGCTTTCCCCTTCGATCATTGTTCCGGAAAATTCCGACAGCTTTCTTGCCGTCATTATGCCGATGAGGCTTTAAAAGCGGCTGATGCGTCTTTGCTCCGTGGCGGTTGCCGATTTCAGGAATGTACGTTCGGTCCGTATCGAACCGGGTGAACGATTCAATCTGCTGCATGGCCTTAATGGTCAGGGCAAGACAAATCTGCTGGAAGCGATCTACCTGCTGGGAAGTCCACGCTCATTCAGGACATCCCGGTTACCCGAGCTTGTCAGGCATGGTGAACGGCAGGCACAGATTCAGGGTTCGGTTGAATCTGGGGGGATAGAGAACAGGCTGCGGCTGGTCATTGAAGCGGCCGGCCGCAAGGTGGAAATTGACGGTAAAGCGGTTCATAAAGCCTCAGAGCTTCATGGAAAACTTAACGCGGTCGTGTTTTCACCCGATGATACCGGGATGGTCAGAATGGGACCGGAGTCCAGGCGAAGATACCTTGACCGGGCCGTCTATATGGGAGACATCGGTTATCTGCACTGTTGGCACTCCTATCAACGCATCCTTAAACAGCGCAATCACCTGTTGAAAGGTTCTGACAGAACCGGTCTGGATATTTGGACTGAAAAACTGGCTGAAACGGGAGCAGAGGTTATCGAGAGGCGGCTCGGATTTGTCGGAGTACTGGATGTCAAACTGCAGAAATATTATGCCACCATAGCCGGCGGCGGCGAAACGTCCCGCCTCAGCTATCAGCCGGACGGAGTGGGGTCGACGGAGAGAGAAAACATCCGCGAGGAACTGCTGGAGCTGTTCAAACGGCATCAGCGCTCTGACGAGCGTTACGGGACGACAACAGCCGGTCCGCATCGGGATGATCTGGCTTTTATACTGGATGAGCGGCCGCTCAAGGCGTTCGGTTCGCAGGGGCAGCAGAAAAGTTTCGTTCTGGCGCTCAAGATGGCGGAGATGGACAACCTGTGCGATACCTTTGGCGAGGCGCCGCTGCTGTTGCTGGATGACATGAGCTCCGAGCTGGACGCACGCAGGAACCATAACCTGATGGAGTTCCTGACGACGAGAGAAATTCAGGTCTTTATTACAACCACGGAACGGTCTCCGGCTCTGCTGGCGGCCGCGCCGCACTGCGCCGTCTTTCATGTAGAAGACGGCAATCTGACGTTTGAAGGAAGCTAACCGCATGAGTGAACAGGAAAATGTAACAAACGGCTCCGAAGAGTATGGTGCTGAGAATATCAAGGTTCTGGAAGGGCTGTCGGCGGTACGCAAAAGGCCGGCCATGTACATCGGCTCCACATCCAGCGCCGGTCTTCACCACCTCGTGTATGAAATCGTCGATAACTCGATTGATGAGGCCCTGGCCGGATATTGCAACGATGTCTCGGTAACCATCAACACCGACGGCTCGATAACCGTAGTCGACAACGGCCGCGGCATCCCGACCGACATCATGCCGAACGAGGGAAAATCGGCTGCCGAGGTCGTCCTGACGGTACTGCATGCCGGCGGCAAGTTCGACAACGATTCCTATAAGGTTTCCGGTGGTCTGCACGGGGTCGGCGTCTCGGTCGTCAACGCCCTCTCCAAATGGCTTGAACTGGAAATCCGGCGTGACGGCAAGATTTTCCGCCAGTCCTACCGTCGCGGCGACCCTCAGGCACCGCTGGAGATGACCGGCGAAACCAAGAAACGGGGCACCAAGATCACCTTCATGCCGGATGAGGAGATCTTCGAGACGACGGAATTCTCCTTCGACATCCTTTCCCAGCGTATCCGGGAGATGGCGTTTCTCAATGCCGGGGTGAGGATCAGGATCAGCGACGAGCGGGGCGACGGCAAATCCCACGAGTTCCATTACGAGGGGGGAATCAACTCCTTTGTCGAGTATCTGAACCGCAACAAGATCGCAATAAACCCCAAACCGATGTACTTCAAGGGCGAAAAAGGGGGAGTGGAGATGGAAGTCTCCATGCAGTACAACGACTCCTACGACGAAAAGATTTTCGCCTTTGCCAACAACATCAACACCCATGAGGGGGGAACCCATCTGGCCGGTTTCAAGGCTGCCCTGACCCGCACGATGAACTCGTACGCGGCGGCCAACAACCTGCTGAAAAACGAGAAAGTCACGGTTTCCGGCGACGATTTGCGCGAGGGGCTGACCTGCGTCATTTCGGTCAAGATCCCCCAGCCGCAGTTTGAAGGTCAGACCAAGACCAAGCTGGGCAATTCCGAGGTCAAGGGGTACGTCGAGTCTCTCCTCAACGAGCGTCTGGCGGTCTATCTTGAAGAAAATCCGAAGATTGCCAAAGATATTCTCAACAAGTCTATCGAAGCGGCCCGCGCCCGTGAAGCGGCCCGCAAGGCCCGCGATCTGACCCGCCGCAAGGGGGCCCTGGATATGGGGGGGCTGCCGGGTAAGCTGGCCGACTGTCAGGAAAAGGACCCGGCGCTCTGCGAACTGTACCTGGTCGAAGGTGATTCTGCCGGCGGCTCTGCCAAACAGGGTCGTGACCGGAAAAACATGGCGATCCTGCCGCTCAAGGGAAAGATCCTTAACGTCGAGAAGGCACGCTTCGACAAGATGATCTCTTCTCAGGAGATCCGCACCCTGATCACAGCGCTCGGTACCGGCATCGGCAAGGACGACTTCAATATCGCCAAGCTGCGCTATCACCGCATCATCGTCATGACCGACGCCGATGTCGACGGCCAGCACATCCTGACCTTGCTGCTGACGTTCTTCTATCGCAACATGCGTGAACTGATCGAGCGCGGTCACCTCTACATCGCCCAGCCGCCGCTCTACAAAGTCAAGCGGGGCAAACGGGAACAGTACCTGCGCGATGAACACGCCATGCAGGAATTCCTGCTGGAAGAAGGATCCGAAGAGCTGACCCTGCGCCTTGAAAAGGGAGATCGGACCTACAACGGCAAGCAGATCATCCCGGTCATCAAGCAGTTCATTGAAAACCGTGCCATCTTCAATAAGGTCGTCAAGAAGGGGATTTCTCCCGAACTCCTTTCAATTGTCATCCGCGGCAACGTCCCGGCCGGGATCGAAGAGATGTCTCAGATTTTGCCGTACCTGGAGGCGATGAAATCGCTTGCCGAAGGCTCGGAGTACGAGATAGAGGAACACCGGATCGCCTTCCGGATCGGCAATATCCGCTCCATCATCGACCAGCTGACGCTGGCGGTACTTTCGACCCGTGAATATGAACTCCTGGTGGACAACCACCGCCGGATCGTGGAGACGATGGCTGACAGTCGGGCATCCGTAGAGCAGGAGGGGGGTAAGGTGCTGTTCGAGACCACCAACCACCAGGACCTGCTCAATTTCTTCCTCGAAAACGCCAAAAAAGGGCTGGCGATCCAGCGCTATAAAGGTCTGGGTGAGATGAACCCTGAACAGCTCTGGGAGACCACGATGAATCCGGAAAACCGTGTGCTGCTGCAGGTCAAGATCGAGGATGTCGTCGAGTCGGACGAGATTTTTACAATTCTGATGGGCGATCAAGTGGAACCAAGACGCCAATTCATTGAAACGAATGCACTGAACGTCGTCAACCTGGATATTTAAATTCTACAATTACTTTCTCAATCGTTTTGATGAGAACAGCAGATACGAGGTACCAATGCAGATCCCAGTGGAAATCCCAGTAAACAGGATATCAGTCAACATTGAAGACGAGATGAAGCGGTCCTATATGGACTACGCCATGTCGGTCATCATCGGCCGTGCCCTGCCGGACGTGCGCGACGGTCTCAAACCGGTTCATCGCCGCTGCCTGTACGCCATGTACGACATGAGCAACGACTACAACAAGCCGTACAAGAAATCGGCCCGTGTGGTCGGTGATGTCATCGGTAAGTACCATCCTCATGGCGATACCGCCGCTTACGACACCATAGTGCGTATGGCCCAGGATTTCTCCCTGCGCTACATGCTGGTGGACGGCCAGGGTAACTTCGGTTCAGTCGACGGCGACCGGCCGGCCGCGATGCGTTACACCGAGATCCGCCTGCGTCAGCTTTCCCACGAACTGCTGACCGACCTGGACAAAGAGACCGTCAACATGGTCCCGAACTACAACGAGGAGATGCTTGAACCTACGGTGCTCCCCTCCAAGTTCCCGAACCTGCTGGTCAACGGCTCGACCGGTATTGCGGTCGGCATGGCCACCAACATCCCCCCCCACAACCTGGGCGAGATTATTGACGGCATCATCGCCGTGATCCGGAATCCGGAGATCGGCTTCGAGGAGCTGCTGGAAATGGTTCCGGGGCCGGATTTCCCGACCGGAGCCACCATCTACGGTCGCCAGGGTATCAGGGATGCCTACAGTACCGGTCGCGGCATCATCCAGATCCGTGCCAAGGCCCATGTCGAGGCATCCAAGCGCTCGGAGCGTCAGGCGATCATCGTCACCGAGCTCCCCTACCAGGTCAACAAGGCCCGCCT
>WNGG01009667.1_pt1 | contig 11414 bp, 9 predicted proteins | sample 5400661 | NCBI WGS metagenome assembly WNGG01 (sample SAMN13153372, study PRJNA577476) | soil metagenome | isolation source: 100 cm soil or saprolite under Garry oak tree replicate 1 | place: USA:California | collected 2016-06-15 | reverse complement strand
CAGCGCGCCGATGTCTTCCAGCCCGAAGAACCGACGGTCACGTTCGGCGATCTCGTCTTCGAGCGGAAAGCGCAGACAGATCCTAGCTGACGGTCTCGTCCCAGACGCTCGCGTCCGCTTCGTCGGAGTGGTTGTTGACGTATCCGAACGGATGGACGAGCGCACGCAGGGCAAGCTCGAAGTGGAATGTCCCGGCGGTGCTCGCGATGCCGCAGTCGGTAAGGGGCTCGGGCATCGAGTACAAGCCGGTGGCGAGGAACACAAACATAACAATCGAGCGGGTCATCGTCGTCGATCCTTAACCCACTACTAAACGAGCACCCGGTATTGTGTGCGACTTGCGCCAGGAGCGGAAGCGCGTAACCCGGCCGTACGTCTTTTCGTTGCAATCTACCGTGAGGAAAGGGGTAGTTCTCCTCGTCGCCCTGGCGGCGGTCGCGTCCTGCACGGCCAACGGCCCGCTGGCGCCCCAGGCGAGGCACTCGCCCGCCTCGCCCACGGCTTCCCCGAGCCCGACGCCGACCCCCCTCGAGAGCCCGACTCCCAGCCCGTCCCCCTCTCCGATCACACCGCCCAGCCCAGTAGCGGTGCCGGCGTGGGCGGCGCTGCACGCCAGCTGCGCGGGTTCACCCGCAGCGCAGGAGGCGGTGCTCAAGCTTCAGGGCGCGGCGAACCCCGTGCTGGCGGACGTTTCCAACGCGAAGAGCCCACGCACCGTCTGCGGGATCAGCGGTGGCTCGTTCCAGCCGCAGCTCGTGACCCAGACGATGATCTCCTGGTACACGACGCAGGGCAACCCGACCACCGCGGCGACCAGCGTCATCGCGGCGCTCGATCTCTTCACCGGCGGGTCGACAGTCGTGGCCACGTGGTCGGGTGGCAGCATCATGGACGGACTTCACGCGTGGAGCCCAGACCGCGGATTCCTCGCGTACATGGCCTCCAACGCCAGCTCGCTCGAGCTTCACCTGCTCAGCGGCGGCGGCGATCGCGTCGTGGCCTCCCTCGGCCCTGTCCCGGGCCGCGGCCCCGATCCCAATCAGGACGATGCATACCTCGCCTTCTCACCGGACGGTGCTTACTTCGCGCTCGTCCAGACGTTCACGAGCTCCGGCGACCAGCTCCAGGTTCGGAGAACGATCGACGGCAGCCTTGCGTTCAGCCTCTCCAAGGGCACCATGGCGACCTGGGGGAGCACAGGCAGCCGGCTCTACTACCGCATGCCCAACTCGAGCCTCGTCCAGGTCTGGGACTCCAAGGCCGGTGTTTCTCAGGCTCTGGCCAAGCAGCTGTCGTGGATCCGGCCGCGCGCCGACGCAGGCGACGACAACATCGCCTTCACCGTTCGCGACACCGCCGGGACGCCACACGTCTGGCTGTACGGGCACGGCGGACGCTCAGGCGGCCAGCTTCCAAACGTGCGGTCGTCCCCGATCTGGCTCAATTCGACGGAGCTCTTCTACGCCGAGGAGGCGGTGTGCTCGACCAATTGCGGCATCGGGCCGGCCTGGCAGCCCGACGGAAAGACCTTCACCTTTGACGTCGCCGCGCAGGCGGAAACCGCCTCCAAGATCAGCCAGGTCTACAGCGCGTGGCCAAGACCTGGCCAGGTATGACAACCGAGGCTCCGGGTGGTGCCATCATGGCGGCGACCGAGATGGACCACATCACGTCCGAACCGGCATCGCATCAACCGGTTGAGCCCTACGAGGCGCCAGCGGTTCACACCGCGGCGCCGCCCGCGCGGGTGCCGCTATTCCAAACTCGGGAACGGCGCTGGTGGGCCACGGCGCTGACGTCCACCGTCTTGATCTCGGCGCTTGGCGTCGGCTTCTTGTACATCGACGACTCGAGCAACCAGGCGTCGATCCGATCGCTCACGACGCAGAACGAGTCCCTCACCGGCCGCAACCTCATCCTCCAGAACCAGCTGGACAAGACCCAGGCGAACCTGACGGCCACCCTCGGCGAGCTGGCCCAGACGAAGGCGGACCTCGAGCACCCGCACGTTGTGATCTCCAACGCACCCATCAAGATCAAAGACCGAACCTGGTATCTCGCCGGCAGCGTGCCTGACACCTTCACGCTTCATCTCCAGGCGACATCGACGGGACCGATGTCGGTCAGCATCCTGACTCTGGAACAGTGGGCAAAGGCGGTCCAGTGCATCACTTCGGGTGCAGGTTCCGCCAACTACTGCATGCATTACTCGGGCGCCGTCATGAGCTGGTTGAGCGTCACCAGCGTGAAGTACGACTTCCATCTCGCCGAGGGCTGCGCCGATTACGTGACGGTGTTCACTGCGGCCTCGGCCGTCACCGTGACCCCGAACATAAGCGTCACGTACAACCCGGCATCGAAAGCAACAGGCGTCTGCGCCTAGAACACCTCTCCCTGCAAGCCAGAGGGATGGGGCGAGGGGCTTAGAGCCACACTTTCGCTAAGGTTCGCTGCCCAACCTAGAGTTAGGCTATCCTATCTTTCGTGATAGGCAACCCCGCAATTCGAATTAGGAAGCCCTAGGGCACGATGGTCGAGCAACTCGAGCATCGCGGTACATTCACCCGGTCGCAGGAGGACTACCTCAAAGCCCTCTACCTTCTCGGCGGCGACCAGCGTCCGGTCCCGACTCGCGAGCTCGCCCAAAGGCTTGGGATCTCGTCCCCCAGCGTCAGCGAGATGGTCACCCGACTCTCCGCGCAGGGCCTCGTCGAGCATGACCGATACCGCGGCCAGCAGCTGACCCGCGAAGGCCGCAAGGCCGCCCTGGAGCTCGTCCGGCACCACCGCCTGCTCGAGATGTTCCTGGTCCGGGTGCTTGGGTACCGCTGGGATGAGGTCCACGACGAGGCGGAGAGACTGGAGCACGTGATCTCCGAGCGCATGGAGCAGCGCATCTTCGAGCTGCTCGGCAGACCCGAGCTCGATCCCCACGGCCATGTCATTCCGACCCTTGGCGGCAAGGTCCGCTCCGTGAGCCACCGCGCCCTCAGCGACTGCCATCCCGGCGAGAAGCTCGTCGTCGCGGGGGTTTCGGACGACGACGCCGGCAAGCTGCGCGAGCTCGAGCGTCGCGGCCTGCTGCCGGGCACCCGCATCGCGGTCACCGCTGGCAGCGAGTTCGAAGGGCCGATCGAGGTCAGGATCAAGGGCCGGCGCGAGAGCGTGCCTCTCGGCCTTGCTAGGGCCATCTTCGTCACCGAGGCGCGTTAGTGGCCGAGCTGGTGAGGGCCGTCGTCGCCAAGCCCATGGTCATTGGCGCCGAGAACGCCCTCCCCGGCGAGCTCCGGGTGCTGCGCGCCGCGGAGCGATCGCTGAACGGCCAGCGCCGCGGCCTCCGAGCGGTCGCTCCCTTCCTTGGGCCCGCCTTCATCGCCGCCGTCGCCTATGTCGACCCCGGCAACTTCGCGACCAACATGGCGGGCGGCTCGCAGTACGGTTACATGCTGCTGTGGGTCGTGCTGTCCGCGAACCTGATGGCGATGCTCATCCAGTCGATGAGCGCCAAGCTCGGCATCGCGACCGGGCGCAACCTGCCGGAGGTCTGCCGGGATCGTTTTCCGCGTCCGGTCGTCTGGTTCCTGTGGGTCCAGGCAGAGCTCATCGCCATGGCGACCGACCTCGCCGAGTTCGTCGGCGCGGCGCTTGGCCTGAACCTCATATTCGGGATCCCGCTCTTCAGCGCGGCCCTGCTGACCGGCGTCGCAGCCTTCGGCATTCTCGGTCTGCAGGCCTGGGGCTTTCGCCGCCTTGAAGCGACGATCACCGCGCTGGTCGGCCTGATCGTGATCGCGTTCGGACTTGAAGTCTTCCGGGCTGATCCATCGTGGGGCTCAGTCGCCGGCAGTGCGCTCATTCCACACCTCGACGGGCGTGACTCCGTGCTGCTCGCAGCCGGCATCCTCGGCGCGACCGTCATGCCCCATGTCATCTACCTGCACTCCGCGCTGACGCAAAAGCGGATCGTCGGCGCCAACCCGGAGGCCAGGCGAAAGATCTTCCACTTCGAGATGGTCGACGTGGTGATCGCGATGGGCATCGCCGGCGTGATCAACATGGCGATGCTCACGACCGCGGCGGCCGTTTTCAACTCCCGAGGCCTGGGCGGCGTAGGCAGTGACCTGACCCAGGTCTTCGACGGCCTCGAGCACTACCTCGGGTCGAACAGCGGCCTCATCTTCGGCATCGCGCTGCTCGCCTCGGGCATCTCGTCTTCGTCGGTCGGCACGCTGGCGGGCCAGGTCGTCATGCAAGGCTTCATCCACCGCAGGATCTCGGTTTTCCTGCGCCGCGCCATCACTATGGTGCCGGCGCTGATCGTGATCGGGATCAACTTCGACCCTTCGCGCGCGCTGGTGCTGAGCCAGGTTTTCCTTTCGTTCGGGATTCCGTTCGCCATGATCCCACTGGTGCTGTTCACCCGCAATAGAAAGCTGATGGGCAATCTCACGAACAGCCGGTTCACCAACTGCGCGTCTTACGGAGTTGCGGCACTGATCATCAGCCTGAACGTGTTCCTGCTCTACCAGACGCTGTTCGGGGGATCGTGACCGCCTAAGCTCGTCTCGTGAAGCTCGGCGTGAGCGTCGGCTACTGGGGCCTCGGGCTCACCGCCGCCGACCAGCTCGACATCGCGCAGACCGCCGAATCGCTCGGCTACGACTCCGTCTGGACTGCGGAGGCCTACGGGTCCGACGCCGCCACGGTGCTGGCCTGGCTGGCCGCGGGGACAACGAAGATCAAGCTCGGTGCGGGCATCTTCCAGATCCCTGCGCGCAGCCCCGCCATGACCGCGATGACCGCGGCGACGATCGACAACCTGTCGGGCGGCCGCATGTTGCTCGGGCTCGGCACTTCCGGGCCGCAGGTCTCGGAGGGGTTTCACGGCGTTCGGTTTGCCAAGCAGCTGCAACGAACGCGTGAGTACGTGGCGGTTCTGCGCAAGGCGCTCAACCGCGAGAAGATCGAGTTCCACGGCGAGACGATCGACCTGCCGCTGCCGGATGGTCCGGGCAAAGCGCTCAAGCTGACAATCAGGCCCGTTCAGGACCGGATCCCGATCCTCCTGGCGGTGCTGGGCCCGAAGAACGTGGCGCTGGCGGGCGAGATCGCCGACGGCTGGCTGCCTGTCTTCTTCTCGCCCGAGCACACGACGTCCCTTCGCGGACCGCTCGAGGAAGGCGCCGCGCGAGCCGGCCGCTCGCTCGACGATTTCCGGATCTGCCCATCGGTCAACGTGATGATCAGCGAAGATATTGAAAACGCGCGCAACATGATGCGGCCGATCCTTGCGCTGTACGTCGGTGGCATGGGCTCGCGGGAGCAGAACTTCTACAACCGCCTGGTTTCGAGCTACGGATTCGAGCGTGAGGCCGAAAAGGTGCAGGACCTGTATCTCGCCGGCCAGAAGACCGAGGCAATGTTCGCGCTCCCCGACGAGCTCATCGACCTCGTCTCGATCGTCGGACCTCGCGACCGCGCGAAGGCCAAGATCCGCGCCTTTCGCGACGCGGGCGTCGACACGCTGATCGTCTGGCCCGTATTGCCGGACAAAGACGAGAGGAAGGAGCAACTGCGTCTCGTCGCAGAGCTGGCAAGTGAGTAGCAATCAGCCGCCGCCGCTCGTCGACTACAACCTGTTCACATCCGACGCGCCGCTGCGTGAGTCGCTCGAGCGCGAGGGCGCCTCCTGGGCGCATGACCTCGTCCACGAGCTGGGGGCCCTGGCCGGCACTGAGGAAGCGATCAACTGGGGCTTTCAGGCCAACGACAATCCGCCGCGCCTGCGCACGCACGACAGGTTTGGCAACCGGATCGACGAGGTCGAGTTTCACCCGGCCTGGCATGAGCTGATGAAGGTCGCGATCGGCCACGGCCTGCACGCGCTGCCGTGGCGAGATCCCCGGCCCGGCGCGCATGCCGCTCGCGCCGCCGCCTTCTACGTGTGGTCTCAGGTCGAGGGGGGCCACGGATGCCCGGTCTCGATGACCTACGCCGCGGTGCCCGCGTTGCGCAGAGAGCCGCAGCTCGCCGCGCACTGGGAGCCTTTGATGACGACACTCGACTACGACCCCGGGCTCCGCCCAGCCGCCGCCAAGAAGGGTGTGCTCTTCGGCATGGCGATGACGGAGCGCCAGGGCGGGTCGGACGTGCGCGCTAACACCACGACCGCCGTGCCCACTGGAGCCGACGGCGAGCATCTGCTCACCGGCCACAAATGGTTCTGCTCCGCACCCATGTGCGACGCGTTTCTCGTCCTTGCGCAGGCGCCTGGCGGCCTGTCGTGCTTCGTGCTTCCGCGTGTGCTGCCGGACGGAACCCGCAACAACTTCTACATCGAGCGGCTCAAGGACAAGCTGGGCAACAGGTCCAACGCCTCATCGGAGGTCGGGCTCGACGAGGCCTGGGCAGTGCTGGTCGGCGAAGAGGGGGGAGGGGTACGGACGATCATCGACATGGTCAACCACACCCGACTCGACTGCGTCATCGGCTCGGCGTCGCTGATGCGGCAGGCCGTCGCGCAGGCGACCCATCACGCCGCGCACCGCAGTGCGTTCGGCAAGCTCCTCAGCGAACAACCTTTGATGGTGAGCGTGCTCGCGGACCTTGCGGTCGAGTCGGAGGCGACGACGATCCTGATGATGAGGCTCGCCGGTGCGTTCGACCGCGCAGACCAACCCGGCGAGGCGCACTTCAAACGGATCGGCGTCGCAATCGCCAAGTTCTGGACCTGCAAACGCGCGATCTCCGTCGTGGCCGAGGCCCTCGAATGTCACGGTGGAAACGGCTACGTCGAGGAGTCGATCCTGCCTCGCCTGTACCGGGAAGCCCCGCTCAACTCGATCTGGGAAGGTTCGGGCAACGTCAATGCGCTCGATGTGTTGCGCGCCATGCAGCGCGAGCCGGATTCGCTTTCGGCGTACTTTGGAGAGGTGACCTCCGCGCCGAACGACGCGCGCCTACGTCGTGCAGTCGAGGAATTGAAGAGGGAAATCCCTGATCCCGATGGCGAGTCCCGAGCTCGGGGACTGGTCGAACGAATGGCCGTCGCGCTTCAGGCCTCGCTGATGCTTCGCTTCGGCGATCCGGCGGCGGCCGAGCTCTTTTGCGCCTCGCGCCTGGGCGGCGAATGGGGACATACGTTTGGTGTGTTGCCAAAGGGACAAAGGCTGCAATCGGTGATCGAGCGCCACAATCCGCATTTTCATGGAGAGGGATGATTCAAGAAGCCGAACAGATTACGCACGCCTGGAAAGAGTCGCCTGTCGCCCGAATACAGCCAGCCGAGGTTTTGCTGGTTACGGACTTCGACGGAACCCTCGCCGAGATCGTTCAAGATCCTGCCGGCGCGCGGGCCACACCCGAAGCGCTCGCCGCCATCCATGAGCTTGTCCCGCTCCTCGCCGACGTGGTCGTGCTCAGCAGCCGTCCGCCCGCCCAGCTGGAGTCGCTCATCCCGCTATCCGGGGTGAGGCTGATCGGCGACAGCGGGCTCGCCCCGCCGCGTCATGCGTTGAAGGAGGCGCTCGATCGTTTCAACGCCGACGCGAGCAAGATGCTCGAACGCATACCGGGCGCATGGCTCGAGGTCAAACCGGCCAGCACGGCGATCCATTTCCGCAATACCGACATGACCGGCGACCAGATGCTTGCGCTGCTTCAGCCGTTGCTCGACGGTGCGCGCCTGGCCGGCGCCCTGGGCCGCAAGGTCATCGAGGTGCATGCGCCAAAGGCTGGAAAGGGCACCGCGCTGGCCGCGCTCATCCCGAGCGAAGACCCGGGCGCCGTGATCTGTTTCGGTGACGACGAGAACGATCGCTCGATGTTCGAGTACGTATGCAGTCTCGACATCCCGCACACATGCGTCGGAGTTTGGTCGCCCGAAGCTCCGCCGGGCTTGTTCGACAAGTGCGACATGGTCGTGCCGGGCCCCGCCGGAGCGGCGGCGGTGCTCGAAGAGATCGTGGAGTGGGCTAGAGAGTCGAGCTAGGGCCCTCCCCTGCCCCTCCGGCCCTTGGGGCCACCTCCCAATGAATGGGGAGGAGTTACGACCTGACGAGTAGCGAGCGGTCGATCGGCGCGTTTCTAACGCGCACGCCCGCCGCACGCGAGACTGCATTCGCAAGGGCGGCGGTGCCTGGAATCGCCGGCGGCTCACCGACCCCTTTGGCGCCCAGCGGACCGACTGGCGAGGGGACCTCGATCAGGCGCACATCGATGTTGGGGATCTGATCCGCGGCAGGCAGCTCGTAGTCGAGAAACGATCCGCTGCGAAGCTGACCGTCACCGTCGTACACGAGCTCTTCGCCGAGCGCGCGACCCAGCGCTTGCACCGCGCCGCCGTGGATCTGTCCCTCGACCTCGGGCGGATTGATCGCGTGACCCACGTCCTGGATCGCCGCGTAGCCCGTGAGCTGGTACGCGCCCGTGTCCGGGTCCACTTTCACCCGCGCGATCTGCACCGTGAACATGGGTGATGCGACCTGGACAGCGGACCGCCCGACAGCCTCGATCGGTTTGTGCCGGCCCATGAACTCGCGGCTCACCTGGACGAGCCTGGTGATCTCGACCGAGCGATTCGGCGCGCCCTTCACAGCGACGCGGCCGTCGACGATGTCGAGGTCCTCGGCCGCCGCCTCGAGCTCTTCGGTCGCGATCTCGAGCAGCTGGCGGCGTGCTTCCTGGGCGGCTTCGTAGACCGCGCCGCCGACGCTGTAGGTGACCTGGCTGCCGCTCGACGTCGCGCTGAATGGAGCATTCGCCGTGTCCGCGGTCTCGACACGAACCTTGTCCGCCGTGACCCCGAAAGCTTCGGCGGCGATCAACGCGAGACCCGTTGCGGTGCCGCTGATGTCGGGCGAACCTACCGTGATCGCGACGGTTCCGTCTGGTTCGACGCGGCAACCGGCGGCCGAAGGCGTCCGCGCGCCGCCCCACGAACCAAGCGCCACGCCGACTGCCTCGTGGTCGCCAATTGGAGCTGCGTAAAGGGGATGCGTCTTCGCTGCCTCGAGCACCTCCACCGACCCGACTCTCGGCCATTGATTGCCGTCCGGGGTCGGGTCCCCTTCACGCGAGACGTTAAGGAGACGCAGCTCGATGGGGTCGATGTTCAGCGCGAGGGCCAGCTCGTCCATCGCCGACTCGAGGGCGAAGAAAGCCTGCGTCGCGCCCGGGGCCCGGTACGCGTCGACCGGCGTCTTGTTGGTCGCGACCTCTAAACCCTGCAGGTCGAAGTTCGGGATGCGATACGTCCCTGCTAGGAAGCCGGCCGTGAGTCCACCGTGCCATCCGGCGGAGGCGCCGTTGTCGTAACGAAAGCGCCCGCGCAGGGCGACGAGCGTGCCGTCTCGGCGGGCACCGAGCTCGAGCTCGAAGTGGGCAGAGGGAGCAGGCCGCCCGACCACGAACTCGTGAGATCGCGCGAGGACCAGGCGCACCGGCCGTCTCAGCCGCAGGGCGAGCAATGCGAGCAGCGGCTCGAGCAGCTCGATCTTGCCCCCGAACCCGCCGCCGACCGGCATCGGCATCACGCGGACTTTGCGGGTCGGAAGCCCGGTGAGCTGTGTGATGTCGTCGCGAACCACAAACGGACCTTGTGTGGACGACCAGATGGTCAGTCCTCCATCGGGTTCTGGACGGACCACGGAAACGTGCGGCTCCATGAACGATTGATGCGCGCGCGCGATCTCGTAGGTGGCCGAGATCACGATATCCGCGCTCTTCAAGGCTGCATCGGTGTCCCCGCGGGTCAGATGCGCCACCCCGCTGACGTTGGGCGGGCGGTCCGTGGGAGCCTCGTCGGCGGCGGCCGAAGCGCCGTGTATCGATGCGTCCTCCTCGCTTGCGGCCTCGTCTTCCGCGAGCACCTGTGCCGCGTCCGGCCGGATCGCCAGCGACGGCTCGACGACCACGGGCGTCTCGTCGTACTCGACGTCCACCACCGCCGCCGCATCCTCGGCCGCAGCTTCGCTCTCGGCCACCACCGCCACGACGGGCTGCCCGGCGTAGAAGACTCGGTCCGCGGCAAGAGGCAGGTCTGGGCCCGGGTTGTTCAGCAAGCCCAGATCAGCCGCCTTAACAACGTCGACGACGCCCGGCACGGAGAGGGCCGCCCGTGTGTCGATGGCGCGGATCCGGGCGCTCCCCGAGTGCGAGACCACAAGGTGCACATGCAGCAATCCGGGCAGCTCCAGGTCGGCTGTGAATCGAGTTTGACCGGTTACCTTTTCGCCGCCTTCCTGCCTTCGCATCCGGGGGGGAGTGGTTACTCGCTTCACAGGGGGAAGCTATATGGCTCCAACCTCGTTTCGGATCCTCAAGACTCTTGCCATAAGCGCCGTGGCCAGCCTCGCGGTCATGGCGTGTGGAGGGGGCGGAGGCGGCGGCAACGGCGGGCTTGCGTCCGACCAGACGCTGAACTTCCCGATCCTCGGCGACTTCGGCACACTCGACCCGGCGGTCGCGGACGCGGAGACCGACTCGGAAATCCAGCAGAACTTCCAGGACGGCCTGGTCAGGTTCGACAATGACCTGAACATCGTTCCCGACCTGGCGACCGCCGTCCCGACCCCGTCGTCAGACGGTATGACGTACACGTTCAACCTCCGCCACGACGCCACCTTCTCGAACGGTGACAAGTTCACCTCCAAGGACGTCCTCTACTCGTGGAACCGGGCAGCGGCCTACCAGGGCTCGTACGCCACGAACCTCTCGGCCATCGCCGGCTACGACACTGTGGCCAAGAACAAGAAGGCCGGTGCGGAACTCGAGACGCTCCTCGAGAAGAACGACCCGTCGGTGACGCTGACCGGTCTCACGGCGCCGGACCCGTACACCGTGCAGGTCAAGCTTTCGCAGCCTGCCGGCTGGTTCCTGACCGCCATCGCTCTCCAGGGAACGACGGGCTGGATCGTCGACCAGAACGCCGTCAAGCAGAACCCCGACAACTGGTGGTCCAACCCGGCGACCGCGATCGGGACCGGGCCGTTCAAGATGGTCTCCTACACCCCCAAGCAGTCGGTCGAGTTCGATGCGGTCGACAACTGGTGGGGCAGCCCGAAGCCGACCCTCAAGAAGGTCAAGATCGACATCTCGGTGACCAACGCCTCGACTGCGATCACCAAGTACGAGCAGGGCGGCTATGACATCGTCGGTTACGGCGGTTACAGCAACCTGCCCGTGGCGGACATCCTTCGCATCAAGAACACGAGCAGCGAGTCAGCTCAGCTGTTGCTCCACCCTAAGGTGCGCAGCTACTGGGTCAGCTTCAACATGGTGCATGACGCGTCGCGCCAGGCTGGGGGTCCGTTCCTGCTCTCCGGTGGAGATAAGGCCAAGAACCTCCGTCTCGCATTTGCTCTGGCGGTCGACAAGAACGCTCTTGTCCAGACCGTCTGCCAGAGCATCGTCTG
>WNGG01008338.1_pt1 | contig 11416 bp, 9 predicted proteins | sample 5400661 | NCBI WGS metagenome assembly WNGG01 (sample SAMN13153372, study PRJNA577476) | soil metagenome | isolation source: 100 cm soil or saprolite under Garry oak tree replicate 1 | place: USA:California | collected 2016-06-15 | reverse complement strand
CCAACTTCTCTTTTCCCGAGGTGTTCTTCGCATAGTCGGGACTGGAGTAGAAAGACTCCTCATCCAACTTATATTCACGCTGCTGAAGATCGAGATCGCTCTGCGCTTCCTTGATCTTCTCCTTCAATGCGACGCGCTCCTTTAAAGCCGCGCGCGCCTTATCGTCCTCGGAAGCATTCTTGGGGGATTGCGCAGCGGAGGCGCCGGCGGCGGGCTGTGCCGATGTTTCTGGAGTACCCGGAATTTTGGGCTGTTCCGCGGTGGCGTTCTGCACATCTCCCTTTTTTACATCCAGGGTCTCGTCGGTGATCACTTTCGGCGATTTTTCGGTGTTCTTCTTCTGCGCCCGGGCGCGGCGCGCGGCTTCCGCGACGGACTGAGAATCTTGAGATTGGGCAAAGGCCGCGGAGGGAAGCAGCGTTGCCGCCAGGAGCGGTACGGCAAGGCGCAAAGTGATGTAGCGCAACATAGTTCTACCCCTCATAAGGATCTGAGCCGGGTCAAATTTCAAGATACGCCTGCGAGAGCAGGATGACAATCCCAAGTAGCGAGCGGTTGCGAATTAGCCAACGCAATCAATCAGAACGCGCGTGTCGCCACTCGCGAACTCGCGATCGACGTATTGAAGAAAGCAAAAACGGTCAGCGTCCCGCCGCGGGGTTCTGCGCGGCGGAAACGTCGCGGAATGAAAAGTGTGTTTGCAGGTTTTTGATCGGCTGGCCGTTCATTTCCGCGTAGGGATAGATGAAATAGTTGAGCGGGTCGCTTTTGTGGTCGGGCGAGAGGCGGATATCACGGCCGTAAGTGAAGAAAACGCGATTGGTATCATGCGCGCCGAAGAAAAAATCACGCTTGCCAGGATTCTTCCACCCTTCGGAAGCGTCCACGGGAACCCAGCCGACTCCGGCAAGGTAAAACTCGGCCCAGCAATGGTAGCCGGGAATGTCAGCTTCAGTCTTGCCCTCGGGCAGCGGGAAACCAATTTCAAAACGAGCGGGAATGCCGGACGAACGCATCATGCCAATGAAAACGGAATGAAAATCGGTGCAGTTGCCCCGCTTTGACGTGCACGCCCAGATGGCGTCGCCGCGGCCCCAGCCTTCGCCCGACTTGTCATAGCGCATGGTGGCGAGCACGTAATCGTAAATGTGACGGGCCCTTTGGATGGCGGTGGTGTCGCCGGCGGTGCGGTCTTTGGCGAGCTCGGCGATAGTTCCGTTGAGAGGAACGAGTCTGTCAGGTTCGAGATAGCGCTGCAGGTTCGAGTCGTGAGACGCTGAGGCGGAGACGCTCTTGACTGCCGCAGAGTCCAAGGCGACTTTGTGCTCGCGGCGAGTGGCTGCGAATCGCAACACCACGTCAAAGCCGGCCACGGATTGCTGAGCCGTGGGCGTGAAGACCGCAAACCTGTTTCCGTATTCGGCATCGCTGCCCTGGGCATAGCCGACAGGGCTGTCAATGCGCAGGCCGCGAACATCCTGGTAGCCGTCCGCCTGAGGCAAGGGAATCCAGAGATGGGTGGAACCCGTCGAATCCGGAATAGCGGGAACATGGACCTGATAAGTGAATTCGAACGAGCGCGTGGGCGCGCCCGCACTCGATTCCACCGCCGCAGACCTGCGGCCTGCATGAGCGGCAACTACGACGACAAGAGCTGCAACGAGAATCGACGAGAGCGCGAGACGGAAGCGGGTCATGAAGGACTCCTGCGTGGAGTGTGTGGCCCAGATACGGGCAAGCGCGATTATACTGAATTGAGAAGCAAAACAAAGGGGACAATCCCGGGAGTAAAAGAATTGCTGAGTCTCAAGATGATCCCGCTACTAGCCTTGGTAGTAGTCGGAGCGGCTAGCGAAGTTTGCGCCCAGGCGCCGACGGCTGGAGCACCGCCACCTGCATCAGTCGAAGCGTCGCCTGCCCGGCAGAATCAGACGACGGCACCAATGCAGGAGCACCACTTCTGGGACAAGAAGAACGATTGGTTGTTTGCTGGAGTTGGAGCGGCACGCACCTTCGATTATTTTTCAACGCTGAACCTGAGGCGGCGCGGCGACCAGGAAATCCTGCTTACCAATGAAATTGTGGACAATCACGCGGCGTTTGCGGCGATCGAGGCTGCGGGAACCGGTGTTTCCATCGGCGCGTCGTATTTGTTCCACCGCTACGGCCATCACAAACTGGAGCGCTGGACCTCGATCGTGCACTTCGGCCTTACGACGAGCGGCGCGGTGCGCAACTATTGTCTGAAAACCGCGCATCCGAAGAGCGGTCCGTAGGTGTGCGGGCCATCCACGGAGCAAAAACGCTGCTTGGTTTCTCCCGTCTAAATCAATGAGATGAAATCTTGCAGCTCGAATGACGGCGCAGCATACTCCCCGCCCATGCTGGTCTTGTCCGGGATCGCACGGAAACCAGTGTTGGGAAATAGGCGAGGCGGTCCTATGGGACGGTCGGTGTGGCTGTGCCGTTTCACCCTGGCTTTCAGCGCCATTCTGTGTTTCGCACTGGGGTCGCGTGGTTCTTCAAAGCCCGCGCCACCCGCGTATCCGGAAACGCCCGAGGCACAAGCCGCCGCACCAAAAACTAGTTCCATGCAGAGTCCCCCTTCGGAAGCGAATCCCGCTGAAACGAAAAGGACCGAACAATACATACTTTCGCGCGAGCGCAGTGAGAAGGCCGTAGCGTATTCGCGGGCCGGTTATACGCTATATTTCGTCTCTTATTTTCTTGGTGGACTCTTCCTCTTCCTGATTCTCCGCCTGGGCCTTGCCGAGAAGTTTCGCGACATCGCCGAAAACGCCAGCGACAAAAAATGGATTCAAGGATTGGTATTCGTCCCGCTCCTTTTCCTGACCATGGGCGTTGTGAAACTCCCCGTGCAGTGGTATTGGTACGCGCTTTCCTTGCACTACGAACAATCCGTGCAAGGCTGGAGGTCGTGGTTCTGGGATTGGACCAAGGCAGAGCTCTTAGACACCGCGATGGGAATCGTTCTGATCCTGATCTTGTTTGCGGTGATGCGGCGCAGCCCGCGGCGTTGGTGGCTGTATTTCTGGTTTCCGGCGGTGCTGATATTCCTGGGGCTGATCGTGGTCACCCCGTTGGTGATCGATCCGTTATTCAACCAATTCGAGCCTCTCAACAAAGAACATCCGGATTTGGTCGCTTCCATCGAAAAACTTACGAAACACGCGGGTGTCCCTATTCCGCCGGACCGCATGTTCCTAATGGCAGCGAGCCGGAAAACGAACGCCATCAACGCGTACGTGACCGGCCTGGGCGCGTCGAAGCGTGTGGTGATCTGGGATACCACGATTCAAAAGACTTCCAATGATGAATCCCTATTCATTGTGGGACATGAGCTCGGCCACTACGTCCTCGGACATGTTCGCCAAGGTTTTATCCTGGGATCGGTTGGGCTACTGTTGGCGCTCTATTTTCTTTTTCGCGGGTTGCACTGGGCACTAGATCGCTGGGCCAGGGATTGGAAGCTGCATGGGCAAGAGGACTGGGCCTCGCTTGCGGTGCTGCTCTTGCTTCTGCATGTTCTCCTGTTTGTATCCTCGCCGGTTATCAGCGGCTACAGCCGGATGCAGGAACATGCCGCGGACGTTTACGGATTGGAAGTAATCCATGGGTTAGTTCCGAATTCGGAGGAGGTTGCCGCACACGCGTTCCAGGTTCTCGGGGAACTGGATCTGTCGGATCCCAATCCACCGCCGTTTATCACCTTCTGGCTCTACTCTCATCCACCGCTGGCGGACCGTTTGGTGTTCGCACATGGCTACGATCCATGGTCAAAAGGAAAATCGCCGAAATACGTGAAGTAGAGATGGGCGAAGCCCCAGGGGACTCAACGATGAAAGGGGGGACGGTCCTCTACGGGGCGTTGTGCGCTGAGGCGTGCTTGCGGGCAAAAGCGGCTACTTTGCTGCGGTTGCCGCAAACTGCCATCGAGCACCAGCGGCGCTGGCGCGTGCGGGAATTGTCGTAGAAGAACAGACCGCAGTGAGGATTGGCGCAAAGCCGAAGGCGCGCTCGGTTTCCCTCGGCTATGATCTCAGCGCCCGATCGAGCCACGGCGGCGAGCAACCAGTCTAAACCACCCTCACGGGCGATGAATTCAATTTTCCAGTCGCCGCCCTGGGGGACCAATTCATCGTGACCTTCGGTGATGCGCAGGATTTCGTTTACGGGCTCAATCCATTCCCAGGCTAATTTTTGCCTTCGCAGCATGGCGGCGAACCCTTTGCGCAACGCGAAACCGAGCCTCCGGGCCCTCAAGAGTAACGCATCCGAAGCTTGCGGGTCGGATTGTGGCAGAATCAGAAGCTGGGTGCCTCGTTCTGTGGAGACAATGCCTGTCGATTGCAGAAAGCGAATAAGCCGGTCCCAAGACAAGTCCGCGCCGCTGGGAGCCGCGTTGACAAAATCGACGGAGAGTCTTCCCCCGAGCAGGTGGTGCACGGACGAGTCAGAAACAGACATCGCAAGAGCCTCGATTGCGCAATAAGCGCAGCTTAGACAAAATAACCAGTTAAAGCTATCATAAAGGTTATGCTTGGGAAAGTGCCGTTTTAGGCTCTTCTTGCTGGTAACGTTCTGGGACTATAGTAGTCAGATAGGCTGTGTGGCAGGAGATGGCTCCGATGAAACAAATCTTGACGGGATTGGCCCTCACTTGCATGGCGATCTTGATCTCTGGGGCATTGATTCGACCAAGCGCGCAGACTTCTTCCAGTTCGCCAGGAGCGGCGCGTACACCCGTGGTCGTGGAACTGTTTACGTCCGAAGGATGCTCGAGTTGTCCTCCGGCGGATGCCTTACTGGTTCGATTGACCGAGCAACAGTTTTACGAGAATGCACAGCTGATCACTCTTGAGGAGCACGTCGATTATTGGGACGACCAGGGCTGGAAGGACCCGTTCTCTGCGCGCGACTGGACGTCCCGGCAAAACGTTTATTCAGGAGTCCTCGGGAACCGTAACCCTTACACACCGCAGATGGTTGTAGACGGCACGGTGGAGTTTAATGGCAGTTATGCGCAGAAAGCTCGACAGGCAATTCTAGAGGCCGCGGGCAAGACAAAAATCCCGGTGACTCTGGTCCTGGGCAGCACAAACGAAACGGGTAAGGGGGATTTTTCCGTAAAGGTTGGCAAACTGGGAGGAACAACAAAAGGTGATACGGCGGAAGTCTGGCTAGCCATCACTGAGACTGGATTGCATTCCGCGGTGAAACGCGGCGAAAACGCCGGCCAGGATTTGCACCATGCTGCCGTTGTGCGCTCCATGCGCAAAATCGGCGAAGCCAAGGCTGACGGCGAGACTTCCTTTGCTGGAGATGCAAGGGTTCCGCTCCAAAAAGAATGGAAGCGCGAGAACCTGAGAGCGGTATTCTTGGTGCAAGAAAAAAAGAGCCGGCGGATTCTTGGCGCCGCCGAGACGCGCATCGCACAATAAGGTTTAGAGAAGAACTCAACACGTCAGATAGCCATGCGGGCTGGGACGTTTTTCGAGGTGACTGTTGGACATCGAACCTTTAGCTGACAGTTCTTCCCTTTCCCCCTTCCAAGCTCCACCACCCGAAAGAATCCTGCATAAGATTTTTTTGAACGAAAAAGGATTGCGCGGCGGCTGGCGTCTGCTGATTTATGCGGCTTTCGTGGCTGCACTCGGAGTCGGTGGGGGAATCATTCTCCAGCATTTTATTCACGGCACACGCGGTGTTTTTTCTCTCGGCTATTCGTTCACCTACGAAGTGTTTTCTTTCATGGTGGTTTTTGGCGCGGCATTGATCATGTCTCAAATCGAGGGCCGCTCTTCCGGCGCTTATGGGTTGCCGCTGACAGGGGCTTTCGGGAAATTGTTCTGGCAGGGCTGCCTCACCGGAATGCTTGAAGTTTCGGCGTTGATTGGCTTGATCGCCGCCTTTGGCGGGTATTCCTTTGGCGGCCTTGCCCTGCAGGGCAAGGAGTTGCTGCGTTGGGGAATGTTGTGGGCGGTCTTCTTTGTTTTTGTAGGTCTGTTTGAGGAATTCTTGTTTCGAGGGTACACGCAGTATACGCTCGCGGAGAGCATCGGTTTTTGGCCCGCAGCTGTTGTGCTTTCATGCTCGTTTGGGGCCGTTCATTTAGGGAATCCGGGTGAAGGCTGGGTGGGGGCGGCAGGAGTTGTAATGATCGGGCTGGTTTTCGCATTTGCCCTGCGACGCACGGGAAGTCTCTGGCTCGTTGTCGGATGGCACGCGAGCTTCGATTTCGGTGAGACATTTCTTTACTCTGTGCCAAATAGTGGCCTCGTGCTCGAAGGGCACTTCTCGAATGCATCCTTACACGGCGCCAAATGGCTAACGGGCGGCACAGTGGGCCCGGAAGGCAGCGTCTTCAGTTTTCTAACCATGGGCATTCTTGCGCTCGCGATTCACCTTCTCTTCCCAGCAAATAAAGCAAAGCCCGCAGAGAACCCAGGAAACCAAGTGAATTAGTGCACTAGTTCGGAGGCGGGCACCAGACGGATGCCTTGCGTTTGCGCGTGCGGCAGAACTTCGCGGAGAGCCTGGAGCGTCGCGGCGTGCGGATGACCGATGGCCACGGCCTCGCCCTTTTCATGGGCGCCTCGCAATGCCAATTCGAGCTGCTTGCGAACAGCGGCCACTTCGGCAACGTCGTCCAGGAAAGGGACGTTGCGTGAGGCCGAGGGAACTCCAAAATCTTGCGCCGCATTGTAAGCCACTGTCGCGGCGGTGGTGCGGCTGTCGATGTAGAAGAGGTGATGCTCGCGCAGCACGGGCATCAGCTCATCCATCAGCGCGGTATCGGCAGTCGCTTGCGATCCCTGATGATTGTTGACTCCGGCGGCGTCCGGAACATTTTGCAGGAATTGATCGACGAGCGCCGCAACCTCGGCTGCCGGCATGCCGGGATGCAATTCCCGCGCTTCAGGGGTTTCGTTCGCGACCGATTGCATAGGGAGGTGAAGCATGACCTGTAATCCACGGCGATGCGCTTCCCGGGCGATGTCCGCCGAGTACTGATGATTGGGCAAAACGGAAACGGTCAGGGGATAACCCAGTTCGAAGACCGCTTCGGCTGCGGCGTGGTCACTGCCAAGATCGTCGATAATAATCGCCAGCCGCCCCTCCGCAGCTTTTCCGCCGGAGTCTTTCAATCCATTGCCAGGCTTGGGTGTCGTGCCGGCCACGATTTCGATTTCGAGTACCGGCACGCTTGAATGTCGAAGCTGAAAATGAAGCAAATCTCCGGTTTGAATCGCAGGATCCTGGGTCAGATGATCCCGGGTCGCGGCGGTATTGAGACTCTGAATAAGCTTCGCAACCGCGGTACGGTTCGCGTCTGGCAACGAATCATTTTTCAACAAGATGCGCAGGGAATCCGTGCTTCCGGGTTGCTGACGGGAAGCTCCTTGGCGAAGCTTGATGGAGGTCCCTTCAGGTGCCGCCGAAGAGGCAGCGGCCGCCAGATCCCTCGCGATTTGGTGAACTTGCGCTGGCGTGAGGCGTTTCTCTTCCTTCCTTTTGCAGCCGCTCAAGAACGACACCAGGAGGAAACAACCTCCAACCAACGCCAAACGCCTTGAACTGTTTATCTTGAATCGAAAGCAACGCAGGCTTGCTTGAACCGAGTCGGGCTCGCCGGACACGGAAAACTAAGCAGCCTTTTTCGTGGGAGCCTTCAACATATCGACCGCTCGGCGGAAGATGGGGTCTTCCGGAGAAAGCGGCCGTGGCCCAAGACCGGGTTCCTTCCGGTCGGGCGCTGGCGCTGGTTCTTCCTCGGCCGAATCCGATTCATCTTCTGGAACGGCGCGCACCACTTCCGTGGGCGTGACGCCCTCTTCCATGATGGACTTGCCGCCAGGATTGTAATAGTGGGCGACCGTCAAGATCAGCGCCGCGCCATCATCCAGCGTGATGAGCTTCTGCTCGGACGCCAGACCGAAGGTGCGCTCTCCCACGACCTCGCCGCGATGATTCGCAACGATGGCGGAGGCAAGAACTTCTGCGGCTCCGGATGTCGTGGCATCAATCAAGACAGAGACGGGGCTCTTCCAAATGACCTGCTTGGGCTCGGCCGAAAAAACCTGCGCCGAAACCGTCTGGCCGCGAAGCGTCGTCAGCATCCCCGAACTAACGAAAAGCCTGGCCATCGCGATGGCCTCGGAGACCTGCCCGCGCCCGCATTCCCGCACGTCCAAAATGACCTTGCGTATGCCCTGTTTTTCCGCCTCGAGAAGGCGATTGCGTACTTCATCCGCGCGTCCGGCATCGAGCGATGGGATGCGCAAAACGAGAATGTCGGGATCCGCCTTCTGGGCGACGATCTTCGGTGTGGCCAGCTTCTCGCGTACCAGATCAACTTCTTCCGGTGTCGCCTTGCCCCGGCGGATCACCCCAACCTTGACACCCGAACCCGGTTGGCCATTCAGAAGATTCAAAGCCTGGCCAACGGACATATCGCGGGTCGTAAACCCACTGATGGACTCGAAAATGTCGCCGCTGCGAATCCCTGCCTTTGTACCTGGGCTATCTGGCAGCACCGACAGAACAATGATGTAGCCGTAGCGCTTGCTGAGCGTCAGACCGGTTTCGGCAGTGCCGGCATTGGCGAGCTTCTTCTTGTATTCGTCGTACTCGCGCGGCGTGAGGTAGCTGGATTGAGGATCGAGAGATTCCAGCATGCCGTGCAAGGAGCCAGCCGTCACCGTACGCATGTTTGGGTCGTCAACGTAATCCTGCTGGATTTTCTGCAAAACTTCGCCGTACACCGTGAGCGACTTGTAAGCTTTATCGTCCGGTGTGTGTCCCAGGAGGTGGCCTATGCCTGCGTAGCAAAAGATGGCTACCGATGCGCAAAGAATGCCAATGCGAGACCCTTGATTCATGCCCCACCCTTCCAAAAAAAAGTACGAATCATCAGTATACCACCGTCAAGGATTGGGACGCGTTGCCAATCAAAAAGGAAGCCTCGTAAGGCAAATGATGGCGCAGACCTCTACCACGCCCGAAATGAGACACGCCGGAAACGCCGAACGTTGTTAAAATACCACACCAATCGGCCATCGGCCTTTGTGCCTTCTTTTAAACTATTGATAATAAAGCACAAACGGGAGAAGCGTTGGCAGACAACATGCTAGAATAGGCTGGGGATGTTCCAGACTACCATTGCTCGAGTTTCAAGCGCCGAGGGTGTGGGCCTCCACACCGGTGTGTACGGGCACGTCCAACTGGTTCCTGCCCCGGCCGAAACGGGTATCGTCTTTCGGCGCGTTGACCTCGACAACTTCCCCATCGAAGCGCAGGGGCACAACGTCGCTCGCGTGAGTTATGCCACCAGCCTCATGAAGCAAGGTGTGTTGCTCTCCACGACCGAGCATTTGCTTGCAGCCATCTATTCCTGTGGCATCGACAACATTTACATCGATATTGATTCGATCGAAGTGCCAATCCTGGACGGCTCGGCAGAGCCTTTCATGCAAATGCTGGAGCATTCTGGTGTTCGCAAACTCCGCCGCAAGCGGCGGTATCTGAAAATATTGAAGTCCTTGGAAGTCACCGAAGGTGACCGCCGGATCGGCATTTATCCCGCCGATGAGTTTCGCGTCCGCTGTTACGTGGACTTTCCGCACCCGCTCGTGGGCCAGCAGGAAGTCGAGATGATAGTCGGGCCGGATACTTTCCGCCATCTGCTGGCGCGGGCCAGGACTTTCTGTTTCGAGCGCGACATCGAGCCGCTCAAGGCCATGGGGCTTATTCGCGGCGGCTCGCTTGAGAACGCCATCGTCCTGACCAACGACGGCGTCATGAACGGGCCGCTGCGCTTTCCTGATGAATTTGGCCGTCACAAAGCATTGGATCTGATTGGCGATTTGGCCCTTGCCGGTTTGCCCCTTCTTGCGCGCGTCGAAGCCCATAAAGCCGGCCACGCCCTCCATACCCAGCTCGTCAGCCGGCTGCTCGCCGACCCTTCGCTTTGGACCATCACGACCGGGGTGGCCGTCCGCCGGGAGAGCGATGTTTACTTGACCGCCCTTTCTCCCGCACCCGCTGCTGATTAACCATTCGCGGCCTCGCCAACAACCCTTCGTTGCGAAATAGTCGCTCCTCCCGCAGAATGGGCACAAACCATGTCCAACAATGATCTAACCAACGTGATCCTGGCCGCAGGCAAAGGCACTCGGCTGAAGTCCAGCCTTGCCAAGGTATTGCACCGCGCTGGTGGACGCACGTTGGTGGAGCATATCGTCCGCGCCTGCGAACCGCTGAAGGGACGCGAGACCGTTGTGGTCGTTGGCCACCAGGCGGAGCAAGTCGCCGCCATAGTCGAACCCCTCGAAGCCGTCACAGTCTTGCAACACCCGCAGAATGGAACCGGCCATGCCATGCTGGTGGCCAAGCGCTCGCTCGGCCGCGCGAAACTTGCGGTGGTGCTCCCGGGAGACGCTCCGCTGGTGCGCGCGGAAACCTTGAAAGCACTCATTACTGCCCATCGTAACGGAAACGCCGCGGCAACGATTCTTTCCGCGGTGCTCGCTGATCCTTCCGGTTATGGCCGCGTGGTCCGTAAATCCGAAACCACTGTCTCCGCCGTTGTGGAAGAATCGCAGCTCAGCGACGAACAGCGCGACATCAACGAAATCAATTCCGCCATCTATTGCTTCACGCTGGAAAAACTTTGGCCCGCCCTGGCGCAGGTCAAACCCAACAACAAGCACCGCGAACTCTATTTGACGGACGCCATCGCCGCGCTCAGCGCCAAGGGTGAAACCGTACTCGCGCAAGTCGCTGCCGATTCGCGCGAAGTTCTGGGGTGCAATACCCGCGCGGATTTGGCCGACGTCGACCGCATTTTCCGCGAGTGGAAACGCAACGCTCTGATGGACGCGGGTGTGACGATTCAGCTTCCGGAAACTGTCTTGATTGATCCGGACGTCACCGTCGGCGAAGACACCATCATCGAACCCACCGTGCAGTTGCTGGGCAAAACGAAAATTGGCGCGCGTTGCACCATTCGAACGGGAAGCGTTCTCACTGACGCTGTTCTTGGCGACGAAGTGACCGTCGAACCACATTGCGTGGTAGCGGAGAGCCGCCTGGACGACGGCGTCATCATTGGCCCCTTCGCGCGGCTTCGTCCGAACAATCACTTGAAAGCCGGCGCGCGCATAGGCAATTTCGTCGAACTCAAGAAGAGCATCATCGGGGAGGGCGCCAAAGCGATGCACCTCTCATACCTGGGTGACGCGAAAATCGGAACCAAGAGCAACATCGGCGCAGGCACGATCACCTGCAATTACGACGGCTTTCACAAGTATCCGACTTCGATTGGGAACAAGGTTTTCATCGGCAGCGACACGGCGTTGGTGGCGCCCGTCCGCGTGGGTGACGGCGCTTACAT